>Ga0196963_10000213_pt1 | contig 55303 bp, 98 predicted proteins | sample S1_5metaG_FD_148600 | JGI IMG/M metagenome (GOLD analysis project Ga0196963, IMG submission 148600) | Soil microbial communities from Anza Borrego desert, Southern California, United States - S1_5 | ecosystem: Environmental > Terrestrial > Soil > Desert | place: USA: California | collected... | reverse complement strand
AGCGCCGCGGGCTGGCCCGAGGTCGACTCGATGCCGACTGCGATGCTCTCTTCGGTGCGGATGTTGATCGACACGGCTCAGCACTCCTCGTCGTCTGCGGGAAGGGTCAGCGCTTCGGGCGGCGGCTTCTCGCCGGGCTCGAGGCACACGATCTCGAGGTCGATCGCGACCGTGGCCGAGCGCTCGCCCGGCCGCGGCGTTGGCGTCACGGAGGGCCGCGCGCGAGGCGCGGGATAACTGCGGCGTCCGTCGCTACTCATAGGTCGTGATCACCGCCGTCACGCGCTCGGAGCAGCGGAAGCGCGACGTGACGAGCTTGACGAAGCCCCCGGTCTGCGGCGGAGAGATGCCACCGTCCTCGTCGCCCAGCCAGTCGACGTCGAACATCTGCCCGGTGTTGACCGCGGCGCTGTCCGTGCGCCCGTTCGTCAGCAGCGCGTGCGTCACCGCCGTCTGCGTGCGCCACGCAGCACGCGCCAGCCGCGCCGGGTCCGCGTTCATCACGTACACGTCGATCGCGAGCACGTGCGCCACGTCGCGAACGCCGGTGCCCGGCGACGCATAGCGCTTGACCTCCGATGTCTCGTGCCGCACCACGAGGCAGGGATAGCCCGCGCGCGACACGCTATTCGGTAACGCCTCGACGAACATGCGCGCCGAAGGCACCGTCGCCACCTCGTCCGTCGTGAGGTCGGGCAGGTTCGCGGGCGTCGTCGGCGTCTGGAGCTTGGCGATCTCCGTCGCGAGGTGCGTGCCGAGCGTGTCGATCACGCGCTGGATCACCTGCTCTCTCATGCGGCGAAGACCCTGCGCAACTGGTCATGCGACGGACTGCGCCGTGCCGCTGCGATGCCGATGTGCGCTTCGATCCACGCCTGGTAGACGCGCACGATCTTGCGTGCCGCGATCGACAGCGGGCCGACGATGGGCCGGCGCGGCACGGGGATGCCGTCCCATCGCTGGTAGCCGCCGCCGTGCTGGTGTTGCGCCGCGTACGGCAGCGACGTGCCCCAATCGAAGCCGGTGCGCGTGTTGATCCAGACGTGCGCCGGGTCGTTCAGGAACGCGAACGAGGGCCCGAGCCGTTCGCGGTCGGTCCACGGCGACGACTGCGCGCCCGTCGTCCAGCGCAGGACGGCCATGTTGCGGCGCGGCTGCGGGGTGCCACGGGGGCGGTCGCCGAAGAGGATGCCGCGCTTGTACCCGCGGTAATTCGGTTCGTCGTCGTAGCCCTTCCACTTCGGGCCGCTCACGAACATCGGCCGCCCGCGCATGAACGCGTGGTAGGCCTCCTTGTTCAACTCGTCGTGGATCGCCTCGTGCGGCTTGCGCGGATCGGTCACCGCATCGATCGCGAGCCCGAGGATCGCGTCGAACTCCTCCACGCCGTCGAGGCTGAAATTGAGGCGCGCCACCATCAGGACACCTGCGACCACGTACTGAGGGTGATCGGCGGGTCGTCGTCGTCGCCGCCGTCTTGCAGGCTCGCGGGGATGCCCGGCGCGGACTCCTGCGCGTTCGTCACGGCGCCGAAGTTGACGGTCCCCTCCTCGATGCGCCGCAGCCACGCGCGGAACTGCTCGCCGTACTGCTCGATCGAGTCGCCGCCGTTCTGCGCCGCCCCGGCCGCGAGCTCCTGCCCGACGAGGTACGCAGCGCCGAGGCCGTTGATGATCGACGCGAGGCGCAGGCCTGAGGTGTCCGCCGCGATGGCCGCCGTCGTGAGCCCGCGATTGAGCAGCAGGCCCTGCATCATCGCGAAGGCGTCGGTGATCGCAGCTTCCACGCGCGCGGTCGTGATCGGCGAACCCGGCGCGTCGAGGTGCGCGTTCAGGTTCGGGAAATACCGCGTCATCAGGTTCGCGGCGGAGAGGAATCCGTCGACCCCTAGTGAAATCGCCACGGCTACGCCACCTCCGCGAGCCGCACGCCTTCGGCGTAGCAGTGCCGCACCACGCCCTTCGCGAGCGCGATCCCCACCGCCTGCTGCCACGCCTCATCGCGCATCTGTGCCGCGTCGGCGGGGTGATCGATGAAGCCGATCTCGACGAGCGCCGCCGCGCAGTTCGTGCGCCGCAGCACGTACAGGTCGCTGCGCTGGAAGAGGCCTGGCTGCCGCGGGAGCGAACCGCCCCACGGCATCACGCGGACCTCGCGCCGCAGCGCATCGAGCAGCACGCCCGCGAGGTGCGCGCCCTCGGTGTCGTTGCGGTAGTACATCGCCTGAGAACCGCGCGCCTTGCCCTTCCACGGGGAGAGCACGGGCGTCGCGTTGCAATGAACCGACACGAACAGCTTTCGCGTCTCCGGCCCGTGCCCGTTCGCGAGGTTCACGCGCTGCGCGAGCGTCACGTCCTCGTCGCGCGTCCGCGTCGGGAGCACGTAGCGCACGTGCGGCAGCACCGCGTCGGCGAAGTGCTGCGCCACGGCGAGGTTGATGTCGCACTCGCGCAGGCCGTGCCCACACGCCCCCGAGTCGCGCCCGCCGTGGCCCGGGTCGATCACGAGGCCGATGTCGAGGCGGGCGGTCACGCCTGCGGCCTCGCCTGTCCCGCCTGCCGGCGCAGGTCGCAGCCGTTCGCGTCCGGCACCGGGCAACGGCAAGAGGTGCGCGCGCCCAGAGGCGGCTGGAGCAGCCGGCAGTAGTCGAGGTTCACCCGGTAGTGCCGCTCCGGCTTGGGCGCCGCTACCTCGTCGCTCCACCCGAGCAGGTCGACTAGCTTGCGTACCGCCTGCAAGCCCTCGCGTACCTCGCGCACGACCGCCGGCGCCTCGCGCAGCACGGCACGTGCGGTCGCGATGGCGCGGAGCAGGGATAGAGGGCTCACTGCCCCTCCGACTGAGACGCCGCCGCGCCGGGGGCCTGAGCGGGAGGGGTGCCCGGCGCAGCCGACGCGGCGGCGAAGTTGCGGCGCCCCATCACGAGGTCGCGCACCGGTTCGAACAGCACCGCCCACGCCCCGCCTGCGGCGAGGCCGTTGAGCGCACTGCGCCAGAACGCGACGTCGATCGGCTTGCCGAGGTAGAGCGCGCTCGACAGGCCCGCGCCCACGCTGATGAGCATCGGCGCCCAGCGCACGAGCAGGTAGGTCGCGCGCGGGTAGCGCTCCGCGAGTTCACGCGCCTTCGCGGGATGCGCGAGCAGCCACCGCGCGCCCATGACGACGCACGTCACGCCGATCGCGAGCAGCACGCGCGCATCGCGGTCCACCGCCGCACGCCACAGCGCGAGCGCGAACGCCGTAGGGTCTGCGGCCGGGTCGAGGATCGAGGCAGGCGTCGCGAGCTGCGCGATCAGGATGTCCGCGATCTCGAAGCCCACGCGCTCATCCCCCCAGCGCCGCGGCGAGCCCGAGCAGGCCCCGCACGAACAGCGCGAGCGCCAGCGCGATCACGAGTCGTCCTCGAAACGCAGCGTCGCGCGCAGTCGAATCGGCGCCGAGAACGAGCCGTCGTCCGCCTCGATCTGCGCGATCACTTCCAGCTTCGCGGGCAGCGCCAGCGGGCCACCCTTCGGCCGGCTGCGACGCCGCCACCACGAGACCACCTGCGATGCCGCGACCGCCGCCGCGCCAAGCACCAGCACCGCGTTCGCGGCCAGCGTCGCGAGGCTGTTCACATCGTTCTGCAAGCCCGCCCCGCATGCGACATCAGCCGATGGACTCGACGAACACGAAGCAGTGCTCGCGCGGCCCGTCCATGTTCTCGGGCCACTTCGGCGCGATCACCACCGTGTACTCGTCCGCCCCCGGCCCCGCGCGCACCGCGCCCAGCGTCTCGTCGTGCAGCTCGGTGTAGTAGTCGACGCCCTCGAGCGGCGCGCGCTGGCGCACCACCACGCGCACCGCCGCGAGGTCCAGCATGGACGCGCACGGGAAAGCGCCGGTCCACGCCCAGGGTACCTCCGATCCTTCCGGGGGGCGGGTCAGCGTCACGTCGTTGAAGCGCGCGAGCAGGGCCATGCGTCACTCTCCGGTGGTGCACTGGTAGGCGTAGGTGCGCGCTGAGTCGTCGACCGACCCGCCGCTGTAGGTGCGAAACGTCACCGTGATCGCGCCGGCGCCGGCGTCGGCGCCCGCGATCGCGAGGTCGTCGTGCATCGCACCGGGTCCCATGACCGTGCAGGTGTAGGCCGTGGTGAGCCCGGTCACGCTGCAGGTCTGCGTCCCCGGCGTCGATGACACGCTCGGCGGGTCCATCGAGCACGTGCCACGAAGCGGCGTGGTGCTCGCGGGGCACACGGTCGTGGTGCCGATCGCGCCGCCGAAGACGTTGCGCCACGCGTACGAGTTGTCGGTGTCGTCCACCGCGCAGATACAGATGCGCGTGTCACGCACCGTGTCGCTGTACGGGAGGTGCGCGATCGTGCCCTGGAGCGTCTCGGCGCACGTGGCCAGCGACGCCTCCTGCGTGAGCAGGATGCCGTAGCGGCTGATCGACATGCCCGAACTGCCGTCCGGCCGATGGAAGTCGAGCGTCGTGTACGCGCTCGCCGCGTCGTCCGCCGACGCGTAGATGCCCCACGTCGCCGCCGTGCTCGCGCTGCCGTTCCAGTAGTGCGCGACGAACTGGAGTTTTCCGCTCGACTGCTCCTGCGTGCCGGAGGACGCCGCGGGACCGAGGATCTTCGCGACCACCGTCTCCGCCGTCGTGGCCGTCAGCGACACCGCGAGCGCTGCGCCCGAGTAGCTGAGCTGGCACGTCGCGCACAGCGTGACGTTCGCGTTGAACGTGGTGGCGACGCCGACCGTGGACGGCGGTCCCCCGAGCCCATCGCCGTCGCTGAACTGCGCAGCCGCCGACGCGGGCGCGAGCATCGCGGCCACGATGACCGCGGCGCGCCGCATCACAGCGACCCCTTGAACTCGCTGACCTTGAGGCTCACGGTGCCCGACGACGACAACGCCTTCACCGTGATGCCGTCATCGAGTCGCTCGCACCACTGCTGGCCGCCTGTGAGCGCGACGAGGTGCGCGGTCGCGCTCGGCGCGCCCGTCGAGATGTACAGCGTCGCCGTCACGTCGGGCAGCAGGTAGAGGCATAGGCGCGCCCGGCCCGTCAGTGCCGACGACACCACTGCCGTGCCGCCCACCGTCGTCGGGATGTTGGTCTGCGTCTCCCTCACGCCCTGGTAGCCGAGCGAGTAGATCTCGGCGGCGCGGATCTCGATCGCGGACGCGGCCCACGCCAGCGGCACGGACGCGAACGCGCACACGAGCACCGCGGTGAGCGCAGCGCGCGCGATATGCTCGCCGACCTTGCGCAGTCCCTGCAGCATCGGCGCCTCAGTCCGTGTGCGAGTACGGGATGTAGAGTTGGCAGCCGGCGATCGTCGCGGGGTCAGCCGACGCGTTGAAGTAGAAAGCCGTGGCCGCCGCGATCGTGTTCGCTGCCAGAGTCGTCGTGCGCTGCGGCGCGTTGGCGCCCGAGTTGAGGTTCAGCGCCGACGAGATCGCGCTGCCGCCGCCGTTCGCCGCCGTGCGCAGCGTCGCCGTCAGAGGGCCGCCCTCCAGCGTCGCGCACGTCGCCACGACGTCGTGAAGGATGACGGCATGCGTCGCGGGCGTGGTCAGGATGACGTCGTTATTGGCGCCGAAGTCCGCCGCGGCGAAGTTCAGGCGCATCGCCATCAGCGGCACCGCGCGCAGGGTCGACGCCGTGTTGGCGAGGCCCTCCAGCTTGAGCACCGACACCGCGCCGTTGGCGAGGTCGCCTGTCGCGATCGTCGCGTCGAGGATCTCGGTGCTGTCCACCGCGCCCGCCGGCATGGCGATCTCCCCCGTGCCCGTGCCGTCGACCGTGAACGTCACGCTTGTCACGTCTGCCGAGCCGACCGTGATCGCGTTCGCGCCGCCCGCGTCGTAGGTGCAGGCGCCCGTGCACGAGAACGTCGTCGAGGCCGTCGCCGCCGTGTCGAGCAGCACCGTGCCCGTCGTCGCCGGCACCGTGACGGTCTTGTCGCTCGAGGCCGGGTCGCCGAACGTGACGAGCAGTTCGATGGCGTCGGCCGTCGCGCCTTCGCAGATGAAGCCGGTCGTCGAGAAGTAGCATTCACTCGCGGCGTACGCGGGGTTGCCAGCGAGCGTCGCGGAGTTGTTGATGTCGCCGACCGCCACCGTGTCGTCGAGGATCTCCGCCGACGCCACCGCACTGGTTGCGAGTTGGTCGGCGGTGATCGTGCCGGTCATGATCTTGGCGCCGTTCAGGCGCTCGCCCACCGCCTCGGCGAGCCCGGGCACGAGCGCCAGCGTGAGCACGATCGCGGCGATGAAGATGCCGAGTACGGCAGCGGTCCTGCGAATGAGCCTCACGATGCGAACTCCTTGCGCCAGCGGTAGAAGTCGGGCGGCGCGATGCGGCGCTCGGACAGCCACGCACGAAGGCCCATTGCGGGCGCCTCTGCGACCAGCCGGCGCCGCTCGTCGTCGGTGAAGGACCGGACCCCTGCGCCGGCCTGCGTGTCGGGCGCGGCATTGCTGCCGCTGTGCTCGGTGGCGTCGCTCGACACGCTGGCGTCGGTGCGCTCTGGCGCGGCGCACGGGTCCGAGGGGGCAAAGGGCGCGCCGCGGCGCGGCGCGAGCAGCGCATCAACGGCGCCCGGGAAGCGGCGGTCCAGCACCCATCGCGGAATGCCGCGACGCAGAGCGCTCTGAATGACCACCGCGAGCCCGGGGTTACGCAGGAACGCCGGGCCTCTATCCGGCGCCGCGCTCATCAGGTGATGACGTTCTGCCAGAAGAAGCCGAGTTCGGCCGCGACGAGCTCGAAGTCGAGGTCGATGTCGGCCTCCACGTAGAACGAGCCCTCGAGCAGTCCGTCGTCCGTGTAGGTGCGGGTGTAGAGCGGCTTGTTCACGAACGTGCACGCCGCCGTCGGCTTCTGGAGGTCGAACGGCGCGGGGTTCACGTGCAGCACGAGGAAGCCGTCGCCGACGATGTCCGCGCGCGTCTCGCTGCCGGCGCCCTCGCGCGAGGTCACCTTGTTGGCGTTCGAGACGTAGATCGCGTCGAGACCGAGCTTCGCGGCGACCTGCTCGCGGCTGTTGAACAGCGCGTTCTTGGCGATGTCGCCCTGCGCGTTCGCGACACCGCCCCAGTCGACGAGCTCCGGGTGCATCTCGAGGTGAGAGAACGCCGTGGCGCCGCAGATGCCGATGAGGTGCATCGGCTCACGGCCGAGCACGGCGCGGATCGCGTCGCGCGCCTGCCGGATGTCCGCACGCGGCGAGCCCGCGAGCGTCGCGTTCCAGCCCGTCGAGGGCGTCGAGTCGCTGCCCGTTGCGGTCCAGACGCCGGTGGTGAAGAACTCCGTGGCCCACCGGTCCTCCATGATGCGCAGCACCATGTTGGCTTCGGCCGCCGAGTAGAGCGCCTTGGCATCGTAGATGCCGCCTGCGCTCGCGACCTCGTCCGCCGTCACGAGGTGGCGCGAACTGATGTGCTCGCACGCGTAGGTGTCGGTGCCGAGGCCGTACTCCGTGCCCTTCGCGTAGCCGTCCGCCGCGCGCCGGCCATCATGCTGGATGCGCTGCATGTCGGCCCGCGTGAACACGTAGTAACTGCCCTCGCGCTTGCCCTGCGTCGGGCGCGTCGGGAACGCCTCCATCGACACGACGCTGCCGAGGTCGAGGGCGTAGCCCTGCGCGCCCTGGCTGATGGCGTTCTTGACGAAACTGCCCTGGTGGATCTTGGCCATGTGGTCAGGTCCTCATCAGCTCGCGCGCTGCGCGAAGTTGCCGAGTTGGCACGAGAAGAACTCGCCACTCGCCGCGGCCTCGATCGCGGTGCCCACGAGGCGATCCGCATCCGCCGTCTTTGCGACGAGGGTGCCGTCGCTGTGCGTGCCGACGAGATCGCCGATCGCGATCGTCCCGCCCGCGAGGCACTTGACCGTCGCGCCGGTTCCCAGCGGCACGACCTCGACCGTCAGGCCGCTGGTCGCCGTGCCGCTGGCGTTCTTCCAGACGACGCCGAGCACCACGTCGGTCGTCGCGTTGCAGACGGTGACCCGGCCCTCGGTCGCGCTGAGCTCGACGCACTTGCCCCGCGCCGCGCTCAGGTCCGCGCCGACCTCCCACGCGCGGATGTCGCTGGGATCTACCTGTACTCCGTGTGCCGGCATCGCTTGTGCCCTCGTGTTGAGGCGCGGCCGGCAGTCCGCGAGGTCGGCAGTCTGTCACTCCAGAACCAGGCTCACAGGGGCCGACTGCCGCGGCTTTCGTCGCCAGGTGCCCCCGGCGCCGCTGTGAGCTTGAAAGCTTGGGCTACGCCGCGGCGCGGCCCCCCTTGCGGCCGCCGGAGTCCGAGAAGGCGCTGAACAGCCGCTTGCCCTCGTCGGTCGCGAGCGCCGCCTCCTGCCGCTCACGGGGCGTGTCGCCCTTCTGCGAGTCGCGGAACTTGAGCCACGCAGCCTCGGGCGTTCCCGCGCTGTCGCCGCTCGGCCCCCCACCGTGCCCGCCCTGGTAGGTGCCCTGCCACTTCTCGGGGCGGGCCTTGATCTGCTTCTCGGCGAACGCCCAGCCGGCGCCGCCCGCGATGCAGAGCTCGACGAGCTCGGGCACCTCGGCGGGAACGACGCGCGCGCCGAAGGCCTGCACCGTCGCCTCGGCCTCCTTGCGCTTGATGCTCGCCTCGAGGTCGCCGACGCGCTTCGCCAGCTCGCCGGCCTGCGCGGCCTCGCCGCCCAGGCGCTTGACCTCGGCCTGGAGCTTGGCGACCTCGGCCTTCGCGCCGTCACGCTCGCCGGTCAACTTCTCGACCGTCGCCCGGTGCGTCGCGCTCATCTGCGCGACCGCGGCCTCGGCCTCGCCGCCGCCCTCCGCCGCCGCCTTCGTCATCTCGGCGCACTTCGCGGCGACCTGCTCATCGGTCGCGTCCGCGGGGAGGTTCAGCAGCTTGAGCAGTTCGGCCTTGTAGTCCATGCGCGAAGCGTTCAACGGTTCCTGACGGTTGTCAACAGTTTTCGCCGCGATACCAGTAGTGTCACGTATGGCATCGAAGTTGGTGTTCGCCGCGATCTGGTGCTGCTGCGGCTGGCACGACAGGAGACCGACGCCGACCAGCACGGCGCCGAGTGGCGTGTCGGGCTGATCCTTGCGGTAGAAGGTCTGCGCGAACTCGGCCGAGATCGCCGGCCGCTCGCCCGCGCGCATCTGCTCCGCCGCCGTCGCGGTGTAGGCCATCTCGCCGGACAGCGCGCCGTTCTCCACGCGCAGTGTGTCGTGGCGCACGAGCCCCGCCGCGGGGGTGCCGACGCCCTCGCCCGCGCGGTGGTCGTAGTTGATCGGGATGAGGTCGAGGTAGGCCGCATTCGCGACCATCTCGCGCAGCATCGCCTCGGTGACCTCGACGCGCTCCGTCCCGTCGTCGCTCCAGTACTCGCGGCCGGCGTACAGCAGGATCTGCCGCGGCCCGCGCACGTATCGGATGTCGCGATAGGTGACGTACCCGGCGTCGCCCGTGACCTCGGCCGGCGCGGCGGATGGCACCTCGCCGCGGAAGCGGATGGCGTTCGGGAGCTTCGTCTCTGCACTCACGCCTGCGCCTCCTTGCCCTCGGCCTGCGCCACCGCCCGCATCTTCGCCAGCGCCGCATGCGCGCGGCACGACGGGCAGCACAGCGCGTCGGCCATGCCGAGGTCGTTGCAGATGGCCCGCCCCGTCGAGATGAGTTGCGGCACGTCCCGCTGGCACCGCAGCGCTGCGATGCCCTCCAGCGTCCGCTGCGCCGTCTCCAGTTGCAGGATGCGGGTCGAGTCCATCACCGGTACCTCGCGGGCTCGGACGCGAAGGCGGTGTGGAGGGTGGCGTAGGTGGGCGGAGACTCCGGCGCGGGCGCGCTGGTGATGTGAGCCCTCGCCGTCAGCGGCGACACGTACACCGTCACCTCGCTGACGCCCCGCCACGGCCACCGCGCCCACTCCTTGCACTTCCCCTCGTGATACCCCGCGCCCTCGCAGTTGCAGCAGCTCACGCCCCATCCTCCCGCGGCATCTCCCACACGACGCGGTGCGCGAACCGCGCCCGCTCGCGCTCGCGCCGCAGCGCTGCGTTCACCCGCCACGTCACGAAGTCCCGATCGCCATCGGGCCAGTGCTCGACCTCGACAGGCGAGGCGCTGCGACGCTCGGGAACGGCGGGCGCTTCCCCCGGGGACGCTGGCCGTGTCGGCGCCGCACACAGTCGCGCCGCGACCTGCGCGAGCCAGAGGGCGAGGCGGAGGCGAAGCAGCGTCACGGCCGCTCCAGCACAGGACGCAGGCGGACCGTCCCGACTCGCTCCATGTCATAGTCGCCGCGACCGTCCATCGCGTGCGGGTTCCATTCGAGCAACCGCATGATCTCCGCGGTCGAGGCTGCGCCGTACGCATCCACGGGGCGCAACAGGGCCTCGCCGGCTGCGTGGGCCGCGCCTTCGATCGTCGCGTAGTTGCCGTACGCGCCGCGATACGAACCGTCTGCCGGGACGATGCGGTACGCGTACCCCTTCACCGCGGCCTCCGCTTCGCGTTCGCCCATGCGTAGTAGAACCGCGTTGCCACCTCGCGCAGCCGCACGCGCTCGCGGTCGATGCGCGCGCCGCGTCGCTGCGGCCGGCTGCGCTGATCGATCCACGGGTGGTCCGGCTCGGGGGCGTGGCGCTTCATGCCGTCGCCGGCTCCGGGATCGCCGGCATCGCCACCCGCCACGGCGCCGACCACGTGTGCTGCGGGCAGGTCGTGCCTTTCACGAGGCAGGTGCAGTGAGGTGGCGGGGCCGCGGTCGAATCGAACGCCACCGCGTCAGACGGGGCACGCCGACGGGCAGCTTGCGCGTGCGCCCGTCTCCCCGCTGCGCTCCTCCCCAGGGAGCCCCGTAAGGTCTTCACGCCGCTTCCTCACTGCCCAGCGGGATCGCACTCTCGCGCCGCTGGAAGATGCGAATGCACCGGCAGCGCCCGCTCCCCGCGCACCCCTGCCCCGTGACCGGGTTGGGCTTGAGCGGCGGACTCAGCGCACGGTCGAGCGACCCGTCGAAGGCGTAGAACCCGCCCGCGTCCTCGCTCGCCTTCGCCGCGGCCGCGCAGAACTCGCAGGTGTTCTCGTCCGCGAGGTCGGAGTACGAGACGACGAACTCCTCTTCCTCGGCGAGCTCCCGCGCCCGCTGCTCCCGGCCCGTGGCGAACGCCTGCGAGATGCCCTGCGAGGCCGCCGCCGCCGCCCGGTTCTCCGCCCGCTTCGCCAGCATCTCGCGCAGCACGCGGAAGAAGTCGGCCGTGGCGCCACCCAGCGTGCCGCTCTTCCCCGGCGCGTTGAGGGCGCGCAGCGCTTCGTCCTGCGCCTCGCCTTCCAGCGGCGCGATGGCCGCGTCCGCCATGCGCCGCGCCTGCTCCCGCAGCAGCGCGTCGGCGTTCTCGAGGGCGGACGGCGGGGCGTCCTCGTCGATGAAGCGGTGTCGCTCGCCCGTCGCACCCGGCAGCGAGGACGCGAAGCGCACGTACGCCACGCGCGCATCCATGTCCGCCGTCGTGCTCGCACCCCACCCGGACAGCCGAGTTCGTACTTCCGCCCGGTTGACCTCGCGCGCCACGCTGCGCCGGCCCTCGTCGCGCACCTCACGCAGCACGTTCGCGAAGGCGTCGCGGTACTCGCCGCGCAGGCCCGGCGGCGCCGCGATGCTCTGCACCGCGTTGATGTCGCCGGCCTCCACCACGTCGAGCACCTGCGCCGTCAGCGCGTCGACGAGCGCCCGTTGGTGCCGCGCCGTCGCCCGCTGCGCTGCGTCCGTCGCGTCGTCCTGCGTCCGCACGATCGCCGCGAAGTCGACGCACCGTTCGGGCCCGCGCGGCTCGCGCCGGTACTGCCACCGCGGGCGCACGGCGAAAGCGGTCTGCTCCTGCTGCGCGGGCACGGGCGTCGCGCTCGTCGCCCCACCCTGCGGCGGCTGCGTCCCTGTCGTCTCGCCACCCACCGGCGGCAGCGGCGCAGCGACCTCCGCGGCCTCGGCCGGCAGGCCCAGCTTCTCGCGCACGAGGCTCACCACCTGCTCGCCCACCTCGCCGAGCACCCCGCCCTGCGCGGCGCGGATCGTCACGTCGAGCCACTCCTTGAGCGGCTGGCGGCGCAGGTCCGCGTGCTTCAACTTCGGCGGCCGGCACCCGAAGCCGAAGTTGTCGACCACGAGCCGGTCCACCATCTGGTGCTGAATCGTCCCGGCGAGCCACCGCGCCGCGTACTCCAGCGCGTCGATGTAGCCGCCGACGAGCTCCGTCGCCATCGCCCACGAGCCCGCGCTGCCCGCCGTCCCGAGCAGCAGGTGCGGCACCTGCAGCGCCAGCGCGATGCCCTCGCGGTACATCCTCGCGATCGGCGTCAGGTCGAAGCTGTTCGACGGCTCGAGCAGCCGCGTCGTCTGCCCGGGGTACTCCAGCACGTACCCCTCGTGCGACGAGCGGTAGCGCTTGAGCGCGTCCGCGTACTGCGTCAGCTCCGCGCTGCCCGCCTGGAGCTCGCCCACGTTGCCCACGAGCATCGGCACGCCGTAGCGCTGCGCCGCGAGCGACGCGTAGAGCATCACCCGGTCCAGCAGGTACTCCTCGCGGTAGACCGCGCGCAGACCGCTATTGCCGTCCGGCAGGCCCTGGTCGTCCCACACGGCATGGATGCACTGGTCGAGGCGCATCTGCGCGGGCTTGCGCCCGCCCATCGTCGCCATCGGCGTCTGCTCCACCGCCACAACCCGCCCGTCCTCCCACACCCACGGGCGCGGCGCCTGAACGATGCTGTACGGGTGGCGGTACTCGAAGCCGAGCGGGCGGATGTAGCGCCCCACCCGGCCGAAGCGCCCCTCCAGCACCGCGAACCCGTAGCGGAAGGCCTCCAGCGTCCACGACGCCACGCGCTCGAAGGGCGTGTACGGGTCCTCGATCCACGCCTCCTGGCACTCCTCGGTCGCGGCCTGCTCGACGGGCGTCGCGTCGGTGGGCTCCTCGAAGAACCACTCGGCCTGGACGATGGGCTGCGTGCGCTGGACGAGCGCCGCGAACACCACCGGCTCGCGCCGGGGCATGAGGTCGAGCGCCTCAATGCGCGTGCGCGGGTCGGCCCACTTCGCGTTGTGCTCGCCCGGGTTCTCGACGTACTGCCAGCGCTCCTCGCCGCCCGGCGTGCCGGCATAGGACGAAGACCAGCGAGGCAGCGATGTCGGCGCCGCCTCCGCGAACGCGTGCGCGACCTCGCCGTCAGCGCCGAACAGGATGCGCTGCCGCCGGCCGCGATCGTCGTACAGCGTCGGCAGACGTGCGCCCATCGCCACGTATCGTCACGCGATGTATCGTCACCGTCAAGCGGCGGCGAATGGTTGCGCTCGGATTGTTCGGCGGCGGCGAACTATTCGGGCGTGTTGAGTTCCTGCCGAATTGTTGCCGAGTTTCTGCCGAGAAGCCCGTGCTACGCGCGATGTAGCAGGTGCTACAAAACATGTAGCGGCACCGGCACGGCGGGCACTCAGAACCTCCCCGGCGCGAGGATGTCCGCCCCGGGCGCCGAGGCTGCCGCGGCGAAGTGCGGCGCCATCGCGGCGGCGTCCGTCCGTCCGCCCGTCACGATCAGGTCGGTCAGCGCCCACACCAGCGCATCGAGCCGATCCGGCGACCGCTGCCCCGTCCCCGGCGACCATGTGCACAACTGGTCTTCGAGCTGCGCCAGCGCGTGCCCGACGTGGTGGACGCGCCCTTGCTCATACAGCGCCGATACCGGCTCGGCTCGCGTGGCCTTGCCGCGGCTCGCGTGGACTCGGCGCACCGGCACCGCCCGATCGACCATCCGCAGCGTGTGCTCGGCCATGTCGCCGCCTTGGTTGACCTCAATCACGATGCGGTCGCAGGCGTGCTCCCGATACGCCGCAATGGCACGCCGCGCCCACTCGCTCGGCGCGTACCGCCCACTGCGGTCGTCGATGACGTAGCCGTGCCCGTCCTTGCCGACGCCCGCCACGATGATGCCCGTCTCGTCGCTTTCAGCGCCAGCCGTCACCGCCGGGTCGATGGCGACCACGACGCGCACCAGCGGCGGACACGTTGCCACGCGGCACGCGTCGATCATCGCCTGCGACCACAGCGCGCCCTCGATGTCCTCCAGCACTTCGGCGTTGAGCTCCTGCCGGCCGAGGCGCGTGCCCTCGTAGCGCCTCAGCGTCACCTCGAGGAAGGCCGGCGCGAGGTTCGCCGCGTTCTCGTACGTGGTCGACCTCGTGACCGCCGTCGCCTTGTGCGCCGCGAGCCCCTTCACGAGCGCGGTGGGGCGCGGCGTCGTCGTCACGACCACGCGCGGATCGTCGCCGAGGCGCAGGCCCATCAGCAGCATGTCCCATGCCTCGGGCCGTCGCCACGCCGCGAGTTCATCACCCCACGCCGCATCGTGCTGCGGGCCGCGCAGGCGGTCGGGCTCGTCGGCGCTGTACAGCGTCGCGATGGCACCGTTGGACCACGTCACGCGCCGCAGGCTCGGGTTGTACGTCGGCCGATCCCACGGCGGCGAGCACGCGAGGATGCCGCTGTCGCCCTCGACCATCACGTCTCGCGCGTCGGCGGCGGTCGGCGCCACGAGCGCGATGCGGCGCTTGCCGCTGTCCTTCTGCTCGCGCACCCACTCCGCACCAGCGCGCGTCTTCCCCGCGCCGCGACCGCCCAGGTACATCCACGTCCGCCACTCCCCCGCGGGCGCCAACTGCGCGGGCCGCGCTAGGCGCCTCCAGTCGTAGGCGGCGCGCTCCTCCTCGCTCGGCCCGGTGTCCTGCTCCGCCCGCCCCTCCGCCAACTCCTTCAGCGTCGGCGCGCGGTCAAACCAAGGCGTGAGGGCGCGGAGGATCACCCCTGCTCCTCGCGCAGCGCGGCGGCGATGCGGTCGCGGAGGCTGGCGAGCACGGGCTGCGCGTCGTAGGTGACAGAGGAGGGTGGCGTGGACGGTTGCAGCGCGCGAAGCACGCCGAGGGCCTCGCGCAGCAGCGTCCTTAGCCCATCAATCTCGGCAAGCAGCACAGCGACGTCGCGGTCCGCGCGCTCGTGTGTCGCTCGCCACTCGTCGGCGCTCGCAGCCATCGGGCGCACGCCGTTCGCGTCCGGTTTGCCCGGGGTGCAGCGCGCCCACCGCTCCCGGATCGCGTCCAGTTCAGCCTGCGTCATCGGTTCCGCTCCATCGCCTCGAACGTCGCCCGTTGCTCGGCGCGATCGACGGCGTCATCGACCTCCCGCTCCAGCCGCGCCACCTCCGCCCGCAGCCTCCGCACCTCGGCCACGAGCGGGAGCGCGGCGTTGCAGGCGGCGGCAAGGAAGCGCACCTGCGCCTCGATGCGTGCGTCTACCTCCGCATCGCCGGTGCGCCCCGTCTCCATCTCGACCCACCGATCGCCTGCGTCGAACTCCAGCGTGACGGTGCCGTGCTTGTGCCACGACTCCTCGCCATGCCTCGTAACGTCGACTCGCCCAGGTGTCAGCGTCGCCGCCTTCGCCAGCGCTTCGAGGGTGTCGAGGTCGAGATCGAGGTCAGCCATCGCGCTTCACCTCCTCGTTCAGCAACCGCACGAGTTCCTCCGGCGGCATCGACAGCAACCACCGCAGGCCATTCTCGTTCAGCTCCACCCGAACCAATTCCCCTGCCGCCGCCGCGTCCTCAAGCGCCACGCCTATCGGGGCCTCGGGGTCGAACGCCGCACTCACTTCACCCTCACGAAGCGGCGGACCTCGCGCAGGCCGAGGGCGGTTGCCACCTCAAGCATTTCGTCGGTGTCGAGCGACTCCCCCTCCGCAAACGCCGCAAGCCGCGCCCCGAACCCGCTCCGCATCAGCCGGCATGACCGCGACGCGACGTGAGCTGCGGCAGCAGTCGCGTCCCATGACTCCCGGCGCGCGCCCTCCGTCGCAAGGTAAGCCGCCAGCATCCGCCGCACGTCGTCCAGCGTCAGGTACTCCGGTTGCGTCTCGCTCACGATGCACCTCCCCGCGCGGGCATCACGCACCCGCGCGTCGCCCCGAACGGGCCCTCCGCTGTCACGGCCCATGTTCCGCCCGCGCGCCGGCACTCCGCCTGCGCCGCGGCCAGCTCGGCCCGCTTCTCCATCACGACAGCCCCCGCGCTCACGGCCAGCGCCGCAACCAGCGCGTAACAGAACCACGTCACCACCACGGCCGCCCACCGGCGCCACGGATGCAGATACGCCGTTCTGCTCACGTCCGTCCTCCCTGCGTTGTCACGCGGCGGTCTTGATGCCGAACTCCGGGATCGCCGTGTCGCCGTCACGGAACCGCTTCGTCAGCTTCGCGTGCTCGAGTTGGATGCCGATCACCTTCGCCGCCGTTGCCAGCAGCCGCGCCTCCGCGTGCGCCTGGGCCGCGTCGCTGTCGCCCTCGACGAGCCTCTGGTGCGCGTCCTGGATTTCCGCCAGCAGTTCCGTCGACGACGCCCATCCGATCCGCTTCGCTCTTGCCATTCTGCTTCTCCTTGATGCGGCGGCGCAGAGCCGCCAGTGCCACGTACACATCGACCAACTCCACCGCTGCCCCGTGCCTTTCCACCGCGTGGCTTGCCGCTTGATTGCACGCGGCCGAACACCGGATGTTGCTGTCGCGCGTCGCCTTGAACGCCTTTCCGCACGCACAACGCCGCACACCCTGCCAACGCTTGATGCCGTGGTGGTTTCGACGACACGCGATGTACGCCGGCCTCACGCCCAGGCGGGCGGCGATTACGCGATCGGGCTCGTCGCCCAGTTCCGCGGCGTCCCATTTGCGCCGCGTGCTCGGAATGCCCAGTCTCCGCCGTGCCCTCGCCACGGTCGTAGCTGAGACACCGCATTCCCTCGCCACGTCTCCGTCGCGCCGCTTCCCCAGCACGCCTGCGAGCGCACCTGCATCGAACGGCCGCCGTCCGTGCGGTATCCCGCGACGAGCGCGCGCCGAACGAACCACGCCCTCGCCAACGCCGAGCGCTCGCGCTATCGCCGCGTCAGTCGTCTGGCCCAACGGTTGCGCATCCCAGTCGATCGTCACGCGCCTCACCGCCCGCCTCCCTGCGCCACCAGCCGGCGCATCTCACCGTTGAACCGCTCGCGCACCTCGCCCTCGTCGAGCTTGTAGTGCGCCGCCACCTTCGCCAGCGCCACGTCCACCGCCGCGCGGAACGCCCACAGCACTTCGCCGCCGGGGCCCAGCGCCTTCACCTTCGCGTTGATGGCGTCCGTGTGCCGCTTCTCGAACGTGTCGAGCACGCCGCCGAGCCCCACGATCGCGGGCTCGCCATCCGGCCCCACGCCCATCTCCAGCGCGACCTCGATGTACGCCCGGGTCCGCGCCGTCTGCTCGTCGGCCATCGCGATCGCGGGTCGGTTCGTGTGCGCCTCGACGAGCTGCCGGAACGCAGGGCGCCGCATCGGGGCGTGGAGCGCGGCAGGGACGCCGACGCCGGCCAGCGCGGGGTCTTGCTTGTCCCCCTCCCGCACCCGGCGCTGCGTGCCGCTGCCGTGCATCGGGCACCGCTTCGTCGTCGTCAGGCGTCGGCACGTCCCTCCCGCCGTCGTCTTCGCCCCGCACGGGTGCGACTTCGGGTGGGCGCCCGCATCGGCTTCCGGCATCAGGAGGGGGCCCCCGCTCACCGCCCCTCTCCCCCGAATCGCGCAACTCGCAGCCCTTTCCTGCGTGTGCGCGTGCCCGCGTAAGACAGAGCAGCGCTGCGGCCAGTAGCCTTGCGCTCCTCCCTCGCCCCCTCCCTGCCTCCCTCGATCCTGCCTGATCCACGGCGATTCGTCATCTCTTCCCCTCCAATCCTACTCCGCCCGCGCACCCCGGGCAGTCCACCACGATCTCGTGCTCGCTGCCGGGCACGGGGGCGCCGTTACGCGTCACGCACGCCGCCTGCCGGATCTCGCCCGTGCCGCCGCAGGTGGCGCATACCCGCTTCGGGCACCACGCGGGGGCGTTGTAGATGCCCGTCTGCCGCAGACCCGACAGGCGGCGCTCCCTACGATTCCGCTTCAATCCCGCGGCGGGGTGCCCGCAATGATGCCAACCACCTTCGCCGCGCTCGCGGAACGGGCACCCCGCGCACCTCACCTCGTCAGCCATCGCGGGGCTCCTTCGCGGCTTGGAAGAACGCGCTCGCCGCCGCAGAGCCCCGGCGCCCGTTGCCACGGGCGGGACGGCACCTCTGCCAGTCGTCGCCGGGTGGTTCCCCTCGATACAGCCGCTTGAGGCGCCGTGCTGTCTTGACCGCCTGCTTCGCCTGGCGCTCTGCCCGCGCGATCTCGTAGCGCAGCAGCGAGCATTCCTGCTCCAGTTCCGCGATGCGGTCCTGCGCGCGGCTGAACCCCTCGAACCACTCGCGCTCCAGTGCGGCCACAGCAGACCACCGCGCCCAGAAGTCGCACCACCACCGGAAGAGCTTCACTCGCCCACCTCCATCCGCCACCCCGGCGGCGCGTTGACGCCGCAGCCTTCGGCGGTGCATGGGCGGTACTCCGGGAACGCCGGGACGCCAGGCTCGGTCCAGACGCCCCGCTCGGGCTCCTCGCCTGTCCCGTCGCACCGCTCGCACCGCACCCACCGCCCGCTCTTGAAGTGCGCGGCGAGGGCGGCGGCGAGGGCTTCGGAGGACGCCACCCTCGCCGTCACCTCTCCCGTTGAGTTGGGCAGCCACACGCCGCTGAACGAGTAGTACCGCGCCAGCACGCGCATCGCCGCCTCCACCGCCTCCGGGTGGGGCTTCACCTCAGAACCAGCCGCGGACATGCTCCCTCCCTTCGCGCACGGCGTCGGCGTGCGCCTTCCACTCCGCGAGCGCCACGCGCCGCGGCCCGCTGTCGGCCCCCTCGCCTTCCCACCGCCACCACGCTCCGGCCTCCTCGGCGAGCGCCAGCAGCAGCGCCGCTTCCGCCGCCGTCACGTCGCCCATGCCGAAGCCCCCGCCGCCCTCCCGGGCGAGATCCCATAGCGCGTACTCCAGCCCCGTCAGCCACCCGGCGCAGTAGTGCTCCTCCGACAGCGCCGACATGAAGCCTTGCAGCGCGAGGTCTGCGGGGGCGCTGGCTGGGTCGCAGTCGGCCAGCGCGCCCCACGGCTCAACCTGCCCCACCACATCCACCCACGCCACCGACAACCCTTCGGTCGGCCAAGGCGTCTTCACGGCTTCTCCTCCTGCGCGGGCAGGGCGGCGATGCGCAGTTTCGCCACAGCCCGCGCCTTGCCGTCCGCTGTGATACTGCGCCCCAGCCCGAAGCGACGCGCTTGGTCGTTCGCCAGCTCCAGCGCGTTCGAGAGACGCGCGATCTTGCGCCCGCGCTCGACGCTCTCCGGCTCGCGCATGACCGCGTCGAGCACGGCGAGATACGACAGTACCGCGTCGGACAGGTCGCGCAGTTCCTTCCGCAGCACCCGCGCGGCACGTTGATGCTTTCTCACCTCGTCCCGGTCGATGGTCGGCATCAGGGGGCCTCTTTCGCCTTCAGCCATGCGCCCGCCATGAACTCCTCGTCCAACTGACGCTCCACTTCGGCGCGGCCGGCCACCGGGAACGCCGTGCGCTCCCACAGCACGAACTCCGCCTCCGTGTCGGTCAGCGCTACGCCGTGCGCCGCCGCGCGCTGCTTTACGAGATCCAACCACGTCACGGCTTCACCTCGGGCCAGGCCAGCGCTTCGCCGTCGCGCGTGCAGGGGCGGGAGCGTTTCACGTCCTCCGGTTCGCGCAGGAAGCGCCCGCGCGCGCCATGGAACACCGTGAAGTCGACACGGCCACCGGGCAGCACGCGAGCCGTGGTGATCCACGCGTGATCGTCGCCGTCGTCCACCATCCAGAACGCCCCCGGCAGCGCCTCAACCTCCGCGACGCTCGGCGCCCGCTCGCGCCAGCCGGTGTCGGGCGGGGTGGCGACCGTCCATGTGCACGGCCACCAATCGTGCCGCTCCACGAGGCCGCGCCGCAGCAGCCCTTTGAGCGTTTGCATCGTATGCCCGGCGCTGCCGTTCCCCACCGCCGCGCGGACCTCCTCGGTGGTCATCGGGCGGCCGGCGGCACGCAGGATCGCGAGCGCCCGGTACTGCGCGATGCCGCCGGGACGCGGCAACGCCACCGTCTCCCGCGCCTCCATCTCCCGCAGCGCGTCGCGGGCGCGGCGGAGGTCGGCAAACGGCACGCCTACGCGGAAGTCGGGCGAGTAATCGATCCCGTCCCAGCCATCTGCGATCTTCGCGAACGGCTCCAGCGCTTCACGGGGCGTGGTCATGGGGTCACCGCCAGCAACCAGCCGCCACAGATCCGCGCAGGCTCGCCATCCACCGCGCCAACGTGGCACATGAATGGTTCGCCCTCGGCTGCGCACTTCACGAAGTCCATCAGCGTCGGCGCGCAGCCGTTCGGCGGCGTTCCGAGCCGCGTTGCGCAGTCGCCGCAGCGGGGCGGCACCGGAAGGCCGGCAGCGCGGACGCGGGCCTCGTCGTTGTCGACCAGCCGCGCGATCTCAGCGCCGAGCGCGCGGCCTTCGTCGGTCGGCACGTTCGGGACGCCGGGAGCACCATCCGCCGGCGGTTCGGCGTACGGCCAAGGCATCATCGACTCTCGTCGCTCTTGCGGCGCTCGTTCATCAGCGCGCCGAGGCCCCCGATCGGCGTCAGATTCTCGTTGTTGTCGGTGAGGTCGCTGTCGCCGCGGTCGACGTGCCGCTGGCAGAACTCGACGTAGCGCGGCGGCTGGCCTTCGTAGCGCGGCAGGTTCCGCGTTCCGCACTGGTCACACGAACGCGCACCGATCATCAGGCGCGACGTCGCCGGCTCACTGCACCCCGGTTGCTGGCAGATCCCCTTGTCCCAGTCCTCGAACTGCGGCTTTCTGAAGTACTCGCGCGGTTCCTCCGCGAGCGTCGCCTCCAGCCACGGCAGGAACGCCATCGCGTACTTCATCCGCGAGAAGCGGCGCTCGTAGAAGACCTCGCCCTTGTGAAGCAGTTGGACCGCGACGCTCGTGCGCCACTCGTTGCCGCTCAGGCCACTCATCTTGAAGCGCGGATGCGTCACGATCCGCACCTCCTCGACGTAATCGAAATCACCCCGATAGTAGTGCGCCGCCTCGCGCGCCGGCCGAATCTCCGTGTCGCTCATGTCCGTCACACCTCCCGCGCCTCGCGGCGCCATGCGGCTTCCACCGCGGTCCAGTCAGGTTCACGCTCCGGTTCCGGCGCAGGCTCCGGCGGCTTCATCGCCGCGAGCTTCCTGCGCCCCCGCTCGCACGCCTCCCGGATCTCCCGCAGGTGGCGCTCCTTCCACCCGAGGCGCGGCGCGTCGTCGCCGTAGCCGAGCTCGGCGCGGTGGTCAGACATGGCGGTCGCCCTCCTGCGCCGCCAGCATCGCGGCGGCGGCGCGCTTCTGCCGTTCCCGGTTCGCCTCGATCTCCGCGTCGAGCTCGGCGCGTTCCTGTTGGGCTCGTCTGCGCGGCTCCGCGAATGCCTCGGCCAGCATCGCCTTGACCTCTTCCGGCGTGGGATCGCGATCAGGCGCAGGCAGCGGCAGCGCGCGCCCCGAGGCACGGGCGCGCGCCATCATCGCGCGGTGCGCCATCGTGAACTCGGGGTCCGCCCGCACCAGCGGCGGCGTCTCTGGCAGGAACTCTGTCGGGTGCTCGCCCTCGTTGGCGAGCGTGTCCAGCAGCGGCGACTTCATGCCCTCGCTCCCGCGGGGCCCGCGGCCCGCTTGCCGATCGCGAAGATCGCTTCCATGGCCCGGCGCCGCACGTCCTCGTCGGGCTCCTCCGGCCGCGGCGGCGGAATGACCGGCGGCGCCGACGCCCGTTCGCGCGTCGCGATCTGCGGACCCTTCGCTCGCGCCTCGGCGGCACGTACGGCGGCGGCGCGTTCGACCAGGTGCCCGCTGGCGCGCTCCAGCCCCCGTTGCAGCACCGGGTAGTTCCCCGCGCTGCCCGGCATGAGCAGGCGGGCCATCCGCGGCTGCTCCTTGCGCGGCCCCGGCTTCCAGTCGGCCACGAGGCAAACGACGCCCAGCGACATGAAGCAGCCGCAGTCGAACCATGAAGCGTCCGGTTCCAGTCCGTCCCAGCCGCCGCGCTGCGTGTTGTGCAGCCAGAGCAGCGCCGGCTCCGGCTCGTTCGGCACGACGCCCGGGGCCACGACGCCATAGCCGAATTCGCACCACGCCCACTTCTGCGCGTCGACCACGAGCTTTGCGGCCCATTTGAGCCCGAAGCGCTCAGCGACCACGCTGTCCATCGCGGCAACGACGCCGGCCGCGGCGACGGGAAACGCCGGCGGCTGGGTCACTTCGACGCGGGCCAACGACATCGGCATCTCTACATCGCGCACGTCCGCGATCGCGCGCTCGCCGGCCGGCCGGACGGGTGAGCAAAGCGAACCCGATCCGGTGTTCAGATCTAGTCCCTGCAAGCCGCGCTCGATCGCGCGCGTCGTATCCGGTTCCGCGACGACGGGAACCAGCGCCGTAACCGGTTTCGTAACCGGTTCCAAAACCGGTTCCGTAACCCCTTTTGTAACCGGTTCCGTAACCGGTTCCACGGGCAGGGTCAGGACGTGCTCGGCGTGGTTCCCGCGACCGCCCCGCGACCCGTGCTCCGCAAGCAGTCCGGCCCTGCGCAGCAGGCGGCAAGCCTCCTTCGCGAGCGGCACGGAACACCCGGCCACGTCAGCCAGCGCGGCGTTACTCAGGCGCACCGCGCCGTCGTGCGCGTGGTCCGCCAGCGCTGCGGCCACCTCGCGCAGCATCGGCGTGGGGAGCTCGCGCCGGGCCGCGCGCAGCCATGCCATGTTGTCGAGGGGCGCGATGTTCATGTGTCCTCCGCGAGACGACCCTTGCCGTGGAAGATCGCGTGGCACTTCCGGCACAGCACGGTGAGGTCGCTGGGGTGTTCCCGCCCGAGGCGCTCGTACGTCCGGTGGTGAACGTGCAGGTGGGCCGAACCGTTGCAGACTTGGCAGCGGTTGCCGGCGTGTCGTAGCGCGGCCTCGCGCGTCACCTTCCATGCGTGCGAGCGGAGGTAGTCGCCGTGCTCCTCATGCGGCAGACGCGGAAACGGCGTGGGCGCCGGGAGTTCCTTGCTGCGAAACAAGACCGCCATGAAGCGCTCGAGATTCGCGAACGCTTCGCCCGGCGTTTCCACCGGCGGAGGGTTGGGGCCGAGGAACTCCAGATCGTCGAACGTCTCGTCGGGGGGCGCCTGCATCGCTACTCCGCGGCCTCGAACCACTCCGGCCGATGCTCCCGCATGAGGGCCAGTGCCTCGTCGGCTGCGTACTCGCGCAGTCCGACCTCCTCGCAGTGCCAAACTGACGCCTTGCCGACCACCTCGACGAGCCAGGCACGCAGCGTGGCCCGCGCTGCGTCAAAGACGTCAGGCGTTAGACCGTCGTCGCCTCCATCCGGGTCGCCGTAGTCCTCGCTGAACTGCTCGGCCACGACGTCCTCAATCGAAGTCAGCCGCCGCGCGAGCCATGCCTCGTCCACCGCGCATCGTGCGTATGCGGTCACCTTGATCGGACTGTGTTTGCGGATAACCGCTGCGACGTCGCAACCCGGGGTCAGGAAGTATTCGAGATGTTTCTCGATTGCCTCCTCCGGCGACTCGTCGCGCAGCGATTCGCTATCCCCGCAGTCGTAGAAGTCGGCGCCGTCGAACGCTGCGGACTTGTCTGGTTCCTTCACATCACACCTCGGTAGAGAAGGTGGAATGCGCCGCGAGGTCTACCCCGCGACAAACATCGTAACGGCAACGCGGCGCACTACATCTGTTACACAATTCACGCATACTGATCAACTCTTTTCCGCATTTCTGCGCGATGATTTCGCGGGTTTCTGCGCAAACAACACGCCCTCGTTTCGCCAGAGGAGCCACGTCATGCTGCCCCACCGATCGCGAGAACTTCTTGGCGCAGCCGCCGCACGATCACCTCGCAATACTTCCGCTCCCGCTCGATGACGATGCAACGCCGGCCGAGGTCTTTGCAGGCACGCGCCGTCGTGCCAGAGCCGCCGAACGGGTCGAGGATCAGGTCGCCGGGGTCGGTGAACGACGCGACGATGTCCGTCACAAGCCCGAGCGGCTTCGTGGTCGGATGCGGGCCGTTCTCCTTGTTCCGTGTCCACACCGCCGGATGGCCGCCGCGATTCCAGCGCTTCTTTTCGCCGGAGCGGTGCCAGATGCCGACCGCTTCCCACCCGGTCGCGGGCCGGTCGCCGGTGAATTGCGGGGCACCGTTGGGCTTGATCCACACGCCGAAGCGGATGAAGTCCAAGCCGGCCGGCGGCGCCGTTTCCAACTGCGCGACGTGGCGCCAGTCGGCAAAGGCCACCGTCCATCTTTTCGGCGCCGCAGCGGCAAAGATGGCCCGCAGTTCGTCCGCCGTGATGCAGTCGAACGCACCGCGCAACAGCGATTGCGTTACGTCCCCCGTGCGCGCGCCGTTGTGCGTGACGTCCGAGTACGGCGGGTCCGTGATGACGTGGTCGACGCTCTTGTCCGCGAGGGTCGGCAGCACGTCGCGGCAGTCGCCGCAGTAGACGGTGATCCCGGCGTGGTCGTAGAAGGGAGTCATCGGCACCCCTGCGGCGCCCACGCTCCGCTCGCCTCGGTGTTGTGGCGGGGGCAGGTCATGCGACACCCCCGAGCGGCAGCACTTCCTGCGCGAGCCGCTTCGCTGCGATCTCGCAGTAGCGCTCCTCGATCTCGATGCCGATGGCGCGACGCCCGAGGTTCTTCGCCGCGACGAGCGTGGTGCCGCTGCCCGCGAAGGGGTCGAGAATGGTGTCGCTGACGCGCGTGGACGCGAGCAGCAGCGGCGCGATTACGGCGACTGGCTTCTGTGTCGGGTGGTCCACCTTCCCCGGTCTGCCGTGGCGAAACGAGTCTGCGCGGATGACGTTGTTCGGCGGCGGATTGCTGCCGTCGTGGTTCCAGCAGCGCCCGGTGCGCCAGCCGTAGACGCAAAGTTCGGCACCAGATGGCCAGCCCGCCCCGGGGGGCGGGGGCGCGGGGCACGCCTTGGCCCACACGAGAAACCGCGTGTCGAATCCTGCGGTCTCAAGCAACGCCACAGTCGGGCCGAACTGCCGGTGCCCGACCCAAGCGTAGACGCTTGTAAGCGACTGCGCCGCCGTGCAGACGGTCAGCGCCTCAAGCCACGTGGCCGTGATCGCATGCCAATCGCCATCGCAGGGGAAGAAGTCGAAACGTCGGGCTCCCTTGCCGGGTTGCCCAACGTGAACCACGCCGGGTTGCGAAACCGCGTACGGCGGATCGGTCACCACCGCGCCGATGCCCGCGATGTCGAGCGCCGGCAACACCTCCCGGCAATCGCCGTGGTACAGCGTCACGCCGCCGTGCTCGTAGTAGGGAGTCATACCCTCGCCCTCTTGCATCCCGCGCATCGCGTGGCGCCCGAGCGCGTGCGGAACGAGGCGCCGCAGGAGCAACGGCGCTCGACCACGCCGCGGGCCGGTGCGCTGACGCACTCGTCGCAGACGTTCGCGGCGGTCGGGAAGCGCTTCGCGCCTCGGCGCTCGAGGCAGACGCGGCAGGTTTTCACCGGGTTACCTCCGGGCGGGGGGGCGCGCCAGATCGGCGCCTCATGCGTTGCGATCTCGGCCGCGATGTCGTTCGGCACGTGCCAGAGCCCTTGATGCCCGAGGCACGGGATCGGGTGCGGCAGCACGAGCAGGTCAGTGCAGAGCCAGCCCCACGGGCCGAAGAACCAGGGCGAGCGACAGAGCGCTGTGCCCTCGCTCATCCCGAGTCCGATCACCTCGCGATTCACATCCGGCTCGTCGCTCTGCCGCACCGCCCCGCGCACCGTGACCACCGCGACGATCGCCGCCGATGGATGCGCGCTCCGCGCCGGGCACCGCGGGTCAAGGCGCCGGATGAAGTCGTAACCCGCGGCGTCCCAGTGCTTCCCGGCGTGCAGGGCGAGGCGCTTGCCGACAAGCCTGGACGGCGGCGGCCAGGTCCGGTTCTCGACGGTCTTGAGCGGCTGCGCCCGCGTCATCGCCCACGGCCACGGCAGCCAGAGGGTCAGCGCGAGGAGCGGCGACGCGGGGGCATTGGCAGCCGGGGCCGGCGACGGATCGGCAAAGAGCGTGCCTTGCATCACCCCGCCCTCCCGAGGCCCCGCGGGGTGGGGGAGAGGACGCGAACTATCGGAGGTTCGTCGTCGCTGTCGTCGCCGTCAGGCGTCAGCTTGCGCTGGCCGTGTCGACGCGCGGCGCGGCGGAACGCCAGCGGGCGCGCCCCGAAGCTCACCGCATCGCGCACCGGCTCGACGTAACCCACCGTATCGGCGACGATCTCCGCGATGATGCTCAGGGCGCGCGCGGGGTCCGACACGGTGGACAGGGTCTGCCGGATCAGCCCGTTCGCGCGGGCCGCCTGAGCATGCGATACCCCCGTGCGTCGGCTTCCCAAGCTGAAAGTCGCGGGTTCGAATCCCGTATCCCGCTCAACCTCGAAACCCTCGGAATTACCGGGGGTTTCGTCGTTTTGAGGACGAAGGAACGCGGGCGGGCCGGAAGACGGTAAGCTGACGCACGCAGTCGGCAACGGCCATCCGATCGGGAGGGCGTATACCGGCAGCGCCTCGACGGCCGGGCGCAGGTGGATCGGCTTCGGCCCACCCTTCGAGGCAGGCATCTGGCGCGAGTAGTGCGCGTTGATGCCCGCGACGGCGTGCCCGAGCAGTTGATCGCGAAACTCCGTCGACACCGCGGCCTCGCGCAGCCGGTCGTTGAAGCCCGCGCGCATGTCTTTCGAGGCGAAACGGACGCCGACGCGCGCGGCCTCGCACGCAGCGCGCATGTACTTCGCCCGCTGCCCGGCGTGCCACGGCGGGAAGAGCGGGCGCGAGGGGTTGCGGCTGTCGGCGTAGGCGCGGAGCTGCGCGGCGTACCACGGGCGCAGCGGCACCCATCGATCGCGGCAGCGTTCCTTCGTGCCTGGAATGCAGACCCACGCGCCGCCGTCTTCCTTCGCGCTCCACACGACGTGGCGCTCCGGCACCACGCGCTCGGTTTCGCACTCGCCGGGATCGGCGCCGGTTTCGTAGGCGAACTGGATGTAGAACGGGCGCCAGTCCTCGAGCCCGTCGAGCGGCATCGCGGCGAGGATCGCGGTCCAGCGCTCCGCGGTCAGCGGCTCCGTCTTCGGCGTGCTGTTGGTGCTGCATTCGATGCCAGCGACGGGCACCGCGTCGGCGGCGATGTAGTCGCGATCGACGCACCAGCGAAAGAACGCCTGCCACGAGTCGAGGTACTTGCCGCGCGTGACGGTGCTCAGGGGCGAAGCGGCGACGGCCTCGCCGCGGCGGTGGCTGCGCTGGCGCGTGAACAGCGCCTCGCGGCACTGCTCCTCCGTCACCTTCGCGAGCACCGTGTCGCCGAGCGCGTCGGCCAGGGCTCGAAGATGCGTGCGGATGTTCTGCGCGTGGCCCTTGCTCGGGGCGTCGGGATCCTCGCGGTCAACGCGCCGGTCGATCTCGCGCAGGTACTCACGCACGGCCTCGCGGACGGTCGTGGTGGACGGCTGCGTGGCGACAGGCACGGACACCGGCGGCGCTCCTTGGATGGCGCAGAGCATGGCGTGCGCCGTGGCCGGGCGCAACCGGCCCGCGCGCCACAGGTCGATGATCTCCGCTGTCTCGTGAAGCTGCGGCACTTCGCCGATGCTGATGACCTCGCTCACCCCGCGCTCCTGTCGGTGGCGACGAGCAGCGCGCGGATCTCGGTCGCGGTGCGGATGTCGAGGTTGATCACCGTTCCGTCGTCACGCCGAAACTGGACACCCGGGTCGTAGGCCGAGCGGCGCCAACCAAGGCGTTCGAATGGCGCCACGAAATCGCGCCACGCGGTCACGTACCGCGATGTCGAGTAGCAAATCTCGCCGGTCGGCAACTGGCCGATGACTCGCCGCGTCGCCATCACTCGCTCCTGTCGGTGGGGGCGGGGGCAGGCTCATCGGCCAGCAGCAACCGCTTGAGCGTCGTGTACACGCGATCGGCATCGGTTCCCGTGCCCTCGCCGACATCGATCGTCACGAGCACGGGCGACGCCCATTCGTCGCGCTTCCACAGCACGCGCGTCACATCAGCCGTGAAGGAATGGATCTTCACCGTCGTCGCCATCACCCCTCCCCTCCCGCGGGCGTGTCGGTGGGCAGTGCACGGCGGAGAGGGCACCACGCCGGCGCGCCGCCGGTCTCGTGATGCTCGGTGACGCTTGAGCCGTGCGGACCATAGTGCTCGCAGGTCGCGTACGTCGGGCCGCCCTCATGCGTCACCGTGCGAACGTGCTGGCAGCCACGGCAGCGCGGCGAGCCGTCGCCCTCCTGTCGCCGGCTTGCGTCCACGGCCTGTGCACCGCGGCGGCGGCGACTCGGCCGGAACCGCTCGCAGTAGTCCCCGGCAAAGCACTCGTGCGGCGGCTCGGCGGTGTGCTCGCCGAGCGTGCGCCCGCACACGCACATGCGATCCCAGTCGCCGTGGAAGCCATAGCGGCCGGTGGCGCGGTCGCGCCTCTGTACGCGCTCACCCATCGGTGCCTCCGTCGTGTCGCTGGGTGGTGTGATCCGCCTGTGCACCGTCGTCGGCAAGGCCCGCGAGCAGATCGTTCGCCGCGCAGTGCATCCACTCGCCGTTGTAGAAATGGTGGTAGCCCGGCAGATCGGGGCGGTCGGCGCGCCGATCGTTCCCGCGGCGGCACAGGCCGCATATCGCCCGGATGCAGCGCTCCCGCTCCGCCGCGATGGCGGCCGCGATCACCTCGGCAGGGTGCGAGAGCAGCAGCGCCGCAACAGCGCGGTCGCGCGGCAGAAGTGCGCGAGCCGGACCAACCGTCAGCGCGCCGAGCGGGTCTTTCGTGGCCCACATCTGCGACGCGAGCTGCATCATTCGGCCGTAGCCCCACTCCTCGCAGAGCTGGCGCAGCGCTTCTCGCGCAGGCGCTTCGGCCGCATCGAGTGCCGCAGGTCCCGTCACGGCGTGCCTCCCTTCGTCGTGTCGCTGGATTGCTCGCGCGTCGTGCCGCCGGCCTGTGCAGGGGCCCGGGCGGCGACGTCCCACGCCCACACGCTCTTGGGCTCCTTGGCGGCCTTACGCGGGCGTTTCCATGCGGTGTCCACGCCCGGGTTTCCTCCGGCCACGTCGGCGACGCGCCGCCACCCGTCAAAACGGTAGACGTCGCCGGTGTGGCGAATCGCGTTCGCGTACGACACGCACGCGCGCACCGGCCAGTACGCCTTTCCCCACGCCGCCGGCGCGAGCTCGCGCCAGAGGCGCAGACACACGCGCGTCGCCCACGCGCAGTCAGGCCGCGACACGAGCCGCGCGAGCTCGACGACCTCGCCGCGATCGTAGCCGCCGCAGCGCGCGTTCACGGTCGACGCGCTGACCGCCACCGCGACGAGCTGCGAGTGCAGGTGGAGGCCGAACGACTGCCGCCCGAACGGGCGCGAGCACGCGCCGAGCCAGTGCCCCCACGCGACGAGCGCCGCGTCGGCGTCGGCATCGTCGATGCGGTCGAAGGCGACGAGCGGGAACATGCTCGGCCGCGCGCGGATGACGTCGCCTGCGAGCTCGGCCATCACGTGTCGTTCTTCTGCGTCGCCGGCTTGCTCACGTCGAGTTCAACGGCCTGTGCACGGCACGAAGGGCACGGCACGCAGTCGTCGCAGGGCTCGAAGTCGTCCGCGTCGCCCGGCACGATCTGCGCCTCCGGCTTCGTGTCGCCTTCGTCGTTGACCTCGACGAGGTGCACCCACTCGCCGCCGAGGCAGACGTTGCATCGCTGCGCCATCACGTCACCTCCGCGTCACCGGATTGCTTCGTCGCGGGTCCGCCGGACTGTGCATCCACCGACACGGGCGCGAGGGCGGCGGCGAGCGCTTTCTGCACGTCACCGCATTCCGCGCAGTCCGATTCGTTGCAGCACAGCGGTACCAGCGCTTCCCGCACGGCCTCTGCGGCCTCCCGCAGCCGCGCGACCGTCCGCTGCTCCGCACGCCAGTGCTCCTTGATGCGGTCACGCTGGCCGCGGAGGGCGGCAACGGACTCCCGCAGCCTGCCCACCTCCGCGCGTGCGGCGTCGCGGTCGCGCTCCACCCGCTCCACCTCATCCGCCAGCGCCTCGGCCGCGCCCCGCAGCGCGTCGAAGGCGTCGAGCACGCCCTGCCAGTCGTCGGCGGTGAACGCTGCGCGGCCCTTCGTCCAATGCTCCTCGCACAGCTTGCGCGCGTCGGCGGGGGTCATGGGGGCGGTCATTGCGGCAGGCCCTCCAGTTCCGAGCAGCGCGCGAACATGGCGGCCTCGTCTGGCTTCACAGCGTCGCGTACGCGCGCCTGCCGCAGCATCTCCGTGCAGGCGACGGCTTCGCGGCGCACGTCGGGGTACGTCTTGCCGACGACCATGGCGCCGAGCACGAACCCGATGACTGCGCCGACGATGCAGCCGAACAGGTAGCCGCTGGTCACTTTTTCGCCGCCTTGGGCTTGAGCAGCTTGTCGTGGCGCTTCTTGAAGTTCGCGCCGCACCACGGACAGAAGTTGATGAGCAGCGGGCGCGACTGCGGCGTCTCTCGGTAGGCGGCGAACGTGCAGATCTTCCCAGTGGTGATGTCCAGGAAACTCTCGCGCGTGAGCCCCTTCGCGCGCACGCCCATGTTCATGATCGGAGCGTGTTTCTCGAAGGCGAAGCACCGCGTCTCGCCGTCGCACTTCTTCACCTTCACCAACTGCGCCATCTCGTTGCTTTTCACGCCCTCACCTCCTCGATTTCGACGGTGACCTCGACGCGGGCGGGGGTGCCCTTCTGCTGCGTCGGCTTGGTCCATGTGATGCGCGGATCGCCGTCGTGGCGCGTGCCACAGGAGACGAGTCCGCGGTGTTTCGTGCAGCCTCGGAACAGCAGATCCGCGATGCCGTCCCGCACCGGCTTGAGCGAGTACGGCAGCGTGTCCTCCGGGTCGAATGCGCGCTGCGGCGCCTCGTAGATCCGCGTGAGTTTCACCGTGACCCGCGCGCCTTCGTCAGTCGCCATTCGCGGCAGGGTTCCGCGGTGCGCGTAGAGGCTCGCCCACGCGGCGTTTCGCCACTGCTTCGCGTACCGCCGCTCCGCGCGCCAGTGCCGGTGGTTCTGGTGCGACGCGAGGGCGCCGGGGATGGTGAAGCGGGGCATGGCGGCCTCTACTCCGGCAGCAAGTCCTTGCACTTGATGTCCGGCCCCGCCGGATCCGCCTGCCACGGCAGTGCGTCGGCCATGTCCTTCGACAACTCGGCGCGCTTCGTGATCTCGCGAGGCCAGAACTCAGCGAGGCCGTTGTCCAACTCCTCGCGCGCGGACGACTCGGCGATCCGGAGCGCGGCGGCTTCGTCTGCGGCGTACACCGGCATCTCGAACGAGACGGTGACTCGGTAGAGCTTCATCGGGGGCTCCTTCAAAAGTCCGCGCCGGAGCGCGGTGGGGGGGGTCAGGCGGCGCGCTAATTCCCGCGCATCGCCACGTTGTTGCTGCCGGGCTTCACCATCGCGACCCACTCGAACGGCTCCTCGGCCGTGAGCGTAAGTCGGTCGGTGTAGTCCCCGTCCTCGTCGGTCGCAGCGACGTGCGCGACGGCCGTATGCCGGCCCTTCTTCACGACGTTGATGCGCCAGAACGCGCCGCCCGTGCCGCCGTAGCGAACGTGCAGCAGCGTGCCGTCCGACACCGCGACGTGAACGCCCTCGCCGTCCTCGTCGTCGCAGTCGATCGGCGGGTTGAACTCCTCGGTGATGGCGCCCTCGACTTCGAGCAGGTCGTCGCTGGCGCCGTAGAACTTCAACTCGTGCATCTGCCTCTCCTCTGCCCTCACGGGCTCACGGGGTTGTTCTCTCGGTAGCGCGCCCGGTCAGCGCGCCGCACTGCGTCACGTTCTGCGAGGGTCATCCGCGCGCGGCGGCGGCGCATGGACTCGCGGGCTTGCGCGTTCGCGATGCGGCGGCACGGCGGGCACCGGCTGTACTCGCTCGGGTTGTGGCGACCGCAGCGGGGGCAGGTCACTCGGGCGATCCGGTCAGGCGCGAGGTGAACTCCACGAGCGCGGCGCGCAGGTCGCGCATCGGCTGGATCACGCGGCACCCCTGCGTTTCGTCGAGCGCGGTGAAGCCGGCCGGCGTCGTCGCCCAGAACGCTGCGCGCTGCTCCTCGTCGAGCTTCGCGAGCGCGTCGTAGATCTCGGCGCGGATCGACTGCACCGTCTCGCGCGTCGGCGACGGGGCGGGTTCCGGCTGCGCCTCGGTCGGCGCCATCTCGACCGGCGCTGGCTCCGCCTGCTGCGGCGACTGCGCCTGCGGCGTGACGTCGATGGCCTCGTAGCCGCCAGCCGCGTCGGTAGCCTCCTCGATGGACGTGAAGCCCATGAGCGAGTCGGCGTAGGTGTCGCGCAGCGCGAAGGTGCGCGCGCGGATGAGGAGCATGCGCTTCGGGTACTGCGACCACGGCCCCGACTTGCCCCACAGGCCCGCGGCCTTCGCGTCGGCCTCGCTGAACGTGCGGACGCACCACGACTGGCCCTTGCGCTTCACCTCGCACTTCGCGATGAGCCCGTACTTGGTGTCGCTGGCGAAGTTTTCCTTGATGTCCTCCCACTCGGGGTTCGTGCGGCAGACGGCGAGGAGCGCGTCGCCCCACACGGACGGGCGCCCGTTGATCACCGCGATGCCGCGCAGCGCCGCCATCGGGCCCAAGCCGAGCTCGTAGCCCATCGCGATGGCGACAAAGACGTCCTCCGGCCTGCCGCGGAACTGCTGCGGCACGAGCGCGGAGCGCGCGAGCATGGTCGCGATCTGCATGGCCTCGCCGAAGTTGCGCGGGGAGAACGCGAAGCCGCTCGAGTCGCGCGTGGTGAGCGCGCCCTGCGTCGGCAGGGGGATGACAGCGGCGGGCGCCGGGGCGGCGACGGCGTGGCCGTTGCGCTCGGCGATGCGGGCGTGGGTCTGCTGCATGGTCATGACTGGGGTCCTCCCTTGTGGTTGGCGATGCTGAATCGGCGGTAGGGCTTGCCCTCGCGCCGGAACTGCTCGAAGACGTGCGGGTAGGCGGCACGCAGGGCCTCGACGTCGAAGCCCTCGCGGCCGGCGACGTTGCTCCACGTCACGCGCTTGCCGCCGACGATCCCGCGGCTGTGGTTGCCGAGGAGCAGGCAGAGGCGCTGCTTCGCTTCGTCGGCGCGCTTCTCGTGCTCCTTCGCGGCGGCGCTGGCAGTCTGATAGGTCTCGACGAGCGCGGCAGCGTCGGCGGGAAGCGCCACGGGCTCGTCATTCGTGGCGAGCGGGTGCATCGCCTTGACGGCCCGCGTGCTCGACTCGGTGCCGTCCGGCTCCGGCATCTCGCCGCCGATGATGTGCCGCTGCCACCACGCGCCAGCGACCTCCACGAGCGTCGCGATGAAGGCGTCGTCGCGCGGCATCGGCAGCGAGCGGACGGGCTCGCTCAGGCCGACCATCACGGCAAACCAGCCCATCTGCGCGCCGGTCAGCCAGAGGTACCACTGGAGTTGGATCGCGTAGTGCGCCGGGATGGTGCCGTCGCCGGCCTCGGTGCCGTCGCGCCCGAACTTCTTCGCGTGCCACACCTCAGCGGTCTTCGTCTCGAGCACGCCCACGAGGTGCGCGCCTTCGCGCACGATGAAGTCGGGCGAACCGCACGCCCACTCGCGCTCGGGGTGGCGGATGTGCGGCGCGCGCTCGACGCGGACGGCTTCGCGTTCGGCCCACTCGTCGGCGATGAGTTGCTCGAGTTGGAGCCCGCGCTTGAGGCGCGTCGTCTCGGGCGCGTCAACGGCCTGGCCGTGCTTCTCGAGCCACACCATCATCGGCGACTTCCACGGCGACTCGCCGAGGATCGCGGCGACGTCGGTTCCGCCGAGGCCGAGGCGGCGCGACGCGGCCCATGCTTCGCGGTCGAGTTCCGCGCTCACCGCTTCGCCTCCCGCCGAGCGATCTCCCGCGCGATGATGGCGGCGCAGCGGACCTTGCCGAGGGAGATCGCGACCGCGAGGGATGCGCGCAGGCGGGCGAGGTCGGAGGTCATGGGGCGTCCCTCTTGTTGTTGATGACGATGAGCGGGCCGAAGTTCGTCGCGGCGATGATCCCGGCGTTGACGGCCCACGCGGCAAGGAGCCACGCCGACCACCAGTGCTCGTTAAGCAGGTCGGCGAAGGTCACGCCCGCCCCTCCCGCGCATCGTTCAGCGCGACCATCGCGGCCTCGACGGCATCGGCGTAGAGCGACGCGGCACCCTCGGCCTCGAGCCGGCGCTTCGTGATGGAGCGGAGCAGGTCCTGCGCCTCGTGCTCCTGGCGCTTGAGGTCGCGGACCTCGGCCTCGACGAGGCGGCAGGCGTCGCGCGCGTTCGCCAGCCGCAGCTCGGCCATCGCGATCGGGTCGGGGCGCACGGGCTCGTAGCGGGTGTCGGTGTGCAGGCTCATCAGACGTCTCCCTCGTCGCGGCAGAGCAGGTCCGCGAGGTCGGCGATGTTGAGGTGGTGGGCGACGACGGGGCGGTCGAGGGCGGGGACGGTCTCAATGCTCTGGTGCAGGCTCTCGCTCGCGGGGTAGCGGACACACCCGCCGTCCGTGCTCAGGAACGGCGTCCCGTAGAAGCGCACGTCCGTCGCCATCGCGGTCGCTACGGTGCCGTCACGCCGCGCCGCGCACCCGAGCGAGTGCGACGTGCCGTAGCGCTCCATCTGCGCGCACCGCGGGTTGCCCGACCCGCAGCCGAGGTCACGGGTGCGCTCGTCGCACTCCGCGCAGATGAGACGGTCGCCGTCGCCGGTCAGCGGATCGCCGGGGTAGATCGGCTTGTGGCAGGCGCCGCATTCGAGCGCGGCCTTGACGGGCGCCTCCGCCTCCTCCGCGAGGGCGAGGATGCGGATGACCGAGGCGTGGCCTGCGAACAGTTCCGACACGCCTGCTTCGTGACGACACGCCAGCGCACGCCGAACCGCCGGGTGCTGGAGCGCGGTAACTACGAACCGCGAAGAACCGCCTTGGACACACACGAACACCGCCCCGACCAGCGCCTCGCCGAAGCGCTCGATCGCCTCCGCGACGGTGCCTTCCCACCCCACCATCTCCTCCCGCCTCGCGCTCTCCTCCGCGCGCTGGCGGACGCTCTGTTGCTCGCTCATCTCAGGCTCCTTCGCGGATGGCGGCGGCGACACTCCGCAGCATCTCCACCGCGCGGCTGTTGTCGTCCGCGGCCATCCAGTCCCCGTCAGCGCGGCGCATGGCGACACGGCGCTCGCCCTCGTCTACGAAGGCGTCTACCGCCCTCGCGCACCGCTCCCTCTCCGCGCGCACCGCCTCGGCGATGCGGGCGTCGGCTTCACGCGCGAGGCGGTTGCAGAGTTCCGGCACCCACGACCAGTCACGGCAGAGCAGTTGGTCTTCGGGTTCGCCGCCGTCGCTGCCTACCTCGGTCGGCGGGGTTGTGGACGTGTCGAAGAGGACGCTGCGGTAGCGGCCCCACGTTTCCTCGCGCGGCAACCATCCGCGCTCCATCGCCTCGCCCTCGTCGACCACGACGAAGCGCACCGCCTCCCGCAGCGCCGTCATGCGGGCACCAGCGCGGCCTTGAAGGCGGCGAGGAGGCGGCGGGGATGGAACACGCCTTCGTTGATGGCAATGCCGTAGCTCTCATAGTCGGCGACCTGTCGTGCCGCGCCGTCGAAGTCGTTGATGAGCGGCGGTGAGGCGGACCACTCGCAGCCGGGGTAGCCATTGGGGGCGATCGTGAACTTGACGCCTGCCGCACGGGCAGCGCAGGCCCACGGTCAGAGCCGGCGTGCTTGGCCCTTTGGTCCGAGCACTCGCACGTCCCTCGCGAACCCCATCCGCCCCGCCTTCACGTCCTCGCGCATCGCCTCGACGACGTGCGGCGGGAGCTTCGGCAGCAGCGCGGCGACGAAGCGTTCTTCGAGGGTCATGCGGGCACCTTGCGGGCGGCGAGCATGTCCTTGTGGACCCGACGCGCGCCCTTGCGAACCCACGTGGCGAGGGTTTCCGGGGTGCCTCCGCGCAGCAGATGGTCACCGGTGATGAAGGCTTGGAGCACGGTCACCAGAACGTCGGCGCAGACGCCGTCAGCGTTGGCAGCCCGCACCATGGCGATCAGGTGACGATGCGCGACCTCGCCCTGGCCCGGGTGCGTGGCGTCGACGGTGTCGTTGTAGAACGGCGTCGTCGGCATCACCCCTCCTCCGTGCTGGCGGGAAGCGCCCCCGAGACGAGCTGCGAGACGGCGTGGCCGGGGATGGTGAGGCCGGCGTCGGCGGGGTCCGTCGTGAACAGCAGCAGCGCGCCACGGAGGCGCAGCGGGTGGGCGTTGGTGTCGAGCGCGAGCGCACTCGGCGGCGGGCGGAACCACGAGCGGATGTAGCGGAGCAAGGTGTGCATTGGTGTCTCTCCCCTGTGCGGCTGTGACTACGCAGTCGCGGTCGGGCGCCGCTCACCCGCCGCGAAACCTGTGGTGGTCGTGCCGGCGACGAAGGCGCGGGCGGGGGTCACGAGGCCACCTCCGCCGCCGCCTTGCGCGCGGCGCACCGCATGACCATCGCGAGGCCGCCGAGACTGCGGCGGACGCGCCGGAGTTCCTCGACGGCGGGGATGTTTGCGCGGCACGCAGCGCACCAGCGGTCGGGCGGCAGGGGCGCGTCTTCCGGGTAACCGCCCCACCCCGTCGTGACGATCATCGCCCGCGAGCAGTAGACGCCACCATCATTCGCGGGCTCGGCCGGCGTCGTGCGCTCGGGGTTTCCGATATCGTCGTGGCCGATGAGGTATGCGACGCGCTCGCAGCGCCGCATCGACCGCACGAGAACGCGCTCACGATCCTTCGCCGCGCAGTACCGGGCAGCGGCGCGGTGGAGCGCGGTGCTCACTTGCCCACCTCGTTGCCGTGCTCGTCGCGGATGAGGCGGTACGACTCGCGGATGTCAGCGAAGTCGAAGGTGCGATGCGCGCCGAGCTCGGTGCGGACGATCGCGTACTCAGCCGGATCGGTGGACGTGATACGCAGGCGCTCGGGACCGACCGTATCCGGCAACGCCTCCCACACCTGCCCCGCCTTGACCTCGACGTCAGACATGGGACACCTCCGAAGGCGTGGCGCCGCTCGCGGGCGGCGAAAGGAGTGGTGTCGCGACGAGCAAGCCGTAGAGGTTGCCGCCGTCGATGAGCCCGCGCGCCCACGCCTCGACCAGCGCCACCGCCTCCGGCGACGCCCCGTTCTCGTGGATGAACAGCGTGCCGTCGCGGTTCACCTCGACGCGCACGATCACCTCGTCGTCGTCGTGCGTGACGCCGCGCTCCAGCGCGAAGCTGGGGGAGAGGGCGGGGGTGGTCATGAGTCGAACCCCATGAGCACGCGCACGCCGTCGTTGCCGCCACTCTCCGCGGCGAGGGGCGCGAGCGTGTCGAGCCATCGGCGGAAGTCGCAGGCGATGAGCGGCTTCCACTCCCACGTTGCGCGGACATAGAGAGACGGCGCGGCGCGATCGTGGATGCACATCGCCGCGAACTCCTCGGAGGTCACGATGCGAACGTGATAGCCGCCTACGCCGCGACACCAGCCCCGCGGATGATCGCCGCCCTCGGTCAGCCATCGCGCGTACTCGGCCGCTTCGATGAAGCCCGTGTCGCGCACCGTCACGTCCCACGGCGCGCCCAGCAGTTCCGCCAGCGTCGCGTGCGTGAAGCTGTGGTCACCGAGATCGGCGAAGTCCTCGCACTCGTCCGCGCACTCGTGGCCCATCGCCGGAACGGGCAGACCGACCGGACAGAACGCCGTGCGGTCGATGTCGAGCGGCAGCCCACGCTCCGGGAACTGCGGGGTGATGACGAAGCCGTCGCCGTTGCGGACGTCGGCCAGCAGTGCGAACGCGTAGTAGTTGCGCGCGCCCGGCCACGGATCCACGCCGCAGCCGGGGACCGCACCCGGAACGAAGCGCCAGCCATCGCCGGTGCGACGCTCGACGCGAAGATGAATGTCGCAGCCCATCACGTCCCTCCAAAGCTCCGCATCGCCTCGGGGCGGCGGCGGAAGTAGCTGCGCATCACGCGGCGGTGCTGCGCCTCGGGGTTGCTCTCCACGGTCCACTTCTCCCGCGCGATCTGCACGGCCTGCTGCTTCTCCGCGTCGTTCAGCGCGTACCGCTTGCGCGCCCACGGGTCGCCGGGGTGCGTCGGCACGACCGCGCCGGCGTCCTCGACCTCGCAGTCCGCGCCGTCGCACTCCGCGTCCACCTCGACGTCGCGCTCGTCGCACCAGTCGAGCGGGCAGGTACGGCACCCCACCACGCCCCACCGACGCCCGTGCTCGCGGCACACCTCCAGGCCGGGGAGGGTGACGAGGAGGCGGGTCACTTCGACGCCTCCTTGCCATCCCGCGCAGGCGCCTCATCGTCGGGGATGTCGTACTTCGCCACGACGCGCCCGCAGTTGTCGCAGTAGAGGTAGGGACCGAACCCGCCGCCTGCGAGGCCGAAGCCTTGCTCGCACGCGCCACCGCAGTTCGGGCAGCGGTCGCCCTCCACCTCGGACAGATCCGCGATGTCCTCGCGAATCGGGCCGCCGCAGCAGATCACCGTCGGCTTCTCAGCCACAGCACACCTCCCGCACCCGCGCGAGCCGCGCTTCGAGCTCCGCGATGTGCCGGTCCTCGAGGCTCACGTCGCAGCCCGCAGCCGCCGCGCGCTCACGCTGGTCGCGCACCACGTCGAGGCGCGCACGCAGCACCGCGGCGAGGGTCGGGCGCAGGGCGGGCAGGGTCATCGGCGAGCCTCCGGCGCAGCGAAGATTGCCGCCCTGTGACCGCTGCGTCCGAGCCGATACCCGGCGACGACCGCTCGGCCGCGCTTCACCCTGTGGCGCAGCAGGAGCATGACGCAACCCGACGCGGACGAGCGGTCGCGCGCATCAAGCCCTGGCCGCAGATGGTCCACAACATCACCCGCAGCAAACCGGCGCCCTGCGGCGAGCCATTCGTCGACAGTCGACGCCCACGGCGTTAGCGACGGAACGGCGGGCGCAGCGGGAGGGACGGCGGTGCCGGCATTGAGGTGCGCCGTCACGGCCTCGGCCATGACCTGTGAGAGCCCGCGGTTGTTCGCGGCGCAGTAGACCGCCACGCGCCGAGCGAGGCCCTCGTCCAGCGTCACCGTCATCACGCGCACCAGGTCGCCACCCTTCCGCGGCCGCGTGCGCGACGTGCCGCCTCGCGGACCGTAGACGACGGGTTGCGGCTTCGCGCTCACGCCGCACCTCGCAGGCTGTCGCGCAGGGCCACGGCCTCCATCACCTCGCGGTAGATGTCCGCGTGCTCCGCAGCGTTGAGGTGACCGCACGCCAGCGCGCGATCCGCCTGCTCCATCACGGCGCGGAGGCGAGCGTCAGCCACCTCCGCAGGCACCCGCGGCAGGTCGGCGGTGAGGGGGGCGGTCATGCGACCTCCTGCGATGGTTCCGCCGCGGGCTCGGCCTCGACGAACTCGCCGGCATTGGTGACGCGGTAGGCGACGCCTGGCTTGAGTCCGCCATCGCCGACCTCGTGGGCACGCAGCGGATATCCGGGCTTGTTCCATGCGGTCGCGACGGCGACGCTGCCGTAGCCGGCCTTGACCGTGCTGCCGTCGCCGGCCTTGACCGTGCTGCCGTCGCCGGCCTCGACCGTGCTGCCGTCGCCGGCCTCGACCGTGCTGCGGGCGCCGGCCTTGACCGTGCTGCCGTAGCCGGCCTTGACCGTGCTGCGGGCGCCGGCCTTGACCGTGCTGCCGTCGCCGGCCTCGACCGTGCTGCCGTCGCCGGCCTCGACCGTGCTGCCGTCGCCGGCCTTGACCGTGCTGCGGGCGCCGGCCTTGACCGTGCTGCCGTCGCCGGCCTCGACCGTGCCATCAGCAGGCACCGTGACCAGCGCTCCGACGATGCGCCGGCCGGCGCCGCCGTGCTCCGCGATGTAGCGCGTCGCGCTGTAGCGGTCGCCGCAGTGGACAACGACACCGCGCGGGAACTTGACCTTGTCGCCGAGGCTGACTATCAGGTTCTCGTCGACTTCGACGACGAGCCAACGCGCGGCGGCATCCCACGACAGGCGCTCGCCGTTGCCCTCGCCCCACAACAGGCCGTGCAGGCCGTTGCCGCACTCGGCGCGCGGACTCCAGTCGGCGCACTCGACCGGGCCCGACGCGGGCCACTTGAACCCGCCCCATGCGGTCATGTCCGCCGCGCAGGTGCGCAGCACGAGGACGTACCCGGGGCGGGGAATGGACGGAACCGCCTTGCTTGCGCGCGGCTTCCGCGTGCTTCCCTTGCTGCTCATCGCGTCGTCTCCGTGGCGGGGGTGGGCCAGAGGTCGGTGATGCGGCGGCGGAGGCGCTGTGCCACCGCGGCCTTGATGCGCCGGCCGGAATTGGGGTCCGGGTCGTCGATCGCGAAACCGACGCGCGACGGCACGACGGGCGGCTTGATGGCCCGTCCGATCTCAGACTGCGTGACCCCAGCCTGGACGAGCAGTGACCGTATGTCGTTGCGCTTCGGATGCTTTTTCGGCATACGCTTGGTGGTCCGTGTGAAAAGCTTCATGTTCACAATGCGAAAGCTTACTCACGTTGCGACGGGAGTCAACAGAAATTTTTCACGAAGCGAAAGCGGGAGCTGAAAAGCCTTACGCCGCGGAGGGTTCACGTCTTCGTGAGGCGATGGAGCGTGACGGCTACACCATCACGCGGCTCGCGCAGCGGCTTGGCACGGGCACGGGCAAGGTGAGCAACTACGTCTCCGGCGCGCGTTTCCCGCGGTCGGACGAGTGGGCGAAGCTGGCGGAAGCGCTGCCCTCACTCGACATTCACTACGTGGTGACCGGGCAGCGGCGCGCTCACGAAGCGAAAGGCAACGGTGTTGCGCACGCCCCGACGCCGCGCACGCTCGCGGAGGTCATCGGCGACGTGACGCGCGTGATGCAGGCGGGCGGCGGCGAAGCGCTGGCCGTCGCGGGTGTGGTTGACGCGCTACGCCCGCGGCCCGAACAGCGCGCTATTGACGAGCCGGGACCCGTCCCAAAAGCGAAGGGCCGGGCGTCATGACGTCCGTGACACGACCCAGGGAGGGGCGGCCCATGCGGCACGACGACGACAAGGGAAACGTGTTGCCGCGTGCGAATGATTCAGTCTGGAACACCGTACTCATTCGGTGGGATCCACCCGGCCGGCCGCCGTACATGGCGGAGTTGCTTCGCCAACTCGCCGGCCGCCCCGAGCGCGACGATGGGCTCTGACTGCGCTCCGGCGCGGGCCGCGCGGTCGGGCGCGGCATGTTGCGAAACCAGCCTCAGAGGGTCCGCAAGGTGGTCAATCCAGTCGGGGAACCGTGATCGATTCGAGCTCGAGCGGCCATACACCGTCGCCTGACCTCTTCGACATCTGGCAGCGCCGCAACGGCGACACGGTGAGCGCGGCGCGGTGGGAGTTGCGCGGCTGCGGGCTGTCGGCCGAGGAAGCGGCGCGCGTGGCGGACTACTGGCGCAGGGTGCATCCACACCGGGCCATCGACGTCCGGCCGCACCTGAGCGGGGGGCCGGGGAGCGCGCGGTAGTGGTACCGTGAGCCATGCTCACGTACGACCAGATCCGCACGCCGAAGGCGGCGGCGTTCGATGCAGCGGTCAACTGCCGCGTGAACATGCGCTACTACGAGCGGCTGATCCGCTACCTCGGCATCACCGACCTGTCACTGCGGATCGCGGGCGCAATTGCCAGTTCCGCCGCGTTCGCGACTGCGCTCCAGTCTATGCGGCACGGACCGCTGGTGATCGCCATCCTGAGCGCCTTCGCCGCCGTCGCTGCCGCAGCCGGTCCCGTGCTCGCGCTGTCGGAGCGGGCGCGGATTGCGACGGGACTGCATACCGGCTACCTCACGGTGCTCCAGCGGCTCGAGCAGCTCTTCGAGGAAGGTCGCTTGCGCGACGACAGTGAGTACACCGACGAGCTGCGCGCAATCATGCAGGAACTCCACGCGGTCGAGCGTCGCGAGGCCGAGGGAATGCCGACTCGCTTCCTGTGGCTGTTCCGGCGCACCGAGGCCGCGGCGCACCGCGAGATGACGCGCACGCCCACGCCGGCATGAGCGAACCGAAGAAGCCGCCGCCGGCACCGGCGCCGCCCGATCGCTTCACGTCGAACCCGTCGCGGCCGCCGCCAACACCGGCGCCAGCGCCTAAGCCGAAGTGACGCGACGAATGAACGACCCCTTCGAGATAGCCAGATCGGCGCAGGAACAGACGAGACGCGCTGTGGAGACGACGAAGCAGATGGATCTCGCCGTCCGGCTGCTCGTAGGGGCCGGCTGCATCGCGTTCGCCGTGTGGTTCGTGATCGCGACACGCACCTCGTCGCCTCCTGGTGACGACGGCATCGACTGGCCCACCGCGTTCGTTTGCATTGCCGCGATCGGCAGCGGCGCAACAGCCGGGGGGGCGGGCGATCGGGGAACTGATGAGAGGCGTCGCCTGCGTCATCGACAAGCTGCGCGAGAAGAAGCCATGAAGCGCCCCGACCCACCGCGCCCGCCTCGCCGCACCGTGCCGCATGTCGTGCCCGTCGCGCCGTGGATCGACGCGGCGCTCGCGAAGATCGACCCGGGCGCACGCGACGCGCTCTATCGGCAGTTCGAGACGATCGCGCGCCGCCACCTCGCGGCGTTCGGCCTGCGCGCGCCCGCGCAGGGCCTCGTGCTCAGCGCCCGCTACGTGGAGGATGATCCGCCGGCACGTAGCGACGGAAGAACGTCCGCAGCGACACGCGCGACTCCAGACCGCTCGCGCCGGTGACCACGACCCACTCCTGCGCGCCGCGCCGCACGTAGCCGCGCACCGTCACGGCTCTGCCGTCGCCCTGCGCGACCCACGCCGAGCCCGCGCGCACGTCCTCGGTGCGGCACTCGTACAGGTAGTCGTGGCGCGGCCCGTGCGCCGTCACCTCCCGCGGCCCCGTGCGCGGGTCGTCCATCACCGTCAGCGACACGTCGCGGCGCGAGCGCGTCTGCGGGCGCTCGACGTAGAGCACGACGCGGCGCGGGTGGCGGGAGCGGAGGATCTTCATCGGACACCCCTCCTGACGCCGCAAGCCCGCGCCTGGGTAGGCAGCGGGCCGGAGGCGCGGGCGGTACCGCGTCACGCGGGAGGCAGACCCAGGTGCTGCTCCAGCTTGCGGAGGCGGTCTTCGTGATCGCGCCAGTGCGCGCCGGTGTTCTCGATGATGCGGTCGAGCCGCGCAACGATTTGCGTTTCAATACGCTCGGCGAGCGCTTCATCGCGACGCACGAGGAACTGCGTGGTCTCCTTCTGCGCCGTGATGCTCTCGCGAAGCAGTCCCTTGATCTCTTCGATGTCGTTCTTGATGTCGTTGATGTTCATGAGCGCAGTATCGCTCCGCTTGTTTTTGTCGTCAAGGATATTACCGCTGCCAAGTCGCTTTTTCTTGTCGAGCTTTTGTGCTACATCCAGGGGATGCCACGCCGCGTGAAGCCCGGTCCCGGGCGCCCCCGCAAGCCCGACGCCGAGAAGGTCGCGACGTACACGCTCAGTGTCCCCGTTCCGGTCATCGAGGCACTGCGCGCGGATCCCGAGCGCCGCGTGATGGCCAACGCCGCCGCGGTGCGCGCGCTCGTTCGCGGCGCCGCCCGCAAGGAGACTCGACGTGGATGAGCCCGCCGCCTACGAAGCCGACCGGCGCGAGCGCGACCGCGCGATGGTTCTGGCGGGGCGGCGCGAGGCGGCGCGCAGCGCCCTGCTCGGCGAGGTTCGTCTGCTGGTCCGCCCGACGGACTCGCGTGTGCTTTTCCCGTTCCTGGGCGGCGCCCCGCGACACGTCCCCCGCGAGGAATGGTACCCCGGATGACCCGCCCGCCTCTGGCAGATCGTCAGCGCCCTGCTCGGCGCGCTGCTGCTGCTCGTGTCGTGGCTCGGCGCGACCGTGTCACAGCCCTTTGGACGCGCGTCGGCGGGTCGGCGCCCGGTGTGATTCGCCTACCGCGCGCGGGCGAAGCGTAGACCCCTCGCTGGGTAAGCGCGCTGCCGGGGCATGATCCCGGGGTGCCGCCATCCGGCACCGCTCCAACAGCCCTTTCGCGCGACGAACGCGGGATGGTCACGGGTTCGGCTGTCCCCAGCGAGGGGGCACGCGAAGTCTACCACCGTGACCCCCATCACCGCACGCTGACGCCTCGGTGCGTACATTGCGCGCGTGACTTCAGCTTCAGCCGCCGTCCGTGCATCATTCCCGCGGAGGAACAACCTATGCGGATGTGCGCGGCTTTCGCGGTCGGGGTGGCCTCGTGTGCCTGTGCGTGCGCGCCGGTCGTCGCTCGGCACTCAGGGGGCACGGACAGGTACGGCTGCCACAACGGGCCCACGGGCAACCACTGCCACAACGAAGGGGACGGCGGAGGCGGAGGCGGTAACGGCGGCGGCGGACTCAGCGACGGCGCCGCGGTGGCGCTCGGACTGCTCGCCGTTGCGGGCGTGGTCGGGGTCATGGCGCTGATCGTCGCGAACAGTGATGCGCCGAGCTCGCCGGAGCCTGAGTCCCGTGCGTTCCATCCCGTCGTGCCGTTCGCGGACGGAACGTGTCCGCCGGAGGCGCCGGTCAAGAGATTCCCGAGCGGTGACATCTGGCGCTTCGCTGCGCCGCGCGACCCCGGCTATGCCCAGGTCTTCGCGGAGTGGTGCGACCGCACGCCCGAAGAAGCTCGTGCGCAAGGCGCGTGGCCGTTCGTCGGTTCGAAAGGACAGACGCCGTGAAGATCAAGATCGCCGCCTTGTTTCTCGCCGGACTGCTCGCCGGCTGCGCCTCGCGAACCGTCTACAGCGTGCCCTCGACGGCGGAGGGTAACGAATGCAGGCGGCAGTGCCAGGGCATCCTGCATCAATGCCGTGCTGGATACGGCGACGCGAAGGATTTTGTTACAGAGCGCGCGTGCCAAGATGAGGAGCAGGCATGTCTCTCGACGTGCCCGGGTGCCACCGGACGGCAGCAGCGGTCATGTCTGTAGCGCGCACACTATTCGTCTTATTGCTCGCCTCGGGATGCGGCGACGAGGATCGCTACCCCGAGCGATGCATCCAGATAGCGAAGGCCATTTGCGCCCGGATTTCTGGCGCCTGCTGGGATGGCGACGGCTGCGTTCGGGAACTGCTCACGGCCGCGACCTGCGCTGACGCCGACAGGCTCGCTCACGCTGAGTGGTTCAAGCCGTGCATGAATGCTGCGGTGAATGCCAGTTGTGTGTCACGCGACGCGTTCACGATGGACTGGGATGCCTGCGAAGGCGTCTTTGAACTGCGCGAGTAGAGGCCTTCATCCGGCCCGTAGCGGCACCATCACGTTGTCGATGAGGAGCGCGTACACGTCGAGCTCGCTGGCGTAGCCGGTGATGTAGACGGACTGGCTCGCGCCGGCGGGGTCCTGCCGCACTCGCGCGCCGATGGTCTGCAGCCAGTAGCCCGACGCCAGGCCGCCCGAACCACCTGCGAGGATGCGCGCGAACGGCATCAGCGTCGGCCCCAGCGCCTTCGCGTAGTCGAGCTGTGCCTCCGTCGCGCTTGTCGACGTCACCGCCGTGACGCGCGCCCGCGCCCAATACAACTCCGTCGTGTTGCCGCCGTTCGTCGTGCGCTCCCATCCCGCAGTCGGGATGTCCCACACATTGAAGCGGTGCGTCCCCGCCGACTCCTGGAACGCCGTCACCTGCTGCCCGTTCGTCAGGAACGTGTGCGCCGAGTATGACGTGCCGCCCGTCGACCACTCCCACGCCACGGTTAGCGAGTGCCCGCCGGCGACGTTCGTGTCGATGAGCATCCCAGACGGGGGCGTGACGAAGCCGAAGTAGATGATGTCTCCGACCTGCTGCGGGTCGAGAAAGATCTTGTCGCCCGTGCCGTTGTCGCTCGAGTAGTTGGTGAGCTGCGTCCAGGTCGGGCCAGAGGCGTCGTAGCGCCAGACCTCGGTGACGTCGCTCAGTCCCTCGACGCGCGCCCAGTCGTCGCGCTCGCGCACCGACGCTGCGCCGTAATCGGGAAAGTCTGCATCGTTCGCCTCGATGAGCCCGCCCTGCGTCACCTGCCGCGCCGTGCCCATGAGGCTGATCGTGAATCCGGTGGTCTGCACCGCGACCGCGACGAGGTTCTCGCCGGTGCTGGTGGCGCGAATGGGGAAGCGCCACGTTCCCTCCGTGCTCGGATACGTCGCCGCCGAACCGGAGCCCGCCAGCGTCACCACGCCGAAGTCACTGTCCGTCGAGCGCAGCCCGAGGTTCCAAGCCTGCTCATTCGTGATCGGCATGATGTAGGCGCTCTGGCCGTTCGCGAGCTTGGCGCGGACGTCCAACTCCAACTGCTCGACGCCAGGCGGCACCACGATCGGCGTCCACGGCACGAGGAAGGTCCACGCGCCGCGTGGCGCGTTCACGCGCCACGACAGTTTCGATTCGGCGATGCGATCGCCCCACGAGTCCTCGAGGTCGTAGCCGCGCGAGACACACGGCTGAAGCCCGCGCTTCGTAATGTGGTTGGCGTTCTTCGCCAGTTCACGCTGCGGCAGCGCCCCCCACTCGTTGCTCTGCGTGGCGAGCGTGCTGTCGAGCGTGCGCAGCGGGTTGTTTTCGAACGTCTCGATGCTGCTCATGCTCTACGCCCCGGCGGTGTCGGTGATGACGGCCTCGTGGACCAGCAGGCCCGTGAGGCGCGTCAGGTCGCGCTCGGTGCCGCTATTCTTGAGGTACAGCGTCGCCGTGTAGTTGCGACCGATGGCTGCATCCGGTCGGTAGGTCCAGCGCGCGACAAGCGGCACGGCGTCGAGGTGGCTGATGTCTGCCACGCGACGGCCGCCGCCTTCGCCACGTCGCCACGGCGTGAATCCGGTGACGACTTCGATCTGGTGCGCCTCGCGCTCCATCATCGCGAGGCCGTCCGCGCCGATCCCGAGGCTCGACAGGTCGACCGCTTCGGGCTGGATTTCCTCGAGCACCTGCGAGGCGGACGCGCCGCCCGCGATGTTGTCCTCCGCGACGCTCAGCGTCAGCCGCGCGTCCGTGCGGCCGTAGCCCCACAGCACCACCGTGATCTTGCGGCCCGTCGCGCCGCTCGATGAGCGCTGCCCGTAGAACTGCCAGAGCGGCACCAGCGTGTTGCCGAAGTTGCGCGCGATCTCACGCTGCGTCGTGATGTCCATCGACGCCACGAACACCTTGCAGCGATAGCCGTAGACGTGCGCGATCGCCGCTGCCGGCGCGGCGCCGTGGATCGCCTCCGCGCGTTGGCGTGCATAGGCCGCCGCCGGCGCCACCACTTCGGGCTCAGGGGGGATGAGCGGCATGGTTCACGGCCCCGTGGGCATCGAAGCGAGCGGCACTTCGATCTCGTAGACGTAGATGCGGTGCAGCCTGCAGGAACCGCCTACCGCCGCCTGCATTCGCACGATGCCGAGATAGGTCGTGTTCCCGTCGAGCGCGCCGAGCGATGCGGTCGCCTCGTACTCTGCAGCCGCACCGTTGTTCACCGTCACGTTGAGAGTCTCGATGTCGCCGCCGGTGCCCGCGCGGACCTTGAAGCCGATTTCGATCTTGCCGTTGCCGACTGACGCCTCGGCGCGGAGGTTCACGCGCACGAGGTTGTGGTTGTCGGGGATCGCACGGGCCCGGTAGAAGAAGTTGAAGCGGTCGACGAGCGAGCCCTGTGTGTCGTTCACGAGGGAGCCGACGCCCTGCAGCGCCGCGTTCGCGCCGTACTTGTGCTGCTGCAGATCCGCGCCCCAGATCGGCCGGCGGATCTGGCGTGAGTACAGGAAGTGGGCCGCTTCCAGCGGGTGCTGCATCTGGCGCACGACGGCAATGCGCCGAGCCGTGATGTCGGCGATCGGGTCGATGACGGTAACGGCGCTCGGGATGGTCTTCGCCACGGTTCAGGCTCCCCACCGCTTGCCGGCGATGCCGGTGTCGATGAGCTGCGTCGCGTTCGCCGCGATGTAGAGGTAGTTGCGCATCTGGCTGCTCACGGTGCCGCCGCTGACCGCCGCGTCGACCGTGGCCGTGTAGGGCGCGAGCCGCATCACCTTGTTCGCGGGACTCGTGTTCACGCCGCCTACCTTCGGCGACGCGGACAAGCGCGCCACGCGCGAACTGTGCGTCAGCGTGACGAGCTCGATCGTGTCGCTCGCGTCGTTCCATCGGGACCCGTCGAGGTTGCAGAACTCGACGAGACAGCCCGCGCCGCCCTGCGAGCCGTCGTCGCCGAAGGCCTTGATGTCGGAGTTCGGCACCTCGCCGAGCGTCGTCGTCGGGGTGAACTCGTTGGCGCTCAGCGTAGCGTCGAGGTTCACGCCGTCCCACGAGGACACGATCGCCGCCGGCCCGAAGCGCACGGCCTCGGCGTCGGCGCGCTGCGCGTGCACCACCATGCGCGCCTCGTACGGCTGCACCTCGACAGAGAGCGCGCGCCAGTAGTCGGTCGTGACGCCGATCGTGCCCGCGGTGGGACTCGGCATCTGCGCGTCGGTGACGGCGAGCAGCGTGCCGGGGTTGATCTCTCGCGTGCCGGCGTGCGTGCGGTAGCTCAGCGTGAAGCGCGCCGTGGGCTGCGGGAACTCCTCGCGCTGGATGATCGCGGCCGCGCGCTGCGCCAGAAAGAGCCGCGTCCGATCGGTGGCGCCGGCACTCTTGATCTTGCGCGTCTTCACCTCCTCGCGGTGAAGGTTCGCGGCCCACGTGCTATTCGCGATGATGGTCCGCGGCGCGCCGTCCTCGTTGACGTATTCGATGATGACGCGGCCGGTGGTGTCCGCGACGTTCAGCGAGTAGTCGTGGTAGTCGCGCGACATGTCCGCGAGCGACACCGACACCGACGACTCGAATGGATAGCGGTCACCGACGCGGGCCAGCGCCAGGCGCCCGCTCGAATTCGTATAGACCGCGTAGCCGAGCAGCGTCAGCACTTCGCGGTTGAGCCACTCCATGACCGAGAAGCTGCCGTCCCAGCCAAGCAGGAACCGGGGGAAGCGCGCGCCAGGCGTCTCGGTGATGGCCCGCTCCCAACTCGTGAGGTCCAGTCGCGTTGCCGGTAGCGCCAAGCCCCACGGCGCGGGCAGCACGTCGTAGTTGTTGTCCCCCGCCGTCTCGTAGTTCGTGAGGTCGCCGGTGCGCGACAGGATGAGGCAGAGCGCGGCGCGCAGCGGATGGTCGCTGGCGACGAGGTCCCCGTACGTGTACCCGCCGTCGTGCGGCACATGCCCGATCCGCGGCGTGTTGATGCGCGGATGCGTCGGCAGGATCTCGACGAACTCCTCGCCGGGCCCGTGCGACGACTCGCCCGTGCTGAAGGCGCCGCGGGTCACGACGTGCGCGAGCGTGTAGTCCGCGGTGTTGGTGTTCATCTGCAGCTCGACGGCTTCATCGCCGAGCCGCATCCACACGCGGTCGCCTACGTCGGTGAAACTCGGCCGCCGGGCGTTCGTCTCGCCCGTGGGCAGCGCGTTGATCCACGAGATCCCGCCGCCAACGGCGTTCATCGACCGCAGCGTGGCGCGGTAAGCACCGAATGCGGCGTGGCGTGCCAGTGTGCCCAGGTAGGAGTCGGCCTTGATCTGCCAGTGCACGCGGCCGCCGGTGGTGACGCGGCCGAGCTCGCGCAGCCGAAACACATAGGGGCCGCGCTCGTTACTGGCGCTGACGTCGGCGTGATCGAACCCGAGATAGAGCGCGATGATCCGGTTACGCCACACGCGCGGGTGCGAGTAGATATCGTCGGGGTAAGGGTCCGACGTGCTCGAGGCGGTGTGCGCGCGCTCGGGACTCTTCGCGGCGTTGGTGCCGCGGCGGATGTTCGGCGTGGTGGTCGAGGCCTGCGCGACGAACGTCTCGTCCGCGAGGAAGTAGGCCGTGCCCGCAGTGAGCGCCGACACGACGTTGATGCTCGTGGCGGTAGCGGTCAGGCTCGCGTTCAGCGACGTCACGCGCGAGCTCGTCTTCAGCGCCGCGAAGAGGTTCGCGAAGTAGTCCGTGGGGTCGATGAACTCGGCGGTCAGGGAGCCGAGCGACGAACTGCCGGCGACGGGGTCGTACTTCTCACCGAACGTCGACAAGCGCTGCAGGACCTGGCGATAGCCGACCTTCTGCTGTGCCGTGTAGTTGTCGGGGATGCGCGAGACGATCGACACCGGCTTGACGCTGTAGGCGGTCGAACCGTCGCCGTCCGCGCCCGCATTGCTGATGCTGGAGAGCTTGTGCGGGATGCCCCACAGCTCGAGGCGCACGACGGGCGTGGTGCCGGCGGGCTCGGCTGTGAGGGTCGCGTAGGTCTGCGCCACGGGTTCTCAGCTCGAGCTGATGCGCTCTCGCATCGGGACGCGGATCCGGTAGCGCTCGCCGCCCACGCCCGACATGACCTCGGCGGCGTTGCTCAATCGCTGCTTCCATGCGCGATCGGCGATCACCCAGCGCCCCACGGTCGACGTGTCGGTGTTGTCGGGGAAGTAGACGAAGTCGCCGCCGCCGCGCGCGTCCTCCCAGAAGTAATCGAACGCGAGGTGTGTGGCGGCCCGGTAGGCGTTCTTGACGTTGGCTCGGTCGACGAAGTCGAACGTGACGTCCTGCACGTCGTAGGTCGCAAGGGTGCGCGTATCGACGACGCCGGCGGTCGACTCGTCCTCGAGCACGACGGCCTCGGTATCGTTGTCGAGGAGGATGCCTTCCGTCTCGGGATACCAGAGTTGCAGCGGGCAGAGAGTGCCCGTGGCGCTGGTGCCGCTCGCGGTGTCCGTGTTCGTCGCGAAGCCCAGGTAGAGTTCGGGAAAGGATGCCGAGCCGCTCGACCACTTGAGGATGAAGGTCCCGGTGGCGCTCACGGTCTGGAAGCCGCGCGTGCTCCCCGAGTGCGAGGCAGCGGCGAGCGTGTACGTCAGTCCCGAGCCGCTGTTGTCGAGCGCCGTCTTCACGGCCACGGCAAGGTCGCCGCCGTCCGTGCTGCTCACGCCGTCGTTGCGCAGGAAGTAGTCGCCGGCGGTGACGGTCGCGTTGTAGTCCGAGCCGCCGACGCGCACGACGATCGTGTTGTTGGACGACGAGATCGTGAGCTTGTGATGAACGAAGCGGCCTTTGCTCGCGCTGCTCACTGCGTCCTCACGATGCGGGCGTCGAGGATGCCGAGGTCCACGGCGCGCTTCACTTGGAACGCCGTCGCCTGCGTCAGCACGTCATCGCTGCCGGCGGTGTTCACGTTGAGTTGCACCACGAGGGGCCGATCGCCGCCTGCCGCGTCTCTTCCACCGCGCCCGAAGTCGCCGCCGTTGCGGTCGACGTCGCCGCGGCCTTCCCGGGCCCGGCGCGCTGCGTCGCGCTCGCCGCGAAGGGCTCTACTCTCGTCCGCCGTCGCGCCGCGCGTCTGACCCAGCGCGTATGCCGCCGTGCCAGCGCTGCCGGCGATCGCAGCGAACTTGCCCGCCGCCGCGAAGTGCAGGCCTGCAGACGGCACGTTGCCGAGCGCCAGCGCCGCCAGTCCCTTCGCGGTTTCGATCGTGGCCTCGATGCCAGCCTCGATGGCACGCGCGGCGAGCGTCGCCTGTACCTTCTTCGCGATCGCGTTGGCGTACTCGGCTGCGTTCTGCCGGTCGGCCTTCGTCTGGTTGCGCGACGCGGTCGTGAACTGCACGAATGCGGACGTGCCCTCCTCGACGAGTGCATGGTGCGCGGACGCGCCGACCTCATCCATCGCGGCCGTGAAGCCCTGCGCCATCTCGAACGTGGAGTCGTTGAACAACGTCGACTGGTCGACCCACCAGCCGACGAACTCGCCGAGTGCGGCTCGGCGCTCCTCGATGATCGCGAGTTCCTTCGTGGCGAGGCTTCGCTGACCCTCCGCTTCCATCTCGCGCATCGCCTGCTGCACGCCGGCGAGCACCTGCGCCGCCGTTGCCGTGCGCTGGATGCGTTCGCGTGTCGCCGCCTCGGCCTCCTCCTGCACCGCCCACGCGTTCTCGAAGAGGTCGGTGATGTTCTCCATCAGCAATGCGTGCTGCTGGGCGGCCTGCCGCGCGCGCTCCAAGGCGCCGCTGTCCACGATCGTCGTGGCGTTCTTCACGCCGGCGGGGCGCACCGGACCCGCGCCGGCCTGACCCGTCTGCGCGTTGCTGAACTCGAACTTGAGATCGCGAACCTTCGCGATGGTGTCGTCGAGGCCCGTCGAAAGCGACTTGAGGTCGCCGGCCATGCCGGCGAACAGCAGACCCGCCTTGCCTGCGCCGCCGAGCGGCCCGGGCAGCGTGGAGGCCACGGCCGCGGCCTTGAGGACCCCCGCGCTCGTGAACACCTCAGCCGCCCGTGCGAGGCCGCTCGTGAAGGCGTCGAGCAACTGCAGGCCTTGCACGACCATCGTGCGCATCGCCGGGAGCACCGCGTTCTGAATCACATTGCGGAAGCCCTGGCCCTCGACGCTCACACCGCTCAGGCCCTCGGCCAGCGCGTTGAACAACTGCGACGTCCCCTCGTAGAAGGACGTCAGCGCGCCGCTCTGGTTGATGATCCCGCCGAAGGCGGTCTCCGCGTTCTTCGCGGCGGTCGCCATCGTGTCGAACTCGATCGTGTTGCCGGCCGCCGCGTTGCTGGCGTCTACGAACGCACGCGCGGTGCCGCCGATGACGTTCGACAGGCCGCGCCACGCGACCATCCCGAGTTGCACGGCGCCGTTGAGCTCCGCGAAGCCGGTACGCAGCGTCTTGAGGTTGTCGCGGATCTCCTTGAGGACTCCGCTCGCCTCATCGCGCGCGCGTACGGCCATGCCTACGGTCGCGGTCGACATTCAGCTACCTCAGCCTGCGGCGCGCTTCGCCTCGAGCGCCTTGCGCCACTTGTCGGTCATCGCGGCGTTCACCGAGCGGCGCAGGCGCAGCACATCGACCACCCAGGCCGGCTGAGCCCACAGGCCGCCCGGCAGCGGCAACGCGCCCGTGTCCTCGATGTCCGCCGCGAGCGTCAGCGCCTCGGCGACGAATGGGTTGTAGTCGTCGGTGTCCGCATTCAGCAGTGCTTTCGGGCAGCGGTCGCGGGGCTGCAGCGTGTCGTCGTAGTCCGACGTGAAGCGCACGGTCGGCGCCGGCCGCCGACAACCCAGCATCACGCGGCGGTCCTCGCCGCAGCGCCGGCAGTCGTACTGCGGCGGTGCCGTGGTGGTGCTGATGCCGCTCCAAAACGCCGCCTCCGCTGCCCAGATCACAAAGGGCGGGCGGCCCCCAGGCCGGCGCAGTGCGCGAGCACGAAGTCGAACGCCTTGCCCGTGAACGTGGGTCCAAGTCGCACGAGGAGGTCGAGGCGCTCCGTTTCGTCAGCGGGCCACGTCAGGATCTCGCCGTCGCTCACGAGCCCTTCGGCCTTCACGACGAGGGCCGCGACCGTGCGCGCCGCGAAGTTGTTGAACTCGACGATTGCGCGCGTGGCGTCGGCAGACTGCGCAGGCGCGGCCGCGGCTCCGTCCGTAGCGGACTCCTGCGCGCCGCTCTCTGCTGCGTGCACGACTTGCTCGAGGCGCCGCGCCAGCTCCGCGTTGCGGTCGCTGAACTCACTGCGCTCGCCGTGCGTCATCGGCCGGAACACGAGCGCCGCCTGCGTCGGCGCGGCGCCCTCGCTCGCGATGATGTTGAAGGTGAACCGCATCGCCTGCGGCGTGATGCGGATCGTCAGCGGTGCCGCCGCGGTCTGCGTCTCTCCCATCTCATCCTCCCTTCGTGCGTCATCAGGTGAACAGCAGCGAGAACGTCGAGGTGCCGTCGCCGTTGTTCAGCGCGTACGTGACCTCGTAGTGCGCGATCCCGTTCGCCACCGTCTTCTTCGGGCGCGCCGCCACGTAGGCCGAGGTCAGCGTGAGCTGCGTCGTGTTGTTGTCCGCGGTGCCGACCGACAACGTGATGTTGCGCGCCGTGCCGTCCTCGAAGTCGTCCTCGGGATCGAAGGTCGCCGTCGCCTCCGTCTCGATGTTCAGCGTCAGCCGTGGCGCGCGGTCGACGATCACGTACTTCTGCGCGCCGAAGCCATTGACGAGGTTCCAGCCCTGCGTGAGCAGCGGCTGCGTCGTGTACGTCGTGAACGCCGTGACGATCGCGCGTACCCAGTAGGCCGTGATGCTGTTGAGCGTCGTCGTGGCCCAGTCGGACGGGCGGCCCCACTCGTTGAAGTACGTGCCAGCCGTCTGCTGAAAGTTCGTGATGCCTTGGCGCCCGAAGGTGCTCAGGGTCGTCCACGACGAGCCGTTCCAATACTGCCATGTGACGGTGTGCGTGCCCGCGCCGGCCGTGCCGAGCGTGAGCTTCACGCCGTCGAACGGGTGGCGCGAACCGAACGCGATGTAGTCGTTGAGATTCGTGCCGCCAGTGTTCGACGTGAACACGATGACGTCGCCCACGTCGGTGTCGTTGATGTCCGTCGTCTCGTTGACGAACGTCGTCGCGCTGTCGTCGTAGGTCAGGCAGCGGTAGACCGGCAGTTGCAGCAGCGCGATCTGCTGCTGCGGCTGCACGTCGTTGCCGAGGTCGAACGAGAACCCCGTGCATACCGGGCTCGTCCACGACCCGATTTCCAACGTCATCCGGTCGACCACCGGAGGCGCGATGAAGTCCTCCGAGAACGACGTGCCCGAGATCGCGTCCGACACGGCCGGGCGATAGACGCCCTTCATGCCGAACGTCATCTTCGACGGTTCGCCCGGACTGCCCGCCCACGTCATGTTGCCGGCGGCGCCGAACGTCTGCATCCAGAGCGGGCCGTGCGTCGACTCGATCGTGCACGTCTCGAGCGAGCCGCCCGTCTGCGGCGCGTACGTGCGCGTCCCCGCGGCCTGCGTCACCGACAGACCGCACGCGCGCAGAAGCGCATCGGCGCCGCGATCGTCCCAGTCCGTGTCGTCCGTGCCGCCCACGGCGGACGTGACGAAGTGGACGGGCCACACGATGCTCGCGCTGTAGCTGCCGTTGCCGCTTGCGAGCGGGCGCAGTTCGCCCATCGACGCGCGCGGGTAGCCCTTGCGGTCGACCGCGCCGCCCTCCGGGTTCATCTCCCACGACTCGCAGAGGAGCGAGTGCGCCTCCAGCGTCAGCGCCGCGGGCTGGCCCGAGGTCGACTCGATGCCGACTGCGATGCTCTCTTCGGTGCGGATGTTGATCGACACGGCTCAGCACTCCTCGTCGTCTGCGGGAAGGGTCAGCGCTTCGGGCGGCGGCT
>Ga0196963_10000211_pt1 | contig 56072 bp, 91 predicted proteins | sample S1_5metaG_FD_148600 | JGI IMG/M metagenome (GOLD analysis project Ga0196963, IMG submission 148600) | Soil microbial communities from Anza Borrego desert, Southern California, United States - S1_5 | ecosystem: Environmental > Terrestrial > Soil > Desert | place: USA: California | collected... | reverse complement strand
CCATCTTCATGTCATGGGCAATATGGTCAGATGCGGTGATGCCCTCGGGATATTCGGTCGTGCCAGCAAGCGCCGCCCGAGCCTCAGCCGTGATCCATTCGAGGTCGCGGATGGCTTGGTCAAACGTCCGCTCTGCCGATGGGCTGGCGCGGCGGTTGATCTTCTCCAATGACACCCGCATTGCCTCGGTGGCGTTCTTGGCAGCCTCGCCGATGATCCAGTCTCGCTGTTCCTTGGGCATGGGCCAGTCGCGCTCATCAAATGGATTGTGTGGCTCTCGCTCGCTCATCCCGTCCGTCTCCTTTGGTTTTCAGCCCATTGCGAAGAAGGCTGCGGCAACAATGAGCGCGACAACGCCAATGCCAATGAGCGCCTCCCAAATCTCGATCTTGCGAAGCTCGATCTGATCCGACGATTGCGCTTTGGCCCGGCGATCCTCCCACGCGCTTATGTCCGCGCTGTCGCGCGTTTTGGCCTGTTCCAAGGTTTCGTCTGAGATGTGCTCGCGAGCGAACCGCGAGGCCGCCTCAAAAGTATGGCCGCCGCGTAATGCAGCCATAATGATGGCCTCGCGCTTTTCGATGTAGTAAGCTTCCCTCCATCGCGACGGCACAATCTCTGGCAATTTTGGCTCTGCGAATGGCATCATTTTACTTGCCCGCTCCGAAGACTTCGGTAAGATCGACGCCGACGACTTCAGCAATGCGCTTGAGCAGCGCGACCTTTTCGTCCATCTCGCAATCAGGCTCGCCGTTGGCTTCGTCGTAGAGCTTCGCCCGCTTGAGGAGCGCCTTCATCTCCTCGACTTCGCGCTTGAGTGCGTCGAACTCTTGCTGGCTGGGATGCGTGACGTTGGTGAGCCAGAAATATTCAGGGCGTCGGAACTTCTCGCCGAAGTGGTCGCCAATCATCGAAACAGTGCACATCCCATCCGTCTCCTTGGTTTACCTTGCAGCTCAAATCTGCTCGCAAACGGCTGAAAGCACTCGTGCGTGGTTGTGCTCCAGCATTCGAAGAAACCAGTCCCGCCACCACTCGCATTCCTGCATGCTGGAGAAGGTCGGCAGGTAGTGCTTCACCGTCGAGCCGTAGTGGTTGACGTATTCGAGCGTGAGTGCGAAAATCGTCTCGCTCATGGGTTTACCTTGCAGCTCGCACCGTTCTGTTGATGTCCTTGCGCTTGTCCACGTAGGCGTCGAGGGCCGAGCGGCCGGGAAGTGGATCGCCGAACAGCCTTGCCGTCATGTCGCGCGTATCGGGCGGAATCAGATCCCGCAGCTTCAGCGCAGATTCTTCCGCGCCGCGTCCGGTGGACAGGTACCGCAGCCCCGCCGCGTGCTTGGCCGCTGACGCTTCCTTGTTGATGATGTTCCGCTCGCGCTGAACTTGTCTCTGGCGCTCTTTACTCACGCTGCTTCCCTTTCCCGACTGATGAACACACGGTCCCAAAGGCTGCGGTCGTAGGACGAGTGATAGCGATAGGTGGCTTGGTCGAACCAAAGCCCAACCTTCCCTTCAAAGTCCCCGTTCCGCTGCTTGGCTACGTTCAGGATGACGCCCGGCTTTTCGTTAAGGTCGGCTCGGTCAACCTCGGTCTTGGCCGCCTGAAGCTCTTCCTCGTGCCGGCGGTTGCGCCACACGGTGAGGATGTTGAAGGCGTTGGCGCCAATCTCCATCGCGCCCTTGATGTCTTCCGTCTCGGGGGCGCCCTGCCCCTTCTCGCCCTTGCGGGAGTGCGCCACCAGGTGCAAGTGGACCGCGTTGGCGATCGTCCAGTCCACCATCTGGAAAACGGCCTTCTCCTGGCCGTTGTAATCGTCTTGCGCGATGCCAAGCCGCATAAGGCTGTCGATGACGAACTGGTCGCAGCCGTATTTGGCGCGGGCATAGTCGAACACTTCGAGGAGCGGCCCTACGCCGGCTTTGCCCACACGCTCGTAGAGCAGCAGACCGGTATCGAGATAGCCGAGCACGCGCGGGATGTGCTGGGGCGTCGGCCGATCAACGCCGCTCGTCTGTTTCACCATCCGCCGCAGTGTCTGCTCGCCCTTCATTTCGAGTGACGCGAGGCAAATGCGACTGCCCTGCTTGATCCATGCCGGGACGCAATCGGAAATGATCTGGCTCTTCCCCGAGCCGGCAGCGCCGCTCCACAGCGTCAGCTCGGACGGCCGAAAGAACAGTTTGTCAGCCAGCTTGCCATACGGCAGGCGATAGCCTTCCGGTTCACCATGCGCTGGCCAGAACAGATGGATGACCTTGCCCTCGTAGTCGTAGGGCCGGCGTAACCCGTCCGGATCGAGCGCCTTGGCGTCGGCCAACGCTGCCTTCATGGCCTCGGCAGGAATGCCGTTGACCAGGCACTCGTTCGCATCCTTGTGCGGCAGGCTCACACGGTAGCAGCGGTGGCGACCGAGCCTTCCGGCAATCTCGGCCGCGGCCTCGTCACCAGGCTTGTCCATGTCGGTCGAGATGAAAATCTTTTCGAACCGCTCCAGCCGCTCGAACTCGGATTCGATCCAGTTCTGCTTGCCGCCCTTCCCGCCGCCAAATGGAACCGACAAGGCCGGGTGCCCATAAGCCGCCCATGACAGCGCATCGATTTCGCCCTCGGCAATGACGACTTCGCGGGCTGTCGCGGGGATTGCCTGCCAGCCGAACAGAACAGGCTCGCAGTCCGCCGCCGTTGGTTTCGGCCGTGCGCCATCTTCCGCCTTCCGCGCCTTGGCGAGTGCCAACGTTCCATCCGGCAGCAGGAACGGGAAAATGATGTCGTCGCCGCTCTCTGCGATCTTGTAGGCGTCGATGATTTTCTGCGGGATGTTGCGCGCGTCTCGCAGGTAATCGAGCACCCGCCCTTCAGGTGCGCGGCAGGCTGGCTTTGGTGGGCGCTGATAGGTCTTCTTCGGCTCGCGATAGGCTTCCGGCCGAGAGACGCCAAGCCAGTCCCGAGCAGCATCGAGCGCCTGTGCGAGCGTCCCGCCACGCGCTGCCACCCAGAGGTCGAGGAGGTCGCCGGATTCCCCGGTGGCGAAGTCCTGCCAGATGCCCGCTTTGTTGCCGTGCAGATGCACGCCGAGTGACTGGCCCTTCTCACCGCCCACCGAGCCGGCCCGCCACTCCTGGCCCTCTTTCCGGCCGTTCGGAAGCAGCATCTCAGCAACGGATTGCGCGCGGTCTGCCAGCATGCGCTTGACGGTCAGGATATCGGCCATCAGAGCACGTTCCGATAGATTGCCGCGTCGGGGTCGGCCGGCTTCAGACTTCGCTCGATCCAGGAGATAGGATCAGCCCGCCTGTCCCGCACCGTCTCGGCGATGACACGCGTCAACCGCTCGGCGTCGTCATCGACTGCCTTCAGCCACTTTCCGACGACGCTTCGCAGCTTATCGACTGACCTTCCCGTTGCCCTTGCCAGCAGCGGCAGACCTTCATCGAACAATTGCTTTCGAGCGTCGAAGGCAACAACCCCTGTCGGCGCTGCAGCGCCCGAACCGTTAGGTTCGGAACTATCCTTTTCCCTTTCTGTATTCCCCTCTGTGCTATGAGTTCCGTCGCGACCATTCGGCGAACGTTCGGGGAGCGGTTCGGGATATTTCGCCTTCTGCGGCTTGTCGATCTTCTGGTGATGCCACCCGGTTATCTGGAAATACTCTTTACCTTCAACGCTATAGGGAACTAGCAGACCATTCGCCGACAATTCGGCGAACATTCCCGCCACTTCTTCAGCAGAGAAGTTGTCTGACGGGAAGATGAGCGCCTTGATCTGCTTCGGCGCAAATGGATGCCGGCCATGGTCATCGCAGAAGTTCCATAGGCCGATGAATAGTAGGCGAGCGTTCGGCGAACATTCCATGACTTGTTCGCTCGTCCAGAACTCGGGCTTGATTGTGCGGATGCGCGCCATCAACTCCTCCGACGAAAGGGGATGACGTTGAAGTCTGGCGTCAGCCGCCGCTCGGGCTCCAGGAAGACATTCAGGAACTCACGCCATAGGCGACCCGCCTCGCGCGCGTCCGCTATGTCGAGTGTCTGTTCCACCTTCCGCTTCGCCTCAGCGTAGCGTTCGAAGGCGGCATAGGCCGCGGCTTCGTCCACCTTGAAATCTTGCAGGGCAGTGTTCATGTTGTGGTCTCGTTGACATTTGCCAACACGGTACCGCGCGCGGAGCGGGGCCGGCGCGAAATCCGCGAACTGTCCCCAACATCCACAGTTTGGGCACAGGGTATCCACAGGGGTCCGCTCATGCTGCCAAAGCCTCAACAGATTCCTGGAGGATGACGACGCATTCCACCGGCAGGTCGTTGCCCCAGACGGCAGACACGCTTTCGCAAAGGTTGTCGTTCTGGATGATGCCGACAAACTGCAGCAGGTCGAGAACCGGCTTGATACGGTTGTCGATGTCACTGCGTTTCGACGGCCGTCGGAAAGCGATGCTGGCGCGGAACGGGCCGCTTACCTTGCCCTGTTTCCGCTTCTGGCTGTTGAGCATCAGCCCCGCGCCCATGCGCCAGGCTTCGTACTCGGCAGACAAGCGGCGGCTTTTTCCCCAGCCCACGTACATGTCCCAGACTGACGGCGGCCTTGGCAGCTCGAACCGGCTCATGCGCTTGCCTCGCCGAATAGAGCTTCCTGCTTTGGCTCAGGAGAGCGAGGGACGAACATGTCAGGCTGCGCATAGGCTTTGGAAATGCGTTCGCAGGCGATGTCGAAGTACCCCTCGTCTATCTCAATGCCGATGAACTTCCGGCCGAGTTTGACACAGGCCACGCCAGTCGTTCCGCTACCCATGAAGGGGTCGAGGATGGTTTCGGCGCCGCGGCTGGCGCGCTCGACAAGCCACGTTGCGAATAGCAGCGGCTTGGGACACGGGTGGTCTATGCCGTCGACCGGATCGCACGCGCCGGCGAGCGAGTTGGGGCGCATCCCGCGCCCAACATTGTGCGGGTCGCGACCGTAATAGAAAATGAAAGCGTTGGCGTAAGAAAAGCCCCACTTTCCGCGATTGGTCGAGGCTGGGTTATACCACACTCCGACATCCGCTGGCTCCGGGTACATCCACATGCATTTGTTGCCCGGCGTCATGACAAGACGTTCGGAGTGCAGTAGACTTTCACGGATGGCTGGCACGCAGACAGCGGCAACGTAGGCCTGCGTATCGTCAAACGAGCGATACGGCTCATTCTGGTAGCGAGAGGAGCCGGTACGATCGCCAAGGTTCACGCCATACGGCGGGTCTGTGACGCATGCGTCAACGCGGCCGAGCAGCGGCAGCACTTCGAGGCAGTCCCCGAGGATCAACCTGCACTCGCCGATGGTGACTTCCTTGCGGATCATGCGGCCTCGTACCTCGCCAGAGCGGCGAGCTTGCGCGCTTTCAGGATTGCGTTTGTGCGAGCCGCGGAATGCCTGCCGGCGGCTACGACATTCGGGAGCGAAGCTATCTTCGCAGGCGGCTCAAACCGCCTCACCCATTCCAGCATCAATTCCACTGGAACAGGCTTTGGATAGGTCGGCATGTAGACCAGGATGGCCCAGTCTCCCGGCTGATAGTCGTAGTCCTTGATCAGTCTCCAGCCTTCCTTGAACCAGTCGAGGAGCTTGGCGCGCGGGGCATAGCCAAGGGGTTCCATCTAGGCGGCCTCCCTCACTTCGAGATAGCTTTGGATGAACGTCGCGGCCGCTTCGGCAACGATTGCATTGCCGTAGCCGCGCAGGCGTCCCACTCTTGCGGGAGCCCCATGAGCCAGCGGGAATGTGCCGGGCTCAACTGGCCGCCACTTTCCATCCCGGCAGAAGAGCCAGTCAGCATCTCGCCAGATGCTGTTAACCGGGCCGGCGTTGCCATGTCGGCCTGCCATGTCAGGGCCGTCACGGAGATGCCCATTGACTTGCCCGCCGCTACCGCTTCGCGCTTCCGTTCCAGCGCCCGCTCCGGCGTGCCTCCAGGCTCCGCTGCTGTCGGAGTGCCCCAGCCCGCCAGCGCCACCGTCTTCCGGCTGCTGTCGTTGTTGCCAGCCTCGTTGTTGCCGTTCTGCGCTGGGGTCCCGGCCATCGGTGTCGGCCAACCGGAAAGCTTCGCCTGCGAGCCAAGCATCGGCTGCATCTTGGCTCCGGGGTTGCCAGCAGCGTCCTCGTTCGCGCTCGGCGTCAGCCAGCCGCTCCGCGACGAACCAGAGCCGTTGTCTGGTGTGCGGCGAGCCGACGCCCGCAGCGCACAAATCCGCAACCCCGATGGAGTAGTCCGCTCCTTCCAGGTCAGCGTGTACAAGGTCGAGCCAGCCGAGGCCGTCCTTGCTCGCAACCTGCTCGCCAAAGACGATTGCAGGGCGCTGCTGCGCGATGAGATGGAACCACGACGGCCATAGGTGCCGCTCGTCAGAAGTCCCGCCTCTTTTGCCTGCCGCGCTGAAAGGTTGACACGGGCATGAGCCGGTCCAGACAGGACGCTCGTCGGGCCAGCCTGCTCGCTTGAGAGCGTAGGACCAGACGCCGATGCCCGCGAAGAAGTGGCACTGAACAAATCCAGCAAGGTCGTCTGGTGCCACGTCTCGGATGTCGCGCTCGTCAACCGTTCCATCAGCGATCAGCCCCGCGCGAATAAGCTCGCGCAGCCAAGCTGCGGCGAACGGATCGATTTCGTTGTAGTAGGCACTCAAGCCGCCCTCGCTTCATGGTGTGAGCGCCGGTTGAGGCCCTGTTCAGCCCATGTTGCCCATCGGCAGTTGTCCGGCTCGTAGTTGCCGAACGGATCACGGCGATCGAGCGTCAAGCCTTCCGGCCGCTCGCCCATGTCCGCTTCGAAGCACTGAAAGCCGGTGAGCGTGTTTGTCCCGCGGCGCCAGCGATCGCACACAGTCACGCCCTTGCCGCCGTACCAGCGATAGTTGGGCGCCGTGTCGAGGTAGCAGCGGTCCAGCATTTGCCGGTAGACGCGATACAGAGGCTTGAGCGTGTCGCGCGGGTAGTGGTCGCCGCACAGCTTGCCCTTCTGGCACCCGCATGAGCGGTGATGATCCTTGCGGATGTTCTCGACCATCGCGACGACGATCTTTCCGCAGTCGCATTTGAGCGACCACGCGGGCATCTTCCGACCGCTCGAAAGCGTCTTGCTGGTCTTGGCAATGACAGTGAGAATGCCGACGCGCGCGCCGGGCTTGATGTCAGCAGTGCGCATTTGACTAGCTCCCAGGCGGCGGCAGATAGAGGCAGCGGAGGCTGTCTTCGTTCGGATACAGGCAGGCATAGGCCTCGCCGTCCGTTGTCCAGCGGACCTTGGATTCCTCCATCTGGTAGACGTGCACCCGTGTCACCATCGGGTGATCGCCGGGCGAGAGCGTCACCTGATAGCCGCCCTCAATTTCCTTGATGGAACTCAGCGGAATGGGTTGGCAGTCACCGTTGACGGCGTTGCCGCTGCAACACCAGCGATCGAAGACCATGCCGGAGATCGCGGTGTGTCCCCGCGCTTCGGACCAGGCAACCCCTGCAACCACAATGACGGCAATGGCCGCCAGGGCCTTCAACAGCCAGCGGTCCACGCGTGCAGTATTGTCGAGACGATCGTCTTCCATCTCACCACCGTTTCCCGCTGGCCTTTTTGGCTCTTTGCGGGAATTGTCCCTTGAATGCCGGATGAAGCTCCGGCCGCTACTCGGGTTTCACAGCCTCCAAAGCACCGACACAATCATCGACCCGAACGCTGCCAAGAACGTCAGGAAAAACAGCGTCACACCGAGCAAAATGAACCAGTCGAGCGAGCCCCACGGCACGCGAACCTGAGTGCCCTTGCTGATGTTGTGGTGGATGGTGAAGCCGAAGTGGCTTTCATCCTTGATGACTTCGGCCTTGTTCAGATTGACTTCGTGCTCGTTCACTGCGTTCTCCATCACATCAAAACTCCACCAAAGAGGAAGGCGATCACGAACAGGCCGAGGATGGCGGCCGGAAGCATCCAGTCGTCAGCCGTCATTCCTCACCCCTCAGTTCCGGAGCGATCCAGAGCGCGAGCGAACGCGCGGAACGCAGCAACAAACGGGCGATAGAAATCCGCATCCGCGCCCTCCAAGAGAGTGTCGGCGCGGGCGATGAGTGTTTCGACTGAGGCGAGTTCTTCGCGGCCATAGCGCAGTCCTGTGATTTCCTCGAGGTCGCGGATTTGATCCGCATTCGGCGAAATACGCGGGTCTGCGTACCAGCAGTCGCGCACTCGGTTCTCAGACCACTGGAGCTCTCTGCGCTCCCCCTTCACTTTCTGGCGACGGTCATGCGCCAGAAGCACCCCAATGGCGTGGCGGAGCCGGGTCTTCTTCGGACCAATGCTGGACGGGGCAACCCGTTCCCGCAGCGCGTACTGCGCAAACTCAACGCTCGTGGACCACATCTTGGATTTCTCCGACTTCTTCTCGGACATTTCCGACAAACTCCTCGCTACGGTTTCGCTCATGAAGAGCACCCACCCCGAGGAGGTATTTGAAACGATCGGCGACATAGCTGCGCGCGTGCTTGCAGGCGTCGGTGCGCAGCGGAAACGAGCTTCTGGCGCTCTGAGGCCAGAACAAATTCAGACGAATGTGGTGGTCCTGTTCCCCTGCAAAGGCAGGGCAAGCACCGGAGCGGCTTTCCCTAGTCCGCTGTGCCGCGCCGGAGTCCTCGCAGGCCGCCGCAAATGAAACCGTCATGGCGCCCCTCGATCGTTGGAGGCGACAACGCGCATCTTGGCCTTGGTCGACCAAGATCGAATCCTCTCGAAGAGCCCTTCGAGGTCACACGATTGCCAGCCGTAAAAGTTACCCTTGGCGACAGGGAGAACCGCCTTCACTGCCATCGTCTCGGCATCGCCGCAGACAACGACGTATGTGATTTTTTCTGAGATTTCCGTGAGGCGCTGAGCGTAGATGCGTTGGCCAGTCGGCAAGTCGCGAGGCTCACCTGACTTCCATTCGAGAAACAGGAAATGCCCATTTACCTCGGTGGTGGCGTCTATATCGGTGAGGGCGATTTTCCCAGGAAGCGCACCGGCGAAATATTCAATCTTCGGCCGGTGCTTGACGTTGTAGCAGCCGCGGTTGTCGCAGTTCCAACGGAGCGGATTGTAGCCGGGAACGGTCACGGCCGAACCTCGACAACAAAGCCGACATCATCGAACACTTCCGCAAAGCGCTCCACGTCATGGCCAAAGTAAAAAAAGGCCTGCCCCTGCGTTGGTGCAGCGAGTTCGCCGGATGGAGAAACGAACCGCACACGCCCCCGCGTGAAGCAGATGGCATCGGCCGATCGTGCGAGAGCCTGAAACCACGCGGTATCGGTGTAGTTATGCGTGAGAACGATAGCCGCCAGCACGTTGCCAGCCTCGCGCTCGACGCACATCTTCTCGGCGAATTGCGCTATGGCCGGCTGCGCGTATGGCGGGTTAAGCCAGATGCGGCCATGCCACGGTTGGGCAAGGCCGTTGTCAGCCTCAGTGAAGAAGGTCCCCGCGCAAACCGTGGCGTTGGCTTGCTCGCTCGACGCGGGGTCCAAGTCGATCGCGCCGAGAACTTGGCGCGCGAGCTCTGCAAATTCGGACGGGGTGTACCACTCGTTTTCGCCTGTGCCGAACGTGCCGCGCACATGCTTGTCGCCGGCTGCCAGCAGATCGGCGCTGGCACGTTCGCCTTCGTCCGTCACCCGCTGCCGATAGTCGGCGAGGCGCGCTTCGAAGTCTTTCTCGGGAACAGCGGCATACTTGCGTGCGCGGTCGGCGAGGTTCTTATCGATGCCCGCTTCGGCGAGCGTAACCGGCTTGGAAATTGGGTTATCGTCCAACCCGATTTTTGGGCGGCCGGCCGGAGCCAGCCCTACTGTATCGCGCTGCGCCGCCATCAATTCGCCGAGACGGCGTTCCGCCCGGAAGCGGATTTCCATCATGTCGGCTTCGGCCTGCTTGTTCTTCGCGATGCGAGCAGCAGCGGCCATGGCCTTGGCCGCGTCGTGAATGTCCTTCACCTCGTCAACGGCCACCGCCTCCGAGATGGCGCGGCAGGCGGCCTCGTAGCGGACAAGAGTGCTGCCGGCGTTGACCGCGATGGCACGCGCAGCAATGCCGTTCGGCACAATCTGGCGGGCGATGCTCATGCAGCGCGCTCCGCAAGCGCACGCTCGATCTCGTCCTCTACCCGCCGCAACGTCGAGATGCGGGGGCTGATGCCGCGGCACTTCCATCCCGTCCACGAAGAACGGTCCACGCGAGCGCGCTGGAGAATTTCCTCGATGTGAAGGCCGGCCTCTACCAGCTGCCTTTCGCGCGCTTTGCAATGTGAAGGGATATCAAACATGCGGGGCAGTATATGAATTATTTCACTTCCGTCAAGCTGCCCATGTGGTGCAATTCATATGTCACCGCGCGGCTCGAATTTTCATAATGCCGGGATGGAAACCGTTAACCCTTACAAGGCCCGCATCCAGGCGTGGGTCCAAGGAATTTGTGATGACCTTGGAATAACTTACACCGAGTTGGCGCGAAGGGCCGGAATCGATTCCGCAACCCTGACAAGGTTCATGAACAATCCAAAATATAAGCCAAATCTTTCAAACACCACGGTCCAAAAAATTGCCGAGGCTGTTATGCGAACTACGCCTGATCTGCCATCGCCATTGACAGTCACCACGGATGCGAGGACAGTTCCAGTAAAGGGAACGGCGGCGGCGGGGCTCTGGAAAGACGTGTCAATTTTAGCGGACGAGTTCTTTGTCCACGAGGAAATTCCGGTCATCGTCAATCCCAAGTATGCTGGGCATAGACAATATGCCCTCTACATCGAAGGGAACTCCATTAACAAGCAGATACGCGATGGCGAGTATGCCGTCTGCGTCGAGTGGTTCGGTCTTGGAGCCGAGCTTCGCGATGGCCAATACGTTCACGTCGAGCGCAGCCGGGGCGGCCTTCAGGAGGTCACCATAAAGCAGGTGCGAATCAACAAGGGGAAGGTCGAGCTCTGGCCCGACTCGACCGACCCCCGCCACCAGGAGCCGGTCCATCTCGCCCATTCGGACGAGGACACCGAGGTCACGATCCGGGGCCTTGTTATCGGCACTTACCGCCACTTCCCCTGAAGGCAATCCACAGTTAATTCACACGGTTTCGGCGATGCGGGGTTAATGCTCGTCAACCGAAGTGATTTTTTTCATATTGCCTCTTGCGCCTTCATATGAATTAGTTCATATTCCTCCCATGGTTCCCATACGGCGGAACAACGGAGGCGAACGGACATGGCCGAGAAAGTAATCTGGACCTGCGACGGGTGCGACAAGTCTTTGGACACATCCAAGGAAGCGCCGCACGACTGGAAGCTGATCGACGTAACGCTAGGCGGGTTTCACGGCTTCCCCGTCAGTGACCAGTTCAACGTCACACGTTCCTTCCACCTGTGCCCCTCGTGTCAGAGCCGACTGGTGACTGAGGCCAACCCCGTGAGTTGGCACCGCGCCGCCGCGCACGTCCTCGCCGCCTGAAAGCGAATATCCCCCGCCCATACTCGGCGGCCAATGGAGGTGAAAGATGGAACGCAGCAAGCAGGAAGTTCGGAATCGGATGATAGCCGCCCTCGGACTGGCTCTGGAGGAAATCCACCATCCGGGAGCCGCCCGCCTCGCCGGAATCGACATCACGGCTCTCATCGAAGGCGTGTTGAAGGAAGCCAAGGCCGAACAGGTTGTCGGCTTTGCCCGCGATGAGTTGCGCGAGCGCGCTGTAGCGGAGGGTCAATCGAAGCGGACCACGCCGCTCTCCTACGGCCTCGCGATGGTGAAGGACTAGCCCAGCGCATCCCCCGCCCATACGGCGGACAGAACCGGGAGAGAACCGTGACCGAAGTCGAGACGGAGCATACGCCGGGGCCTTGGAACCTGTCGGAAGAGTGCTTCCGGGATGGGCTCCGCAGCCGCCTCATCTACGGCCATCCCGAGGGAATGCTGGCGATCGTTCGCGTCGAACATCAGGGCGCTTACTACGGGCCAGCAAATGCCAACCTCATGGTTGCCGCTCCCGCTCTCATCGAAGCCCTGACGGCGGCCTGCGATCTTCTCGACTTTTGCATCGAAACCTACGGCGATCAGCCGGGCACGCTTGTCGAGTGCGTTGCCAATTATCGCGCTGTCATTTCCCAAGCACAAGCCCGCACCGAAGGAACGCGCTGATGCCCGCCCGCGAACACAAATTCAAGAGCGGCGACCGCGTCAAGGTGTGGGGCAAGTCGAAGGACGCCGGCACCGTTGATGAAGCCTGGTTTGACGAACAGGGCAACGAGATCGTCGCGGTCTGTTGGGACATCAGCGGCTGTGTCGGCGACATGCGCGCCCATCAGTTGCAGTTCATAGGGAGCCACTGACATGACCGCACACAAGCACACCCTCGCCGGCATCGTCTCTGCTGTGACCGGCAAAAGGATGGTGCCCTGCCCGGACTGCAATGGAACGGGTGTCTGGCGCTCGAAAAAGTATCCGAAGGCTGCGCCGGTAGGCTGCGCCGAGTGCGACGCAACCGGTCTGGTTGAAGAGCGTAATCCCGAAGACCTCAACCCCGCTCGTGAGCGTGCGGCTTCCAATGCGGATTACGCACTTCGACTGAGGAAGGAGGCGGTTTGATGGGCACTGATTATCGCTATCGGGCCGCGATGGTCATTGCTGCCCTCGGTGGGCTCGGAACGGTGCTCCGCGAGATGGAGCAGGCGCAGACGAACCAGACCGTGGAGCGCGAAGAGCTTCAAAACCGCGGCCCGTCTCCGCTCCCCGAGTACCAGCCAAACTACACCACGGCGCAGCGGAAAGCCATGGGTCTGCCCCATCAGGGCGAACAGGAATGCGCTCGCCGCCGCCGTCAGATGGGAGCGCTCTGAATGGACGCCAAGACCCTCGAAGCACTCCAAGCTTCCATCGAGAAGTGGAAGCGGAATGCGGTGGCGAAGACCCCAACCGAATACACCACGGGCTCCGATACCTGCCCACTGTGCGCGGTGTTCATTCGACGGCGCTGCGAGGGGTGCCCGGTGAGAGAGCAAACGGGCGTCGCGTGGTGCATTCGCACTCCTTACCAGCCGGCCCGTGACGCCAAGTATCACTGGGCTGCCGGCACAGGAAGGGCTCGGCAAGCTCGTATCGCCGCCCGCGCTGAAGTCGCCTTCCTCGAAAGCCTTCTCCCGGCTCCCCTCTCCCGAGCATCCGCCCAAGCAGATGAGGGGAGATAGACCGATGGCTGACGAACGCAAAGACCTCAAGAGCCATCCGGACTATTCGGAGGGTTTCTTTGACGCACAGGAAGGCATCCCAGCGCCACTTATCGCCTCGGATGCATACGCAGCAGGTCGCGAAGCTTTCGGGCGCGTTGTTCAAATCATGGCCGACCACGGGTTCTCCCGCTCGGGCGACGGCTTCGCCAAAACCTTCAGTTCCAAGTCGGAGGCCTGACCATGTGCTCGCTTCTGGATTCCGCAACGAACTGGCTCGGTGAGCATCCTCGCCTTTGCTGCGCCCTTGTCTGCGCGTTTTGCCTGATGCCGATGTGGATGGGAGACTGAGATGAAACACACCAAGCAAAGCCTGTGCGAGGGCATCTCGAAGTCGCTTATCGAGTACGGCTACCCCGACGCCTCGCCGCAAGTAATCGCTGAGATCTACGACGCTTTCAAAGCAGGCAGGCGCTTCCCTGAACTTCCGCACGGCATCGTCGGCGGCTTCGCGGAATCGCAACTGAAGGAAATCGAAGAGCTGCTGAAGGTACTTCCATGATCCCCCTGGCAGCAGCACTGCATGACCCGATGCGACCTGTCTGGGTCAAGCAAAAGCCCGCCATTCCTTCTGTCGAAGGATGGTATCGCGTCATGCACCCGGGCGACAGCGAAAGCTGCGACGGGCACACCCTCTACGAATTCGAAGACTACGAGGGCTGGGCCTATTGGCAGCCCGCCGACCCGAGTGAACTCGAAGATTTCGAGGGTGGCTACAAGGGCTCGTGGCACTGCCAGCATGACGAGGAAGGCGACGGAATCTTCGCATACTGCGGCCCGTTTGTCTTCACGCCTTTTCATATTGCCCAGCGCAAAGGGGAGGTCACGACATGACGCCCGAACCGAACCCGATGCCGTCGCTATTCCTTCCCGCCGATGCCGAGCCGGGACTGACAGAGCATCAAGTCCGAACCGGAATATCCGACCTCGTTCGCCTGCATGGCTTCGAGGAAGCCCGGAAGCTCGTTGCCCTTTGGCTTTGGAATGAAGCCGAGGGGATCAGGAACAAGGAGGCCGCGTGATGGCCAGCGAAAACACCAAACTCTGGGACATTCTCGGTCGCACTGATCCGGCGGCTACGAAGGGCTTCACGCGCGGCGGCGGCTTCCGCGGAACCGCTATCAAGCCTGTGTGGTCCTTCAAGCGCATGACCGAGGAGTTCGGGCCGTGCGGAACCGGCTGGGGCATCGGCGCTCCGGAGTTCCAAGTGTTGCCCGGAGCCGAGGGCGAAACGCTCGTCTATTGCACGGCCTCCATCTGGTACGAGAAGAAGGAACAAATCGTCTGGGGCGTCGGCGGCGATAAGGTCATCGCCAAGTTTTCGAGCGGACCCAAGAGCGACGACGAAGCCTTCAAGAAAGCATACACCGACGCGATTACGAATGCGCTGAAATTCATCGGCGTCGGCGCTGATGTCCACATGGGACGCTTCGATGACAGCAAATATGTCAACGAGATGCGGCAGGAGTTTGCCGAGGAACAGCCAGCACCCCCCGAGAAGCAAAAGCGGCAGGTAGGTTTCAGCCCGAACGGCAACCGCACTGCCTACGCCATGAAGCAGGAAAAGGCATGGGAACCTTTCGAGCGCGAGCTGGCGGAATGCACCACGATTCCCAGCCTCAAGAAATTCGCCATGGCATGGTCAGCGAAGGTGGAAGAGGACAAGTGGCCGGAAGGCTGGAAGGTGGTCGCGAAAGAGGAAATCGAGAAGCGCAAGGACGCCATCCTGAACCCTCGCACCACGCCGGACAATGACCAGTTCGGCGAGCCCATCCGTCCCGGCGAGAATGCCTTGGCCGACAATTACATGGGCGGGTAGCGATGGCGAAGAAGCCCGAGAAGCCCACCTATGCCTTCGTGCGCCGCGGCATGGCTCTGGTGCCCGAGATGGCGATGGACGAGCGCGCCCTAGAAGGCATTGCCCAAGGCGAGCGCGTTAAGGTGGAAATCCGCCAGTGGCGCAACAGCGACCGCAACCGCGCCTACTGGGCCATGCTTCAGGAAGTCGTGGACGCGACCGAGGCGGCCATCACGCCCGAGCGCCTGCATGAAGTCCTGAAGCTCGAACTGAAGGTGGTGGATCTTGTTCGCCTTCCGAGCGGGCTCACCGTGGCGATTCCTGGCTCCATCGCCTTCGACAAGATGGACGAGGCCGAGTTCATCACCTTCTGCCGAGCGGCCGAGAAATGGCTTTCCGAGACGTATGGATATGAGCCGAAGCAGGAGGCCGCCTAATGGCCAAGAAGATTGCCGACAAAGGCGCCAGCGAGGCGTTTCTGCGTGCGAACCTGAGCGCTGACACTGACGAGTGCATCCTGTGGCCATATGGGACCAGTGACAAGGGTTACGGCCTCGCCGTAATCGACACAGTTCAAAAGCCGGCGTCTCGATGGATGTGCATTCTGGCGCATGGCGAGCCGGTGCCGCCCCGCGTCTACGCCGCCCACAACTGCGGCAAGCCCGCCTGCGTAAACCCGCGCCATTTGCGATGGGCAACGCATGCGGAGAACATGGCTGACAAGCTCCGGCATGGGACCGAAATCCGGGGAGAGCGCAACGGTAAAACCACGCTGACGGCTGAGGACGTGAAAGCGATCCGGGCCGCCCCGCCGAACCTCAAGCCGCTCATGGAGAGATACGGCTTGAGCAAGCATGGCATTTCCAAAATCCGCAGCGGTAAACGCTGGAGCCACATATGACCGGCGCTCAGCACGGCGTCGAGTGGACCGAGCCGAAGCAGGAGGCCGCGTGAGCCTCGTATCCTCAAAGCTCCGCGCCAGCGCCAAGGGCCAGCCCTGCACGTTCCAGATTCCCCAGGTGTGCTGCAGGAACCCGGAGACGACCGTGCTTTGCCACGCGCCATCCGAGATCAAGGGCATGGGCAACAAGGGTGATGATCACTTCGCCGCTTTCGGTTGTTTCGAATGCCATACGGCGCTCGACCAGTACCGCGTGACGGACCGCGACTTCTATTGGCTCCGCGGCGTCCGTCGCACTCAGAAAATCTGGGTCGAGCTTGGGCTGATGCAGTTCCCCGAGACCTCACCCAAGGCAAAGCCCTCCTCGAAGATATTGCCTCGCCGCCACATCATGAGCGGCAAGCCTATCGCTCTCTGGGGAAAGCACGGCGCCCTCGGGGCGGCTGGAATGAACGAGGAGACGGATTGAATGGTGGCACAGGGGCACAAGGCCATCACCGCAAGCGGTCTCGCCACCGCCATCCGCTCCCTTCAGGACCACACACCCAGTGAGGTAAGCGATGGGTAGCTTGGTTCTGTTCCTGTTAGCGGCCTGTTTTGGCACGGCAGGCGCTATCCTGATCCGGCTGGGCATCGACCTTATGCTGATGTCGCCCGAGGAACGTCTTGAGCACCGCTGGGATGTGGAGCGGAGGAAGCGCTTTGCCGTTTTCTCCCGAGCCCGCCCCACCCAGCACCAGGAGAAGAAGTGACCAGGGCGCTCGCACTGCCTGAGAACCAGGTCCGTGCGATCATGCGCGCGGCCCGCAAGGAAGGCGTGCGCGTCGAAGTCAAGATAGGCGAGGCAACTGTTACCGTTATCCCCGACAACGATGAACAGGGCAAACCCGGCATTGACCGCAAGAAGGACTTCCGTCTGTGACTGGCGACATGCCCAAGAAGCTGCCGCTTTATGTCCTCGTGGAGCGCTCGCGCCACGGCAAGGTGATGTTCTATTTCCGGCGGGGCAAGGGGCCGCGAACGCGCCTCCCCGATAAATACCCCTCCAAGGCGTTTTCCGCCGCCTACGAGCGCGCGCTGGCCGGCGCCGGCAACATTGCGGCCCCGAGAGCTGCATCGCCGTCAGACCGCCTGCGCTGGCTTGTGGATCGATACATGGAAACGTCCCGATGGTCGCAGCTCTCGGCCGCCACACGCAAGCAGCGCGGGCTCATCTTCAAGGAAGCAATCGAGCGCGCCGACAACCCGCGATATGCGGACATCACGCGCCGGCACATGGAACAGGGCGTGAGCGACCGCGCAACGACCCCTGCCCAGGCTAACAACTTCCTCAAGGCCATGCGCGGGCTATTCGACTGGGCTGTGCCATCCGACCATGTGAAGTCGAACCCCTGCGACGGCGTGCAGCGCGTCCAGTACAAAAGCGATGGCTTCCCGCCGTGGAATCTGGACGATGTTGTCGCCTTCTGCCGGCGCTGGCCGGTGGGCACCGTAGCTCGGCTCGCGTTCGAGCTTTTCATGTGCTCTGGGCTGCGCCGCGGCGATGTCCACAAGGCCGGCCGGCAGCATTTGCGCGGCGACATCTTCTCCATGAAGACGAGTAAGACCGGTGTGCAGATCACAGTCCAGTTCCCGCCGTCTTTGCTTGAGACGATCGCAGCCACGCCGACCGGCGACCTGCACTTCATCGTCAAGCCGGACGGCAAGCCGTTCGCGTCGAAGGAGAGCTTTGGCAACTGGTTCAGCGACCGATGCCGGGATGCCGGCATTCAGAAGTCCGCGCACGGAATCCGGAAGCTCGCCGCGACCCTGGCAGCAGACGGCGGCAGCACCACGCACGAGCTGATGGCGCACTTCGGCTGGCTGAAAGTCGAGCAGGCTGAGATATACACAAAGGGAGCGGATCGGCGCCGGCTCGGGATACAATCTTCAGCGCGGGTCGCGGATCAGGTAAGGAACGCCCTGCCCCGAACCCCTGTCCCGGACGCCCCGAACCTGCCCCCGGAACCCTTGCCACGAAAGGCGTTCAAAAAATGATGGTGCCCCCGGCAGTTCTGCCAGAATTCAAGGCAATCAAGGGGATGCTACACCGCACCGCCCCGAACCTTTGGCTCAAAACCCAAAGACAATTTCGCGCGTGCCCCGAACCTTCCACGGCAAAAGGTGGCGCAAAAGTCCCACGGAAAGTGCCACGGCCATGAGCAACTTACCCTGCAAAGGCTGCTGGTGGATTGAAGGCGGGCGCTGCTATCAGGACAAGCTCGCCGATATCCATGGCCTCGAAAGAGCGCCACGCAATGGGCTCTTCGCTTCGGGCAACGGCCTCGAAATCACCGACGCGCTGATCACGGCGTGTCTCGACCGCGGCGTGCACGAGAGGAAGTCGGCCGTCTATGGGCGCCTGAAAGCGCACCTCGAAGCCGCCGGGGTTGAGGTGGTCCATGTGTCGGCTTCCCTCCCCTCCCCTATGGAGCGGGAGGAGGGGGTTTGACGATCCACTACCACGGAACGCCGCTTACGCCCCGCTCGGAACTCCTAAAGATGGCGGGGAAGAACTTCTGTGTGTCCTTTGCTGCGCCGGGGGATGCCGACTGGTGTCTGCAAAACGCTCAAAGCGTCTTGTGGGACTCTGGAGCGTTTTCGGCCTTCACGCGCGGGCAAGCAGTGGACTGGGACCGATATTATGGCTGGCTGGAACCCAGGCTAGGGCATCCGCACTGGGCCATCATCCCCGATGTTATCGACGGTCCTGAAGAAGCCCAACGGCAACTGGTTGCGCTTTGGCCGTTCGATGCGTTCCTGGGCGCTCCCGTCTGGCACATGGGGCTCTCGATTGATTATCTCCTGGAACTTGCCGACGCATGGCCCCGCGTCTGTTTCGGGAGCTCCGGACGCTACTGGCAAGTCGGTTCTGAATTGTGGGCCCGTCGCGCCGACGAGGCGTTCAACGCGCTGACCCGTCGCGGGCCGCTTCCTTGGGTTCATATGCTTCGCGGTCTAGCCCTCTGCGGCGACCGCTGGCCTTTCGCTTCCGCAGACAGCGTGAACGTGGCCAGGAACTTCAAGGACACCCCGACCTGCCCCGAAAGAATGGCTCGGCGGATCGATGCCGTGCAGTCCCCCATCCGCTGGAATCTCCAGCCTCAACAAGAGGATATGTTCGCCAATGTCGCTTAGAGCGCTTCTCGTCATTGCATTCGCCGCAACGGTGCCGCTCGCCAACTGGCTCATCGGCAATGCCGGAACCGAATGCATTCCCAACGGCCCTTGCCTCGTTCCTGTCGGCTTTGGCCTGATGGCGCCGAGCGGCGTCTTGGTGATCGGCTTGGCGCTGGTTCTTCGGGATGCTGTGCATGAGATTGGCGGCGCCAAACTGGCTTTGCTCGCCATTGCGATCGGCGCGCTTGCCTCCTGGTTCTTTGCCCCGCCTATGCTGGTGCTGGCGTCCGTCTCGGCCTTCGTTTTGGCGGAGCTTGCTGACCTGCTTGTTTACGCGCCACTGCGGCGAAAAAACCTGATGGCGGCTGTCATGGCAAGCGGGGTCGTCGGTAGCGTGGTCGATTCCGCCGTGTTCCTGTGGCTGGCCTTTGGCTCGCTCACCTTCATTGAAGGACAGATTCTCGGGAAGCTTTGGATGAGCCTTGCCGCTGGGGTCGCTCTTTACGCCCGCCGCCTGAAACAGGAGACCCCCGAATGACAATGGAACAGGGAATGGTGGACGGACGCGCGATTGCGCTATCAGTTGACCCGAACCTGAGCAACGATGTCTGCACGTTCTGCTTGCACGCGCGCTTTCCGGCTGGCTTGATGGATGCGCCCGGCTGCACTCTTGGCCACACGCCCTACTTCCGGAGCCTCACCAATATCGGGCCGATTTGGGTATCGAACTGCAATGCGGGCGAAGTGCGGCCGGAACTTCTCGCGGAGCCCATGCCATGAGCGAGATACCGGAAGACATGACGGCGGCCCGCGAGATTGAGAGACGCGCCGACGAGGAGCGTGAACAGCGCCGTGTCGAACGGAAAGAGACTATCGACCGCCTTTTTATCCTCGGTTACGGCATCGCCATAGGGCTCGGGATCGCGTTCTTGCTTGTGGCCTACGGCGTTCTCTCATGCCCGCATCCTTAAGGAGAACCAATAGGTGAGCGCGATACCGGACGACATCAAGCAAGCTGCAACACGAATTGCCGATCGCTACCTAAGCTTCGATATCTCGTGCCAGCGGCTTTATGATGACGTGTCTGCCGCTCTCCTGGCAGAGCGAGAGGCGGCTACGGTGAGGGAGCGAGCGAGGTGCGCACAGATCGCAGAGGAATGCAGCCTTGGCCCGAACGCGCTCTGGTCGGAGCAGGAGGCGCAATGGTGGGAGACAGGACACAGCGATGCACAGTTGGCGATCGCTGACCACATTCGCGACCCGCACTATGTCAACCTGCTCGCCGACAAGGACAGGGGAGAGGAATGAACCGCCGCTTTCGCCGCCTCGAAAGGATAATGGGGCCTGCTCTGCTGGTCTGGCTCGTCGTCTGCGTGGCGCTGGCGTTCTGGTTCGATGTTTGAGCCCTTGGAGTGGGGGTGGTTAGGTGGGTGGGGTGAGCGAGGGCCTAGAACGTGCTGCCCGCCACCTTGGGCCGCTTTCTGATAATTCGGCCCATGCCGATGCCGACAACCTTTCCGTCCGCCTTCGCCTCCTTCACCACTTTGCACTGAGCGATGTAGTCAATGTCGGCATACTCAAACTGCTGAGAAGCCAAGCCGCGGATTGTCGTGGCTCTCTTTGCGCCGCGCAGCTCGCCGTTTGTCCCGATCTGGTCATAGCCAACCATCTGCCCCTTAATCGGGTCGGTCTGGCCGGCCACCGGGTCGAACCACAAGTCGGTGACTTGGTAGTAGATCGGGATGGCTCGATACCATCCGCCGTTGGGCTTTTGAACGAGCTGATCGCCAACTTTCAGGTCTGCAAAGCGCAGGGCGCGAGGTGCGTTGCGCTGCTTTCGTGCTGGATATTCAACCCAGCGGGTGCCTGTATCGTCGGTGATCCAAGTCATCAGGAAATGACTTAATCGATCGGGATATAGCGCATGGCGGTGGTCCTTTCTCTCTCGCGTATTCCATACCAAAACCAGTAGCCTACCGCAAATGAAAAGAGTAGGCTGGAATCCATACAGATCAAGGGTTTGAGAGCCATGGCCATCGAAATTCTCGAACGGCGCGAGCCGGGAGACAGGGTGTACGAAAATACCTGCAGCCGCTGCAAGTCGCGGCTGCGATATCGGCGCAGCGATGCCCGTCTGGTCTTCGATCAGCGAGACGGCGACAGCGCCGTCATCAATTGCCCCGTCTGCTCAAACGAAGTCTTCACGGCCGCCTAACCCCTCCCCGGCGCCTTCCCTCGATCAGGCCCATGAAGGGTAATAGTCCCGCCCTTGTGCCCGCACACATCGCAGACCAGGGACTTCTGGAGCTTGTCGTTCCCTACGAACTCGTAGTCTGGGCCGAGCCTGTGAATGAGACCGTCTATGTCGAGGATTTTGGCGTGCGAGCAGCCGGGGCGGCCACAGTGGCCGAAAAAATGATGACGCGAGACCTTGATGTCTTGAAGGGTCGATAGGACGGTGGACTTGAGGGGCATTGGAACGCAAAAACTGTGGTGCTGAACACTGGCCTATGTTACACTGAACTCCTTGATTTGCAAGGTTTTGAGAGATGCTTAGGGATGCGGGCGGCGCGCGAATTGTAGCAGGCGATTGTCGCGCTGTTCTTAGGACATTGCCGGACGAGTCCGTGCATTGCATCGTCACGTCGCCGCCCTATTGGCGTCAGCGGGACTATGAGGCAGATGCGCAGATCGGGCGCGAGCCTTCGTCGGGAGAGTACGTCGCAAATATCGTCGGGGTGATGGCCGAATGTTCGCGGGTGCTGCGGAAGGACGGCACGCTCTGGCTGAACCTCGGTGATAGCCGGGAGGGGCTTAGCCTAGCCGGCATTCCGTGGCGCGTTGCGCTAGCTCTCATTGCCGATGGCTGGATTTTGCGACAGGACATCATCTGGCACAAGCTGCGACCCATGCCAGATGGGGCAAAGAACCGCCCCTCGATCGCGCACGAATACCTCTTTTTGTTCACGCGGTCGGACAGCTATTTCTACGATGCAGATGCGGTGCGGGAGCCTGTCAGCCAAAACAGCCATGGCGGGCGCAAGCCGAACCCCGGCAGCAAGGCGAGCGGCGTCGGAAACCATAAGGGGGGCTCTCTGGGACTCATCCGGGAAGACGGGCTCCGCAACCGGCGCTCCGTGTGGTCAATAGCCGGCACGCCGTTTCCCGGCGCTCATTGCGCGCCTTTCCCCGTTGAATTGGTGGAGCCGTGCATTCTGGCAGGCTGCCCCGAAGGCGGCATGGTGCTTGATCCGTTCGGCGGGGCGGGCACGACAGGGCTTGCGGCAATGCGAATGGGCCGAAACGCCACCTTGATCGAGTTGAACCCATCCTACGTCGAGACGGCGCGTCAACGGCTAGGCATATTCGCGGAGAAAGACACCCACAAGCCCCGCGTGGTCACATTCGAGGAGGAATTTCCCATTCGGCCAGTTCTAGGCTAAGGCCCTGCATGACCGAATCTCTCTGCTGGTGGAACCCTCCTGTTCCCGTTCGTGGTGAACGAGTAGGTATCACCCGAAACGTATCAAACGCTGTCGAGGCTCTTCGCATCATGAACGGCTGGGATGCGAAAAAGTCGAGGAAGGCCGTTGAGGTTTGCTCAGCCTATATGGAGGGAATTGCTTCTGCTGAGGAAGCAAGGAAGGCGTTTAGAGCAGCGGCAAAGGCTACGGGGAACCTGATGGAGCGGCTATGAGGCAGGCCGGGCGCGACTCCGGCTGACGGCCTTGAGTTCTCCGACAGTGCCGAACCCTGTAGCCCGCCGTGGAATGGATACCACGATCCCGACTCGGAGATGGTTGCGCGTGTCTGCTTTCCACGCCGCTGCCTCATGGATTCTTGTAGCAAAATTGGGTGATTTCCTCAAGCCCGTTTTTGGCCTATTTACGAGGATCAACCCCTTGTGTTACAAGGGTTTCGGGGGTGATTTCCTTCCCGCCGTTCTCTCGCCTCTCGGCAATATCACCGACCAGTCAATTTGACGGTCGGTTGGCTCAGATTTCACCGTTCGGGGATTTTCCGGCCCGCCGGCCCGTCACAAGTAGATGACGGAATGCCCGAGCGCTTCGGAAAGAGCCAGCTCAGCGCGAGCGCCCTTGCTGTTCTCCCAGCCAGGCAAGAGCGCAATGGCGTCAGCTTCGCGGCATATCCACGCCGTATCGTCGGCCAGCGCTTCACGCAGCGAGAAACCGTGATCCTTGGCAGCGCGCTCTTCGCACCCGTCAGCATTGCCTTTCGAGATGTCTTTTCCGTGGCGTTCGTTGTCGCGCTCGGCCGGGTTGAACACGGTATGCCCCTCAGCGCGGAGCTTAGCGGTCGCAGCGTTGAAGGCGGGGAAATTGAACTCGGGGATGCCGCGCATCGGGCCAGCGACGTAGACCTTCATTGCGCAGCGTCCTTTGGGCGAAGACCGTTCACTTCGGCGCCAGTCAGCGTGTAGCCGATCAGGTCCACGAAGCTGTCGCGATGATCCGGCGTCTCGCACAGCCGGGCTTCCTTCATCAGCCGCATCAGCGGGGAGATGTCGGCAGCCTTGATCCGTACAGGGCGCCCCGTATTGATGAAGTAGACCTCCCAGAACCGCGCGATCCGCTCGAAGTTGTTCTCCGGGGTGCCATATGCGCTGCGTCGAGCTCCAGCGACGATAGCCTTTGCCTCGTCCGCAATCTCTGCCTTGATGTCGGGCATGTAGGTCTCCAGTGGTCCGAATGTTTCGACGGCGAAGTCAGGATCAGGCGGCATGGACCGCCCCGCGAAAGGAACTGATGAGGTTCACCACCAAGCTCGCCGCCATCCTCTGGGCAAGCCACGTCGAGAGGCAGAACCAGCCGAAGTAGAGCCACTTCAGCGCCGCTTCCACTTCAGATATTCAGCGCCCTCTTCCGGGTCTTCCCAGCACTGGACCTTGGCCGTCTCCGGATCGATGATGGCGAGCATCGCCGCGCCGTGTTCCGCGGGATGAAAACCCTTCGTCCAAGCGAAGTCGTCAATCGACTTGTAGCCGGCGATTTGAGCCAGCCAGGTAAGCGTTTTCTTCTCCGGGAACTCGATACGGAAGAGCCCGAAGGTGTGGATGTGCCCGGACACGAACAAATCTGCGTGCTCGCCGAATTTCGCGTCCCGCAGCGTGCCGTGGGTCGGGTTGTAGATCGACGTGCCCTTGCGCCCGTGTGCGGCGTCCACAGCCACCTTGGAGCCGTTCGGGTGAACGATGGTGAACTGTGCCCGCCAGTCGATCACCGGGACATGGTGAGCCCCGAGCATCTTGTAGAACTCGGTTCCGCCGTTCCAGGCATCATGATTGCCGAGCAGCCAGACCAGCCATTTCACGCCGGCTTCGAACATGAACCAAGAAGCCAGGCGCCGTTCGGATTTGGACGATAATTCCGTCTCTGCCCACAGCCTTGCGAGCTTGCCGGTCCACGGGAAATTGTCCGTGGTGTCGCCGATGTTTGCCCCGTAAATGCCCTCTTGTCGTGCGACGGTCAGATGGCGGTCGAGGAGGCGCTGATTGCCGTTGCCGAGGTGAGGATCGCCGAACCAGAGCAGGCCGTAAGGCTTATCCTCATGGATCTTGATCGGGAACCAGCGGCGGGCTTCCGCGGCCTTGATTTTGCGGTCTGAGGCCTTGCGGATGCGGTCGAGCAACTCGTCTATCGGCTCCTCTTCATCGCCTTCCGTGACGAACTCGGGGAACTCGACTGTTGGGGACATGCCAGCCTTGCGGGCCTCTCGCAGATGATGCTCGAAAGTTGTCTTGGGAAGGCCAAGCGCCTTGTATGCTGCGGCGGGTGAACCGTGTTTCTGGAGCGCATCAAGCGCGGCCTGCTTCTTGTCGTCTGCCAGTGGGCGGGTTCCCATGCGCTACTTGCGCCCCCGGAAGAAGGCGACCATCTGCACGAGGAGCCAGAGGCACCCGAGTATTGGCAGAACGATCGAAGCGCCGTCTGAAACCGCCTTGATGGCCGGCAACCACCAAGGCGACACTACGGCGCCGGCCGCCACCCCCGCGGTGATCTTGTCCATGATTGGCCCGTTCATTCTAGATGCCTCGGTCCACGACACTGGTCTCGCCCGCGGCAAAGATGCAGGCATAGTCCTCCCCCTCAACGGCGAGGATCGTCCACGTCCCCTTGGTCGAGCGAGTGATGGTGAATTTCCCGCGCGCGGTTTTGAGGTCGAGGTCGAGGACGCGGAACTCGTTGAATTGCCTCTGGAGCGTTTCGACAAACTCCTTTTCCGGGGCGCAGCCCGGCCGCTGCTCCTGAGCCGTAGTGGCCGCCATGACCCCGCACAGGATCGCGGCGGCGATTAGGATGATCAGGACGAGCCGCGGGCTCATGTCATTCCCCGAGCGGCTTCTTCGCCATCCAGCGGCCCCACAGGGCAAAGAGCGCGCCCATGAGCGTGGCAATGGCACTGGCTGCGAACACCTGCTCGTCAGCCGACAGCGCACCGTCCTGGAACACGGTCCAGAGCATGAGGATGGAGCCGATAACCGTTGTGGTCGAGCCGACCGTGACCGGCGATTTGTGCGCCGGCTCGCTGTTGGTGGCGAACTTGTCGCGGGCCTCGACTTCCTGATTGACCTCCTTGACGATGACCTCCTTAACGGCGTCCACGTCCTTTTTCTCAAGCGACAGGTGCGGGCTGGCCGCCACCCTGTTCAGCACCTTGTCGAGCACCTTTTCGAGGATGGTGGTGACGATGACGCCACCGATGAGGGATGCTTTCTGCGCCATGGTCAGTTCCTTCCGAAGAGTTCGTTGAAGAGGAATTTGATGAAGGCCCAAAGGCCGCGCTTGGTCGGCGCGGCATCAGGCTCGACCGCAATCGGGTCTGGCTCGTCATCCGGGCGGGGGATGGGGGGCTTGGGAGGCTCGACGGCGTTGGGCGACCAGGCCGTGTCCTTGATGCGCTTCCACTTAACATAAGCTTCCGCGAGCTTCTCGTCGTACCGATTGATGCGGTAATTCTCGCCGTTGTAGCCCTTGGCGAACGCGGCCCAGTTGTGGGCGCGAAGCTCATCGTCCAGCTTGTTGAAGAGGATGAAGTTGACCGCGGCTTCGAGGTGTTCTTCCTCGTCATCCATGAACGCGGCAACCATCTCCTCAACCGAGGTGTAGCCAGCCGCCTTGTGGTTGAAGCCCATGACCTGGGCGAGGCCCCACGAGCAGGAAAACAGCGCTGCCGTCTTGTCGATGGCGATCGCGCGGAGTAGCTTGCCGTACTGCTCGCTTTCCTTGCCGTAGCCGCCCGCCAGACGACTGGCGAGGCCCGCCTTTATCGCCTCAGCTCGCTTTGCCGCAGGGACGTACTTGAAGAACTTGTGCCGCTCGAAAAGGATGCGCGGGCGACCCTCGGAATCGAAGCCTGTTCCGCGCGTCTCGGCATCGATGAAAGCGTGCAGCTCATCCTCACCGACTCCCATGCGGTGGCCGAGTTTCGGAAGGTCGATGTCGTCAATGCGCTTTGCGCGGCCCTTGAATGAAAGGTCCATGCGTTCTCCTTCCGCCGTTTCCGGCAGAGTCGTTGATGGGGTGCGAAAGTGTGCGGGCTTTGCGCCGCTAAGCGCGTTATGTTAAGGTTCGCGAATGACCAACAGCGCCCTCGAAACCATCAAGATTGTCGATCCGCTGGCCGATTTCATCGAGAAGAGCGAGCGCGTCGTTGCTACTTCACAGCCCGGCCGACCAACCTACCGCGTCCGGAACGAGAAGGGCGACGAACTAGAGGTCGATCCCATCTTTACCGAAGGCACGGTCAAGATTTCCTACGGCTAGGCTTTGCGCAGGGCTGATATGGTCGCCGGATGCTGACTGCCGCCGCGCTGGTTCTATCCTGTTGGTCTTTGGCCGTTGTGGACGGGGATACTATCCGCTGCGATGGGCAGCTCATGCGCCTGCTTGGCGACGGCATCCCCTACAAATCCGGAATCGATACCCCGGAACTTAGAAAGGCCCGTTGTGATCGCGAGCGCATCCTTGCCAAGAAGGCCAAGGCGCGGCTCACCGAGCTGATATCAAAGCCGGGAGTCGTCATTGAGCATTCGGGTGTGAGCGACAAGCACAGGCGCCCGTTAGTGCGCGTCAAGATGCCGGATGGGCGAACTGCCGAAAGCATCCTTATCGAGGAGAGCCTTGCGGTGATCTGGTCGCCACACGCCAAGAATGATTGGTGCCGTTAACCGCTTCGAAGGATGGCCGTTGGAAACTGATGGGAGCCTGAACGCACCGCAAGGCGCGTGAGGGTTAGGGCTCGGCAGGAGTGCACGCTCCTGTCGGGTCCGCTTAGCCAGCCTGGAAAAGGCTGTAGATGCGTCCTTCATTGCCGTCATCGGCGAGCATCGCCGACAAGGCCGTGTCGATCGCCGACACCTGATCGTTGAAAGCCTGGCAGTCGGCCGCATCCACTGCAAACACGACATTGTTGCCGGACTGGAAGTTGGTGGCGGAAAAGGACCCGCCGATGTTGCCAACCTGATCGACCATACCCTTCAGGTTGCGGAAGTCCTCGATCGCACCGAGCAGTTTCGCCGTCGCTATTGCGACAAGCTGGCCGCCGGCCGTCGAGGCATCATATCGAATGTGTGCCATGTCAGATCAACTCCAATAGCTCCTTCATTGCTTCCTCAGTTTTCCCCTGAGCGATCAGGGAAAGGGCATGCGCCTTCTTCTCGGCGCGCTGGCGTTCGCGAAGGGCGTCGCCGTTCGTCGCGGCATCGATGTCAGGCTGTGGCAAGGAGCCGACCGAAACCGTTTTGGCGATGGGATCAACAATCGCTGCCTGGAGCGGGCCGTTGTACTCAACCGCAAAGGCTTCGGGGTATTGCCCGGCGCGAGCCGCGACATGCGCCGCCGCCTCGCCCTGCGTATCGAACCGAGCCCATTTGGTGACGCGAAGAGTCGCTGCGTCCCATGACATCACTGCCAGATGCATCGGGGATGTCTCCTAGTGATATGCGATGTTGATGCTACCGGCGTCGAACGTGTCGGCCCCGCCCGGTGCTATGAACACGCGATCAAGTATGGCGCTAAGCGACTTCGTGCCGGCCACGTTTATGACGCCCGCTGAGTTGGATATCGCCAATGTGCCGGATGCGGCCCACGTGTTGGCTGATGGATCAATGAGCGTGAGAAACACAGTTCCGTGGATGACGTTGGCGGCGGTCGCGCTCACGACACCAAACCCTAATGTGAAGTTGGTCGCGGTACCCCCGTTGAAGTTGCCGGAGCCCAGGTATCCACTGCCTTCGACCCCTCCTGCGTCGCCAATCTGTATGAAAAGATTGGCGGTGCCGCTGACGGAAACGCCCGAAAAGTTGATGGCAATCTGCCTGACCGACGCTGGGATGCTGGAAAACGTGACGCCTGTGCCGGAGGTGGTAGCCTGGGGCGTAGCAAGGGTGATGTTCGCCCCATACTCAAGCGCCGAGCCGCTGCTGTTGACTCTGAGCAGTTGCCCGGCAGTACCAAGCCCTGGCAAAATGCTTCGGCCCGAATTGCCGATCAGCCAAACGCGAACGACGCCCGCGGCATAGCCTTGGAACAGCAACAAATCGCCGCCGATCGTCGTGAAGCTGACGGACACCGATCCGTTGACGATGAGCGAAGCGCCGGCCGTGATCTGGAAAGCGCCTGCGGCACGCGCGATGCGCCAACGCCCAGAGGTCAGGGTTACCGCCGTGACAGTGACCGATCCCGTGAGATCCACTACTGGCGCGTTTGCGCTGTCGAGATTGAGCGTCGCGGCCGTTGGGACATCGGAGCCGCGGGCCGCGAGCGCGTCAAAGCCGCCGACCGCGGACGACGCGCCAGTCCCACCACCGCTGATTGGCGTAATGCCGTGGAAATTCGTCCGGTTGAAGGCATCCGCCGCGACGTTCGTCGGGTCGTAAACCGAGGCGAGCATGTCGCCGCCGCCGGGCGGGTTGCTCCATTCGGTGTCGTAGTCGGCATTGGACGCTTTGCGGAGTGTCTGGCCCGTAGCCCCGCCGACTGGCAGCGTGGCGGCCAGCACGTTCGGATCAACCGAGAGTGTCCGGTTCGCCGACAGATCGCCGCCGCCGGTCAAGCCCGTCCCGGCCGAGATGGTACGGCTCGGCTGAACCGCAGTATCCGCCTTCGCCAGGGATGCGATGCTGGCAGCATTCAATTCAATCGTGCGGTTCGCCGAGAGGTCGCCACCGCCGGTCAGCCCAGTCCCGGTGTTGACCTGGCGCGTGGGCTGAACGGCGGTATCCGCTTTCGCTCCCTGTGTGGTCGTGGCAAAAAGGCCACCGCCGATCGCCGCGATTGCCTGGGCGGATGACAGCGGGGTCATGGTTTTGGTGTTGTCAACACCGGCTTCCGCTTCCGCCTGAGAAGCGAATGGCCTTACCGAAGTCGCCACGGCAGCGAGGGTCGCCTTCCGCGTGGTTGCGCCATCGATCGGCACAACATCTGTGGGCTGCGGATTGGGCTCGGGAGGCAGGTTATTGATGCGGATGTTGGCCATATTTGCTCCAACAAAAAACCACCCTCAAAGGGCGGCGGACGTGCGTTTCTGGATGGGTGCCTAGCCGGCTAAAGCCTTGATGATTTTGTTCAAGATCAGCGTCGGCTGGACGTTATTGTGCCCGGCTCCGTTACCGGAGTTTGTGATTGTCACCGAGATGCCGGTCGTGGCTGAACTCGTGTTGGCGGCGTTACCGCCGGTGGCTGTCCAATATTGGGTGTTGGGTCCGCCCGTAGCCGTGCCGTAGGCGGCTGCCGGGTGCACGTGGCCCGGATCGGTGACGATTGCAGAATGGTTGTGCAGGGGACCCTCAAGCGCGGTCAGGCCGTGTCGCTCGGCGCCACCCGTGCCGCCGAGCGTGTCGCCATTCACGCCACCAGACTGTCCGGTCAGCCGGTTGGCTGATGTGCCACCCATGTCGTCTTTGCCAGCAACGACACGCCCGCGCAGATCGGGCAGGTTGAATGTCGTTGCGCCGTTGCCCGCGCCATAGGTAGTGCCCAGTACGGCAAAGAGTTGCGCGAAAGTGCTTCGGGACACCTCTTGCCCGAAGCAGAGCAGCCAATTCGGAGGAGTGATCGCGCCGGCATAGTCCATGACTGAACCGATCGGGACCTGCGCCGTCGCCTGCCCAAGCGTCGCGCCATCGGTTGGCGCGATACCGTCAGCCATGCCGGTAATCCGGAACCCCCCGACCGGCAGATTGCCCTGCATCGGCCCCGTGCCGTCCCGCGGCAACGAACCCGTCAGTGCCTGTGCGATATCTTCCAACGGCGGATTGTGCTGCGACGCCAGAATTTTCTGGCCCGCAACCGCCAGATATCCGGGCGGTAAGTTGTAAACGCCGCCTGATCTTGGCATTGTCTGAATACTCCAAAGGAAAAGGCGTCCCGCGAAGGACGCCTTTATTGTTCTCGATGTAGAAAACGGGACAGCTCTGGTTTTAGCCGTCGCTAGAAACCGATGCCGGGCTCTTCTTCGCTTGCGTGGCCACGCCTCGACTCGCCAGTTCGGGTCTTGCCTGCTATCGTCCTCCCACACAGCGGGGGAGAATGAAGCATGAAGTACATTGCGCTCTTCGCGCTCGCCGCATTGTGCGGCTGCACCATCGCTAACCAGCAGACGGCCGGAAAGGCGAGAACGAACCTCGTTGGAAAGCCAAAGGGCGCTATTCTCACCTGCCTCGGAGCGCCGGATCAGGTCTATCAGGACGGCGCGACTGAATATCTCTCTTACGGAGCCACTGGACGCTCCCGCGGCGGAATGATCGCCAATTCTGTCGGCAGTTCGATCATCATGACGGGCGTGTCGCGGCAGTCTCAATGCGTCGCCACGTTTGCTATCCAGAACGGCGTCGTTGCGTCGGTGAATTACCGCTCATCAGGCGGCGGTTTGTTTTCTCCCGAAGAAGCGTGCGGCTCGATCCTGAGGAACTGTCTATAATCCCCGCGTCTTGAACGCCGGCCCCGCAGAGCGCATATTCGCGCGGCTGACTGCTCTTAGGATGCGTGATTGGAGAAAATTTATCAGATTATCGGCGCCGCCATTGCGGTAGTGGTTTGCTTCTTCTTCGGCCGGTGGTTGTGGAGCCTGTCAGAGACGCTGCCCGTTTGGCTATATCTTCTTATCTGCGTGGGCCTAACGGGATGTATGATTCTGCTTGCACGGCTAGTGGATATGCGTTCCGCCCGGAAAGAACGCGAGCGAGCCGATCGGCGATGAGCCGTGTAGATTCGTCCGTCTTCCCTACTCTGGACACGGCGTCGTAGACTCTACCGCCTGGTCGGGTGAGCAAATCGGCGAGTTCGGAATAGATGGCGTCCTGCTGGACAAGGCGGTCCTGCGGGCGGGTTCCCGTTATCGCCTGCGCCACACGCTTGCTTGCCTCAAGCGGTTTGCCCTCAGCAAGTTTCCCAAGAACGCCGGGATTGGTCATGTCCCCTACAGCACGTTCGGTGGCGAGACGGGCATACGTCTTGGAGTTGTCCGCAACCGCCGCCTTGAGGTCGAACGATCGGCCAATTCGGTCTAGTTCGTCAAACAGCGGGCCGGCTCGTTCGCCCAGCACCAGTTCAAGCTTTTCCCGGCTGGCGCGGCTGGACAAGTCTTTCAGCGCCTTGACGGCCTCCCTTGCCGGAACATCGCCATCCTGCACCGTGCGGGTTACGTTCGCCATGAGGTCATCGATCTGCGAGCGCACGCCTTGCGCCAGCGCATCGCGTTCGGCGCCCGTCATGCCAGCTACCGCCTCTGCAACCTGATCGCGGCGCATGGCTGGGGAAAGGAGCTTGGAGCCGAGTTCCACTGCCTGCGAACGGCGAATCGGGTCGGCCGCCGTTGCCAGGGCAGTCTCATATTCCGGGACGAGGCTTTTTAGCCGGTCGCGAATTTCCGTCGCCAGATTGCCATAGGCCCGACCTGTCGCAGTCGTCCCACCGAGCTTGCCGCTCGCGTTTGCCTGTTCAGCTACCTCATTGAGGCCGCGCGTGAGGTAATCGAGCTGACGAACGTCCGGAAGCCGCTCCAGCACCACGGAACCGTCATCGCCAATCTTGGCGAGGATTTGCGCGGACTGGTTGCCCTCAGCCCGCATCAGGGCGTTTGCCGCCTTGATGGCCGATTCTGGGACACGGTTCTTGACGATATCCTCGATCTCCATCGCCGCCGGCTTGGAATAGTCGATCGGCGCCGTATAGGCGTCATCGTAGGCACTGCCGCGCGCCGCCGCGGACCCGGTGCGGATGGCCGTGCGAGTTGCTGTGACGCCCTGGGGCACGCCAAGTGTATTATCAAGCGTCGAAACGAGGTCCTCGGCACCGGCCGCCACCCGCTCGCCAATGCGGTCCCTTGCCATGGTAGCGCCTGGTCCGCCGCGCTGGATGGCTGTATCGAGGACAGCGCGCGCGTTCGGCCCGGCATCTGCGAGCATCGCAGCCGGCCCAGCGGCGGCCATATTCTGCTGCCCAGTCGGGCCGAGCGTACCGTCTGCTTCCATCACCCGGCCAATAGCCCGGAGCACGTCTGGCGACGTGCCTACTTCCTTCGCCGCGCCCCGGCTGAACAGAGCATCCGCGACGCGCCGCACACCCGACGTGGCCGCAGAGCCAACCATCGGAAGCGCGGCGCCGATCGTAAGTCCGGTGCCACCCTCCAACAGCGCTCGCACCAAGCGATTGCCGACACCTTCTTCGCCAGAGCCAAACCCGTGCGCGCCACCATATCCAAGACCAGTGGCCGCGCCGCCGAGCACCCTGCCCCCCAAGCTGGACGCATTCGCGAGCACAGACGGAAGGCGCGACGCCAGCATAAGGCCGCCGGCAACCTGCCCCGGGAAGCGAGCTGCCGGGAAATTCTCTGCATCTGAACGGTCGCGCGCGCGCTGGCCTTCAAGGTTGGCAGAATACTCGCCGAATTCACCGCCAACGCCCGTGGCTGCACCGGCCCCAGCTGCAAGTTCATCTGCAAGCCCGAATGTGGCGGTATCCGCCGCACCGCGCATTGCAGCATCCACCGTGCGGAGCAGCGCCCGCCCGCCTTCTCGCGCGCTGGCCTTTTCGGCCTCCTGCGCTTCCGCGGACATGTCCGGGTTGAAGGCGCGGGTACGCTTCATCCATCCGAGCGGATCGCGCCCGGCTGGTTGTGCAGCATCTTCGGCAGTTGGTGCGAGATCGGCCGCGCCGGTCGGGGTAGCGGCGCTTGCGGCCTCTGCCCGGCGTCGGCGCGCGCGGGCGATCGCCAGCGCTTTCTGCTGTTCAGGCGTCATTGGAAAAGAAGCCTTTCCTCCGGCGACATGAATTTCCAGTCTTCGGGATCAATGCCTTCTGGAACGGCCGCAGGCTCTACGGCAGGCGCGGCCGGTGCCGCGGTCTGCTCATCAACGGCCTTGGCAAACTCACTCGGCTTCGGAAGCGCGCCCTTGACCTCAGTGTTGCCCAAAGCGCGCTGAATGGCGCGATTGTACATCTCGCGCATTTGCGCCTTGAACGCGACCGTGTTCGGCGTGTCGCCCACCTGCGCGAAATATGCCTTTTTGGTGCGCTCCATTTCCTCCGGTGTAGCAGCGGCGCCCGTCGCGATGCGCAGCGCGCCCTCAGCCCACGCCGTGGCCGCAGCGTCGTAAATCTGGCCCTGCTCCGACTTGAAGAAATTCCCGGCGATCGGCGTCGAGCGCGCGGCGGCATCCGAAACGTTGGCTGGGTCCCACTGGCTTTCGAGATCGAGCAGGACGGGCTGCGTCTCCGTCTGGAGCGTTTGGAAGAGCGTCAGCTTCGACTGGTTTTCAGTCAGCTTTGCACCGCCCTGCACCATTTCGAATCCGCCGTCCGGGGTGGAGCGGATAGCGAACCCGCTCGGCGCCTTTGCGCCCCCGATCGGGACCCACTCACCATTGACCCACTGCGCCTTATATTCGCGGCCGTCGTCACCAAAGAATGTCTGGACGGTTGGTGCCTCCTCGTCCTTTGGCGCGGTGTAAACGGGTTTCCGCGACACTGGGTCAAAAACGGTCGTGCCTTCCGAGATTTCCAAGAGCTTTTTGGATTCTGCATCCAGTTGCCGCTGGCGTAGATCGATCTGTGCGCGTTCATAAGGTGACATCTGCGGATTGCGCAGAAGCTCAAGTTCAAGCGCCTGCTTTTCCATGTCGAGCCGCGCCTTCTGCAACTGGAGCCCGTAAGCCGGATCGGCCTTTTGCATCTCCTGCTCGAGCAGCGCACCGAGAACGCGCTTCTGGCCTTCGGAGAGCCATTCGTTGCCCATCGCGTTCATAAGCCGCTGAATGTCCGGAGAGCCCGGTGTAGCGCGGCGATTGCCGGCCATCTCGGGCAATTCACCGACCACTGCCTGGGCGACGCGGTTAGCAGCGGTCGGTGGTGGCATGGGTGGACCACCCGGCGCTACGGGCGCTGCGGGGGCCGCTGGAGCGATTGGAGCGCCCGGCTGGGGAAGAGGAGCCGCGGCCGTGCCTTCCTGCGCAGCGAGGGCCGCAAGTGCCTGCAGACCGGGATTGTCAGCCGGAAGTCCCTGCTCTGCACCGGCCTGGAACACACCAGCGGCAGGATCGGCCGGCGGCAACCCGATGGAAGGATCGGCGCTTGCGACTTGGACCGGAGCCCCGGCCCCCAGATATTTGGCTTCTCGCCGTGCGCGATGTTCTTCTGCCGGGCGCAGGAAATCATTGAGGATTGCCGTCGCCGCAGTCGGCGTGTCCTTTGCGGCGAGAATCTTCTCCGCTGCCGCTGCTTCTGGCCCCTCCAACTCGTACATCAGGAAGTCGAGTTGGGTATCGAGGTCTGAGGTCGGCGTACCACGCTCGGTAGCGAACTTCTCCAGCGCGACGCGACGCGGACCAGTCCACTGCGACAAGCCGAACCCACCACGGGAACCGGGAACGATCGGTGCAGCCTCGTTGATATCGGTTTTCAATCCGCTCTCATCCTGGAAATTCAGGACAAAGGCGTCCGCAACATGTTCGGGAAGGCCGCGGGCAATCAACCCTTCGCGGATCGCGCCGGCCTCCGGAACCGTGCTCCGGGCGCCTTCAGCGCGCGCGAAATCAATCGTAGAGCCGACGTTCGGATCGTCAGGCTGCGCTGGGGCGGCAGAGAAGGAACCGCCGCTGCCCGGAGCGGCCGGCGCATCCGGGAACCCGGCAAACAGAGAGGAGAAAATGTCATTTGCGCTCGACCGCCCTGCTCCTTCCGCTTTTGCGTTCTTCGCTTGCAGGGCACGAAACGCCAGCGCGTTGCCAATCGTAGACAGGCCCTCGCCTACATCGCGCGGATGCCTGCCGAGCACGCTTTGCGCCAACGCTTCCGCTATGGCGCGGCGGCGCTTTACGCTTTCCGGTGTTTCCTTCGATGCGTCAAACGCAAAGCTGAGAGCCATCAGGCGTTCTCCAGTGCTCTCGGGTAGTCGACCATCTTCACGCCGCCGATCTCGATGACCGCCCCTGGTTTCCGCTTCTCAACGTCCTGCGCCAGGAGGCCCATCTGCAGCAGCGGCGAGCCCTTGTATCGGAACGTGAAGATGGGCTGGCCGTCATGGGTTTCGCCCACTTCCTCGATGTCGTCCTTCACGCGTTCGTCAGACGCCATGATGCCGGCGGCGCCAAGGCTGAACAGCCCGCCAAGGATGCTGTTCATGAAGGAGTTTTCCTGCTGCCAGTTGGCGAGCCGGCCGCGATAGTTCTCCCCAACCAGGCCTGCGACGTCGGTCGTCGGGATATTGGGCTGCGGGATGCTGCTGAATTCGGGTACTTCAACCTGCGCACCGGAAAGCAACGCCGAAATTTCGTTTAGCGGTTGATTTCGCTCGGCCAGCTGTTCCTGCACGGACTGAGCGCGCCCCGACAGAAGCAACTGATTGTAGGCATCGTTCTTGTTCTGCCCGAACTGGCCCATCGCGGCGCTCCAGGCATCCGAGCCCTCCCGGATTCCGCGGTTTAGAAGCTGCGTGCGCAAGCCCTCTTCTTCTCGCGCAAAGCGCGGATCGAGCCGAGCCGAACCCAGTTCGTGAAGCCTCGCTTCGGTTTCCTCGTTATTGATATCGACCGGCTTCCCCATGTAGTCCTTCAGGAACCCGGACTGCTGGGCCGCGAGGTCCGCCAGGTTATATTCAGCGGCCTGCGTGCGGTCATAGGTCTTCTGCTGCTCCGGAGAGAGCGTGACATGCTCATCGAAGGTCGGAACGGCATAGGTCTGCCCGGTATAGGGATCAGTGTACTGATACGAGCCAGACTGCTTGTATTGGGTCGTGCCTCCGGGGCCGACGCGGCCGACATTGCCCATCATGGCGTTGGCGATGGCTGTCGAGATGCTTGTGCCGGTTTGGGCGGCGGACGTTTCCCGCGGGTCCGGTGGTTCAGGAGGATCGGACGGCATAGCCACCTCGCTTACGGTTCATGGGATGTTGGTCCCATGCGTCATCTGTCATCATGAAAAAGAACTCGGCCTCGTGCCGGCCTCGCAGCCGGGGAATGACGAGGCATTCCATGCCGGCACGCTTCAACACATCGCAGACATGGGTGTTTCTCTCGGGCACCCGGAAAACTGCCATTTGACAGCGGAGCTTCCGGAACACGTAGTCGGCCAAATCCGACATCACGCCGCGCGTGAGCCACTTCGGCTTGTCTGCAGCGCCGCCAATCTCCACCGTGCCATCGCGCGAGCGGTAGTTTTCCAGCATCAGCACCGCGATCAGCTTCTGGTCGTTTTCGAACAGGCCCATGCACACATACGGCTCACGAAACGGCTGGGGCAGGCAGAGCTTGGCCTGAAGCCACCGCCCCATTGCCTCGTTCAATTGCGGGTCCTGCAGTCCCCAGACGACCGTCATGTGATCTGATCGGCCGTTTCAAAGGCCAGCTCGGTGCGGATCAGTTCTGCATCGAGAGGAACAATCGACCCGCTGGTGATTTGGACGCACGGCGACATGACGTAACCGTGGCCGTCAACCACTCGCCACGGCTGCGAAGTGCGGAGCGGCGTGATCTCCCCCCATACAGCCGCGCCTTCGGCTTCGCCCCAGACGCCGACGTTCCATGCCGACGAATCGTTGACGATTGCGGTATCCGGGGCGGCTGGAAGCGCCTCATCGAACTCTCGAAGGATCGATATCTTCTCGCGAGGCTCGCCTTTGCTGCGAATGACGGCGCGCGCTATTTCTGCGATCTTCAGTGCACTCGGCGCCCCGAGATCATCGAACAAAGGCGAACAAGCGGCCGTGTATGGCACGCCTTCGTCCTGTCCGGTGATGTTGGCCTCGACTACCCGGCCATCCTGAGATCCGAAGAAGCATCGGTTCTGGAAAATCTCAAGGCAGTTGGCGTCCCAGCCAATGAACGGTGCCCACGCTCCCGTCCGGGCGTTGGCTACGAACCAGGTCGGGCGACGCTCATTGACTGTCGGGAGGGTGACGATGACCATCTGAGCGGACGGCCACACCTCGCAATGCCATTCCGCCAGTCCAGCGCGCGCCTGAACCTCTGCATTCCACGCATCCTCGATCGAGAACGAAATCGCACTCGGCGACAGCGCGGCGTAATCACGCTGAACCGCAGTCGAGAGAGGCAACAGACCGATATCGGTCGCAATCGCCATGTCACCGCCTGCGCGGAAATGCGCCTGTTTTCCAAGCGGCTTGCCGATGCGGTACACGCCAACAAGCGACCAATCATTTGCATCTCCGGGGTTGGTCCCCTGATAGACCGCGATCTCTCCTTCCGAGGTCACGAACACGCATTGCTGCGATAGACCGGAACCACCCGAACCGGAGTCGAGCGACCATGTGCCGCCGAACACAAGCGAGCCGCCGCGCTGGAATATCCCGCCCAACGGGAATTTCGTGGCCGCTCCGCCAACGGCGTCGGTAGCGAGATACCAGGCGTTGAGGCTGTCCTTTTCGACGTAGAACAGCCGGTTCTTGTAGCTCCACACATAGCTGAACAGGTTGGTGGCTATGCCCGTGATTCCGGGCGCCAACTGCGACGCAACGCCATCAGACGTAGCGGACCCGCCCAGCGATCCGGTAATCGTCTCGTTGTTCTGGAAGGTGCCGGTCACATCCCTTATCCAGAGGGTCCCGGTCGTGCCGTTGTCGATGACCTTCAGAATCTCCGCGGTCGCGCCAGAAGTACCGCCGGTGAGCGTCCCACCGACTACGAAGGCCACGGTCTCGGCGTCGTAGTTGAGCGCCATGATCGGAGTGTCGCCGATCGGATACCAGTTCGTTCCGTCATAAAGCAGTTCAGGATCGGTGCCGTTGACGAGGACGAGATAGACCCCGCCGCTCGTGGCGAATTGCAGGACGACCCAATCGCCGTTGGTCTGGCCGGTGACAACCGCAAGCTCCGTGGTCGAGTCCTGTCCGAACGTGTCGCCGGTATCGGTGACCAGCACATCCCCGGTGTCCGTCTCCAGCATGTAGTTGAATGGCGTATCAACGCTGGTGATGTCGTAGATGTCGGTGTCGGTCGCCCCGAACAATTCCTCCTGCGGGCCGTTCTTGTAGGAGAACAATGATTTGGTGGCTTCGTCGCCGAGGCCGAGCGTTGCGTAGAGTGCGCTGCCCCTTCGCATGACGACCCGCGAGGCGGTGGGGAACCAGTTCTCCAGCACAGCTGCGCCCGGGGGCAATCCCGGCCCGCTGGGGATGGCAAGGCTGCGATTTGCGATCCACCCACCGATCGGCGCAGGGAACAGCTTTACGTTGGTACGCCTGCGGACTGCGTATTGTGCCGGTGGCCGCATGGTGGCCACCGACTGCACGGGCATCCTCACGAAACGACTCCGGGAACAATCTGACCAGGCCACGCGAACCACGGCGCGTCCGGCCGCGTGAACCACGTGGTGGAAATCGGCCGCGCCGCTCTGTCGGCTGCGATTTGGCGCTCAAGCTCCCGCTCGAAGGTAGCCATCTCCTCGGCGTAGCTCAGCCCCTTCGTGGAACGCCAGTTCCAGATGCAACCGAGGCTCAACAGCCTGTCGGGGAGCAGGAACGTATCATTGTCCTTGGTGACTTCGCGTTTTGCGTCTCCCGTGTCCGGATCGATCACCCATCCATTGCGGACATATTCGAGCGTCACGATTTCGTCTGCCGGCGCCCCAATGATTTCGAGGTTTCCCGCATATTGCCTCCAGTACCCAGGGAAGCGGATGCCAGGTACTACAAGCAGCCGATGCCAGATGTCCGGAGGAACGGGCCCGGAGAGCGGATACATGAGCGAACCCGATCGCCACACCGACGCATTCGGATAGGAGGTTTGCCAGTCGGATGGGATTGGCTGCTGCTGGGGATTGCCTCCATTCGATGTGAAGGCGAAACTCTTGCCCAGCGTGTTCCACGGATGCCGGGAATAGAGGTCCTGACCAACGTCCGACAGAATAGCGACCAGATTGACGACCTGCGGATCAGAGTTGCCCTCGATGGTTGAGGGAGCCTCAGTCACAGATGTCAGCTTGATCGCCTTCTGGATGACCTGAAGGGCGTTCATGGCCATGGGCCGGCCTCCGGCTTATCGAGTATCAGGCCGCCGCCTGCTCATCTTTGCGTGGACGGCCAGGACCGCGGCGCGCGGGCTCGCCCGTCTGCCCGGCCCTCAGTTCGGCAATGGTCGCAGTCTGGCTGGCGACGATCTTGCGCAGTTCGGCGCTCTCGATTGCGTCGCGTGACTCACCATTGCCGCCCGTAGCCTTGTCCTCGATGTGCTTCGAAAGCTGGGCGACGGTTGCGCGAAGCTGCGCCATGTCGTCCTTCAGACGCTCGTTCTCCGCCGCGAATTTCTGCGCATCGGCCGAGTTTTTCGCGTGAACGAGGAACGCCTTGGCCTTCTCCACCCAGTCGCGCGTCCCAGGGCCGACCCTGTTGATGGCGATGTCATCCAGGTCCGAGAGCTGATCGACCGTATAGACGTTGAAATGGTTGAACTGCTTGATCTGGGCCGGCGTCATGACGGGCCACTGGTTCAGCGGCGTGCCGCTGAAGGTCTGGCCAGCGCCGCGCTTGAAGACGCCGTATTCCTCGGCAAAGCGCTGCCTGATTTCGTCGGTCGCTTCCTTGACCACTTCGGTCTTGTTGTCCCCGATGGGGATGATCCTGATGAATTCGCGATCCTCGAAGATCGGGCGGCCCTCCTTCTCCGATAGCGCGGTCATGTGTACCGCATCGATGAAGAATTCCGCGATTAGGCCCTTGGCCATGATGTTTCTCCGTTTGATTGGATGAAAGGGGGCGGCCCGTAAGCCGCCCCCAATGTTTCGCTGTTCAGGTCTGCGTCAGACCAAGGCCGCGGTCTTGCGAACCCACCCGTATTCGCCAATGGCGAAAGCAGTGTCGGCCGTCATCGTGCCGCCGGTGGCCGCCGTCAGGTGGAACGCCGCCGACATGACAGGCGCCTGGGCAGCGTTCACGGCGACATCCGCCACGACGTAAATCCAGGCAGTGTCCTGGTCGCCGATCGCCACGGTGCCGAGCTTGAATTCGGGCGTGAGCGAGCGAGCCTTGAAGTCGGCGATCTTGCCGTCTGTTGCGTAAGTGGAAGGCATGGTTTGCCTCCTTTCCTAATGCATGAGGTTGAAAGGCTTTACTCAGGCCTTCAGCACGCCCTGGAGGCGCCGGTTGCTGACAGTCATGTTGCCTGCAAAAAACAGCATTTTGACTATCGCGTCCTGGTTGACGGGCACGCGATCGCCATCCTCGACCGCAACGTTGCGCTCACGCGACGGGCGGAAGAACAGGTACTTCGTGTTGAGGAAGTACATGTGGTCCGCAGGCGCCGCGCCGCCGAAGCCGCCGTCGAGCACGACATCAGCCGTCATGTACTTGAGCGACTGGAAGCCCGCCGATGCCTCGGTGATTGCGGTGATGCGCTGGATGGCCTGGAGGCTTTCGAGATAGAGCCGCCAGTAGTTGTTGTCGGCCACGATCAGGTCCGGCTGGTCCTGGTTACGGACGAGCTGGGTCCAGATGCGGTTCATGAAGGACTGGATGTTGGCCGTCGATGCCGGGGCACCGCCGTCCGTCGCCGAGCTGAAGGCGATGTTGCGCCAGAAGTTCCAGGTAGCAGCGTTGATGCCGCCGACCGTGCCGACCGCCGGATTGTCGGCGATCAGAAGCTGCATGCCGCCGATCTGCTTGCCGCCGTCTGCAGTGCCATCGGAATAGCAGTCGCCGGAGAGGTTGTTGATGAAGGTCTCTTCGGCGTTGGTGATGCGCGCTTCGAGCAGATCGATGATGCGCTCGGGGCCGGCGTTCTGAATCTGCTCAAGACCGCTGATGGTCACCGCGACAGAAGCCTGCTTCCAATCGTACTCGGCCGCGGTGAACACGTCCGAGGGAGAGATGTTAAGGGGCTCGTAGCCGGAATAGCGCATGTAGGTGCCATTCTCAGCGTAGTTGAGTTCCTGGACGATGGTGCGGCCGCCCGAGACGGGCTTGACCTTGCCGCGCTCACGCAGGCGCCTGAGCAGGGCGGTGTTCTTGGTCACGTTGTCCGCGAGTTTGCCTGTCCGGCTGCGGAGCGTAGTCGTGACCAGTTCGGAAAGATTGGGCGAAGCCATATCTTTGGTTCCTTATGGTCAGACGCGCCCGATCTGGTCAGCGTAAGCCTGTTCCAGTTGGGCGCGAAGGTTGTCGGGGTTTGAAGAAGCGAGCGGCGTGGTTGCTGCTGCTCCTCCGGTGATAGAGGCGCCTGCCTGCCGCGCCTGATCGGCGGCTGTCTTGGCTTTCGCGGCCCTGGCCTTTTCCTGGGTCGTCAGCGTCTCCTTGATGAGCGCGCCGCGGACTTCCGGATTCATGTAGCAGGCAGTCTCGTAAATCGTGTTGAGATCGATCTGCTGCTTCTTGGCCTTGGCCTCTTCGATAAGGACTGCCATTTGATCGGCAACGTCCTCGAAAAACTTGTTCTTGGGATCGGAGCCGAAGCGCTCGATCTCACCGAGAACCGAATTGTATTTGTCCTGGAACAGCGCCTGCTCGATTCCATCGACGCGGGCGAGCTGTGCCTTCAGGCTGTTGATCTCCTGCACGAGCGGCTGGACGACCGGAGCCAGAGCCGGGTCCATCCCGTTCTGCTTCGGCTGGCCCTGCGGCTGGGCTGGCACTCCGGCCAGTTCGCGCGGATCGAAATTGTACGCCTTGGCGAGCCAGAGCAGCGCATTCTTCGGGTCGCGCCGAAGGAAGTTGTCCGACTTGATGAAGCGGTCCAGCAGCTGCGGAATGTCAGCGCCGTATTGCTGCGCCGTCCGCTTGTACGGCTCCAGCGTCTTTTCGAGTTCCTTGTATTCCTTCAGCTTGGCGAAGCCGCGATCGATTTCCTCTTCGCGCTTTGCGACGGCGGCCTGCACCTCGGCAGGAAGCTCGTCAAAGGCGGCTTTCGCAGCGACCGACCAACCGGGAGGCGGGCCGACGCGGCGGGCGGGCTTGTCCTCTTCCTGCTCGACGGGCTCGTCTGCCTTTTCGGCGGCCTTCGCCGGCTTTGCGGTTTCCGCTGCCTCTTTCGGTTCCTCGACCTGCGCTTCGCCCGGCTTCGGCGCGAAGCGGCCCTTCTCATCGCGTGCGCGCCCGTCCTGGGGCTCATCCGATGCGATGGCCGGCGTTTCCACAACTGCCGGCGTCTCGGTTGTCTGACGCGTGTATTCAGCGCTCAGCATGTCGCGCAAAGAGGTCTCGTTCGCCGGCTCTGCGCCAGCGTTCAGGTCGTTTTCCATTGGTCCTTGGGGGTTGCGCCGTTCCGGTTGATGTGTCCGGGAGGCTTGGTGAAAAACCTTTGAGGATTTCAGGTGTTTCGGTGTAGAAACTCAACTGGAGGCAGCGGCGTGGAAAGCGGACACGCGTGCTGACAGGTACCCAGCATCACTTAGCCGGAAGTTGCGCCCGGCCTGCCTCTCTCACTGGCAACGGGATGAACGCAATGTCAGCACCGCAATTCCAACTTCAGTGGAACCCGGCCGAAGACATCACGACCTACGAACTGGCGCTATGCCTGAAGGTCCTGATCGCCAATACGAACAAGTACGCCAGTGCAGCCAGGGTTCAAGCCGCGTACGAAGGGCTGCCCGCTACGGCCAAGCGGCATTTCCTACCGTCGCAAGGGCGGGCAGCCGCCTAAGCATTCAGCGCCCGCCAGTCGGCGTTCGTGAGCCCGACTGATTTGTACCAAATCTTGCCGGTCGTATCCAAAAGCTCCTGCCCGATATAGGACGGGATCACGCTGCCTGTCGGGTTACCGACATGGGGCTGATATCCGAGCCGGAAAGCCTGAGCCGGCGGCGTGCCAACGCCGGTCAAATCACTGGTGCTTGCGGTCATTTCCGTGTCCTTTCGACGGTTGTTTCGCCACGTCGATGTCGTCCAGCATCAACTGAACGGTTTGGGCGATTGCTGCGGCTTGGTTTTGTTTCCAGAGATCGCGCTTTGCACAGATCATCTCGGCGATGACGTTGGCTTCGTCGCTGACGTTCAACAGGTGATAGTAGGAACCCCGATAGTCGCCCACATATTGGCCCCAGCCGAGGCCGTTATTGCCTTTGAGAACGCGAAGCCAGGTGGCGCGCGCCTCACGTCTGGGGTCGTCCGCCACTTTCAGAACCCCTGCTCGGCGAGGGCCTGCTTCAAGTCCTGCTTGATGCCCTCGGGCTTTCGTTGCTTCGCAGGTCCGTTCCAGTGGCCTGCATCGTTGCCGACAATCTCGCAGCCAGCGTCCTTCACGGCGCGCTCGTACTGCGATTTGCTGTCGTAGCGTTTGCCGTCCACCGGGTTCCAAACATTGTCCAGGCTATCCGACCGGATCATCGGGCTCGGGAGATGCGAGCGGGCACGCTCTTGGCTATCGACGCGGCGGTAAACCTGCCGGCCGTCGCCGAGGTCGATCCATGCGTAGGTCATAGCGGCCTCATCTGGGGCTGCTGCACGGCCTTCAGCATCCGCTCGGCCGCTTGCGCCTGAATCCTCTCCTGCTCCAGAACGGCATCCGTCTGAGCCGCCTCTCGATCGAGTTGAAGCCGGCCAGCAGCCACCATCGCCTCACGCTTTTCGCGCGTCATGGCGATCTGGCCTTCCTGCTGCAATTCCTTCTCGCCAAGCTCCTTGTCCGCTTTCACCTTCTCCATTTTCGGGTCGGGCCGCGGTGGTTGATTTTCCGACTGCTTCGCTTTCTGAGCGAGTTGGTCCATCGTCTGCTCAATCACGTCTTCAAGCTGGCGTCCCGTCCGATAGGCGCGCACGAGGAACAGCAACGACTGGCCGATCACCGGAACGAGCTCGGGCACCTGCGTAGCCACCGGAACGGCCTGCTGAAGCATTCCGCCGAGCACCGTCACGAACTCCTGGCGGTTCTGCTTCTCGGCCTGCTCGTCTGCCGCAATGGTCGAGTCCGTCTCGATGTCGATGCGATAGGAGCGAAGGCGATCGTCCCGCATCAGGGCGATGATTTCCTCCTGCGCCGGCTTCTGCATCATCTCCAGGATTTCATCCGGGATAGGCGGAAGCTGCGGCATGGGCTGTTGAGGCTGAGGCGGCATTCCGGGCTGCGGCGGTTGCTCCGCCTGGGCCGCCCGCTGCTTAAGCAGCGCCTCCATCTGGCTGCGCTTCTGCATCTCGGCCTGCACCGTCTGTTTTTGCTCGGTGCTCGGGAACTCCATAAGCGAAAGGCGCCACAGCGTTTCCGGCTGGAACTTCTCCGCGACGATCTCCGCGGCAATCCTCGTCAGGTCGCGTGCGTAGCGGGCCAGTTCCGCTTGCCGGTCCCGAATTCGGATGCTGCCCCACTGGGCCTTGATCTGCTGCGCGCCGCGCGTTTCACGTGGATCAGTAGACCCGCGAATAATGTCCGACAGGCCGGTGATCTGGAACACGTCCTCGATCAGTTGCTTGCGCTCGGCAATGCAGCCCTGAAGGACGGCAAGAACCACTTCGAGCGGTAGCCACTGGACGAGCTGCGCCGAACCGCCGCCCTGGGCGAATGCCGACCACGACGGCACGGGAATGAGCCGGTTATCCGTGCCGGCACTCAATGCCATTTCGATGGCGTCGGAAACCCCACCCTCAGCGCCCGCAGGATAGAAGCCAACCAGCTTCAGTGAGTCCGCCAGCGCCCCGATGCGCGCCGTCAGCTTGTTGATGTCGTCGGCCTGGTCCTGGTAGTAGACATAGTCGGGCACCGGCTCCAGATTGTCGGTCGGGAGCGTGGCAAACGCCGGCTTTGGGCAGGGAAAGAAGCCCTGCAGGTCATAGAGCGGAGGCTTCCGGTCTAGTACCTCCTCGCCATATTCCTTCGCGAGCCAGAGGATTTCCCCGTCCCGCTTCGACCAGATTTCATAGATGCACGCCTGCTCGCGCGGCTTCTTGGCCGGGCCTGAGAAATCTCCCTGCTTGGCCGAATAAGCCTGCATGACCGCCTCGGCCTTTTCCCGGCCAAAGCGATTGGTAAGCGCCTTCTTGTCCATGTAGACGCGGCGCCCCGCCCAAGGGAGGTCTTCCCATCTGCGCGCCTTCGGAAACACAAAGTCCGACCAGTGCACGAAATCGAAGGCGACCCGTTCATCGGCAAGCACTTCCTGCTCGACGGCCTTCCCGTCGATGTTGAACGTCTGCGTCGAGAATTTGGGCTCATAGCGAACCCATGCAGTCCCCTGCCCCACCACGAGAAAATCGTCACGCACCGACCGCAGGCAGCTATCGATGTTGCCGAAGTCGAAGAGCGTGGTCAGCGACCGCTCCATGACCTCCGAAACCGCTCTTGCCAGCGGGTCCTTGTCCGAGAAGCGACGCGTCACAACCGGCTTGGGCGCCTGGGCATAAACCGCCGGCTGGAGCACCGACACGTTGGCCCAGAGCAGCGCGTACTGCCGTTTCATCCGTAAAGCTTCGGAACGCTCTTCGAGATAGAGCTTTTCGATCTTCTTCGCGCGGTTGTGCCACTTCAAGCGGTCGCGCTCGGCCTGCTGGATTTCCTCCAGCCATTCCTTTGCAGAGCGAGCTTCTGACGTAGCGGGGTTGGCTGCCGCCTCTGCATCCTCTTCGGCGGTAGCGTCGGGTTCGGCCATGTGAATCCTCTGGACGCTAGACGCGATCCCGTTCCGGCTGCGGCCGAATGGCTTTGTGGAACTCGCTGTAGGTCATCTCGGTCAGCACCTTGGGACGGGGCTTCATCGCCACGGGACCACGCGGCCCCTCTACTATGACACGGTTGTCGCTGGGGCTCTCCGCTGCCATCGGCCGAGACATGCACACGTAGCGCGTCTCGTCGGCGATATGGTCCTCGCTCTCGGTGTCGAGGTCTTCCGGGTTCAACTCGTCGTGCTGAAGCACGGGGATCGTTCGAATGAAATCCAGGCACGTCGAAAACGCGACGAGCATGGGGTTTCCTTCCTTGTCCCCCTTCAGTCTCCCTCTCACTTGGTCCCAACCGTTCTTGCGCCGCTTGTCGGACGGCATGAACGGCGCACCAGCCCGGCCGAGACGTTCACCTATGGTTGGGCCTCGGTAGCCATAAGCATTGCCGGCCTCTGCAAAGATGGCCGTGTCGGCCACACTGGCGGCAATCTTCTCGCCCTCGTCCTCGCGGGCCTTGATGCCCGCCGCGATGTCCTCCGCCTCAAGCCGGAGCCCGGTGCCATCCGATTTTACGCCGTACCATTCCCGATACCGGACCAGGCAGCCGCGCGGCAGTATCGCATTGCCTACCTGCAGCTGCTCCGAGGCAACAGCCCACCACCCCACCGAGAAGGGCGCCGCATATCCCCAGTCGAATCCGCGGATGCGCGTCCAGTGCTGCGGAATGACGAACGGCGCGACCACATGCCTTTGCCGATCGAAGCGATCAAAGAACGCGCCCTCGACCACATCCCAGTCACCGAAGCGCATCGCACGAACAAGCGCCGCTGATCCGAGACCCTCAAGTTTCTCCTCGTAGCTCGGATCGTCCTCCATCATGGATGGATTATCGTCCAGGCGAGCCGGGATATACTGGCGCAGCATCCCGCCATCGGATGACGGCGTTTTCCAGACTGACTGCGGCTGAGCCGACGTTACGAATTTCTCCTTGACCCAGAGATGCCCGATGTTGCCGGGATTCGAGGCGCAGAGAATACGCGGGAACCGGCCTTGGAATGCGCCTGTAAGCGCCACGCCCACCATTCGCACGCGAGACCGCAGAAAACGGTACATGCGCTCGGTGAAGTGCGTCAGTTCATCGATCATCAGGACGTGGATCTCAGCGCCCTGATATTTGTAGATGTCCTTCGCGTCCTTGCAGTGGCAGAGATAAATCTTGCTGCCGTTCCAGAACCTGATTTCGTCTTCAACAATCTGAACGAAACCGTCACTCGCCCACTGCCCGAGAAGAGACCTGAAACCTTTCGGTCCCTCCATGTGGTTCTTGACCAGGTCGTCCCGAATGCGCCGGAAGAGATAGACCTGCAGCCCCGGAATATTGGCGCACCAGATCAGCGCTGCAATTCGCATCAGATGGCTTTTCCCGCCGCCGGCTGCCCCTCCGTAAAGAACCTCGGTTGCGGGTGTTTGAAGCGCCTCACCCTGCTTCGGGTGCAGATTCAGGTTGAGTGCCGATTGTAACATTCATCACCGGGACGAGCGGGGCGCCGTCCTTGCCTGTGTGCTCAAGCTGCTGCTTGTCGCGCCAGTCGTCCGGCTTGCGGTTGGTCAACCACAATTTCGCAGCGCTCGGGTCAGGTGGCACATGCTCAGATACCGCAGCTCGGATAATTTCGCCCTTGAATTGGAACACCTTCTCGCTTTCGAAGGTGTAGCCGACCGCGCGATTGTAAAGCGCTCGCTCGACTCGCTCGTTGGCTCTATCCTTCCCGCACGTGACTGCCTGACAAAACTCCTCGTGAGTGTTCTTCCAGCGATAGACCGTGCGGGTGTCCACCTCGAAGAAATCGGCAAGCTCGAAGTCGGTCGCACCCAATGCGCAGAGCTTTGCTGCCTGCTCGGCGAACTCCGGTTTGTAGACGCTCGGTCTCCCCCCCTTGCTCTTCGGCTTAGCCATTGGAGCGGCCCTTGAACAAGCCAAGCGCGGCCCAAAGCCTTCTGAGCATCCCTCTCTGGGCCTGGCCTGCGGTTAATTCGTTCGGATCGTCAACGACGGGTAGCGGACGCCATTCTTCTCGCACTGCGCCGCGCGAATGATCGATGACCTGCCAGCGCTGCTCAAAAACCACTCTCCCACCGGCCCGGCGCCCTCGGAGGTGATTGGTCGGCGTTTCCTCGGTTAAGACCCCGAGAATCTCGTTCAAGGGGATTGCGTCGCTGCTGTCCATGGCCGTCTCCTTCTGATCGGATTGGCTTAGTTTCTAGTCTTCCTCGAAGTGCCGGCACCAACCCTGCGGCGAAATCTCCCCCGCTACGATGTCGCAGCGATTGGGCTTCTCGAAGTATTCGCAGATGGCGCAATGCTCGGCCGGCGTGCCCGTGCTGTATTTCGCCTGCTGCTTCGTTTCCTTGCCAGCTAGCGCGCGAGCGACCTTCTGTTTCGCGTCGCGCATCTTCAACTCGCGATCACGCCAGCGACGCGAAGCGAATTCAGCAGCGCGTTAAAGTCGGCCGCGGTGGGCACCAGCAACACATTTGCCACGGCCGGCCCCTGCCTCACGCCGCCAGGCGTGCTGGCGTTTGCTGTGGGCAGAGCGTAATTGTTTGCACTTACAGCAATACCGTCCAGCTTCGCCTTGTCTTGCGCCGACAAAAACCCCGCGGCTGCCGGCGTCGCTGCGCCATGAACGTGCCCTGCCTCTGAGGCGGTGCCGGCCACGGTGCCCAAAGCTAGATTCGACGTGCCCGCGCCTATTGAGGCGCGCGCCGCAGCTTGGTCCACACCGGCCGCGATTACCGCTGGCTTCTCGCTGACATCACCCCATCGTGTGGGGAACGTGGCGGGTTTTCCTGTCAGATCAGAATAGGCGCCGCTGAAGGCGTCAGAAATCCCATATCCAGCGACCGTGCTCGGCTTGCCAGATATCTCATTCCACGGAATGAGCGTGAACTTGCGGAAGACAGAGGTGAGCAGGCTGGCCGTAGCCGCGCTCACGCCCGTCCCCATGATGTCTTCCGCTATCGTTCTGGTCATCTTCCACGCGATCAAAAAAGCGGGCGACTATCGGTCCTATGCCAGCCGGTAGAGCTGATAGGCGTTCGCCCCGGTGCGTCGGACACGGAACCTGCCCGCACTGGTGGCGGTCGTGCTGTCCTGGACGATGAGGCTCCCGCCGCCTGTCACGACGAATCCCGCCGCGCCAGCCAGCGTGATGGTGAAGCCGGCGGCTCCGTGATTGATCACGCTGAAATCGAAGGCATCGTCATTCGCCAAGCCGGGATGAATGGCAAGCAACGCGGTCTCCAGCAGGGCGCCGGTCGGCAGGGTGTAGATTGCCGCAGCGGTCGGCGTACCGGAGATGATGCCGGTCAGGAGTTCCGCAGCCGTCAGGGTCGCGGTGTTGGTCGTCGCTGCTGGCGCAGGCTGCTTGGTGACGGGCGAGTCAACGTAGTCCTTGGGAACGAGCGACTTCGGCTGCGTCGGGACGTAAGTCGCGCTCTCGGCCATGATCTGGCCGTCGCTGCGAATGCGCAGCAGGATCGGAGGCGCCTCGTTGTTGTTGTTGGCCCGGGCGCCGAAAACCAGATCGCCGCGCGTGTTGGAGGTGATCGAGGTTTCCTGATAGCCAATCACCGCAGGATATTGGTTGCCCACCGCAGCGATGTAGCCGAAGCCGATCAGGCGATAGGAGTTGGTATTCCATTCACCGCCGCCGATCCCAAGATAGGTCGCGGCAATGCCGAATGTCGTGGGCGCATCGTTCTGAGTGCCCGGAAGCTTCATCGCCAACCGGGTCTTGATGCCTGCTACATTCTGCAGGACATCGAACTCGCCGTAGGAAACAACTTGCCCGGTTGACGTCACCTCGAACCGATCGATCGGAACGTCGTTGTTGCCCGTCGTGTTGCGAGTGGCGATGAGAAATCCGCCTGCGGTCGCATCGGCCGGATTGGTCTCCTTGATGCCAGCCCATACCGGCGGAGCCTGCCCCGGCGACTGCAGATATCCGTAACCGATCCCGCGATAGCTGTTGTTGCCGAACTCGCGCCCGCCGACCTGGAGGTAGGTGCCGTTTACAAGCGTGGTCGGCGCGTCGCTGTGGCCGCTGCCGGTGTCATATTTTGCAAGCCATTCCTTCAGACCGTTTGCCGCCTGGACGATATTCAGCGGGCCGGTCATGGTGTCGCCGGTCTTCTCGACCGCAGTGCCCTGTGCCTCTTCGGCGGCGAGAATATTTGCCGCGATCAACTCGGCAGAGGCCGCCGAAAGGCCAGTGCCGCAAAGGTCTTCAGCTAGCGTGCGCGCCATGGTCTTTAAATCCCAGAGGTGGTTTACGTGGCCAGTAGGCCAGCCGTTCGCAATTTGGCCAGGAGGCTGTTGAAGTCGGCCACGATCCCGGCGATGTCGGTAGCCGTGCTGTTGGCCTGCGCCGCTGCTTTCGGGAGCGTCGTCCAGGCCGGGGGAGTACCGGGGCCAGTGCTCGTCAGCACTTGGCCATTCGTGCCAGTGTTCGCCATCCCGCCAACCGCGAGGGCGCCGAGGTTCGTGACGCGAAGGCGCTCGGTCGGCGCGGTGTTTGTGGTGACCGAGCGCGTGGCGATTATGAAATCGCCGTTGGTATTGCCGGCGGTGTTGCGCTCTTCCCAACCGATCCAGACTGCGGGATGATCGGTCGGAGCGGAAACATAGCTGAAGCCGATGCCGCCGAAGCCGTTGTTGCCGTATTCACGGCCGCCGATCTGGAGGTAAGTGGATTCCGCGCCTATCGAGGTCGGAGCATTATTGTGTCCGGTCCCGGAGGAATATTTCCCCAGCCACAATTTATTTCCGTCGACCCCAGTGATGACCTGGCCGGCAGCGGAAGACAGGAACCCGCCCGTCCCCCAAATCCGGAAGAGTTCATTCGAAGCGGATGCACTCGCCCCGGCATAGAACACATGCGAAGCCGTGGTGCCGCTCGTCTGGTACCGCAAGACGTTGCTGTTGACGCCGAACCCGTAATATTGGTGATCGTTGTTGGCCGCCTCGAAAATCACGATCTTGCGATTGACGATGCCATTGTCGGTCTGCAGCGGCGCATGGGGCGTCGGAGTGCCGATGCCGACGCCGCCGGAGTTGATGGTGACCCGGACGGTGTTGGCGGTGAGAAAGTCGTGCTGCGCAATTTCGCCGGCGGCGCGCGTGATCCTGTAGGCATCACGGATGACAATGCCCGTGTCGCTGAACGCGCTGAAAGCGAACGTGGTCGGCGACGGAATCCGCCAAATCCATTTCTTCTCGTCGGTAGGGGCGTTCGGCGAAAAGAATTCGAAATAGGGATTGAGCCCGCCCAGGCGCAGCGTCGATTGCGACGCGCTTCCCGCAAGCACAAACGTGTGCATTGCCGACCATTGCGGCGCGATCGCCTGGCTGATCGGCGGCGCCGCATCGGAGCGCATGAATGTGGCAGCGGCACCGTTTGCTGCGGTAAGACCGACCTGCGCGGTTGGGTTGGCTCCAGCGGGAACAACGAAAGAGCCAGACTGGAAATGATCCCACTCCGCCCCATCGTAGACGAGCATGTCACCGACAGCGTAGCTCGCGCTGCCGCCACCGAGGTTCTGGGTCCCCGCGACCTTGACGATGTGGGTGTCACCCAGACTGCCTACACCGTTGGCCAGCGTCGGGGTGTTTGTTGAGGCGTTCCAATCGCCTTTGTAGGTCAGCGCGCCGGTCACGCTCTGCGCGGCGGGAAGCTTGCCGGCTGCATCGAGCGTAGCGACGCCATTGGCCGCGCCGCCCGTAACCTTGTGGTCGGCCGAGCCGTTGACGGCATAGAAGATCGCCCCGCTGGCTACACCAGCAGGCAGGTCGGTTACCTTGGCGCTCATCTATTGCTCCAGGAGGATGGCAGAGCCGTCTTGAAGGAGAATGTTGGTCCCGTCCTGCAGCAACAGCGTGCCGCTGGAATTCCAAGCGGCAGGCCAGTTGTCATATCCGCAGGAGGACCAGTTGGTTGCCCCGAACATGGCGGCATAGGCGGCGATCTGACCGGGAAGGTCAGGTTCATTCGAGCCGGTGGCAGCCTTGCAGAGGCGGAACAAGTGCGCGTTGGCGTCGCCGCCCGTTTCGCCGGTCAGCAATTCGGACGCGGCGATCATATCGCCGTTCCAGTCGTAGGCAGTTCCCGCAATATCGCGGAACCGCTGTTGCAGGCCGCCGTGGGCGTACATCAGCGCTTGCCGACCATCGCCGAAGCGACCTTCTTCGCGCCGTCGCTCGGAGCCTTGGACGAGCCGTACAGAAGACGGTTCGCCTTTTCGTCTATGCGGGCCTTTTCGGACTCGGAGAGATTGCCCCTCTTGAACTGCTGCTCGGCACGGGCCTTGGCGTTCGCGGCCCTACCGCGAGTGTCGATCGGGTATTTACGCTCATCCGGCATGGCAAATTCAGAAGTCGGCAGGTTCTTGCGGCGCTCGCCGGTCAACTCAGCCATGCTTGCGGTCTCCTACGATCGCGCGCGCGACCTTCCGCACGCCTTCCTTGCGCTTGTCGGCCTCATTGAACTCTCGGGCGACAGACTGGGGCACGCCTACCTTCTTGGCGAACTGTGGATTGTGAGCGGCAGCAGCGGCCATGAATCGGGCCTGAGCCGGGGAAGACGAGGGCAAATCGCGCTCCTGCAAAAAGGTTTGCCCGCCAGCTTGCCGCTCCTTGATGACGTTCGTCAGCGAAGTGTGAGAGCGCGTTGTAGCGGGCAATTCAGTTAGGGCTTACGCCCCAAACACGACATCGTATTTTGCGGCCTCGATGAGCATCAGCATCTCGCCGCGATTGGCGTTGCCAGATACCCAGATTTCGCCGTCCGGCTTCTGGCCCATGATGACGAGTGTTTCGAAGCCTTGGCCCTTTGCCTCTTCGAGAATCCTGTCGGGGTCGAAGCGGAAGTTCTCGCCTAGCTCCTGGGGCTCTAGCTCAACGATGTTGGTCATGAGGGATTGCCCGCCAGCTAGCGGCTCCTTTTCCTTTGACGATTTTCGTCTCTCAGACTGTTGAGGCTGTGGCGGGCAAACTTTGGGCAAAGTGCCGCTGAAGGCACGAGGCGGTGAGCATCCTCGCATAATGGACCGGGGTGTTCCCCAGTCGTCCGCAAATCACCCTTTTCGCGAATCTAAACGCTGAAAAAGCGTTCGTCAATAGGCGCACAACGTTCCCTTTCCGTTTGTGCAACAAATCGAGCGCATCAGTCTTTGAACGGATCGAACTCGTTGGCGCCCGCCATTGCTACCGCAAACGGGCGAAGAGTATGCCGCACCCTGGTCGATGCGCTGTGATGCGCGAGCACTTCCGGGAGCCGGCGATAGGCCATCGGGCTTTCGTCCAGGTCGGCACCGATAAGCGTTACGCCGCGCTCCTGCAGCCAGCGCTCCATTTCATCTCGCTGGAAGCGTCGCTTTGCCTCTTTGCGGCCGAACAAGCGGCCGGCGCCGTGCACAGTCGAGTAGAGGGACGCGCGAGCCTCCTCGCTGTCCACGCCTTCGATGATGACCGCATCGTCGCCCATAGAGCCGCCGACGAAACCGCGCTGGCCCGGAAAGGCAGGCGTGGCACCCTTGCGCACAACCCAAAGGTCGCGGTCGCCGTGGCGCTCACGCCAAGCGTAATTGTGGTGGTTGTGCACCATGTCGGTCACGGTGCCGCCGATGATCTTGCGCACGCGCTCGCACACCCATTCGCGACCGGCGTAGGCGTAGCGCCCGGCAAGCTCCATAGCCGCGATATAGCGCTGCCCGATCTCGCTGGCCTCGTTGATGAGCGCAGGCGGGACGTTCATTCCATCCTTGCCACCGGCAGCCTTCAGATACTTCGTGGCGCTGGAATGCCCGAGACCGCGCGAGCCGAAGTGAACGCCGATCCAGACAAGCCCTTCCTCGTCGCGCATCAGATCCACGTAGTGGTTGCCGGAGCCGACCGTGCCGAGCTGGGCGGCGGCCTTGGCGCGATAGTCCTCGCGGTCAGACGCGCGCCAGGCTTCCACATCGTCAAGCAGTTCGTGTTCCACGCGCTCGTCATTCGTGCGGCCGACGCCGAAGGAGATGATGCGCGCCACGTCGCGGATGATCTCCGGAACGCGGTCCTGAATAGCTGAGAACGGCGTATCGAGCCGGGTGGCCATGTTGCCGCAACCGATGTCGAAGCCGACGCCGGAGATGCTGATTTGTCCTTCGTAGGCGATGACTCCGCCGACCGGCTGGGCATAGCCGAGATGACCGTCTGCACAGATCGTGCCGGCGACGACATTGCCGACCGCCATGCAGTTGCGCATCTGGGCAAGTGTGCCCTCGTCATGCTCGCCGAACACCTTCAGCGGCGCGTTCTGGTACTCTGGCGCCTGTGGCGGCAATTCGAGTTCGGCCGCCTCCTTCAATACCTGCTCCTGCCGCGCGACATCGCGGAACGTGCACCAGGCAGGCATACCGCGGCCCTCACCTACTCGGCTATCGGGATCGATGCCGGCGGCAAGGCAAAGCTCGCGGGCGCGTTCGTCAGTCTGTGTAAACTTGCGCATGTTGGTCTCTTTCGGGGGATGGTTCCCGCTCATGGAGTCGAACCACGGTTTCCGGAGTCAAATTCCGGCGTCCTGCCGCTGAACGAAGCGGGATGGACGCTGCGGCGAGAGTTGAACTCGCGACCTTCAGATTCGGGGTCTGATGCTCTATCCGGCTGAGCTACGCAGCGATACGCTACGCTCGTTGCCGTCGATAGAGGTTGGTCAGGGCGGCTGGATTCGAACCAGCGATCTCGTGATTCCAAGTCACGCGGGGACGGCCAAGCTCCCCTACGCCCTGATAGGGCGTGGGTCGCGGTCGGTCTTTCTGCGCGTTGCGGATCATGGCGTCCGTCTAGCGGAATCAGCCGGGGAACGCAAGCAGAACACCGCATTATGCTACCAGTTTCAGCGCATCGAACGAGACTGTCGATTCCGCCGCTTCCAGCCTATCGAAGATGACCCGCACCTGTTCATCATCGGCCCAGCCAGCCACGACCGCTTCATGCCCCGTATCCTTGCCCCACAGCACCTTGACGCGTTTGCCCGCATAGAGCTTCTTCTTCACCTGAGCCGCGGCCTTCAGTGTAGCCTTTCGCGCAGCGGCCTTTTCGTCGCTTGCCCGCCGTGCGAGGTCTTGATCGGCAGCAGCTTGGTTCTTCGCCTCGACCGTGCGCAGCAGCAGGAAGTCCGTCACACTGAGCGCAAGCGGCTTGCCGTCCACATGGACCCAGCCTGCCACGCCAGCAACGTCCTCAAGCTTTCCCCAGTCCCGAATGTCGTGGACGAATAGATAACCAGGGAGCAGCGGGAAGCGGCGCAACGAGTAGCTGTTTGCTTTCGTGCGGCTGCGGACAACTTTGAAGTCTGCCGGCATGTAGCAGATGAAGCCCTTATCTTTCAGGGCCTTTTCGACGGCCGACATATTCGGGTTGAGCGAAGGCACGATGCGGTAGCCCTTCCCTCGTGGCTTTCCGTCTTTGCCGAGCGCAGTCGTCTCTGTGGCGTATTCGCGCTGAGGGAGTTGCGCCCCAGGTTTGGTCCGGACGGCATACCAGGTCATCGCGGCCTCCTGCGCTGTCGCTTGGTGATGGCTGGGGTCATTCGAGTGCGGCTATGGCTTCGAGAACAGGTGAGGCATCACTAGCGCGGACGCGCCAGTCCTTGGCGTACTCTCTCAGCCTCTCGATCAATTCCTTTTTGCGTTCTGCCAAGAACGTTTCGACCGAAGACTGCTCAGGAAACCGCCCCATCTTCATGTCATGGGCAATATGGTCAGATGCGGTGATGCCCTCGGGATATTCGGTCGTGCCAGCAAGCGCCGCCCGAGCCTCAGCCGTGATCCATTCGAGGTCGCGGATGGCTTGGTCAAACGT
>Ga0196963_10000210_pt1 | contig 56179 bp, 53 predicted proteins | sample S1_5metaG_FD_148600 | JGI IMG/M metagenome (GOLD analysis project Ga0196963, IMG submission 148600) | Soil microbial communities from Anza Borrego desert, Southern California, United States - S1_5 | ecosystem: Environmental > Terrestrial > Soil > Desert | place: USA: California | collected... | reverse complement strand
GGCCCCCGGCAAATCTAAAATCCGTTTCGCGATGATCCCCAGCTGGATCTCGCTCGTCCCGCCCTCGATCGAGTTGGCCTTGGTTCTCAGCCACTCGCGGGCGGCCTTGCCTTTCTTCGAACGGTCGCTCTCCCATTCGAGCGCGTCCGAGCCGCCCGCCGCCATCACCAGCTCGTGCCGCGCCTTGTTCAGCTCGGTGCCGGCATATTTCATCATCGAGGGCTGGGCCGGATGGGCCATCCCGGCCTTGAGTTCGTCGATGAACCGCTCCGACATCGCCCGGAAGGCCATCGCGTCGACGTCGAACCGGGCCATGTCGGCGCGCAGCAGCGGATCGCCGGCGACGACGTCGGCGAAGGCCTCGCCGAGGCTCCCCGTCTGCCCGCCCAGCCCCATGCCGCTGATCATCTCGCGCTCGTGGCCGAGCAGATATTTGGCGACGTCCCAGCCCTTGTTGACCTCGCCCACGACCTGGTCCTTGGGCACCTTCACGTCGTCGAAGAAAGTCTCGCAGAAGGGCGACGAGCCGGAGATGAGCAGGATCGGCTTCGTGGAAACGCCCGGCGTCGCCATGTCGAACAGGATGAAGCTGATCCCTTTGTGCTTGGGCGCGGTGAAATCGGTGCGAACCAGGCAGAAGATCCAGTCCGCCTTGTCGGCGTACGACGTCCACACCTTCTGGCCGTTGACCAGCCAGTGATCGCCTTTGTCCTCGCACCGGGTCTGGAGCGAGGCGAGGTCCGAGCCCGCATTGGGCTCCGAATAGCCCTGGCACCAGCGTATCTCGCCGCGAGCGATCTCGGGCAGGAAGCGTTTCTTCTGCTCTTCGCTGCCGTATTTGAGCAAGGCCGGCCCGAGCATCGAGATGCCGAAGCTCATCAGCGGGTTGCGCGCGTTGATCCGCGCCATCTCCTGCCTCAGCACCTTGGTCTCGGCCGGCGACAGACCGCCCCCGCCATATTCCTTCGGCCAGTCGGGAACCGTCCAGCCGCGCTCGGCCATCCGCTCCATCCAGAGCTTCTGGGCCTCGTTCTTGAACACGGCGTTGCGCCCGCCCCAGCAGGCGTCGCTCTCGTCCCGCATCGGCTCGCGCATCTCCGGCGGGCAATTCGCCTCGAGCCAGGCGCGGGTCTCTTCCCTGAATGCGGCGAATTCGGCTAACTCGCTCATCGGCACTCCTTCGGCCGCTTGCGATGGCCCGGCGGACCGAGGCCGTCAACAGGGGGATCTATGCGCACAGCCTTGCCCGCCGCCGCCGCCGTGTTGCTGATGGCCGGCTGCGCGGCCGCCTCGGAACGCCCGCCGGTCGAACACTATCCGCCCGACGAGGCGGTGCAGGCGGCCGCGCGCGCCGGCGGTTTCCGCCTGCCCTTCTCCTCGGCAGTGCGGGTCGGCGACGTGCTCTACCTCTCCGGAGTGATCGGCACCGGCGGCGATGGCACGCTTCCGCCGGGGATCGAGGCGCAGACGCGCCAGACCATGGACAATATCGGTGCGATGCTGAAGCGCGCCGGCCGCTCGTTCGACGACGTGTTCAAATGCACGGTGATGATCGACGACATGAAGGAGTGGCAGGCCTTCAACCGAATCTACATGACCTATTTCAACCCGGACCGGCTCCCGGCCCGAAGCGCCTTCGGCGCCGACGGCCTGGCGCTCGGAGCGCTGGTCGAGGTCGAATGCCTGGCCCACGCGCCGGCCGGCTGACGGGGCTCGAGAAGGGCGTCAACGCAGAAATTCCTCTCTTGTCCTTCACGGGAGACGGGGGACCCAAGCCGGAGGCTTGGCGGTGAGGGTCTTGCGGACTCATCGGTACAGACCCTCACCTCCCACCGCTGCGCGGCGGGCCCCTCCTCTCCCGCGACGGGGGGAGAGGGAATTTTTTCAGTGCCAGTCGGCGTCGGCCTCGGGCGCCGTCTCCTTCGCCGCCCTGACGATGTCGGCGAGGTCCACCGCCTTGTCGAACGGGTCCCCGTCCAGCTCGGTCACCCGGTTCAGGCGCCGCTGCCAGGAGTGGAGCGCCTCGACATAGGGCAGGTAGGGCACCCGCATCAGAATCCCGTTCGGCAGCCGCTCGAGGTCGGCGATTCCGTTATGAACCCATTCGCCGGTGCCCCAGTCGGGCATGTCGACGGCCGGGAACAGGCAGATACCGTGCAGGTCGACGCCGCGGTCGACCGCCGCCAGGCTCTCGCCGACGACGTCGTTCAGCCAGTCCGGCCGGCCGCCCTTCAGCCCCGAGGTCTCGGCGACGATGCACGGCCTGCCGTAGGGCCTCGCCCCCTCCTCGATCAGGTCGCACAGGGGGCGGATGCGGTCGTCGCCCGGATCGAGCGGGGCGTGCGGCCCCTGCTCGCGATATTCCATCTGGCCGAAGCTGTAATTGTTGAAGCCGACGATATCGAGGATTTCGGGCGAGCCGCCGAGCTCCGGAAAGCGCCGTCCCGAGATCGCGTCCCAGGCGAGATAGGCGTCGTCGTAGGATTCGCGATGCGCGGCCTCGGCCAGGTCCGGCCGGTCGCGCGGCGGCACCACCCAGATCAGCGGGTCGATATGGACCATCCGCGCGTCCGGGAAATCCTCGCGGATCGCGTTGACCGCCGCGATGTCGGCTGCGGCCATGGCGAGAGTCAGCCGCCGCCTCGTCTCGCGGTCCTTGCCGAACGGGGCGGCCCAGCCCCACTCGCCCGCCATGTAGCCGAAGAAGGTCGGCTCGTTGACCGGGGTGAAGCATAACGGGCCGTGATGAGCGCGCTCGGCGACGTAGCGGGCGGCCGCGCGGCCGTAGTCGGCGAAGCGCCGGGCGAAGCCCTCGCCGAACGGATCGCAGTCGTCGGGATAGCCATAATGGCACAGGTCCCAGATCGGCAGGATCGAATGACGCCGCTGCGCCTCCAGCAACGTATCGATATAGGAGAAGTCGTAATCGCCTCCGCCCCCATCGACGAACGGCCAAGGTATCCCCTCGCGCGCGACGGCGATGCCGAGCTCGCGAAGCATCCGGTAATCCTCGTCGGCATGGGCCCGGTGCTGGGTCTCCTCGCACAGGTCGCGGCGCCCGCCCTCGTGCCAGCGGAAGGTCGAGCATTCGAAGCCCGACAGGAAGAAGGTGGGGAAGATGCTCCGGCGGCCGCTCACCTGAAGGCGCCCGCGACTCGGCCGCCGACGTCCGGGTCGGGGAGGATCCGGTAGCGCGCCTCGATCAGGCTGTAGGCGCCGAACAGGCACAGGCCGGCCGCGACCGCGGCCCGGAGAGCGGCCGGCAGGCTGAGCAGGGCGTCGCCGAGCGCTCCGGCCTCTTCGGCCTCGTGATGGAGGCCGGCCTTGAACACGAGCCAGGCGGCGGCGAGGAAGATCACGCCGCGCGCGGCATGGCCGCCGACCCCGGCCGCGATCACCCACCAGCGGCTCTGCGCCTCAGGCGACAGATGCCGGCGGAAGCGCCGCCCGAGGGCGACTGCGAACTGGGCGAGACCGGCGACCGCGAGGATCGCCCCCGCCACCACGAGTACCGCCTCGCCCCCCGGCACGCTCATCGCCGCCGCCGCGCCGCTCTCCGCGCTGTCGCCCGAACCGCCGCCCGGACCGTCGCCGAGCGCCAGCCGGGCGGCGGAATAGGCCAGGCCGAGATGGATGAGCCCGCTGAGGCTGCCCGCAAGCCGGCCGGCCACGCCCTTGAAGTCGCGGCCCTTGCGCTGGGTGTCGAAGAGGGCGTCGAGCACCCGCCAAATCCCGTAGGCGGCGAAGCCGATCGCGAGCGCCCCCACGACGATCCCGCCGGTCCGCCCGCCGACCCATTGCAGCGCCCCGTCCGCATCCTCGGCCCGCCCCAACTTCAGCGCGAGGAAGCCGACGATCAGATAGAGCAGCCCCCTCGCGGCGAAGCCGATCCGCGTCAACAGGAGGAAGTCGGGAGAGACGTTCGACACGGCGCCGTAACGTCGCCCGCCCGCCGCCGTTCCACGCGCCACTGGCGCATCGCGGCGCTTTCTGGCAGCGAAGCCGGACCATATCAGCCGAGGAAAACCGCCGGATGGACTTCGATCTTACGGAACGGCAGGCTTTTTACCGCGACCGGGTACGCGACTTCGTCGAGACCAGGATCCGGCCGAGGAACAAGGAGTACAAGGACCAGCTCGCCGCCGGCGACCGCTGGCAGCCGGTCGAGGTGATCGAGGAACTGAAGCCCGAAGCGCGAGCGGCGGGCCTGTGGAACCTGTTCATGCCGCCCGGCCAGGCGCTGCGCCATGTCGACGAGAGCTTCGAGTTCGAGGGCACCCAGCTCACCAACCTCGAATATGCCCTCTGCGCCGAGGAGATGGGGCGGATCGGCTGGGCGAGCGAGGTGTTCAACTGCTCCGCGCCCGACACCGGCAACATGGAGGTGCTCCACCGCTACGGCACCCGCGAGCAGAAGGAGCAGTGGCTCCGGCCGCTGATGAACGGCGAGATCCGATCCGCCTTCCTGATGACAGAGCCCGCCGTCGCCTCGTCGGACGCCACCAACATCCAGTGCGAGATCCGCCGCGACGGCGACGACTATGTGCTGAACGGCCGCAAATGGTGGTCGTCCGGCGCCGGCGATCCGCGCTGCAAGATCGCCATCGTCATGGGCAAGACCGACCCGGGCGCCGACAAGCACCGCCAGCAGTCGATGGTGCTGATGCCCCTGGACGCGCCGGGAGTCACCGTCGAGCGCGCCCTCACCGTCTACGGCTATGACGACGCGCCCCACGGCCACATGGAGGTCGAGCTTAAGGATGTGCGCATCCCGGCGTCGAACATGCTGCTCGGCGAGGGCCGCGGCTTCGAGATCGCGCAGGGGCGGCTCGGGCCGGGCCGGATCCACCATTGCATGCGCACGATCGGGGTCGCCGAGGAGGCTCTGAAGGCGATGGTGAAGCGCCTCCAGACCCGGGTCGCGTTCGGCAAGCGGCTGATGGAGCACAGCGTTTGGGAGCAAAGGGTCGCCGCGGCGCGGATCGACATCGACATGTCCCGCCTCCTGTGCCTCAAGGCGGCCGACATGATGGACAAGGCCGGCAACAAGGCCGCGGCCGCCGAGATCGCGATGATCAAGGTCTACGCGCCGAACATGGCGCTGAGGATCATCGACGACGCCGTCCAGGCCCACGGCGGCGCCGGCGTGTCCCAGGATTTCGAGCTCGCCAAGAGCTGGGCCGGGATCCGGACCCTGCGTCTCGCCGACGGCCCGGACGAAGTGCACAACAGGGCGATCGCCCGGATCGAGTTTTCGAAGCATGCGGTGTGAGCTTGCCGTCGCCCCAGCGAAGGCTGGGGCCCAGGGGGGTGAAGACCTCCGGCGCCTTTCACACCCTGGGGTCCCAGCCTTCGCTGGGACGACGCGCTCATGAAGGCCGCAATCCTCCGCGCCCCCGGCACTCCGCTCGCGATCGAGCAGGCCCGCCTCGACTCCCCCGGCCCGCGCGAGGTCCTCATCCGCACCGCCGCCTGCGGCCTCTGCCACAGCGACCTCCACTTCATCGAGGGCACTTATCCCCACCCCCTCCCCTGCATCCCGGGCCATGAGGCCGCGGGAGTGGTCGAAGCGGTCGGAAGCGAAGTTCGCACGGTGAAGCCTGGCGACCATGTCGTCACCTGTCTCTCGGCCTTTTGCGGCCATTGCGAATATTGCGTTACGGGAAGGATGTCGCTCTGCCCCGGCGGCGACACCCGCCGAGCCAGGGGCGCGGCGCCGCGGATCACCGCGGAAGACGGCAGCCCGATCGCCCAGATGCTCAACCTCTCCGGCTTCGCCGAGGCGATGCTGGTCCACGAACATGCCTGCGTCGCGATCGACCCGGACATGCCGCTCGACCGGGCGGCGGTGATCGGCTGCGCGGTGACCACCGGCGCCGGCACCATCTTCAACGCCTGCAAGCTCGTCCCCGGCGAGACCGTCGCCGTGATCGGCTGCGGCGGCGTCGGCCTCGCCACGATCAACGCCGCCCGCATCGCCGGCGCCGGCCGGATCATCGCCGCCGATCCGATCCCCGAGAAGCGCGAGCTCGCCAGGAAGCTCGGCGCCACCGACGTCGTCGACGCCGCGAGCGAAGGCGCCGCGGCGGAGATCGTCGAATTGACCAGGGGCGGCGTCGACCATGCCGTCGAGGCGGTGGGCCGCCCGGCGTCGGCCGCGCTCGCCGTCAAGGCGCTCCGGCGCGGAGGCACCGCGACCATCCTCGGAATGATGCCGCTGGGCCACGAGGTCGGCCTCGGCGCGATGGACCTGCTCTCGGGCAAGAAGCTGCAGGGCGCGTTCATGGGCGCCAACCGCTTCCCCGTCGACATTCCCCGCCTGGTCGATTTCTACCTCCGCGGCCTGCTCGATCTCGACTCGATCGTCGCCGAGACGATTCCGCTCGAGCGGGTCAACGAAGGCTTCGAACGGATGAAGCGGGGAGACTCGGCGCGGAGCGTGGTGGTGTTTGACTAAACGCGTCGTCCCAGCGAAGGCTGGGGCGCCGGCGGGTGAAGAACGCCGGCGCATCCTCACACTGGGACCCCAGCCTTCGCTGGGGTGACGGAGATTGCCCATGTCTCTCTTCGACCTGACCGGCAGGGTCGCCGTGATCACCGGCTCGTCGCGCGGCATCGGCCGGGCGATCGCCGAGGCGATGGCCGACCAGGGCGCGAAGGTGGTCATTTCGAGCCGCAAGGAGGACGCCTGCCGGGAAGTCGCCGACGCGATCAACGCCAAGCACCCGGACGCCGCCATCGTCGTCCCCGCCTCGATCTCGTCGAAGCAGGCCCTTCAGAATCTCGTCGACGAGACCCGGCGCCAATTGGGCCGGATCGATATTCTCGTCTGCAACGCGGCCTCGAACCCCTATTACGGCCCGATGGGGGGGATCAGCGACGACCAGTTCCGCAAGATCCTCGACAACAACGTCATCGCCAATCACTGGCTGATCCAGATGGTCGCGCCCGAGATGATCGAGCGGCGCCAGGGCTCGATCGTCATCGTCAGCTCGATCGGCGGCCTCAAGGCCTCGACGGTGATCGGCGCCTACAACGTCTCCAAGGCGGCCGACTTCCAGCTCGCCCGCAACCTCGCCGCCGAGTTCGGACCGCACCAGGTCCGGGTCAACTGCATCGCCCCCGGCCTCGTCCGCACCGACTTCGCCCGCGCCCTCTGGGAGAATCCCGACACTCTGAAGCTGGTCACCGCGCACACCCCGCTCCAGCGGATCGGCGAACCCCACGAAATCGCCGGCGCCGCGGTGTTCCTGGCCTCAGACGCCTCGACCTTCGTGACGGGGCAGGCCATCGTGGTAGATGGCGGAAGCACCACAGGAGTGGGGCTCTAGGCTGTCGTCGCGTTGCCGCGTCGCTTCGCTCCTCGCAATGACGGAGTAGGATCATGAGACTCGCCGACAAGATCGCCATCGTCACTGGCGCCGGCTCGGGCATCGGCCGGGCCAGCGCGATCCGCTTCGCCGCCGAAGGCGCGAAAGTGATCTGCGCCGATCTCAAGGGTCAGGACGACACCGCCGCCGAGATCGGCGCCGCCGCGCTTCCCGTCCAGGCCGACGCCGGCCGCGAGGACGACGTTCAGGACCTTGTCCAGGCGGCGCTGCAGCATTTCGGCGGCCTCGACGTCGTCTACGCCAATGCGGGCATATCGGGCGGCCTCGCCTCGATCTTCGAGCAGAGCGTCGAGGACTGGCAGGAGATCCTCAGGGTCAATCTGATCGGCCCGTCGCTCGCCATCAAATATGCCGCCCCGGCGATGAAGGAGAATGGCGGGGGCTCGATCATCTGCACCGCCAGCGTCGCCGGACTGCGCGCCGGGGCCGGCGGCCCGGCTTATTCCGCCTCGAAGGCCGGAGTGATCAACCTGGTCCGGATCGCCGCGACCCAGCTCGCCGGCGCCAACATCCGCGTCAACGCCATCTGCCCCGGCCTGATCGAAACCGGCATGACCCGTCCCGTCTACGAATATGCGCGGGCGGCCGGCAAGGAGGACCGGATCGGCCACCTGAACCCGCTGAAGCGCGGCGGAGTCGCCGCCGAGGTCGCCAACGCCGCCCTGTTCCTCGCCTCGGACGAAGCCAGCTACATCAACGGCCACGCTTTGGTGGTGGATGGCGGCCTCTCCGCCTCCCTCCCCTACAACCACCAGGAATATGGCCGGACGGCGGTGTGACCGGCCGTGACGTCCGCCCCTGGTTGGGAGGGGTTCGCCCATTCGATGTCCGAGACCCTTTTTCGGGCACGGCCCGTCCTCGATTTCAAAGAGCCGAAAATGGGTTCCTGACACCAATTAGCGGCGATCCCGCGCCAGCCATCTCTGCCGCGCCCATTCCTCGACCAGGCGGTCGGCGCGGCGCCTGTCGGCGGTGCCGGGGCGCAGGTCGCGGTAGCGCAGCCGCCGGCCGGTGTCGCTGAACGACACTTCCTCGGTCTCGAGGCTGAGCGTCGTCCACACGCCGCCGGCCTCGACCATGCCGATCACGCCCGGCCGCTCGAGCGTGCCGATATATTGGAACACCGCCCGCTTCGCCGGCGGCGCCGCGTCGCCGGACAGGCCGCGCAGCACGATGCCGCGATAGTCGGCAAGCCCGACCGGCCCGGCCACGCGCAGCGCCGGATCGCTGAGGATCAGCGGCACCTGCGTCTGGGCGCGGTCGATGACGTGGCCGTGGCCGAGGAAGCCGTCCTCGAGCAAGGCCTCGCCATGGTCGCCGGTGACCAGGATCAGGGTCCGGTCGTAGACGCCCTGCGCCTTCAGGCGCGCAATCACCTGGCCGACCACCCAGTCGGCATAGGCGGCCGCGTTCCAGTAGGTGCGCTCGACCATCGCTCGGTTGGCGGCCTTGATCTCGCTCCGCTTGGCCAGCCGGCCGGGCAGGAAGCGCGGCATGTCGGGATGGCTGTACGGGAAATGCGCTTCCTGGATGTTGAGATAGAGAAAGGTCGGCCGCCGCCAATCGGCCGCGGAACGGAACTGGCGGTCCATCTCGCGCAGGACCTTGCGGCCGTCGAGCGCGAGCGAACCGAGGGAAGCCGAGCTGTGCGCCCGCTCCGCCTTGAGCGTCTCCGCGTCGACATAGAAATCGGCGCTCGCCCGCATCCCGACCGTCTCCGAGATGCCGCCGAAATTCTCGGGCGCGGCGGAAAGGACGCCGATGCGATAGCCGGCGCGCTTCAGATCCCGGAACAGCGAGGGGCCGCCCGGCCGCGGCTGCAGGGCCCCGCCGAAGATGCTCTTGCCCGATTCGGTGGTGAAGCCGACATGGCTGTAGGCCTCGCGCACCCAGGTCCCTTCCCGCGCCAGCGCGTTGAGGTTGGGAGTGACCGGCCGGCCCGCCACCCTGCGGCCGATGGCGTCGCCGCGGAAGCTTTCGAGGACGATCACCACCAGATGCCTGGGCTGCGCGGGAAGCTTTAGCCGCGGCTCATCCGGCGCGGTCGCGGTGAAATGGAAATCGCCGCCGAACCCGTCCTCGTCGACTCCATTGTCGGGAATGTCGAGCGCCAGCGGGTGCCGCGCCGGATCGAACGGAAAGCCGTCGCGCTGCGCGCTGAACCAGCTGTAGCCGTCGCGGTCGAAGTCGGTGAGCGTTGCGAGGCCCGAATTGATCGTCGCGAAGGCGTTGAAACGGGCCAGGCCGTAGCGCACGTCCGGCCGCCACGAGGCGGCGGCGGCGAGCGGCACGGCGACCACGAGCAGACCGGCGAGATGGCGCCATCCGAGCCGGTCCTCGCCCCGCCTCCAATCCGGCCAATAGCGTTTCACCAGGGCGAAGCAGAGCAAATAGGCCAACATCGCGCCAAGCGCGGCGGCGCCCAGCAAGGTGGCTTCGTCGAGCACGTAGAGCGCCGCCGTCGCGAGGCTGCCGCCGCCGAGGCTGCGGATCAGCTCGAAGCCCATCGCGTCGCTGAAATAGCTGAGCGCCTTGAACTTGGCGATCAGCAGGGCGGAGCCGAGGCCGACGGTCAGGAAGAAGAAGTTCAGCAGGAAGATCGCGCTTCCGTCCCGCCGGCCATGGAGCGCGCGCAGCAGCAGGAAGCAGGCCAGGATCTGCGCCGCCTGGGCGACCAGCAGCGCCGGGACGAAGATCAGCCATTCCCCCACCTCGTCGATCGTCTTCGACTGCCCGAACCCGCCCGCGAAGATCGCATGCTTGCGCTCGACCAGCGCCAGCTCGAAGGCGAGCGTGACGAGGAAGGCAAGGGCAAGCGCCCACCAGGGCCTGAGGCGCGACATGGCGGCGGTGCTTAGCAGCGAGCGCTTGAGAAACGCCTAACTGCTCCCCGGAACCGGAGGGGGAGCTCGGGCGACAGACTTCACGCCAGCAGCGCGGCCCCCGCCGCCACCAGCGCCAGGCCGCTGGCCTGCTGGATCAAGCGGACGGCGATGAGCTTCTCCGCGAGCACGAGGGCGGCGATGGCCGCGATCCACAGCAGGTTCATCACTCCGCCGACGAACAGCAGGATCATCAGCGCCCAGCAGCAGCCCACGCAATAGGCGCCATGGCGCAGGCCGAGCCGGACCGCGGCGCCGCGCTCGCCGCGAAAGCCGTAGCGCTGGATGAAGCGCATCGGCGACTGGCAATGGGCCAGGCAGGCGTCCTTGAGCGGGGTCCACTGATAGAGCCCGGCGGCGATCAGAAGCGCGCCGCCGAGGCTCGGAGCGACGCTCGCCGTCATCGGGGCCAGCAGGAGGGCGCGTTCGAGGCCCCATTGCAGGGCGGTGGCCGTCGAAGCGAATCCCAGCCAGACGAGGATGTAGCCGAGGGCGAACCAGGCGGCCGGGGCGAACGGGGTCGCGCGCTCCCGCGCCACACGCGCCACGCGGGCATAGATGAGGATCATCGGCGCCGCGGCCGGAATCATCATGCCGACCATCATCACCCACCACATCAGCAGCATGACGAGGAAATCGGCGGCGGACCAATGGCCGATTGCCGGCGCCATCGCCGCCATCGAATGGTCCGGGGCGGCGGCGAGCCAGAGCAGATAGGCCCAGCACAGCAGCGCCAGCACGGCGAGCGCCGCCGCCACCACCAGCCGGTCGCGGCGCAGGATCGATTCGAGGAGATCGGACGCCATCGGCCGCTGGACCCGTCATTGCGAGGAGCGAAGCGACGCGGCAATCCCGGGGGGCTCGGAGGCCGCCCTGGATTGATTTGCTTCGCTCGCAATGACGGGGCGAATCATCCCCTAATGCACCACCCCGCTCTCGGTGATGTGCAGCCGGGCGAACTGCGCGTGCGAGTCGGCGAGGCTGATGCTGAGCGGCGCCTGGGTCTCGGCCCAGCCGCGGCCGACCTCGGCGACGTCATATTCGAAGCCGTTCGGAAGGTTGATCCGCGCGCGATGCTCCTCGCCGCTGACCGGGTTGCGGATCGGCTCGCCCCGAGCCTCGATCACCCCCGGCACGACGAGCCTGGCGGTGCGCCCGTCGACGTCGACCTCGAAGTCGATCCTCGCGAAGATCGGGTCGTGAACCTTGGAGTAGGTCGTCGCGAAAACGGCGAAGAAGGTCGCCCCGGGCACCGTATCCTCGCCGCTCATGATCCTCAAAAGCGCTTCGCGCTGCTCCGGGCTCGCGCGTTCGTCGACGATCGGCAGAGCCTCGCCGCCGCCCTCGTGGATCGGGCCGGGCCAGGCCAGGACCACGGCGATCCGAAGCCCGTCCAGCGGGGTCTCGCCGTGATGGCCTTCCTCGATGTCGATCGCCGCCACCGCCCGGCAATCGCCGTGGGTGGGAAGCGCGTTGAACTGGCAGGGGCAGCCATAAGCGCAGTTGCAATGGACGAACTCGCGTCCCTTCAGCGTCCACCGGACATCCGTCATCCGATCCTCCTGTCCAAAGGCGGCGGCGACGGCGATTAGCATCTTTCGGCGCGGCCGTCAGGCCGGGATTATCCGGCCTCCTCAGCCCCCTCGCGCCCCCCTCACTTCATCAGCCGCCGTACGACATTTACCGCCAAATTCCAGCCTCCCACGTCGCGAATTAGGCCCACCCCCCGCGCGCGCCCCGGCCCCTCCGCGCCTCCGCGTCTCCGCGCGAACCCAATCCCGCCGTCCCCACCCGCCCTCACCGATGTCCGTCCAGCCACCGACGGGCCGCTTTCGTTTCGGCGCATCGTTCACCCGATTGCCGGCACTGGGTCTCGAGTGCCTCGACCACTTTCTCCTGCCGGTCGAGGACGTAGGGGTCCTTGACGACAACGGGCGAATATAAGTCTCGGGTGTCGGCCTGCGGGGCCCGGCGACCGCTCGGAGCCGTGGGCGCCGCTTCCTCGCGAACGGCCTCCCGCCCCGAAAGCATCATGCCCGCCGGGAAGGCCACGGCCGCGCCGATCAGGGCCGCCAACGCCAGGCCTCGCTTGTCCCTGCCGCTCATGCCGCAAGTCCTCCTCCAGGAAGTGCGGCCATACACCAATGTCGGCCATCGGTGGAAAGCGGGCGCGCGGACCCGCTCCCACCCCTCCCCGCCCGCCCTCGCGGTTGACGTCCCCGCAACGAGTCGCCAATCGGCCCCCCAAAGGAGACCCCGCCCCATGAGCCCGATCACCACCCACCGTCACGGCGACGTGCTCGTCGTCTGCTCGAACAACCCGCCGGTCAACGCGCTCGGCCATGCGGTTCGCGAGGGGCTGGTCGGGGCGATCGAGGAAGCGGACGGGGACGAGGCGGTGAAGGCCGTCGTCATCATCTGCCGCGGCCAGACCTTCTTCGCCGGCGCCGACATCAGCGAGTTCGGCACTCCGAAATCGATGCAGCCGCCTGTCCTCCCCCAAGTCGTGGACATCATCGAGAATTGCAGCAAGCCGGTCGTCGCCGCGATCCACGGCACCGCCTTCGGCGGCGGCCTCGAGGTCGCGCTGGCCAGCCATTACCGGGTCGCCGTCCCGTCGGCGAAGCTCGGCGTGCCTGAAGTGAAACTGGGCCTTCTGCCGGGTGCCGGCGGCACCCAGCGGCTGCCGCGCGTCGCCGGGGTCAGGAAGGCGCTGGAGATGGCCGCCACCGGCAACCCGATCTCGGCGAAGGAAGCCTATGAGGTCGGCCTGGTCGACCGGCTGATCGAAGGCGAGCTGGAGCCGCACGCGGTCGCCTTCGCCGAGGAGGTCAAGGAGGCGCGGCCGCTGCCCAAATCCTCCGAGCGGCAGGACAAGCTCGCCGATGTCGACCCGGGCGTATTCGACGCCTTCCGCAAGGAGAATGCGAGGAAGTTCCGCGGCTTCGAGGCGCCGGAAAAGAACATCCAGGCGATCGAGGCGGCGGTCGCCAAGCCCTATGCCGAAGGCGTCCAGGAGGAGCGGCGGCTGTTCATGGAGCTGATGAGCGGCACCCAGGCCAGGGCGCAGCAATATTTCTTCTTCGCCGAGCGCCAGGCGGCCAAGATCGACGGGCTTCCCGACGGCACGACGCCGCGCGAGATCCGCAAGGTCGGCGTGATCGGCGCCGGCACGATGGGCGGCGGGATCTCGATGAACTTCCTGATCGCCGGACTGCCTGTGACGATCGTCGAGATGGCGCAGGAAGCGCTCGACCGCGGGACCGGCGTGATGCGCAAGAATTACGAGGCGTCGGCCGCCAAGGGCCGGATGAGCGCCGAGCAGGTCGACGGCGCGATGGGCCTGCTCACCCCGACGCTCAACCTCGACGACCTCGCCGACTGCGACCTCATCATCGAGGCGGTGTTCGAGAATATGGACGTCAAGAAGGACATATTCGGCAAGCTCGACCGGATCGCGAAACCGGGCGCGATCCTCGCCTCCAACACCTCCTACCTCAACATCGACGAGATCGCCGCGACCACCTCGCGGCCGCAGGACGTGCTCGGCCTCCATTTCTTCTCGCCCGCCAACGTCATGAAACTGCTCGAGGTGGTGCGCGGCGCGAAGACCGCGCCCGACGTGCTGGTGACGGCGATGCAGCTCGCCAAGAAGATCCGCAAGGTCGCGGTCGTCGCCGGAGTCTGCCACGGCTTCATCGGCAACAGGATGCTGATGCCGCGTCAGGTCCAGGCCAACCGCCTGTTGCTGGAAGGCGCCAGCCCCGAGCAGATCGACCGGGTCCATGTCGAGTTCGGGATGCCGATGGGCCCGTTCCAGATGGCCGACCTCGCCGGGGTCGACATCGGCTGGCACCGCGACCCCAGTCGCGTCGAGAACGTCCGCGACGCGCTCTGCGCCGCCGACCGCTGGGGCCAGAAGAAGGGCGCCGGCTTCTACGATTATGACGAGAAGCGCCGGCCCTCGCCGAGCCCGGTGGTCGCGAAGATCATCGACGATTTCCGCGCCAAGGAAGGCGTCGAGCCGCGCGACATCTCCGACCGGGAGATCATCGAGCGAACCTTGTACACGATGGTCAACGAGGGCGCGAAGATCCTCGAGGAAGGCATGGCCCAGCGCGCCTCCGACATCGACGTCGTCTGGGTCTACGGCTACGGCTGGCCGGTCTACAGGGGCGGCCCGATGTTCTGGGCCGACACCGAAGGCCTGGGCAAGATCGTCGACGGCCTGAGGGGACAGCAGGACCGGCTCGGCGCCGACTTCACCCTCTCCGACCTGCTCGTCCGCAAGGCCGAGGCCGGCGGGAAGCTGACCCGCTAGGGGAAGCCCTTCGCATCGCCGGAATCGTAAATCTCGACCTCGTCGCCGAGGCGGACCATCTTCTTGCCGAGCCTCGGGAAGGTCGCCACCTCGCAATCGCGGTTCTCGCCGCCCATCAGATAGACCAGCTCCTCCTCGCCGGTGTTGCGCAGGTGGTGGGCGACGGAAGGGGTCGGGAAGCCCATGAAGTCGCCCGGCCCGACCTCGTAGTCCGAGCCGTCGATCTCGGCCGTCCCGCGCCCGGAGAGGATGTAGAGCCATTCCTCCTCGCGGGCATGGGCGTGGTAGACGAAGCTCTCGCTTCCGGGCGGGATCCGCGCCAGGCTCACCCCGGTCCGCTTCAGCCCGGCCAGCCTGGCCAGCTGCACCCCCGCCATCCGCGACTTCGGGTTCCAGGGGTGCGAATGAATCGCCATCTTGGCCGCCGCCTCGGCCGCCCGTACAAGCTCGGGCCTGTTGCCCATTTCTCTCTCTCCGCCGGAGGTTGAAGTGACCCGACCAGCCTATCTCCTCGCCCTCGCCCTGGCGAGCGGCGGCTGCTGCGAGCGCCCGCCCGCCGCCGCCGAGGCCGCCGCCGCCGAGGCCGACAGGGCCGCGATCCGGGCCGTCGTCGAGCGGATGGAATCGGCTTGGAACCGCGGCGACTTCGCCGGCTACATGGCCGGCTTCAAGAAGCCCGACGTCGTCTTCGTCTCGCGCGGCGAGGTCCAGAAGGACTGGCAGGGCACCCTCGACCATTACCGGCGCGACTATGGCGGCGATCCCGCGAGGCGCGGAAAACTGCGCTTCTTCGACCTCAGGATCGACATGATCTCCCCCGACGCGGCGATGCTGATCGGCCGCTACCGGCTCGAGGGCGGCGGCCGCCCCCAGGACGGGATCAACACCCGCCTGTTCCGCAAGGTCGAGGGCCAGGGCTGGGTGATCGCGATGAACCACGTCAGCTCGAGGACCTGACGCTGCCCGCTGCCGAAAACCGCAAGTGGCGACAAGTGGCGGCCTGTTCGCGAATCGCGCCTGAACAACCCGATTCCACCCCGTTTCCACCGCCCGGACCCGCTCCAACCCCTTTCGATCGAAAGGGAAAAAAGCTCGCCGCGGCCCTTCGCAACTCCGCCCGAAATCGCGGCTTTTCGCTCGATATCGAGGCGAATCCGGACACTTCTGGGCCGCGCGGCCGCCCCGGGCGCCGGCACGGAAAGGCGCTCGACAAGGGCCCGAAGCGGCGCCGCCGGACCCCGTCGACCGGCGCCGCCGCCCGCAAATGCAATTTTTTGCATCGCGCTTTTCCGGGTATCATAGTCCGCAAGCTTGCGCTAAGCGGGGAGCGATGTCGGTCGAGCGCGACTCCTTCCTTCCGGCCGGGCCGAGGCCGCCGCTGCCGCCGCCGCTTCGCGCCGCGCTGCGCGCTCTGGCGCTCGACCTCGCCGCCGTCGCCGCCCGGCTCGCCGAGCACGCGCGCGACGAGGAGGCGCGCAAGGCCGCCCGCCTCCGCCGCCGCCGCCGCGGGCGCGGCGACCGCGCCGCGCCCTGACCCGCCGTGGCCGCCGGCCGGCCGGCCGGCCGGAAGGGCCGGGCGGCGACAGCCTCCGTTACGGAGTTCGAATTGGCTAATTTAGTCCGTGGATTCATCGTCCGCATTTGCCGGACACCTCGCTCATGCTCAGCGAGGAGGACCGCGCCCGCCTACGCCGCTTCGGCGCCCGCGTCCGAGCGCTGAGAAAGGCCCGCGGCCTCAGCCAGGAAGCCCTCGCCCTCAATTGCGACCTCGACCGCTCCTATGTCGGCGGGATCGAGCGCGGCGAACGCAATATCGGCCTGATCAACGTTCACCGGCTGGCGGAGGCGCTGGAGGTGAAGCCCGCGGAATTTTTCAAGGACTGACACCCCGCCTTGCCGCCGCCGCTCGTCCTGTTAGCATCCGATTTTCGGATAGGGGCAGCGGGGACGAGACGTGGCGAGGGGCGTGTTCCTGCACAAGGCGGACTCGATCTACGACGACGACCCCGCCGTCCAATATCAATTCCCGCCAATGTATCTCGATCGCGCTTTGCCGCTGATCGACGACTGGGTGATCTACAAGGGTACGGAGAAGAGCGACCACCCCGGCTATTTCGCGATGGCGAAAGTCGAGCGGATCGTGCCCGACCCGTCGGCACGGGGAATGCACCTCGCCCTGATCGAACCCGGCTCGTATCTCGATTTCGAACGGGAGGTCCCGTTTAGGGACCGCGGAGAGCGGGTCGAGCGCGACTGCCCTAACCCGCAATGGGCGGTCCGGCCGATCTCGCTGGCCGACTTCAACCGGATCCTCGACCTCGGCTTCCCGGAGGAAGACCCGCTCCTCCCGCGCCTCGGCACGCCGCTCGAGCCGCCGCTGGTCGTCCCGCCGACCGGGACCGAGGACCAAGGCCCCTTCGCCCTCGACGTCGAGCGCGAGCGGGTCACCTATTACGCCTCCCGCCTCGTCCGCGACCGCGCCTTCCGCAAGCGCGTGCTCCAGGCCTATGATTGCCGCTGCGCGGTCACCGGTTTGAAGCTGATCAACGGCGGCGGCCGGGCCGAGGTCGAAGCCGCCCACATCAAGCCGGTCGAGGCGATGGGCCCCGACAGCGTCACCAACGGCCTCGCTTTGTCGGGCACCGTCCACTGGATGTTCGACCGCGGCCTGATCAGCCTGACCGACGAACTCGACATCCTCGTCTCCCGCCAGGTCAACGACCCGGATAGCGTCTGGGCCCTGGTCAATAAAAGCGGGAAGGCGTTGGCGCCGGCGAGGCCGGCGCTACGGCCGCATCCGAGCTTTCTGGGGTGGCATCGGGAGGCGCGGTTTAAGGATTAAAATAGATCAAAAGCAGTGGCTCCGCAGAGAAACGCGACGGTTTCCGCCAGCTGAAATCTGAATTTCTGATCTGTAGCCTGCGCACCACTGAGAGTGGAAATGCGCGAAACGCTCCAAAAAATTATATCGCTCCAGAGGCAGTACAGCTCCTCTAACACGCCGGCCATGCAGCAACGCGGTCATTTGATCCGTGATGTTCTACCTGACGAGCTGCGAATTTTAGGCAGTCCACTCCGAACCGCCATGGGCCGTTACGGTGAGGATGCAGAAGCGGAGGGAAGCGACGGCACAGGGCAGAAAGCGTGGGTCCCCTGGGTTAGGTGGTATTCCATTGCGCGATCACCTTCAGCACAAGTTGGATGGTACGTTGTTTACCTTTTCCATCCCGACGCGTCGGGCGTTTCGCTCTGCCTTAGCCATGGCTCGACGCAAATGGTCGGAAATTCATACGTCCAACGCAGCGATGCCGAAGTGCAGGGGCTAATGAGCTGGGCCTGGGGCGTAGTTGGCCATTCATTCGATGACAATCCGAGCGTTCGTCGGGGCATTAAGCTTGGCAGCAAGGGCCTTTCTGAAGCCTACGAGCGGACAACAGTTTTCTCAAAGTTTTACCCCGACGGAGATATTCCTACCGATCACGACCTCACTGCCGATCTCTTCCGTTTCATGCGGCCGCTATCGGAGCTCTACCGTGGCCAAGAACGTGGGCAGGAACCCGGATCACCAGGGCTAGACGTGATTGCGGCGCGGTCAGACATCGAAACGATAGCGAACCCGCGGCGCGGGCGAAGCGGTCAAGGAAGAGGGCTCTCGGCGGACCTGAGGAGGGTTGTTGAGGAAGAGGCGATGCGTCGCGCGTGCGTATGGCTGAGAGATCAGAACTTTGCCTTTCGTAACGTCTCGGCGCGAGAATGCTGCGATTTCCGGGCCCGTCGCGATGGGGAAGATTGGGTCATCGAGGTCAAAGGGACTACTGGGGATCTTAAAAGTGTGCTCCTCACACCAAACGAAGTCAATTTACACCGGCTAAGCTTCCCACGGAATGCTCTTATCGTTGTCTTCGACCTTTCACTATCTGAGGATGGAACACGAGCCAGCGGGGGTAAACTTGTTGCTTACTGTCCTTGGCAGCTTCAAGACGATAGACTTAATCCCGTAGGATACGAGTATCGTCTGGACTAATGTGCGCGCAGCTCTTTATAGAGCTCAGCGTCAAATTATGACGAATAGACGGCTCGTGGATCGATAAAGAATTGGTCGGCCTTTGCTCCTTTAGTTGCACCGCCTTGGAACGAAAGGGGAAGCGTCAATTGTGGATCGGGCGTTGGGGCTGTCTTAGATCGAAAACCTATTGCGCCTGTCAGGGAGGGATAGGGGTCGGGAAGGTCAGGCTTCATACCCTGCAGCAGGTCTGCGATCGTAACTATCTGCACCCGTGGCCGTCTAATCATAGGAGTCCTCACGTACCCCGCAGTTTCTGCAGCGTCGCGCATCGCTTTGGTCACTTTCTCGAGGACGACGAGGACACCTAAATCAGCTCCAGCTCCTTCTACCACCCCGATAAGGGAGCGAACCGCCTCCGGCCCGACATTTTGACCGCCCTTCACCGAGCTAAATACCAGTCCATCGCGGCCACCGTTGGGAAAGTGGTATAGCCCGTCAATGCCGGCGTCGGCCCCCTTTGTCTCCTTATAGGCGCGAGCGCCGATCAACCAGTTCGCCCAATATTGGAACTGATATGGCCAATTTTTGGCGAGGATATGCGCATCCTGCAGGGTGGTTGGCCGGCCAATTACGTCGACGCGCTCCAAGCCGCACTCGCGTTTCAGACGTTCTTCAATCACGCTGACCGCATAATGCGTGATGTCGATGCCGATCCAATCTCGGTCGAGACGCTGGGCGGCATGCACCGTTGTGCCGCAGCCACAAAATGGGTCAAGCACCATGTCGCCAGGGTTACTTGAGACGGAAAGGATCCGCTCCATCAATGTTAATGGCTTCTGGGTAGGATAGCCTAACCGCTCCTTTTTCGCGGCGGGTTTGATGTCTCCCCAGTCATTTTGGAGTGCGACACCGGGCATTTCATCGAGGTACCGTTTTTGCTGTGGCACATTCCCAGGCTTAGCTTGATGTACTCGCCCTTCGGCAATTAGCCGGTCCATCTCGGCGCGAGAGTACCGCCAGTGTCGGGTGATGCCCATCACTTCGTACTCAGGATTGCCTTTGGTGGCGCCGCCCGGGCCGGTCATATCGCTGAGTCTGAAGCGGCGCTCACTTCCAGGTTCCACATGTCTGTAGAACTTCGTCACATAGTCTGGATCATAACGAGAATATTGGGGATTCCAGATCCACTTATCCGAGATAGTATAGAAAAAAATCACATCACGGACGTTTCCATACTGGCGACGTCCCTGTTTAGTATCATTGTGAGCACTTTGGCGACGCCAACTTATCTCGTTTCGGAAATTTGTCCGGCCGAAGATCCCGTCAAGAACGATTTTAAGATAATGCGAAGCACTTGGATCACAGTGAAGGTAGAGCGTACCGGAGGGTTTAAGCACCCGATGCAGTACTTCAAGCCTCGCCGCCATCATAGCGACCGCTTGAAGATAGTGTTATAAAGGGCCTTCGAGTTGAAGGGTGGATCGAGGTAAACGAGGTCAACGCTTCGAGGATCTAAACCTCGCAGAATATCGAGGTTGTCCCCAAAATAGAGCTTCCCCATCGCCCGCTCCCAGTCGTGCGATCTGAGGAGTTATCCACAAGCCGAGCCCAAAGGGTTAACGGAACGCAAATTGCGTAACGCGTGTTGTAACCTTGCACCAGAAATGCTCGGATATCAAACAATCGAGCTTCAAAGTTGGTCTGATATAAAGAAAATTATTTGCGTCAGAGGTTGAACACCCAGGCCCCGCACAAAACGTTGTTCGAACGGAAATCACTCCCGAAGCCACTCAAATTTACGCACAGCATCCCTCCCGCCGCCCCGACCAGGTCCGGGCCAGCCCCTCCGCCACCAGCACGTCCCCCACCGATTGCCCGCCCCGAGTCACTATACGTAGCTTCCTCCCGTAGCGATCCTCATCGCGGCCTCTCGGGAGTGGATGAAGCTCGAAGGCGCCGGCGGCGAGCAGCTGGCGCGTGCGCACCGTCGCCCGGGCCGCGAGGGCGGTCTCATAGGGACAGCGCGCATCGACCTCCGGCGTGTCGATGTCGGCGATGCGGATGCGGGCGCCGCGATAGTCGAACGTGTCGCCGTCGAAGACTCCGACGAGCCCGGCGGTAGCGACGGTCAGGGCGTCGGTTTGCGCGATCGGCGCCGACTGGAGGCGGCGAATATGCGTCTGACCCGCCAGCGAGTGGCGGGAGTGCGCGCCGCCCTTGTAGCCGCCGGCATCGCGCCGCCGCGGATCATCGCGGAGAGCTTCGGGGAAAGCCGCTCGATTACCGCTCTGGACTACGGCCGCCTCGACCCGGAGCACCGTTACGTGCTGGTCAAGATCCTGTCACCGCGGGAAGCGCGGAAGTGCCGCGCCGGCAAGGCCCGGACGAACTGCGGCGGCTGAGCCGCGCCCGCCTCAATAGGCGCAGCCGCCGGCGCGCAGCCGCTCCATCAGATAATTGTGGCGCTGAAGCGCCCGGCCCCAGCGCGAGGTGAGATCGCTGCAATAGTCCTCGCCCATGCCGAGGCAGGCGATGACGAGGACGCTTATCGCGCAGGTCGCCCGCTGGTCATCGGTGCCGTCGCCGCTGAGGCAGCCGATCAGCGCGCCGTGCGTCATCGGATAGTCGATCGCAATGCCGAACATCTTCGCCGCGTTGAGATCGCGCTCGTTGCGGAGATATTGGCAGCTTTGGGCCTGTGCTGGCGCCGAATAGATCAGCAACGCCGCCAAAGCGGTCCCGAACAGCCTGAGCTTCATGATCCGACTCCCCCTCTCGTGGAGCCGCGATCATCTCAGCCGAGTCGCCAGTCGACAACCGCTGGACGGGCAGAGACTGGTCCATTTCCACAGCTAGAAAGAACCGCTGCGGACGATACTTTGTCGCCCGCCGATGAGGGTCGCGCGGCGTGTACCCGCAGTTGGATCCGGTTCGGCTCTTCACCGGCCGGTCGCTGGCCTTGTCGTAGAAGGTGCCGAACAGGCCCGGCCCGCAACGGCGCCAGGGCCCTTCGGACCGGCTGCGCCTGTTTCCGGGAACCAAGTCCTGGCTGCCTCTTCGTGGTCCCTTTTAGTGACCGGCAGTCTCAGCTGCCGGCGCCGGCCTTCTGCCTGACCCGCTCGCGCGGATGGTCCGTCGCCACCCCGCCACTCAGCTTCGCCACCCACGGATAAACCTCCGCCACTTCCGGCGTGTAGCCCAGATTGAACACGGTCGGGCTCTTCGCCGGGCGGTCGGCGGCGCTGGCGTAGAAGGTGCCGAACAATTTGTCCCAGAGGAAGCTCGTGATCCCGAAATTGCCGGTCTCGTCGTGGAAATGGTGGGCCATGTGGCGCTTCTTCATCTCGGCCAGCCATTTGCGCTTGGGCTTGTAGGCGAGGTGCTGGATGCAGTGGACGAACTCGTAGAAGCAGGTGGTCAGAAGGCCGGTGGCGAAAGCGGCGAGGGCGGCGCCGACCGCGGCGTCGCGGCCCCAGGGCGCGCCGATCGCCCAGCCGAGCGGGACGACGCCGAGCGCGATCGTCGGCAGGGTGGTGTGGAGGGCGCCGAACAGCACCTCGAGATGGTTGGGGTCCTGGTGGTGGTCGTAGTGGATCCGCTTCCAGGTCGGCGCGAGCAGCCGGCTCTTCCACATCCACTTGCTGTGAAGCACCCAGCGGTGGAGCAGGTACCAGACCAAGGGGTAGACGAGGCTCGCCGCGGCGATGGCGGCCAGGGTCGGGACGAGCGGGGCCGGGCGGGCGGCGTAGAGGCCGGCCGCGGCCGCCGCCAGCGCCAGGTAGACGAGGATCGCGGGATACTGGAAATAGGCGACGACCAGCTCGCGCAGCGTCATCCGGTCGAGATGATGCTCGCGCCGCCAGAAGCCCGGCCGGATCGTCAAAGCGGGTCTCACGTCTCTCTGTCCCAAATCCTCGGCCGCCGCGGGGAGCCGGCGCGCCGCCCTTCATATGGGGGCCCGGCCTGCCACCGCAATGCGGCCCTTTTAGGGCTGGCGGGGCCGGGTGCCAATGGCACTCCGCTCCCGGCCTTCACGGGAGAGGGGCGTTCAGACCAGCCTCAGCGTCCGCGCCAGCGCGCCGAGCGCGTCGCGGTCGCCGCGGACCAGGCCGAAGCGGACCGCGGCCCAGCTCGCCAGCGCCCATAGCGCGGTCACCGAGGCGAAGCGGAGCGGGCCGCGGGTGAGGTCGGCGGCGAGCGCCATCAGGCCGACTCCGGCGAGGGCGACGGCGAGGCCGAGGAACAATTTGCGGTCGAACGGGGTGAGGCGCTCGGTCAGCCGCAGCTCCAAGGTCGCGGCATAGGCGATGGCGACGGTGGCGACTCCGACCGCGACCGCCATTCCGGCGGCGCCGTGGCGGGGGACGAGCAGAAGCGCGAGCGCGGCCCAGCTGGCGACGCCGACCAGGCTGTTGACCAGCGGCAGCAGGCGGTGGCCGGTCATCTCGACGATCGGGGTCGCCGGGCCGACGATCGCCTCGGCGGCGCGGGCGGCGACGAGGATGTAGAGCAAAGGCAGCGCCGCCATCACCTCGGGGCGGTAGACCGAGAGGATGTCGGGGCCGGCGAAGGCGAGCCAGCCGGCGAGCGGGACGACGAGGGCGGTCGAGAGGCGGCTGGCGAAGCGGTAGAGCGGGGCGATCCGGGCGCGGTCGGCGCGGGCCTGGTGGGCGGCGAGCGGCGCCATCACGTAGTGGAAGGCCTGGCGGACGGCGAGCGGCAGGGTGGCGAGCTTGCGGGCGATCTCGAACAGGCCGCTGGCGACGGCGCCGCGGGCGCCGGGGAGCAGCATGTTGAGGATCACCGCCGGAGCGTCGACCAGCAGCCGGCGGGCGGCGTTGGCGGGAAGCAAGGCGAGGCCGGTGGCGAGCAGCAGCCGCAGCTCGCCGGCGCGGACCGGGGCGCCGAGCAGCCGCCGGAGGCCGTAATAGCGGTCGAGCAGAGGCACGCACAGCAAGGCGGTCAGAGCCAGCGACGAGAGGTGGGCGAGGACCAGGCCGAGGCCGCCGGCGCCGGCGGCGAAGAAGCCGAGGGCGAAGCCGATCCGCGCGATCTGCTCCCAGAACAGGCGAAGCCGGATCTCGGGGCCGAAGGCGCGGCGGGCGCGGGCGGCCGAGGTCGAGATCTCGATGAAGGTCCACAGCGGCAGGCCCCAGGCGAAGATCGCGACCGCCATCGGCAGGGTCGCCCGGTCGGCCGGCGCCGCCGAGAACTGGCCGGCCACCCACTCGGCGTTCAGCGTCACCAGCAGGGCGATCAGCGCCGCCGGCAGGACGGTGACCAGCAGCGCCGCCTTGACCGCGCCGGGCGCCGCCGACTCGTCGCCGGTCGGGACGATCCGCTGAAGCGCGCTGGTCAGCGACAGGTCGACCAGATTCTCGGCGAAATTGATGCTCGCCCAGAGCGCGACGTAGAGGCCGTAGGCGGGCAGCCCGAACAGCCAGATGAACAGCGGCTGCGACACCACCTCGATCAGCGCGGCGGCGCGCGACAGCCCGACCAGCCCGGCGCCGCGCGCCACTTCGCCGCGGGTGACGGCCTCGTCGCCGTTCGACGCCGTCATTCCTCGGTGCGGATCAGCACCGCTTCGCCGATGAGGAGGAAGAGGACGAACGGCGCCCAGGCGGCGAGCAGGGGCGGGTAGGCGCCGAGATTGCCCATGGCGAGCGCGAAATTGTCGGCGACGAAATAGGCGAAGCCGAGCGCCATGCCGATCACCGCCCGGACGAACAATTGCCCGGAGCGGGCGAGGCCGAAGGCGGCGACTCCGCCGAGCAGCGGCATCAGCACCGCCGAGAGCGGGCCCGACAATTTGTGCCACAGCCCCGATTCGAGCTCCGCCGTCGGCCGCCCGGCGAGCTTCAGCTGGCGGACCGACCGCCTCAGCGTGATGAAGTCCTGCTCGTCGGCGGAGACGCTGGCGAGGGTGAACTGGCCCGGATCGAGCCCTTCGCCGAAATCGACCGCCGAAACGCGCGCGGTGGCGCCGGAATCGACGTCGAAGGTCTCGACCCGCTCGAGCCGCCAACGGTCGCCCTGCCGGGTTGCGCGCCGGGCGGTCACGATCTTCTTCAGGGTCTCGTGGTCGCGGTCGTAGACGCTGACCTGGCGAAGCTCCGTCCCCTCCCCCTTGCCGCGCACCTCGCGGGCGAGGATGAGGTCGTCGCCCCAGCGTACCCAGACGTTGGGGCGGACGCCGCTGTCGCGCGGCACCGGCCCGTAATCGACCTTCTCCCAGTCGGCCAGCGTCTCGGTGGCGCGGGTGACGACGCGCTCGTTGAAGGCGAAGCTCAGGGCGGCGATGCCGAGGCTGGCGACGATCAGCGGCGCGATGATCTGGTGGGCGGAAATTCCGGCCGCCTTCATGCTCACCACCTCGCTGTTCTGGTTGAGCGTGGCGAGCGTGATCAGGGTCCCGAGCAGCACCGCGAACGGGAGGAAGCGGGAAATGAGCTGGGGAACCCGGAGGCTGACGTAGCGCCACAGTTCCGCCTCGCCATTGCCCGGAATCTCGAGGATGTCGCCGGCCTCGCCGAGCAGATCGAGAGTCATCAGCACGAGGACCAGCGCCGCCAGCACCGCGAACGAGCGCAGCACGAACATCCGCGCCATGTAGAAGGCGATCCGCTTCGACGGAAAGAAGTCGAAATTGATCATTCCGCCGGCACCGCCTCCCGCCGGCCGCCGCCGCCCAGCCGCAGCAGGCGGCGGAAGCCCTTGGCCAGCTTCGAGAAGCCGCGCTCGAGCGCGCCGATCGGCTGCCCGCCCGGCTTGTAGGCGAGCGTCCAGTACATCCACAGGATCAGAGCGGCGAACAGCAGGAACGGAGTCCACAGGGCAATGACCGGGTCGACCCGGCCCAGCGCCGCCATCTCCTCGGCATATTGGTTCACCTTATGATAGGCGACGACCATGATGATCGCGAGGAAGAGGCCGAGCCCCGAGGTGCTGCGCTTGGGCGGGACGGCGAGCGCGACCGCCAGCAGCGGCATCAGCAGCATCATCACGATCTCGACCACCCGATAGTGGAAATTGGCCCGGACGGCGTTGCGCGTCGCCGCCGGCACCGCCTCGGCGCCGCCGAAGCGGAACAGCTCGGGGATGGTCATCTCCTGCTCCTCGTCGCGGCCGCGGCCGCGGAAGCGCGCCACCGCCGGCAGGTCGACGGGCAGGTCCTGGATCCGGAAGCTGAGCACCCGCGGCGCCCGGTATCTGGGCGAATTGTGGACGAGGCGGCCGTTGGACAGGCGCAGCAGGATGACGTCGGGATCGTCGGTGGCGAGGAAGGTGCCGTGATCGGCGGTGACCGCGATCGTCCGCCCGTCGCGGGTCTCGGCGCGGACGAACACGCCGTGGAGCAGCCGCCCCTCGTCCTCGCTCGCCTCGACCCTGAGCGTCATCCGCTTGCCGAGGCTGGTGAACTCGCCGACCTTGATCGAGGCGCCGAGCGCCCCCGAGCGAAGGTCGAAGCGCAGTTGCTGATAGCCGTAGCGCGCCACCGGCTGGATGAACCCGACGATGACGACGTTGAGCAGCAGCAGGGCGAAGGCGAACAGATACGGCACCCGAAGCAGCCGGGTGTAGCTGAGGCCGACCGCTTTCAGGCTGTCGAGCTCGGACGAGAGCGCGAGGCGGCGGAAGGCGAGCAGGGTGCCGAGCAAAAGGCCGAGCGGGATTCCGAGCGCGAGATATTCGGGCACGAGGTTGGCCAGCATCCGCCACACCACCCCGACCGGCCCGCCCTCAGAGACGACGAAGTCGAACAGGCGAAGCATCTTGTCGAGGACGAGCAGCATCGAGGCGAGCGCCAGAGTCGCCAGCAATGGCACGAGGATCAGGCGCGCGAGATAGCGGTCGATCTGGTTGGCGAGGGTCACGGACGGGATCAAAGCGGCGGTTTGCGACGGTTTTCAAGGGCTATCCGACGCGGAGCGGTGATTCGGCGGCCGCGCAGGTCAGCGGGGCGGTTTGCCGCCCCACGCGCGAATTCCGCGCGAGGAGGGCCGGAAATGGTCGTTCGTTCAGCCGGTGAAGGGCGCGCTTCGCATCGGATTCCTGACTGGCCGCAAGGCCTCCGCCGTGCTCGAGGAGATGCGCGAGAAGGGCTACGTCCTCTACCGGTCGGAACGCATCACGCGTCCGGCTTGAATGGCCGGCCCGGGCGGGCGACGCGGATCAACGCGGCGCTGTGCAGGCCGCCACCCACGGCTACCGGACGCTAATCCACATGCTCGCGCTTTTACCGTCCTTCTCGAAGCATTCCCCGTCGTCGAGGCGTACCATTTACGGCGCTCCTGCCGAAGCGGGGGTATGCGCCGGTCGGAATGTGGACCCGCGGCTTTGAGCGATACGCGCCTGTCGGCTTCGCTCAGATGCCGCGCCGGATCAGCCTGACGACCAGCAGGAGGAGGACGGCGCCGAGCAGCGAGTAGAGAAAGGACATCGGGCTCAGCGGTCCGTTGAGGATCGAGGCGCCGCCGCCGAACAGCCAGCCGGCGATCAGCGCGCCGGCAATTCCAACGAGGATGTCGAAGATCAGCCCGCCGCCGCTGCGAGTGATGATCCCGGCCAGCCAGCCGACGACCGCGCCGACAACGAGGATGATGACGATGTTCATCTTGCCTGTCTCCCGAAGCGCGGCCGGCGGGGAGCGGGCCGTCGCCAGTGGTTTCGGCACCGTATCGGCTTCCGCCGGGGTTGCAAGGATCGCGCGTCCGGGAGGGAACCGCGCCGCCGTCCGAGCGATTCCGGGCGGTGACGAGTCTCATCGACCGCATCGGCTTCGTCGAACCGATGATGCCCGCCCTCGTCGAGTCGGCGCCGGAGGGCGCCGGATGGATTCACGAGCTCAAATATGACGGCTACCGGACCCAGCTTGCCCTGAACGGCGACGACCGGCGCGCCTATACGAGGCGCGGTCACGACTGGAGCCACCTTTATGCCTCGATCCTCGACGCCGTCCGCGGACTGGGCTGCCGCAGCGCCGTCATCGACGGCGAGACGATCGTCCAGGACGCGCGCGGCCTCTCCGACTTCGAGGCGCTGCGTACGCAACTGGCGCGCCGCAAGCCGCAGGGCCTCGTCTTCATGGCCTTCGACCTCCTCCACCTCGACGGCGACGATCTCCGCAGGGAGCCCCTCGAGACGCGGCGCGCGCGGCTGCGCGAGCTGCTCGGCCCCAACGAGGCGGAGCGGCCGATCCACTTCAGCGACCATGTCGAAGGGGGCGGCCCCGACTTCTTCGCCGCGGCCGAGGCGATGGGGCTGGAAGGGATCGTCTCGAAGCGGCTCGGCAGCCGCTACCGCAGCGGGCCCACCCGGAGCTGGGTCAAGACCAAGGCGTTCACCGAGAGCGAGTTCGTCGTCGTCGGCGCCACCACCGGCGACCTCGCCCCGGTCGCGTTGCTGGCGCGCGAGACGGAGGACAGGCGCCTCGAATATGTCGGCGGCGCCATGGTCACGTTCCGCGAGGCCGACCGCGAGCGCTTCTGGCGCGCGACCGAACGGCTCAAGGTCGACCGGCCGCCGCTCCACATGGAAAAGCGGGCCGATACGACCTGGCTTAAACCCGAGCTGCGCGTTCGGGTGCGGCATCTCAGGGGGGAAGAGAAACTTCGCCACGCGACGGTCAAGGGGATCTCTTACCTGCCGCCGCCGGCGAAACCGGCGTCCGCCGGGAAACGGGTTCCCGCCGCACCCAAGGCGCCGGGCGCGGAGCCCAGCTACCGGCCCGAGGCGATACCTTCCAAGGCCGACCTGCTCGCTTATTATCGCGAGGCCGGGCCGCTGATGCTGCCGTTCCTCGCCGGACGCCCGCTCAACCTGTTCCGCTGCCCCAAGGCGAAAGGCGGCGCCTGCGTCTTCCAGCGCAACCTCAACCACCCGCCGACGCCGCCGGGCCTGTTCCCGCCCTCGGTCAGGCGCCTGCCCGTCCTCCAGAAGAACGGCCGCACCGAGGAGTATCTCTACGTCGACGACCTCGACGGCCTGATCGCCTGCGTCGAGGCCGACGCGGTCGAATTCCACGGCTGGGGCAGCCGGGCCGCCGAAATCGAGAAGCCGGACCGGATCGCCTTCGACCTCGATCCCGACGAGGAAATCGGCTTCGAACCGGTCAAGGCGGCCGCCTTCGACGTCAGGCGGAGCCTCGAGGCGCTCGGCCTCAAGAGCTGGCCCCTGCTCACCGGCGGCAAAGGGGTGCATGTCGTCGTCCCGCTGACGCCGAAGGCGGAATGGCCCGAGGTCCGAGCCTTCGCCCGCAGCTTCTGCGCCGCGATGGCGCAAGCCGAGCCCGGACGCTTCACCATCGCCCTGCCCAAGCCGAAACGAAAGGGCCGCATCTTCCTCGACTATCTCCGCAACCAGCGCACCGCGACCGCCATCCTGCCCTGGTCGGCGCGGGCGCGCCGCGGATCGCCCGTGGCGGCGCCGGTGGGATGGGACACGCTGGCGAGAACCGACGATCCGAGGCGGTTCACCATCCTCGACGCGCCCGGCCCGCGCGGGCGGGCCCGCTCTCCCGGCGGCTGGGGCTCGGCCGACCAGTTTCTGCCGGCGCCCTAGCCGAGCCGCGGCAATGTCGGCAGCGGCCGAAGCCCCGTCGCCGCAAAAAAGAGCTGGTGTTGCGCTTATGTTCGATCTATGTTCGCCCTATGCGCGAGTCGGCGCAGGATGGCGGGGAAGGACGATGGCGAACGAGATTCCGGACGAGATGTTCAAGCGGATGGTGCTGGCCAACCAGTATCGGATGCTGGCGCGGCTCGATTCGCCCAACGCCGACTATTGGCAGCGGGCGGCGGCGGTGGCGGAGGACCTCTGGCCGGTCGAGAGCCTGCCCGGCGTCGCCCGCCTGACCGAGGCGGCGGCCAGCCCGCTGACCCGCGAGCACCAGGAATTCGTCGTCGACATCCTCCAGATCTACCGGCTGCTCCAGGATGCCGAGCTCGAGGGGATGGCGGCCGCCGACGGGCGCGGGGCCGACTTTCCCGGCTTCGACGGCAATTACGAGACGAAGCTGATGGGCTATGCCCGCCACCTCGTCGAGCACGAGCAGAGGTTCACCTCGGTGAGGACGGTCTCGCGCGACTACAATTCGCACTGGCCGACGGTGGAAAGCTACGCTCGAATGATCGCGGCCTGGGACCGGCAGGGACGGCCGCTGCGCCTCTCGCGCGAGCAGTTCGACGAGCTTCTCGCGGAGCGCGCGCGGCCGATCGACCTCGCCGCGGCGATCGGACAGTGAGGCCGATGCCCGGGCCGGCGGAGCCGCGGATCACGTCGCTGTGAGCGTTCCTCGGGAATAGACATCCGCCAGCATCAGAGCGCCGACGGCGAGCGCGGCCAGGCTGGCGAGGAGGACGGCGGCGGCGGCGGCGTCCTTGGCGGCGCCGATCTCGCGGTGCCAGGCCGGGTGGAGCCGGTCGAGCAGATATTCGAGCGCGGAATTGACCAGCTCGAGGGTGAGGACGAGGGCGACGGCCAGAGCGATCAGCGCCGACCAGATCAGGCCCGGCCGGGCGGCCAAGGTGACCAGGGCCGCGGCGAAAGCGAGGACCGACTGGGTTCGAAAGCTCTTCTCGCGCCCGAAAACAAGGCGGAGGCCGGCGAAGGCGAAGCCCAGCCGGGCGGCGAAGCGCCGGTTCTTGGCGGTGCCGGGATCGAAGCGGCCGTGCATCCGGCCCTTGTAGGAGCTCGGACCTCAGCGGGCGCGGCGGCCGGCGTGGTCAAGCCGAGGAGATAAGGTGCAGAGGAGACGGCCGCCCCTCGCTGCGAGAGGCGGCCGTCCGGTCGATCACTGAGAATTGGCTTCGAGCGCGTCGGCCTTGTTCTCGCCCGCGTCGCGGACGGCGTCGGCCTGGTTCTCGAGCGCGTCGGAAGCATTGTCGGTGGCGGCGTTGTCGGCGGCCTCCTCGAGGTTGTCGGCGACGTTCTCGCTCACCGCCTCGACATTGTCGGCGGCATTCTCGGCCGGCGTGCTGCCGTTGCAGGCGCCCAGCGCCATCAGTCCGGCGACCATCGCGCCCTTGACGATCATTCTCATAAGCTTTGCCCCTTCCGATTCGTCCAAAAGAGACGCTCCGGCCGCCGGGCGGCCGAAGCGCCGTGGGACCTCGCGTGACCTTGGACCCGGCCCGAGGCTAACATGGATGGATGGCGCGGTACAGCCGACTCGTTACGCGCCCGGAAGCAGCGGAATTGCTGCCCCCGCCGCGCCGTCACAATCGAAACAATTCAAGGGCTCGCGGAACGCTTTTCGACCCGAGACGACCATAATTTGGCCGCAAGCCTGGGCGATTGGCGGTGGCGATGGGGGCCCATCACGTCGCGCCACGCCGCCGGTAGGGCGGCACGGCGCCAAGCGCCCTGGAGTTTGAGCGGCGATGTCGAGACTATTTCCTTCCACCGCAATGGTCGCGGCCCTGCTGACCGTTCCCGCCGCGCCGGCGAGGGCGGCGCTCGGCCCGGACGCGGCCGCCTGCAGCGCCGGCGCCAACCGGCCGGCCCTGCTGGTCAGCGTCAACGGCTTCAAGAACCGCGTCGGCAAGCTGCGCGTCCAGCTTTACGGCGGCAATCCGGCCCAGTTCCTCGAGCGCGGCGCGAAGCTGAAGCGGATCGACCTGCCGGTCACCCGCTCCGGCGCGATGAACGTGTGCGTCGCCGTGCCCAAGGCCGGAACCTATGCGATCGCCGTCCGCCACGACGCCGACGCCAACGGCAAGACGAACTGGAACGACGGCGGCGGCTTCTCGAACAACCCGAAGCTGTCGCTGCTGAAGCTGAAGCCTTCGCACCGCTCGGCGGCGGTGTCGGTCGGGACCGGAGTCAAGGTCGTGCCGGTGGTCCTGAACTATCGCAGCGGCCTCTCGATCGGTCCGGTCGGAAGGTAGATGGCCCGAGTCGCGCTCCTTTCCAATCCGCGCTCAACCGGCAATCGGGCGCTGCTGCCCCGGGTGAGGAGCTTCTGCGCCGCGCACAAGGACATCTTCCATTACGAGGTCGAGCATGTCGACCAGATCGGCACCGCGCTGAGGACGATCGCTCTGGTCGAGCCCCGCGTGCTGGTCATCAACGGCGGCGACGGCACCGTCCAGGCGGCGCTGACCGAAATCCATAACGGCCGGCATTTCGGCGACTCGCCGCCGCCGGTGGCGGTGCTTCCGAACGGCAAGACCAACCTCATCGCCCACGATCTCGGCGCCGGCGGCGATCCGCTGGAGACGCTCGAGCAGGTGCTCGCCATCGCCCGCTCCGACCTCGCCCCGCACATCGTCCGGCGCGAGCTGATCACCCTCTCGGGCGGGGCGGCGAACGCCAAGCCGGTGCTCGGCATGTTCCTCGGCGGCGCCTATCTGGCCGATACTATGCTCTATTGCCGCAACAAGCTCTATCCGCTGGGCCTGCCGAACGGGGTCACCCATGTCCTGGCGCTGCTGCTCGGGCTGCTAGGAGTCGTGCTCGGGCGGCGGGCGAGTTTCCTGCCGCCGCCGCCGGTGGCCCTGCGCGTCTCCGGGATGAAGAGCGGCGAGCTCAACGGCCGCTTCGCCTTCCTGATGGTGACGACCCTCCAGCGGCTGCTGTTCAAGGGCCACATGCCGGGCGCCGGAGCGCGCACCGGGGCGATGCAGCTGCTCGTCATCGACCGCAATATCGGCGCCCTGCTCGGCGCCTTCTTCGCCGCCGTCCGCGGCCGGCTCGGCCGCCAGCGCCTGTCGGGAGTCCATCTCGAGCGCGGCGACGAGATCCGGATCGAGGGCGCCGGCTCCAACGTCCTGCTCGACGGCGAGCTGTTCCGGGCCGATTGCGGCCGGCCGATCGTGCTCAAGCCGAGCGCTCCGGTGCCCTTCGTGACGCTGGCGGCCTGAGCTGGCGGCCCGCGGCACCGGGCGGCCGTGAGGCAGCCGGTCGCCGCCAGGTCCACATCCCCATCCGACGGTCCGGCGACAGCGCCAGGCCGCGTCGTGGAAGATGAGGCCGACGGTGAGGGCTCGCCGGCGCGGGCCCGCTTGCCAAGCGGCGCCGCCGCCCGGATAGTGCGGCGATGGCATTCGAACCGCAGCCGCACCTCAAGGGGGACCTGCTCGAGCTGCGGCCGCTCGTCCCGGCCGATTGGGACGCGTTGTACGCGGTCGCCTCGGACCCTCTGATCTGGGCTCAGCATCCCGTCTCCGACCGCTGGCGCGAGCCGATGTTCAGGACCTTCTTCGACGAGGCGCTGGCCTCGGGCGGCGCGCTCGTCGCCCGGGACCGGGTCGACGGCCGAGTCATCGGCTCGTCGCGCTTCCACGGCCACGACCCGGTCCGCGACGAGGTCGAGATCGGCTGGACCTTCCTCGCGCGCGAGCGCTGGGGCGGCGCCTATAACGGGGAAATGAAGCGGCTGATGCTCGACCACGCCTTCCGCTTCGTCTCCAGCGTCGTCTTCCTCATCGGACCGGAAAACTGGCGTTCGCAGCGGGCGGTCGGGAAGATCGGCGCCCGGCTCGAGGGCCGCACCGAGCGCGGCGGCCGGCCCAGCCTCGTCTTCCGGCTCCGCGCCGCCGACTGGGCCCGCCGTCCGGCGGCGGCCGCCGCGGCGGAATAGGATGGAGGCGCTCCTCGCGCTGCTGATGGCGCTGGTCGGCGCCGTCCTCCCCGCGGCCCCGCGGAGCCAGGCCGACGAGGGGGTGCCGATCGCGATCGACCGCAGCGATCCCCTGACCGGGCTGCCGCGCATCGACGGCGCCCGCGACCGCGCCCGGCCGCTGGTCGTGCTCGATCCCGGCCATGGCGGCCGCGATCCCGGCGCCACGTCGCCGTTCGGCGGGCGGCGCGAGAAGGACATCACCCTCGCCATCGCCACCGCCATCCGCGACGCTCTTGCCGCCTCGGGCCGGGTGCGGGTGGCGATGACCCGCGAGGACGACCGCTATCTCGTGCTTCGCGACCGGTACGGAATCGCCCGCAAGCTGGGCGCCGAGCTGTTCATCTCGATCCATGCCGACGCGGCACCGAGCAACGACGGCGCCCGCGGCGCGACCATCTACACCTTGTCGGAGGTGGCGTCGGACCGGGAGGCGGCGCTGCTCGCCGAGCAGCAGAACCTCTCCGACCCGATCGCCGGCGCGGCCCTCGGCGACGATGCCGGAGTCAACCGGATCCTGATCGACCTCGCCCAGCGCGAGAGCATGAACGTCTCGGCCGATTTCGCCGCCCTGCTGAAGCGCGAGGCCTCCGCCTATTTCCCGTTCCGCCCGGAATATCACCGCTTCGCGTCGCTGATGGTGCTGAAGGCGCCCGACGTGCCGTCGATCCTGTTCGAGACCGGCTACCTCACCAACCCGACCGACACCGCCTATATCGATTCCGCGGAAGGACGCCGGCAGATCGCGCTCGGCATGAAGAGCGCGATCGAAACCCATTTCGCCCGACGGCTGGTCCGGGTGGCGGCGCGCTAGTCATCCGGCGAGGCGAGTTTCAGACGATCGTCGTCCCTATATCAGGTCGAGAAAGTCGAGCCCGCGAGGCGCTTCACCGCGTCGCATCGATCGGCTAGAGCTTCGCGCGAATGTCCGCCGACGCCGCCCCGACCCGCCTCACCCTCTATCGCGACGCCGGCAGCCGCTTCGGCGGCATGGCGCGTCGCGCCTGGGGCCGGAAATGGGTGCGCGTCCTGGCCTATCTGGCCGCGATCCCGGTCGTCCTCTACTTCCTGCTGTGGCTGGTGTTCGCCCGCAACCTGCCCTCGGCCGAAACCCTGCTCACCTACCAGCCGCCGCTCCCGACCAACGTCCGCGGCATCGACGGCGAGCCGGTGCAGACCTTCGCCCGCGAGCGGCGGGTCGAGCTCGCCTATGACGAATTCCCGCCGACCTTGATCGACGCCTTCACCTCCGCCGAGGACAAGACCTTCTTCACCCATGGCGGGCTCGATTATCCGGGCTTCCTCAAGGCGGTCGGCAACTACACGCTCAGCCTCGGCAGCGGCGAACGGGTGGCGGGCGGCTCGACCATCACCCAGCAGGTCGCGAAGAACCTCCTGCTCGGCGACGAATATTCGGTCACGCGCAAGATCAAGGAAGCCTTCCTGGCGCGGCGGATCGAGAACGTGCTGACCAAGCAGCAGATCCTGGAGCTCTACCTCAATCAGATCTTCCTTGGCCGCAACGCCTACGGCGTGCAGGCCGCCGCCCGCGCCTACTTCGACAAGGACGTCGCCCAGCTCCAGCTGCACGAGGCGGCCTATCTGGCCGTGCTCCCGAAGGCGCCGAGCAACTACGATCCGGACCGGCGCCCGCAGCGCGCGCTCGATCGACGCAACTGGGTGCTGTCGGAGATGGAGCGCAACGGCAAGATCACCGCCGACCAGCGCGCCGCCGCCCAGGCGCAGCCGCTCGGCACCGTGCGCGGCGCGTCGAACAGCGTCCGCAACGTCGGCGGCTATTTCATCGAGGAAGTGCGCCGGCAGCTGATCGCGCGTTACGGCGAGCAGACCGAAAAGGGCGCCAACGGCGTCTACACGGGCGGCCTGTGGGTGCGCACCTCGCTCGACGTGGCGATGCAGAAGGCGGCGGCGACGGCGCTTCGCGACGGGCTGATGCGCTACGATCGCGGCAAGGGCTGGAGCGATCCCGGCCTCTCGGTCGATGTCGGCGGAGACTGGCGCGCGCAGCTGGCGCAGGCGCCGTTCGGAGTCGGCTACGACGACTGGCGGGCGGCGGTAGTGCTCTCGAAGGCGGGCGGCGCGGCGACGATCGGCTTCACCGACGGCACCACCGGCAGCCTCCCCGCTTTCGCCGCCTCGATGCCGAAGCGCGGCACGGCCACCGCGGCCTTCAACTTCCTTCGGCCGGGAATGATCGTCGCGGTGAAGCGCGAAGGGGGCATCTGGTCGCTCCGCTCGGTCCCCCAGATCAAGGGCGGCATGGTCGTCGAGGAGGTGACGAGCGGCCGAGTGCTCGCCATGCAGGGCGGGTTCGACGCCCGCGGCGACGACTTCAACCGCGCCGTCCAGGCCCAGCGCCAGCCCGGCTCCACCTTCAAGCCGATCGTCTATTCGGCCGCGCTCGACAACGGCATGACCCCGGCCTCGATCATCGTCGACGGGCCGTTCTGCGTGTGGCAGGGGGCGGGGCTCGGCAACAAATGCTTCCGCAACTTCTCCGGCGGCAATGCCGGACCGCAGACGATGCGCTGGGGGATCGAGCAGTCGCGCAACCTGATGACGGTGCGGGCCGCCAATCAGACCGGCATGGACAAGGTGACGCGCCTCGCCCGGATCCTCGGCGTCGGCGACTATCCCAATTATCTCGCGATCGCGCTCGGCGCCGGCGACACCACCGTTTTGAAGATGACCAACGCCTTCGCGATTCTGGCCAACCAGGGTCGGCAGGTGCGGCCGACGCTGATCGACTATGTCCAGGACCGCAACGGCAAGGTCATCTACCGCGCCGACACCCGGCCGTGCGAGGGCTGCAACGCGCCCGACTGGGACGGCAAGCCGATGCCGCGGCCGCCGCTCAGGACCAAGCAGCTGCTCGATCCCCTCACCGCCTACCAAATGGTCCACATCCTCGAGGGCGTGGTCCAGCGCGGCACCGCCCAGGTGCTCCGCGATCTCGGCCGGCCCCTGTTCGGCAAGACCGGGACGACGTCGGGACCGACCAACGTCTGGTTCATCGGCGGCACCCCCGAGATCGTCGCCGGCGTCTATATGGGCTTCGACCAGCCCCGCCCGATGGGCGGCTACGCACAGGGCGGGACGCTGGCGGCGCCGATTTTCAAGCAATTCGCCCAAGTCGCCCTCAAGGACCTGCCGAAGCTGCCGTTCCGAGCCCCGGCCGGTATCCGGATGGTCCGGATCGACCGTCGCTCGGGCAAGAAGGTGTTCGGCGCCTGGCCGACCGACGAACCCAAGGCGGCGGTGATCTGGGAAGCGTTCAAGCCGGAGAGCGAGCCGAGACGTTCGATCCGCCGCGACGAAATGGCGAACCGGCCGCCGGAGAAAGCGGCGCCGCGGCTGAAGGTGCAGCGCACCGACAGCGAGCGCGACAGCGATTTCTTGCAGAATCAGGGGGGGATTTACTAGGTCCGGCGGTAAGGACGGACCGTCATCCTCGCGAAGGCGAGGATCCCAGCGAGACCCGCCGAGACTTCTCGTCCTGGGCCTCCAGCCTCCGCTGGGGTGACGCAGTAGGATATCCCGGCTTTCGCCGGGATGACGAAAGGAAACCGAATGCGCGCCGAAGCGCAGGCCCATGCCGACCGGATACGGTCGGCGCTCGATCTCCTCCGGCGGTTCCTCGACTGGGACCGGGCGCTGAAGCGGCTCGACGAGCTCAATGCGAAGGTCGAGGACCAGGCCTTGTGGAACGATCCCAAGGCGGCCCAGGACGTGATGCGCGAGCGAAGGCGGCTCGAGGAAGCGATCAGCGCCACCCGCGCCATCCAGCAGGAGCTGGACGACACGGTCGAGCTCCTCGAGATGGCGGAGGCCGAGGGCGACGAGGCGATGGAGGCCGACGCGGTGGCCTCGCTCGCCGAGCTCGCCGAGCGGGCGGAGCGGGACAAGGTCGCCGCGTTGCTCGCCGGCGAGGCCGACGCCAACGACACCTATATCGAGGTCAATGCCGGCGCCGGCGGCACCGAAAGCCAGGACTGGGCGGAGATGCTGCAGCGCATGTACAGCCGCTGGGCCGAGCGGCGCGGCTACAAGGTCGAGCTGGTCGACCATCATGCCGGCGAGCAGGCCGGAATCAAGTCGGCCACGCTGCTGATCAAGGGCGAAAATGCCTATGGCTATGCGAAGACCGAGAGCGGCGTCCACCGTCTCGTCCGGATCAGCCCCTATGACAGCAACGCGCGGCGCCACACCAGCTTCTCGAGCGTCTGGGTCTATCCGGTGGTCGACGACGATATCGACGTCGAGGTCAACGAGAGCGACCTCAAGATCGACACCTACCGTTCGTCGGGCGCCGGCGGGCAGCACGTCAACACCACCGACAGCGCGGTCCGGATCACCCACCTGCCGTCGGGCATCATCGTCGCCTGCCAGAACCAGCGCTCGCAGCACAAGAACCGGGCCGAGGCGATGAAGATGCTGAAGGCCCGGCTCTACGAGGCCGAGCTCCAGCGGCGCGAGGCGGAGGCGAGCGCCCAGCACGCGGCCAAGACCGACATCGGCTGGGGACACCAGATCCGCTCCTACGTCCTGCAACCCTACCAGCTGGTCAAGGACCTGCGCACCGGCGTCACTTCAACGGCGCCGTCCGAGGTGCTCGACGGCGACCTCGACCGCTTCATGGCCGCGGCCCTGTCGCAGCGGGTGACGGGCGAGAAGGTCGAAGTCGACGATGTGGATTAGAGCCGGCCTGCTCGCGCTCCTGCTCCTCGCCGGGTGCCGGGAGCGCGCCGAGGAATCGCCCTTTCCCAAGCCGAAGCGGCCGGTCTCGCCGATCGTCTCGTCCAGCTACTCCAACGAGGATGCCCGCGACAGCGTCCGCGAAGCGGAAACGGTGATGGACCTCGCCGACATCGAGGCCGGGATGTACGTCGCCGACATCGGCGCCGGCGAAGGCTATTACACCGTGCGCCTCGCGCCGCTGGTCGGCCGCAAGGGCCGGGTGCTGGCCGAGGACATCGTCCCCGCCACCCGCGACGCCCTCGCCGACCGGGTCACCCGCGAGGATCTGCACAACGTCGCGGTCAAGCTCGGCAAGCCGACCGACCCGCTGCTGCCGGACGGATCGTTCGACCGCATCTTCATGATCCACATGTATCACGAGATCGAACGGCCCAGCGAGTTCCTGTGGAACCTGCGCGCCGATCTGAAGCCGCGCGGCCGAGTCGTCGTCGTCGACGCGGACCGGCCGACCGACCGCCACGGCACCCCGCCGCGCCTCCTCATCTGCGAGTTCGCCGCGGTTGGCTACCAGCTCACCCGCTTCGAACGGCTCGCCGATTCCGAATCCTATTTCGCCCAGTTCGAGCCCCAGGGGCCGCGTCCCGAGCCCAAGGACATCCCCGTCTGCCCGGCGATCGCAGCCGGATGACCGCGCGCCCAAGCGGCGCCTGAGACCGAGACGGGGGATGCCACATCAGAGCAGGCCGAGCTCGCGGAAGCTTCGGCACTCGCCGGCGGCGAAGACGAGATGGTCGTCGAGCCGCACCTCGAGCAGGCGGCCGGCGTCGGCGAGCCGTCGCGCCGCCTCGCGCTCGGCCTCGGTCGGGTTCGCGTCGCCGGCCGGATGGTTGCGGGCGACGATCACCGAATCGGCGCCCGCCCGGAGCGCCGCCGCAAGGATGTCGCGGACCGGAAGGTCGCCGGACTCCGCGGCCGGCGCCGGAAAGGTGGTGGCGAGCAGCCGATGGTTCCGATCGAGGTGCAGAACCGCGACCGCCTCGTCTTCGCGCCCGGCGAAATGGGGCGCCAGCAGCATCGCGGCGGTCGCGGCCGTGCCGACGATCATGGCGAGTCCTCGTCCGCGGCTGCGCTCGCCCCGCCCTTGAACCCCTGCGCCACGACATACCATTCCGAGGAGCCCTTGCGGCTGGCCGGCGGCTTGGCGTGGCGGACCGTCGCGAAGCGCCGCTTGAGCTCCGCCACGAGCTGGTGGTCCGCGCCGCCGGCGAGCACCTTGGCGACGAAGGCGCCGCCGGGCTTCAACTGGCCGGCGGCGAACTCGAGAGCCGCCTCGACCAGCCCCATCGTCCGCAGATGATCGGTCTGCGGATGCCCGACCGTGTTCGCCGCCATGTCGGAGAGGACGAGATCGGCCGGCCCGCCGAGCGCGTCGCGCAGCCGCGACGGGGCCTCGTCGGCGAGGAAATCGAGCTGGAGGAGGATGGCGCCGTCGATCGGGTCGGTCGGCAGCAGGTCGATGCCGACCACCGCCGCCCGCGGCGCGCGCCTGCGGACGACCTGCGTCCACCCGCCCGGCGCGACGCCGAGATCGACCACCCGCTCGACCCCCTTCAGCAAGCCGAAACGGTCGTCGAGCTCGGTCAGCTTGTAGGCCGCGCGCGAGCGATAGCCCTCCGCTTTGGCGCGCTTCACATAAGGATCGTTGAGCTGTCGCTCGAGCCATTTGGTCGAGCCGAGCTTGCGGCCCCGCGCGGTGCGGACCCGGGTTACCACCTGGTTCCTCGCCGGAATTCGGGGCGGGTGACGGAGGGGTAACTGGACCGAGGCCCGTCAATTGCGCCGCCGCCCGACCTCGCCCGGTCCCCCTCCCCATTCGCGAGGGGGAGCTTAATCACAGCCTGTGTCCGTCTTTCGCCATCAGCGAGCGCAATATGCCCTCGCGGATGCCGCGGTCGGCGACCCCCAGGGTCTTCGCTGGCCAGATATCCATGATCGCTTCGAGGATGGCGCAGCCGGCGACGACGAGGTCGGCGCGCTCGGCGCCGATGCAGGGCAGCTCGGCCCGCTCGGCGAAGCTCATCCGCGACAGCATCCGGTTCACCGCCCGCATCGAATCGACCGGCATCATCAGCCCGTCGACGGCGCGACGGTCGTAGCTCGGCAAGGCGAGATGGACGCTGGCCAGGGTGGTCACCGTGCCGCTGGTGCCGAGCAGGCGAATGTTGCCGTCGCGCGGCGGCAGCAGCTCCGCGAAGCGGCGGAAGGCGTGGCGAACCCGCTCTTTCATCCGGCCGTAGGCGGCGAGCCGCTCGTCGGCGTCGGCGAAATCGCGGCCCTCGCTCTCGGTCAGCGACACCACGCCCCAGGGCGCGCTCCACCAGCATTTGATCCGCGGCGTGCCGTCGGCGTCGGTGTCTATCAGGATCAGCTCGGTCGAGCCGCCGCCGATGTCGAAGATCAGGGCCGGCGCGTCGCCGGGCTCGAGCAGCCGGTGGCAGCCCAGCATCGCCAGCCGCGCTTCTTCCTCCGGCGAGATGATCTCGAGGCAGATGCCGGTCTCGCGCCGCACCCGCTCGACGAACTGGCGGCCGTTGACGGCGCGGCGGCAGGCCTCGGTCGCCACCGAGCGCGCCAGCGAGACGTGGCGCCGCTTCAGCTTCTCGGCGCAGACGGCGAGCGCGGCCACCGCCCGGTCCATCGCCGCCTCGGCGATCCGGCCGCTGGTCGCCAGCCCCTCGCCGAGGCGGACGACGCGGGAGAAGGCGTCGATGACGACGAAACCGTCCGGAGCCGGCCGGGCGATCAGCAGCCGGCAATTGTTGGTGCCGAGGTCGAGCGCGCCGTAGGTGTGGCGGGGAGATCGGAAGCTCCGCTGCGCGAGCGGATTCTCGGCAATCTTGGCCGGACCGGGTGCCGGCGGGAGCGGGGCCGTCGCAGCCTGCTGCGCCATAAAGGTGACACTCTTTTTCTCGTTCCGGCGGGGCGGCCCGCCGGTGACTTGCCTGCAGCCTAACAGAAGGCGCGGCGGTGGGGCAAGGGATGGCCCGTGCGGCGGTCGCGATCGCACGGGTTTCCTGACGGCAATGTTCGAAAATGGACCTGATTTGACTCGCCACCGCTCCGTAACAGGGGAAATGGAGCGGACGGGGGATCTGCCATGGCACGACTGAGTCCCGCGAAGGCCAGGAAACGCCTTCTAGACTGCGTGAAGGGCGGCAAAACGGCCCGATTCAAGGTAGCGGAAGCCGCGGAGATCCCCGGTCCCCTAATCCGGGCTCTGGCGTTGTCGCACCCCTGCCCAGACGACCAAGACCCGATCCGGGTGACGCCGGTGGGGATTCGAATCGTTGGGGCGACGGTCAGCAAACGGATCGACCTCGACAGGGCGACACCCCGCGGTGGCGGCCCGCTTTGCCCGATTGAATTCGAACGATGTCATTTCAAGGGGCGATTTTCCGGGGCCCACGCCCATTTCAGCCGCCTCAGCTTCCGCGACTGCACGTTCGAGGAGGCGCCGCTCGACGCAGAAGAACTGGCGGACGCGACCGGGGCTGCACCCGAGGAGAGCCCTCCAAAGCCCACGATCGACCTCGCTGGAGCCACGCTCGACGCCGATCTCCATCTGGCCCAGCTTCGACCGCTGGGGATCGTGCGCGGAAGGGAGATGTCGCGCGCCGACGGCAATCACCTGTGGATTCGTCTGATCGGTGCGCGCGTCGACGGTGAGGTCGATCTTTGCGACTGCCACCTTCGCGCACCGGTCGAACGGCAACATCTGATGTCGGAGAATGCCGAGGACGCGCTCGACCTCTCCCTGACCCAGATCGCCGGCGACCTGCAGCTGGTCGGCTCCTGCCGGGTCGAAGGCAGGATAAAGATGCGCGCCGCCCACATCCGAGGCGATCTGTGGATGAGCGGTGCCGAGATCGAGAATCCCGGACAGCAGGCGCTATTCATGCAGGGAGTCCGGATCGATGGCCTGGCCATGCTGGACGGCCGCTTCGTCGGCCGGGGCGAGGGGCATCCCTTTCGCCGCTTCAAATGCATTGGCGAGCTCCGCCTCAACGGCGCCAACATCGGGCGGAGTCTCTATCTGAGCGATGCGGTGGTGCGCGGGATCCTCCATGCCCCCAACCTCACCGTCGGCGAGAATTGCGTGCTCGACGGGGAATTTTCCGGGCCGATCGACCTGTCCGCCTGCAGCATCGGCGGCTCGCTCAACATCGCAGGCCTCAATCTCGGCGGTCCCGGCAACAGCCTCAGCCTGAGCGATGGAACCATCGGCCGATCGCTCAAGGTTGCAAACCAGGAATTGCATTATGCCCTGGAACGCGCCCGCAGCGTTCGTCTGGTCTGCCTTCCCGGCGTCGACCTGGTGGAGACGCTGTGGTCGGTGAAGCCCCTCGCGAGACCAGGCGAGGGAGAGCCGGTCCCCGCGGGCCGCCACAGGATCCAGGCAGCGTTCCTGGTGGGGCGCCGCCGGCCGATGCGCACCTACATTCTTCATCTCGATGGACACACCGACGTGCTGCAGCGTGCGGCGCGCCATTTTGGCCTTCGGCTCGATCGCAATTCGGCGGTGGAATATGCGAAGCTCCATGGAGCCTACGTCCATACCCGCGATGGCAGGGTGCAGCTGATCGGTCGCGTCCGAGCGGCCAGCGCCGAAGAGCCGTCCGGAGCAGGCACGAATGCCTTCATCTTCAACGCTGCCGGGATACGCGACGACCTGTGTCGGCGCTGGCAATCCGGGTGGTTCGCGACTCGGGAGACATCGCAATCTCTCCGCTGGCCGCTAGCTCGCGCGTTCGGCCGCTGACGACTCTGCCGCAATTTCGCAACGGTCTCGTCGTCCCACGGCGAATTCAGAAAGGCGAAGCGGAACCGGCGAGCGGGGCGTGGTTCTGCGCGCCGGCACTGCCCGGCATGAAGGAGGATCCTCGCTGGCACCGCCTCGAGCGCAAGTTCGAGCCCCATCTGGACTGGAATCCCCTCCTTCAGGCCACGATCGACCTACAGGGCCTGACCTGCGACATGCTGGACGACAATGCCGGCAAGGCTTGGGGTGAGCATCTCGACCAGATCAAAATGAACCATTTCGTCTACCGCCGTGCCGCCTGGGGCGCCGAGGAGGCCGCACGAAAGTCCAGCTTTCAATTGTGGGGGGGCGGGGTCCTGTATCGCTTCATGCACTGGGTCTCCCGATTCTCACCCGGCGGCCGGGCCGACCGGGTCAGCGAGCCCAGCGAGCCTCTTGAGCCATGGGAGGCGCGGCGGAACTGGATCTATCGCCAGTTTCCGGCCGACCGCGGGATTTTCCCGGGCTCGCGGCGCCTCGGCAAGCTCCACCTGCGTCCGCAGCCCTTCGAACAGGTCATCCTCGCCGCGCGGGCCGAGGGGCGCGAACTGGAGGCGCTCCAGTTCGAAATGCTGCGAAGCCGGATCGCATGGCGGATTTTCAACAAGGACATTCGATGGCTGCTGGCGCCCTTCGCCCTCATTTTCGGAGCGTTGTGGCTCTGGTGGCAGGAGGACGGGAGGATGCTCACGATCGCGGCTCTGGTCGCGACGCTGGTGCTCATGGCATTGCTTTCGGCGGTCGACGCCAGGCTTCGGCGCCGGGTCCCGCGCAGAAGGGCGCGATGGCTGATCAGAAACGTCCTCATCTGGTCGCCCGCCGCCTTTTTATTCTTGGCGGGCGGCTGGTGGCAAAAGCCCTTCCACTTCATCGTCGCTTTCCTGATCTACAGCTCGATCCGGCTGGCGGCCGTGTTCGCGAACGCCGTCATGAGGATCGGAACCGGCTACCTGCGACAGCCGATCAATGCCTTCCTGATGATCGTCATCGCTTTCCTGATCGGATGGACGGGTGTTCACGAAGCCAATCGGCGAGACATGCTCGTCGTCGAAGCTCTCCCGGTGGCCTCCCTCGCCGGGCCCGACAAGCATGTCGAATGGACGCAAATGCCGCCGCGGCCCTATGACCCCGCCGGCAAGGCCATCGTGGTCGGAAGCGCCAAGGCGCCGAACGAGGCGGCATACCGGGAAATTCCCTGCAGCCCTGGTCTCAGCGAGCCCCTCTATGCGCTCGACGTGTTGATCCCGCTCGTCGACCTTCATGAGGAGAGTCGCTGCTCGGTTCGACGCTTTCCGGTACCGCCTCCCGAGGACGTCCGGCATCGCGAAGCCGAGCCCGCCTATCACGCCGCGCAAGGGGATCACGAACCGGATCGCAGCTGCGAGGAACTCAGGACAGAACGACCCCATCCCATCGGCTGCATGACCGCGCGCGAGCTGATCCAGGCCTTTCCTAGCCGCGCGCTCGAGAGCCACCGCTTCTGGTGGTGGATGAAGGCGCTCTACGCCATCGCCGGTTGGTTCATCGTCTCGCTGGCTCTGCTCACCTTCGCGCAGGTGAACCGCACCCGCGGCGAGGTCGCGGAAAGCTGAGTTCAGACTATACCCATCCGTTGCCGCGACAGGCAGAGCAGCTCGACCCTTGCCGCTCCAGCGCAAATGATCGGGTGGCCGCGATGCAACAGGCGCGTCGAAATTGACCATCCCGCCGATTTTTGCCGTTTCTCAACCCTTTGGCTTGATAAGCAGAGGCCATGAGCCGGATCGACGATCTCGCCATCGCCAAAGTCTTCTCGCCGCTGGCGGGATGGGCGGAGCATCGTCTCGGCCTGGGCCAGTGGCGGCTGTCGCTGGAATGCCTCAACGGCCATATCGCCTTCTATCTCGCCGGCCTCGCGCTCTCGATCGCCGGCAAGGGCATGGCCGACGGCATCTTCGCCAGCCTGCTGATCGCCCTGGCCTGGCTGCTGCTGATGGAGGCGGTTCGGCGAGTCGCCTACCGCCAGGCCGGCTCGTCTCTCGGGGTCCAGACCGCGCGCATGCGCGAGTGGCATTTCCGACTGATCCTGCTCGTGTCGCTGCCGATCAGCATTTCGCGCGCCGAAGAGCTTGCCAATGCCTGCTACAGCGTCTCGCTCCTCCTCCTGCTCTGCCACCTCTATTTCAAGGCATGCGACTCGCCGCCGCCGCAGGGACGACGCCGCCTCGCCTGGCAGCGCGGCTAGTCCAGCGGCTTCGCGAAGCGATAGCTGGTCCGCTCGAAACCGAGCTTCCGGTAAAAAGCATGGGCCCCTGAAAGGTCGGCGTTGCTGGTCACCTCGATCAGTCCGCAGCCCTGCTTGCGAAGCTGCTCGCTCGCCGCCTCGACGAGGGCGCGGCCGACGCCGCGACGGCGCTGCCGTTCCGCCACCGCGATCATCGTGATCCGGCCGACCGGAGACGGTCGGTGGAGGACGGGCGTGACATGCCAGGTGAGGACGCCGATCGCCTCGCCCCGGTCCGCGACGAGCGCGACCTCCCCCGCCTTGCGGAGCCGGGCCAGGCGCGCCGCAATCTCGCTGGCGCCGGCCCGATGGCCGAGGTCGGCGAGAAGGCCGGCGATCGCCGCCGCGTCGGCGGGCCGCGCCGGCCGCACGGCAAGCGGCGGCTCGGGTTCCGGCTCGGGCTCGGGCGACGGCCGCCTCGCGGGTTTCGGGCGCGTCTTTCCCCCTGCGGCGCTCAGCGAGCCCTTCCAGTCGGCCGCCGCCCCTTTGTGGAGATAGTCCTCGATCTCCTCGGCGGTGGCGGTGAGGCCGTTGCGGCCGAAGCCGAGCAGCTCCGCGCCCGCCGCATCGGTCAGGCCGTAGCGGCCGTAATCGCCCCTGCCCGGAGTGCGGCGGCGCGACTTGACGAGCTTCAGACCGCGATTCGCCGCCATTTCCCGCAGCGCGTCGTCGCGCTCGGCTCGGGCCAAGGTCAGGTCTTCTTCGCCGCCTTCTTGCGGCCGCCGCCGCTCTTCGTGCCGCCCGCGCCGGACCGGCCGCGCACCAGCGGAATGGCGGCGGCGGCGATCGCCCCGGCGGCGAGGGCCGCGCCGGCCGCGATCGCCGTCTTGGGATTGTCGCGGGCATAATCGGCGGCCTGGCCGGCGATCCGGCCGGCGCGTTGGCTCAGGGTCGCGGCGCCGCCCTGCTCCTGCTGGGGCTCGGCGGGGCCGGCATGGGGCATGGCGCTGTTGGGAATGTGGGACATGGGTTACGCTCCGTCTTCGGCTGAGGTGCACAAGGGGAACGACGACGGTGGCGGGCCGGTTCCGGCCGCATACCGATCGTTAACCGGTGCCGCCGATCATCCTCACGCGAGTCGAAGGGGCGAGGACGATGGGCATCCTCTGCAGGCTGGGACAGCATCGCGCGGCGCCGCAGGTGCGCGCCAATGGCGGGGTCGCCTTCGGCCGCTGCCTCGGCTGCGGCCGCGGCCTGATCCTTTCCGCCGCGGGCTGGCGGCCGGTCCCCCGCGGCTATCGGATCGTCTGGCGGAGCGAGCCGCCGGCACGCGCGGCCGACCCGGCGCAGCTGCCGCTGATGCTGCCCGAGCCGCCCGGGCCGCCGGCCGGTCCGTGCCGGATCGCGCGCGCCGCGGCGGAGCCGCGCCGGCGCGCGCCCCGCACCGCGCGGGCGCTGGCCGCCGCCGAGCGAGCAACGGCTTGACGCAAATCCCTGCGGCGGCGTCGTTTTCGGCGCAACCTTGATTCAGGTTATGCGCTTTCGGCGGGCCAGGACATGCGGTCTATTATTTCATCCTGCGCGGCGAGCGCTTCGAGCTGCCCGATCTGGCCGGCAAGAGCCTGGCCGATGACGCCGCGGCGCGGGCCGAGGCGGAGCGGCTGGCGGCAGAGCTGATCGAGACCGCGCTGGTGGCGGGCACCTTGCCGCCCGACGCCGTCATCGAGGTCGACGACGAGGAGATGCGGCCGGTCCTGGCGCTGCCGCTCAACCGTTCCGGAGGATGAGCGTCCGCCCTAGCGGATGCAGATCCAGGTCGCCTCGTGCTTCTCGATCGGCCGCTCCCGGTCGCCGCCGATGGTCACGCGCGCCGGCCAGCCCTGGTCATATTCATCGGCCCCGACGCCGGTCGGATCGAGGCGACGGCCGACGCTGACAGTGACCCCGGGCGCCGTGAAGAAGCCGCCGGTCGGCCCGACCGGGCCGGACACGGCGAGCGCCACCGGTCGCCCGTCGATCCGGGCCACCGCGCCGGCGGCGTTGACGACGAGGTAGAGGCGATCGTTCTTCCGCAGCCGGCAGGCCGGGTAGGCGCGGAGGCGGGGTCCGACATCCGATTGCCGCAGAAAGGCGAGGCGCTGGGGCGGCTCGATGTCCTCGCGCGTGCGGTCGGCGAGCTTGTCGAGCCGGTTGGTCAGCTCCTCGACGCTGTTGGCGCGAGCCACCACCTCCTCCTCGCCGGAGCCGCAGCCGGCGAGCGGGAGCGCGAGGAACAGGGTCAGAGCGCGCAGCATGCGGTTTCAACCCGGACGGCGCCAACTCGATCCCGCGCCCCGGCGGCGGGGCGGGCGGATCAGGCGCGGCGCGGCGGCGCCGGCGCGAACCGCCAGGTCTCGCCGCCTTGCGCCTTGACTCCGCACAGGGTCGCCGCCCCGCCCCCGCCGAGCCGCCCGATCAGGCCGGCGAGCGCGTCGCCGCGCGGGCTCGCCTCCGGCGCCACCCGCCGCAGGCAGAGGAGCACCAGCCGGCGCAGCAGCTCGGGCGGCAGGCCGTCCGGGCGCAAGATCACCGCGCCCCCCGCTTCCGCGACCCGCGCCGCGAACAGCGGCCCGACCGTCCAGTCGAGCGCCGCCTCGGCCTCCGCCAGCAGCGCGGCGCTGCGGGCGAGCGCGGGGACGTCGAGCCACGGCGCCTCGCTGAGCCGGCGCCGCAACCGCACCCGATCGAACGCCTCGTCCTCGTTGCTCGGGTCGCGCGCTGGCTCGAGACCGGCGGCGCGAACCAGCGCCTCCAGCTCGGTCCGGCGCCAGCCGAGCAGCGGCCGGCACAGGCGCAGCTTGCCCGCCGTCCCCGGAACCGGCCCCGCCGACCTCACTCCGGCCAGGCCGGCGACTCCGGATCCGCGGTTGAGCCGCATCAGCAGCGTTTCGGCCTGGTCGTCGGCATGATGGGCGGTGGCGGCAAGGGTGAGACCTTGCGCCTCCATCCAGCCCGCCAGCGCCGCATAGCGGGCCTCGCGGGCGGCGGCCTGGACGCCTTCCCCCGCCCGCTCGACGCGTACGGCCAGAATGCGGTGCCCAACTCCCAGCTCGCCGCACAGCCGGGCGACCTCCAGCGCCTCGGCCGAGCTGTCCGGCCTGAGGCCGTGGTCGACCGTCGCGGCATGGACCCGGCCGGGCAAGGCGGCGTGGGCGAGGAGCAGCAGGGCGAGGCTGTCCGGTCCCCCGGAGACCGCGACGGCGAGCGCGGGCGGAGTCCCGGCCAGCATCTCGAGGTCGCGGCGGAATCGCTCGACGAGGTCCGGGGGCGGAGAAGCAGCCATCGTCCGACCTTAACGCGAGGATACGGCGGGATACAGAATGCGTTCAGCCCGTCTGGCCCAGTGCCCCTTCGTCCCGGCCGGGACCTGAAAACAAAAAAGGTGTCTATCGCGTGGCTTCCCGCAAAGCGTTCGTCCTCGCCCTTCTCGTCGGAACGGCGCCGACGTCGCTCCTCGCCCAGGAGCCGCCGCCGTCCGGCCGCGGTCCGGCCGCGGAACCGGCCCCGCCGGGACCCGCCGCCGCCGCCGATGCGCCGCCCGACCCGGACGACCCCGACGCCGACCTCGACGAGGACGAAGGCGAGACGATCGTCGTCACCGGCCAGCGCCAGCGCGGCGCCGTCCTCGGGGACATCCCGCCCGAGGTCCAGCTCGACCGCCGCGAGATCCGGGCGCTCGGCGCCGGCAGCCTGACCGAGCTGCTCGACGCTATCGCCCCGCAGACCCGCAGCGGGCGCGGCCGCGATCAGGGCCGCCCCGTCATCCTCCTCAACGGCCGCCGCATCTCGGGCTTCTCCGAAATCCGCAACATACCGCCCGAGGCAATCGAGCGGGTCGACATCATGCCGGAGGAGGTCGCCCTCAAATACGGCTATCGCGCCGATCAGCGGGTGGTGAACTTCGTCCTTCGCCGCCGCTTCCGCGCCTATACCACCGAGCTCGAGGGCGGCTTCGCCACGGCGGGCGGACGCGCTTCCTGGGAGGCCGATCTCAACTATCTGCAGCTCGACCGCACCGGCCGCGTCAATCTCGCCGCCGAATACAGCCACGCCGACCGACTGTTCGAAAGCGAGCGCGACATCGTCCAGGCCGATCCGCCGCCGGGCCTCGAGCTCGGCCGTTTCCGTACCCTGCTGCCCGAGACCGACCGGCTCGAGCTGAACGGCACGCTCAACCGCGCGGCCTCCGCCGACGTCTCGGCGACCCTCAATGCCAGCCTCGACGTCAGTTCGAGCACCGCCTTTCTCGGGCTGCCGCGGCCGAGCCTGACGCCGCCGGGCCTGCGCCGCGACAGCGACAGCCGCGCCGGCCAAATCGGTCTCTCCGTCAACGGCTCGATCGCGCCGTGGCAATGGTCGTTGACCGGCAATCTGGACCGCTCGGCCAGCGAGACCGAAACCCAGACCAGCGGCGGTACCGACCATTCGCGCTCGGTCAGCCAGGTCGGCAATGCCGAGCTGGTGATGAACGGGCCGCTGTTCGACCTCCCCGGCGGGGCCGTCACCGGCGCCGCCCGCGCCGGCTTCGACGCCCGCGGCCTCGACAGCGAGGTCGAGCGGGGCGGCGTCATCACCTTGCGCGACCTCTCCCGCACCCGCGAGAATGCGCAGCTCAATCTCGACATCCCGATCGCCAGCCGGCGCCGGGCGGTGCTGACGCCGCTCGGCAACCTGTCGGCCAATTTCAACGCCGAGGTCGAGCATCTCTCCGACTTCGGGACCCTGCGCACTCTCGGCGCCGGCCTCAGCTGGTCGCCCGTGTCCGAGGTCAGCCTGATCGCCTCGTTCACCGACGAGGACGGCGCGCCATCGATGCAGCAGCTCGGCGACCCGATCGTCTCGACGCCGGGCGTGCGCGTGCTCGACTTCGTCCGCGGCGAAACCGTCGAGGTGAGCCGGATCGACGGCGGCAACCCGGCTTTGCTCGCCGACAACCGCCGGGTGTGGAAGGTCGGCGCGACCCTGCGCCCGCTCGACGACAAGGACCTGTCGATCACCGCCAACTACACGTCGAGCCGGATCGTCAACGCCATCTCGACCTTCCCGGCCGCCACCGCCGAGATCGAGGCCGCCTTTCCCGACCGCTTCCAGCGCGACGCCGGCGGGCGGCTGCTTCTCGTCGACACGCGGCCGGTCAATTTCGCGCGAGTCGACCGCTCCGAGCTGCGCTGGGGGTTCAACCTCACTTGGCCGATCGGGCCGCAGCCCCAGCCGGGCCAGTTCCGCGGCCGCTTCGGCCGCGGCGGTCAGGGCGCCGCCGGCGCTCCGCCCGCCGAAGGCCAGGCGCGGCCGCCGCAGGGCCAGGCCGACCCCACGGCGGCGCAGGGCGAACGCCGTTCGCGCCAGGGCGGGGGAAGCGGCGGCTTCGGCGGGCGCGGCGGCTTCGGCGGGGGTCGCGGCGGCTTCGGCGGCGGCGGCTTCGGCGGCGGCGGCTTCGGCGGCCGCGGCGCCGGCGCGGGCCGGCTGCAGCTCGCCCTCTATCACACCTGGCACTTCACCGATTCGGTGCTGATCCGGCCGGGCGTGCCGGAACTCGACTTTCTCGACGGCTCGGCGGCGGGAAGCCGGGGCGGACGACCGCGCCACGAGCTCGAATTGCAGGCCGGCCTGTTCAAGAACGGCCTCGGCGCGCGCCTCACCGCCAATTGGCAAAGCGCGACGTTCGTCCGCGGCGGCCCGATCGCCGCCACCGGCAGCGGCGACGACCTGTTCTTCGACGATCATGCGACGGTGAACCTGCGCCTGTTCGCCGACCTCGGCCTCCAGCCGTTCGCCCGAGAGCACCGCTTCCTGCGTGGAATGCGGGTCAGCCTGGCGATCGACAATCTGTTCGATGCCCGCCAGCAGGTCCGCGACCGGCTGGGCGAGACGCCGCTCCCCTACCAGCCGGGCTATCTCGACCCGCTCGGCCGGTCGGTGCGGCTCAGCGTCAGGAAGCTCTTCTTCTAACCGCGGCAATCCAGCGGCCTCGGAGGCTGCCGGATGGCCGCGCTCAGTTCGCAGGAGCGTCTAGAAGGTGATCCCTCCCGGGAGCCCCGGCAGCCGGCGCTTCTTCTTCTTGCCGGGCTGCTGCTCGCGCGGCCGCTCGGCCTCCTCGTCGTCGCCCATTCCCGGCAGGGTCATGCCGAGCAGACCCATATGGGTGGACTTCGTCCTGAGCTTGACCGTCCATTCCGGCCGCCAGGTTCGCGGCGCCGTCGCCGGGCGCGGCTGGGCGAAATTGCTCTCGCCGCCGAAAGCGATCAGGGTCAGCATCGATTGCGGCGCCGCCCGCGCCACCTCGGCCGGGACGGTGCAGCGATCCGCCGCCGCCGGCATCAGCACCCGGCTCTGGACCAGGCGGACGAGGTCGGCCTCGGCGACATAGTCGAACGCCATCATCGCCGCCTGCGTCTCGGACGAGGTCCAGATGACGAAGTCGCCGTTCTGGGCCGCGCCCATCACCGCGCCGAACCAGGCCCGGGCGCCGGGAATCGGCCGCCACACCAGCGGGATCGAGCCCGACGGACCAGCGGTGTTGGAGGTCAGGGTGACGGGCGCGAGGAAATCCTGGCCGGCGCCGAGCGAGAAGCGGATCTCGGGCGAATAATTGCCCCGGACGACATGCTCGCCGACCAGCGAACCGCCCGGCGGCACGCGAGTCTGAGTCCGCTCGTTCGGCCATTCGCCATAGGTGATCGAGGTCGCCGGCGAGGGCGGAGTCATCGGCTTCAGCGCCAGGTTGGCGAAAGCCGGCGGCATCCGCCCGGCCGCCATCGAGGCGAAGTCGATCACCGCCGGCTGGCCGGGCCGGGCGCGCTCGCCGCAGCCCCAATAGATCAGCATCCGGCCGCGCGGCCGCTCCATCTGGCCCCAGGGCTGCGCGGGCCCGGCGGTGCGGGGCGCCGCCTGCGGCGTGACCAGCGGCAGGCTCGGTCCCGCCTGAAGACCGGCCGGCGGCAGATGCTCGGCCGCGGGCGCGCCGGCGGCTCGGCGGGGGCTGCCGAGCTGAAGGGTCAGCGTGCGGGCGTAGGACGAGCGGCTGCCCCGGCCGCCGCCGAACATCGCGCCGATCATCGCGCCGGCGCTCGGCCGTGCCTGCCCCATGCCGCCGGCCATTCCGGCGAGGCCGGAGGCGGTGTCGGCGCTCATCCAATAGACGGCGGGGCCGGCGGCGGCGCGCGTCTGCGCGAAAGCCGCGGCGGCGCCGGCCAGGGCGACCAGGCTCGCGCCTGTCCAGATCATGAACTTACCCCTCATCGCGCGTCCCCTGCTGGAATCGGCGCCGCTTATAGCGGCGTCGCTCCAATGCGCAAAATAACCGTATCGGTTGCGCAAGGTCCGGTGCCGCGAACCGGTCGGCGCGAAAACCGGAACGATGGCGCGCCGCCTTCGCTGTGCCGGCGATGAGCGAGGACGCCGCCTTCCTGAGGGAGCAGGCGCGCCGCTGCCGTCGGCTCGCGCGTGGCATCTCGACGCCGGACGTGGTCCGGACCCTCATTCTTCTGGCGGACGATTACGACGCCCGAGCGGAACAGGCGGAACAGGAAAAACCGGGGCAGCCGTGAACCCCCGACCGGACCGGCGGCGGCGGTCGATCTTCCGCCGATCCGCCGCCGTCCCGATTTCTAGCGGCACCTGGCCTGGGATCTCGCGGCCGGCAGGCGCTGCCTGAGCCAGTCGCGCATCGTCGCGCCGTAGACGTCCTGCAACTCGTCATAGGCCTTGCAGGCGTCGGCGGGCTTGTCGAGCGCGACCAGCGCCTGGCCGAGGAAATAGAGGCTGTCGGCGGCGCGCTCGCCGCGCGGATTGGCCTGATAATTGGCGAGGAAGGTCTTGGCCGCCGTCGCCGGCTTGCCGGCATCGAGATAGGCGCGGCCGGCGAGGTTTGAGGCCCAGCTCGCCCACTTGCTAGTCGGATAGCGCTTGGCGACCGCTTCCAGCGCCTGCTGCGCCTCGGTGTAACGCTTCGCCTCCCACAACCGGAAACCGGCATTGTAAGCCTCCTCGGCGTCGGCCTCGCGGCTCGCCGACGCGCTCGGTGCGGGCCGCTCGGCACCGGTGACCGCCGGCGAGGGCCGCGGCAGCTGCGGCGCCGCCGAGCTATCGCGCGCGGGCTCGGCGGCGGGCGGCGCGGCGCCGCGCTCGAGCGTGTCGAGGCGGGGGGCGGTGCTGTCGCGGAAACGGGCGAAGGCTTCCTCCAGCTGGCGCAGACGGTTGGCATTCTGCTCGGTCTGGCCGGTCAGCTCGCGAAGCTGCGCCTCAAGCGAATCGACGCGGGCGGTGAGGTCGGCGACGGCGCTCGACGCGGGGACCCCCGCCTGGGCGACGCCGCCCGGCTGCGGCTCGATCTCGGGGACAACCTGGGTTCCGCCGGGGAAGACCCGGCGCTGGACGGCGCGAAGCTCCTGCTCCAGCCGTTCGATCCTGCGCTCCGGGCTCTCGCTGCGCTGGGCCGCGGCCGGCGCCGCGACGCTGGCCAGCAGGAGCATCCCAACAAGATGAAAACGCATCACAATTCCCCCGCCCTTACGGTCCCGCGCTTCATCCTAAACGGCTTGAGCGCGCCGTAGAAGAGTGAATTATTACGGTGTCGCCGGCGGCGGGGCCGGCGCCGCGCCGCGGGTTCGCGCGAGCAGATCCGCCGGCGCCAGGCTGACGTTGGAGATGGTCGTCTCCGGCGGCCCGATCGGCGGGATCGCGGTGCCGCCCACGCTGACCCTGAGGACGTTGGCGCGCGCCGTGCGGATGCGCGGCGACTGCGCGCCCGCCGGCACCTGATAGCTCTGCCCCGCCTTCAGCGTGCCCATGTAGAGCGCCGGACCGCCGCCGGCCTGGTCGATACGCAGCCAGACATCCTCGGCGGCGGTGAGGACGACCGGGCCGCTGGTCGGTGCGGCCGCGGGGATGGTCGGCTGGCCGCGGCGCGGCGCGGCCGACCTGGCGGGCGCCGAAGGAGCGTCGCTCTGGGTGATGGCGATATCGGCCGGCGCGCCGTCGTCGACCGCGCTGCTGCGCCAGACGAGATAGACGATGACGAGAAGGATCGCGATCACCGCCGCGGCGATAGCGATCGAGCGGGGCGGCACCCGCGCCGGATCGGCCGGCTCATAATAAGCGGCCGCGGCGGGGCCGCCGGCGCGGCTGCCGCCGAGCTGCTCGCGGACCTCGGCGCCGATCTGGGCGCCGTCAAGGTCGATCGTGTTGGCGTAGCTGCGCGCGAAGCCGACGCTGTAGGTGATGGCGGGCAGCGCGTCCCATTCCTCCCGCTCGATATGCTCGAGGTGGCGGATCGGGATTCGCGTCTGGCGGGCGACGTCCTCGAGGCTGAGGCCCTTCGCCTCGCGGGCGGCGCGAAGGCGCTCGCCAACCGAGCCGGTTTGCAGCTGGTCCTGCTCCAAATCCGCCATCGGACGCTTTTTTCCTCCCAAATGGACCGATTCATAGAGACGGGGAGCGGCGACAAAGTCAACCGGAGCGGCGTACCACCTGTCCAGGCGATTGCCCGATCCGCCATCGCGAGCGAGCGAAGCAATGACGCTCTAGCGCACCTGCACCCCCTGGTCCTCCGCCCACGCCCTGAGCGCGCCGCGCAGGTCGGCCGGCGGGATCGCGAGCATCTCCTCCATCTTCGGCAGCAGCGCGGCCCGGTCGAGCGAGCGGATCATCGCCTTGATCGGGCCGACCGCCGCCGGCGTGATCGAGAAGCGGGTGAGGCCGATTCCGATCAGCGCCATCGCCTCCAGCGTCCGCCCCCCCATCTCGCCGCACACTCCGACCGGCACTCCGGCCGAGTCCGCCTCGCGCACGATCCGCCGCAGGAAACGGAGGATCGACGGGCTCAGCCAGTCGTAGCGCTCGGCGAGCTTGGGATGGGCGCGGTCGGCGGCGAACAGGAACTGGGTGAGGTCGTTGGTGCCGATCGACAAGAAGTCGATCTTGGGCAGCAGGATGTCGAGCGTCTCGGCCAGCGCCGGCACTTCGAGCATGGCGCCGTAGCGTATCTGGGTCGGCAGCAATTTCTTGCGGCTCGCCAGCCATTCACGCTGCTGCTCGACCAGCGCCCGCGCTTCGTCATATTCCCAGGGCTCCGACACCATCGGAAACATCACGTTGAGCTCGCGGCCGGCGGCGGCGCCAAGCAAGGCCCGCGCCTGCGCCTTCATCAGTCCGTCGCGGTCGAGGGCGAGTCGAAGCGCTCGCCAGCCCATCGCCGGATTCTCCTCGAGGCCGCCCTCGCCCATGTCGATGTAGGGCAGCGCCTTGTCGCCGCCGACGTCGACGGTGCGGAAGATGACCGGCCTCTCGCCCGCCGCCTCGAGCACCGCCTTGTAAAGCCGCTGCTGGCTCTCGCGGCTGGGCAGCGTCGCCGAGACCAGGAACTGGAATTCGGTGCGGAACAGGCCGATGCCGTCGGCACCCATCATCTCCAGCGCGGCGACGTCGTCGCGGAGGCCGGCATTGACCATCACCCTGATCCTGAGGCCGTCCTTCGTTACCGGCGGCAGGTCGCGCAGCGCCGCGAACTCGGCTCTGCGTTTCTGGGTGACCAGAAATTTCGCCTTGAACGCCTCCTCGACGGCCGCGCTCGGCCGAACGAACGCCACGCCCTCGTCGCCGTCGAGCAGGACCTCGTCGCCCTCGCCGATCACCTGGCGGACGTTGGCGACGCGGCCCAGCATCGGCACCCCCATCGCGCGGGCGACGATCGTGACATGAGCGGTCAGCGACCCTTCTTCCAGCACCACCCCCTTCAAACGCCGCCGGTCATATTCGAGCAATTCAGCGGGGCCGAGGTTGCGGGCAACGAGCACGGTGTCGTGCGGCAGGCCGGTCTGCGCCGCCGTGCCGAGCTGGCCGGCGACGATGCGCAGCAGCCGGTTCGACAGGTCGTCGAGATCGTGCATCCGGTCCTGCAGCAAAGCGTCGTCGATCTCGCGCATCCGCATCTGCATGCGCTGGCGGACGCGCTCGATCGCCGCCTCGGCGGTGAGGCCGGAATCGATCGCCTCGTTGATCCGTCGCGACCAGCCCTCGTCATAGGCGAACATCTTGTAGGTCTCGAGCACCTCCTGATGCTCGCCCGCGGTGCCGAATTCGGCCTGGTTGGTCATTGCATCGATCTGCTCGCGCATCTTGCGGAGGCGTCGGCCGCAACGTG
>Ga0196963_10000209_pt1 | contig 56239 bp, 50 predicted proteins | sample S1_5metaG_FD_148600 | JGI IMG/M metagenome (GOLD analysis project Ga0196963, IMG submission 148600) | Soil microbial communities from Anza Borrego desert, Southern California, United States - S1_5 | ecosystem: Environmental > Terrestrial > Soil > Desert | place: USA: California | collected... | reverse complement strand
TCCTTCGCGACTGGCGCGCCACGCTGATCTCGGCGGTTGCCATCCCGCTTTCGGCCATCCCGACCTTCTGGTTCATGGACCTGATGGGCTTCTCGCTGAACGGCGTCACCTTGCTGGCGCTGAGCCTGGTCGCCGGCGTGCTCGTCGACGACGCGATCGTCGAGATCGAGAATATCGTCCGGCACATGCGGATGGGCAAATCTGCCTATCAGGCGGCGATCGAGGCGGCCGACGAGATCGGCCTCGCCGTCGTCGCCACCACTTTCTCGATCGTAGCGGTGTTTCTGCCGGTCGGCATGATGGGCGGCCTGATCGGCCAGTATTTCAAGAGCTTCGGCATGACCATCGTCGTCGCCGTGCTGATCAGTCTCGCCGTCGCGCGCCTGATCACGCCAATGATGGCCGCCTATTTCCTGAAGGCCAAGGGCCCCGCCAAGCATGGGGAGGGCTGGCTAATGGACCGCTACATGATCCTGCTCTGGTGGTCGCTGCGGCACCGCTGGAAGACCGTGTTCATCGGCGTGCTCGCCTTCGTCGCGACGATCTTCGCGTTCATGACCCTGCCCTTCACCTTCCAGCCCAACGTCAACAGCGACTTCAGCTCGGTGGCGGTCGAGATGGCGCCGGGATCGACCCTGCAACAAACCCAGCGCGTCGCCAGCCAGGCTGCCGACATCATCCGTCGGGAGCCCGACGTGCTCAAGGCCTTCGCCTCGATCCGCGTCGGCGGCGCGAACATCTACATCACGCTGAACGAAGATCGGGAGAGGACGAGCAGCGAGTTCGAACGCCAGACCGCGCCCAAGCTGCGCGAGATCGCGGACGCCCGGGTCTATTTCCGCTCGCAGCAGGGCTTTGGCAACCGCGACATCGGCATCATGCTCTCGGGCGACGATCCAGTGAAGCTCGAACGGGCCGCTAACGCCATCGTCCAGGACATGAAGAAGCTGCCCGACGTGAAGGCACCGCGGATCGAGGGCGATCTGAGGCGGCCCGAAATTATGATCAAGCCGCGCTTCGATCTCGCCGCCGACCTGGGCGTGACGACGACCGCCTTGAGCCAAACGATCCGCATCGCCACCCAAGGCGAAATCGACCAGAACAGCGCCAAATTCTCGCTGTCCGACCGCCAGATCCCGATCCGGGTATCGCTAAACGAGGAATCGCGGCAGAACCTTTCGACCATCGAGAACCTGCCGGTGCCAACCGCCAGCGGTGGCTCGGTGCCACTGAAGGTCGTGGCCGAGATCGGCTTCGGCGCCGGGCCGACCCAGATCCAGCGTTTCAACCAGCAGCGCCGCATCGTCGTCGGCGCCGACCTCGCCCCGGGGGTCGTCGAGGCGATGAGCAAGATCAAGCAGCTCCCTTCCTACAAGAACCTTCCCGCGGGCGTGGAGCATGCCCGCCAGGGCCAGCAGAAGGCGCAGCAGGAGCTGATCGAGAATTTCACCATGGCGGTGATCGCCGGGATTTTCCTCGTCTTCGCGGTGCTGGTGCTGCTCTACAAGAGGATCGTGCCGCCGTTCGTGAACATGGGCTCGCTGCTGCTGGCACCATTGGGCGGGGCGATCGCGCTCCACTTAACCGGCAACGCCATGTCGATGCCGGTGATGATCGGCATCCTGATGCTCCTCGGCATCGTCGCCAAGAACTCGATTCTGCTGATCGACTTCGCCATCGAGGAGATGGGCAAGGGCGTGCCCAAGGACGAGGCGATCGCCGATTCCGGCCACAAGCGCGCCCAGCCGATCGTGATGACGACGGTGGCGATGGTCGCCGGCATGCTGCCGACCGCGATCTCCCTCTCCGGGGACGGCAGCTGGCGGGCGCCGATGGGGATCGTCGTGATCGGCGGCCTGATCCTGTCGACCGTCCTCACCCTGGTGATCGTGCCGGCCGCCTTCAGCCTCGCCGACAGCTTTGAATCCTGGATCGGGCCGAAGTTCGGCCGGCTGCTGACCACCGGCGGCAAGGCCGGCCACGGCCCCCTCGCCCCGCAGCCCGCGGAGTGAGGCTCGGCGCTCGAGACGCGGGGCCGGCGCGCAGGCAGATCGAAACGTGAACTGGCGGGCAGCCCAGGCCAGCCCGGGCGGCCAGTCCGGCCCCGGGCCCGATGAAGGGAGCAGTGAAGAGCGCTTCGTCGAACGAAGGACGGCGCCATGTGGCCGCCGCGACCGCGTAAATGGGGGAGGCGAGGTTCGCCTCCGATTTGCGTCGGGACGCGCGGCTATGGAATCCATGAGCGCGGCCCGGCGCTTCCGGTGGACCCAAATGGCACGCGGGATATTGAACAGCCGATGAGCTCCACCGCGCCGGCCCGCTCCCACCGATCCGCACCCTCCGCCCAGGGCCTGCGCACGATGCGGATCGTCGCCACCGGCATGCTGTTCGCGATGGGCGCTGTGTTTCTGGTCGCCAACGCCTTCCAGGCGGCGCATCCGGCGGTGCCGTTCGTCAAGGCCTTCGCCGAGGCGGCGATGGTCGGCGGCCTCGCCGACTGGTTCGCGGTCACCGCCCTGTTCCGGCATCCGCTCGGCCTGCCGATCCCGCACACCGCGATCATTCCCAGGAACAAGGACCGGATCGGCGGTGCCCTCGCCGCCTTCCTGCGCGAAAACTTCCTGATCCCGAGCGTCGTCGCGCGGCGGATGCGCCATGTCGACATCGCCGGCGCGATCGGCCGCTTCCTCGCCAACCCGCCCCCGGAAGGCCGCCTGCGCGAGGGCGGGTCGCGGCTGATCGCCGACCTGCTCGAGGCGCTCGACCAGGAAAGGCTGGGCGGCATGGTCAAGACCGCGGTCGCGACGCGGATGCGCTCGCTCGAAGTGTCGCCGCTGATCGGCCAGGCGCTGGACGGGGCGATCACCGAGGAAAGGCACATCCCGATTCTCGACGGCATCGTCACCTGGGCGGGACGCACGCTCGACGCCAACGAGGACCTGATCCGTAACATGGTCCACGAGCGCGCCGGCTGGATCATGAAGCTCGCCGGGCTCGACGCCAAACTCGCCGACGCGATCGTCGACGGCCTGCGCAAGCTCACCATCGACATGGCGATCGACCCGGCCCATCCCCTGCGCGCCAAGGCCGAGGAGGGGCTTGCCGCGCTCGCCTGGGACATGCGCTACGACCCGGAGATGCAGGCCAAGGTCGAGAGCTGGAAGAACGAGATCATTGCCAACAAGGCGGTGACCGACTGGCTGGGCGGCCTGTGGGAGACCAGCCGGGCCGCTTTGCTTCGGGCCGCCCGCGACCCGGAGGCGGCGATGGCGGGCCGCTTCGGCGAGGCGCTGAGGCAATTGGGCGAGACACTCCAGCAGGACGAGAGGCTCAACAAGGCGATCAACCAGTTCGCCCGCCGGCTCGTCGTCGGCACGGTCGCCACCTACGGCAGCGGCATCGTCACTCTGGTGTCGGAAACGGTCCGCGGCTGGGATGCGCGCACCGTTACGGGCCGGCTCGAGAATGCGGTTGGGCGCGACCTCCAGTATATCCGGATCAATGGCACTCTGGTTGGCGGTCTGGTCGGCCTTCTCATTCACTCCGTCGAGGTCCTGACCTGAACGCGGCTGGCGATCGTTGCCCAGCCGGCATTCGACTGATCGCTCTTGATGTGGCCGCGACTTTCCGGCTTTGGGTCGCGCCACGAACAATCAGGGGACCGATATGCCGCTTCGCCCTTCGCTCGCCGCCCTCGCCTTGATCCTCGCCGGTCCGGCCATCGCCCAGTCGGGTTCGCCCGCTTCGGAGCCGGTTACCGTCATCCATGCCGGAACGTTGATGGCCGTGCCCGGGCAGGCGGTCCGACGTAACGCGAGCGTCGTCGTTCGCGGCCGCCGGATTGCCGAGATACGCGACGGCTTCGCCGAGGTGCCGGGGGCGCGCGTCGTCGACCTTCGCGACCACATGGTGATGCCTGGCTTCATCGACATGCACGTCCACCTCGTCGGCCTCGACGATCGCCTGCAGTCGCGTCTCCAGCAGCCGTTCCGCGATTTTGAGGACGAGGCCTATACCGCGCTTCTCAACGCCCGGAAGACCCTGCTCGCCGGCTTCACCACCGTCCGCGACCTTGGCGCCGAACCGCGCACGATCCTGTCGTTGCGGGACGCGATCAATGCCGGCCAGTTCGCCGGTCCGACCATCTACGCCGCGGGCGCCGGAGTGGCCGTCACCGGCGGGCACGGCGACGTCAACGGCCTCAACCGAGACCTCGAAAGCGTCCTGAAGCCGCGGGCCCGGCACGTCTGCGACGGGGCCGACGACTGCCGCCGAGCGACCCGCGAGCAGGTGTCGGAAGGGGCGGACGTGATCAAGCTCAAGGCCTCGGGCGGAGTTCTTTCGAACGTGCCGGGCGGGCTCGCCCAGCAGATGATGGACGACGAGCTCAGGGCGGTGGTGCTGACGGCGCGAACCTTCGGCCGCAAAGTGGCGGCCCACGCCCATGGTGTCGACGGGATCAACGCTGCGCTTCGGGCCGGGGTCGATTCGATCGAGCACGGCACCTTCACCGACGACCAGACCTTCCGGCTCTACAAGCAGACCGGGGCGTACTACGTCCCGACTTTGATGGCTCCCGCCGCTGCGCTCGCGGACGGCCGTCGCGGCGTCCTCACCCCCGCCCAGCACCAGAAGGCGCAGGAAGCCGCGGGCAATGCCGAGCGAAGCTTCGCCCGCGCCGTCCGCGAAGGCGTCAAAATCGCCTTCGGAACCGACAGCGGGGTCAGCGCCCATGGCCTCAACGCGCAGGAATTCGGGCTGATGGTGCGCAATGGCATGGCTCCCAGCGCCGCGATCCGCTCGGCGACGGTCGCCGCGGCCGACCTGCTCGGCCGAGCTGACACGATCGGAACGATAGAAGCGGGCAAGGACGCCGACATCGTGGCGGTCCGCGGCGATCCGCTTGCCGACATCGCCCTGCTCGAGCGGATCGACTTCGTGATGAAGCACGGCCGGGTCCACAAGCTCGGCGGCGAACGCCAGTTGACCGGCGTGGATTGAGCCTCGGGCCCTGGGCGACCGGTCAGTCGCGAGGAACAGTTGGCAGGAGAGGTGCGCGCTAACCCTCCCTAGCCGTCGCTCGCCCTCTCGACGTCGGCGCCGACCGCCTGGAGTTTCTCCTCGAGCCGCTCGTAGCCGCGGTCGAGGTGGTAGACTCGGTTGACCTCGGTCTCGCCGCGCGCGGCGAGGCCGGCGAGGACCAAGCTCATCGACGCGCGAAGGTCGGTCGCCATCACCGGCGCCCCGACCAGATGGTCGACTCCGCGCACCACGGCGGAGCGGCCCCGCACCTCGATCTCGGCGCCCATGCGGTTCAGCTCGGGGACGTGCATGTAGCGGTTCTCGAAGATCGTCTCGGTCAGTAGGCTGGTGCCCTCGGCGAGGGTCAGCATCGCCATGAACTGGGCTTGCATGTCGGTCGGGAAGGCGGGATAGGGGGCGGTCGAGATGGACAGCGGCTTTAGGCCGCCGTCGGCGCTGACGCGGATGCCGTCGGCGGTGTCCTCGACGATCAGGCCGGCGTCGGAGAGACCCGAGAGGATCGAGGGCATCGTCTCCTTGCGCGCGCCGACCAGCTCGAGCGAGCCACCGGTGATCCCGGCCGCGCAGGCGTAGCTGCCGGCCTCGATCCGGTCGGCCATCACCGAATAGGTGGCGCCGTGAAGCCGATCCCTGCCGCGTACGGTCAGGGTGTCGGTCCTCAGCCCCTCGATGTTGGCGCCCATCGCGATCAGGCATTTGGCGAGGTCGGTGATCTCAGGCTCGCGGGCCGCATTCTCGATCACCGTCTCGCCTTTGGCGAGGACGGCCGCCATCAGGGCGTTCTCGGTAGCGCCGACCGAGACGAACGGGAAGGTGATGGTGCCGCCCTGGAGGCCGCCGGTGGGCGCCTTGGCCTTCACATAGCCCGCGGCGACCTCGATCTCGGCGCCGAGCGCTTCCAGCGCCTTCAGATGCAGGTCGACCGGGCGCATGCCGATCGCGCAGCCGCCGGGCAGCGATACAGTCGCCTCGCCGGCGCGGGCGAGAAGCGGGCCGAGGACGAGGATCGAGGCGCGCATCTTGCGGACGATGTCGTAGGGCGCAACGGTCGAGACCAGCTTCGAGGCCCTGAGCGTCATCACCCGGCCGAACTCGTCGCGCCGAGCCCCCTCGACGGTGATCGACACGCCGAGTTGGTTGAGCAGGTGGCCGAAGCTGTCGACGTCGGCAAGCCGCGGCAGGTTCCTGAGCGTCAGCGGCTCGTCAGTGAGCAGAGCGCAGGGGAGGAGGGTGAGGGCCGCATTCTTGGCGCCGGAAATGGGGATGCGGCCCTCGAGCCGCCTGCCGCCGCGAATGATGATGCGGTCCATGAGCGGGTCTTATTGCATTGGCGGCGGGAGGCAAGGGACGGTCACGCCTTCTCAAGCGTGCACTGGAGGGGGTGCTGGTTCTGGCGGGCATAGTCGATCACTTGGGCGACCTTGGTCTCGGCGACCTCGTAGCTGAACACCCCGCAGACCCCGACCCCGCGCTGATGGACGGCGAGCATCACCCGGGTCGCGTCCTCCAGCCCCATCTTGAAGAACATCTGGAGGACCTGAACGACGAATTCCATCGGCGTATAGTCGTCGTTGAGCATCAGCACCTTGTACGGCGAGGGCGTCTTGGTGCGGGTGCGCGTGCGGGTGGCGACTCCCAGGCCGGGATCGTCGATGTCCCCGCCCTTCCGCTCGTCCGCGGCCACTGTCTCATCCCACTTCATACGCGCCCTAGATATGGCAACCGGCCATTTTCCGGCAAGCGATTCGCAATGGCTGCCGTGGCAAAAGCGCGATGCCCCGCCCCGGTTCCCGGACGCAAAAAGGGCGGCCCCTCCGGGAGGAGGGACCGCCCTTGCTGCACCAGCTGGCGCCAGCGCTCCAAGGGAGCCCATCAAAGCAGTACTTTGACGGGAACCCTACAGAGCGACGGCGGCCTTAACGCGCTCGGCGGCGACCGAGTAGCGGCTGGCGAGAGGCTCGGCGACATCGCCGGCGAGCTTGATCATCGTCTCGGAGAGCTTCGAGCTCTCGGCAACGAAGCCGTCGAACTGGTTGCGCGCGAAGTCGCTCTGGAGGCGGAAGAAGTCGGTGGCCGACTTCACTTCGGCGAAGCTCTTGAGGGCCGCCGAGGCGTCCTCGAAGCTCCTGCGGCTGTACTCGGCGACCTCCTGGCCGACGGTCTCGAGGCCCTTCGCGACGATTTTGGTCGACGCAACGAACGCCTCGACATTGCCCTTGGAGAGCTCGGTAAGCTCCTCGGCGATGCGCGTGTTGCGCTCGATCTGGGTGCGGGCGCGCTCGTTGACGTCGCCGAAGACGGCCTGGAGGCGGTCGGCGACCTGGGCGGTTTCCTTCTTCATGATTCGGGTTCCTTCGTTCTGGATGCGGTTGGTCTGGGTGGCGGCGCGCCTGGCGACGCGGGCCGCCTTGCGAGCCGGCTTCGCGGAGCGGACCGGCTTCGCGGCCTTGGCGGAGCGCGGCTTGCGAACCGGCCTGGCGGCTTTCGGAGCCGCCGCCTTGACGACGCTCGCGGTGGCTTTGGCCGGAGCGGCGGCCGCCTTGACGACCGCGGGCGAAGCCTCGGCCTTCGGCGCGGGCGCCGGAGGGGCGGTCGGAGTCTGAATCTGCTGATCGGCCATTTGGGCTTCCTTCGTCTATGCTGCAATGCAACATAATGCTGCGCGCGCGGGCATTCAAGGGCTAATTTGTGCGCTGCACAATTGCCGCTTTGCGCTTCGGGGGACGAACCGGAGCGCTCGAAGCCAGCCGCCGCCCACGGTAAGAACAAGGCGCCCAACCTGCGCTCTGGTCCTCGGGTCGAGAACGCCATTGTAACGTTTGTGCAACAACGGCGAAGAAATGAGCCGGTCACGTGCCGCAGCGGCTTCCCCGCGGCCGGGCTCTCTGGCTCAATGGAGTCCGGCACATTTCGGTGGAGGCAGACATGACGATCGGAAGCACGCATTTGCGTTTGGGTTGCGCCCCGTTGGCTGTCATGGCGGCGTTCCTTGCCACACCAGCCGCGGCGCAGAGCCCTCAACCGGACCAGCCGGTTCAAACCGACGCCGAGGGCAACGCGGTCCGGAGCGAGCAGGACATCGTCATCACGGGTTCTCGCATTCGCCGCAATCCGTTGGATCTCGATGCGCCGGTGACGTTCGTCGACGAGGAAGATATGGCCAAGACCGGCCTCAACTCGGTCAACGACGTGCTGCAGCGCCTCCCGAGCTCGGGCGGCGGCCTCAACTCCAAGTTCAACAATTCGGGCAATCTCGGCAACCCGCCCGACGGCGGCGGCGTCGGCGCCGGTGCAGCGGAGATCGACCTGCGCTATCTGGGCTCGCGCCGGGTGCTCGTGCTGGTCGACGGCCTTCGCTACGTCAACGGCGCCTCGGCGAGCGGCGTTCCTGGATCGACCGATCTCAACTCCATTCCGGAAAGCGCGATCGAGCGGATCGAGGTGCTTCAGGACGGCGCCTCCGCCATCTACGGCTCCGACGCGATCGCCGGCGTGGTCAACATCATCACCAAGAGCAACCAGAGCGGGTTCGAGGCGTCGGCCCAACTGGGCGGCTACGACGAAGGCGACGGCTTCACCCAGAATTACCAGCTCAGCTGGGGCAATGGGGACGATGGCCCGCTGAAGATCGTCGTCGGCGGCAGCTATGTGGATCAGGCCCCGGTCTGGGCCGGCGACCGCGCCCTCTCGGCGTTCCCGGAGCCTTATACCAACGCCTGCCAGGCGACCTGCTCGAGCTTCACCCCCAACGGGCGCTTCACCGGCAGCGCTTTCCTGGGCGGGAATGCGACCCTTATCGCGCCGGTCATCGGCCGCCGGCCGACCCCCGCCGATTTCAGGGGCTTTGTCAGCCCTGCCGACCGCTTCAATTTCGCTCCGTTCAACTATCTGCAGATCCCGCTCGAGCGGCTCGGTGTGTTCGGCACTCTCCGCTACGAGCTGGCCGACAACTTGAACTTTTCGGCCAAGGCGCTTTGGAACCAGCGTAAGTCGAAGAACCAGGCGGCGCCATTGCCGTTCGGTATCGGACCGACATCCGGCCTGACGCCGGTTCTCAGCAACATCGTTGTCCACTCGACAAACCCGTTCAATCCGTTCGGCGTGAATCTGGGAGGCAGCAACAACAACGTCGGCGCGATATTCCGGCGCTTCGTCGAGGGCGGCCCCCGCCGGTTCCACCAGACGGTCGAGACCTATTATGGAGTGGCGACCCTCGACGGTGAATTCGAAGTCGGTGGCAGGGACTGGTTCTGGGACGTCAACGCCTCCTACGGCCGCAACAAGGCCGACCAGGACATGTTCGGCAATATCGACTCCAGCAAGCTTCGCCAGGCCCTCGGCCCGGTCGCGGCCTGCACCGCACCCTGCGTGCCGTTCAACCTGTTCGGCGGCGCCGGATCGATCACTCCTGAGATGATGAATTTCGTGATGTTCGAGCAGAACGACAGCAGCCGGCAGAGCCAGTTCGACGCGACTGCCAACCTGTCGGGGACCCTGTTCAACCTGCCCGGCGGACCTTTGGGACTCGCGGTCGGCGTCGAATATCGCAAGCTCAAAGGGAGGTTCGATCCCGATCCGGTGGTCGCGGCCGGCTTCAGCTCCGACATCCCGGCGCAACCGACGCGCGGCAGCTACAGCGTCAAGGAAGCCTATGCCGAGCTGAACGCCCCGCTCCTGGGAGACATGCCGTTCGTCAAGCTGCTCGAGCTCAACGGGGCGGTTCGGTTTTCGGACTATTCGACGTCCGGCTCGACGACGACCTTCAAGGGCGGCGTCAACTGGAAGCCGATCGAGGATCTTCGCCTGCGCGGCTCCTTCGCGCAAGGATTCCGGGCCCCGTCGATCGGCGAGCTGTTCGGTACCCAGTCGCGCTTCGACGAGGTGCTGGACGATCCCTGCTCGTCGCATTCGAGCAATGCGGCTCCGCGGCGCTTCTCCAACGATGCCGAGGTCAGGGCCGCGTGCATCGCCGCCGGGGTCCCGGCCAACGGCAGCTACCAGCAGGCTAACGCCCAGATTTCGGTCAGCACCGGCGGCAACGTGAACCTCGGTCCGGAAGAGTCGGAAAGCTGGGTTGTCGGCGGAGTCTACAGCCCGTCCTGGCTGCGGGGATTTTCGGTCGAAGCCAATTGGTACAAGATCAGGGTCGAGGGCGCGATCCAGGCCATTCCGCGTCCGACCACGGTTCTCAACTGCCTGCTAACCAACGACCCGGCAACCTGTGCCCTGGTCACGCGGGTCAATGGCGAGCTGATCGAGGTCGAGGGTTTTCTGCAGAACATCGCCGCGATCAAGACCAAGGGCATCGACGTCAACATCGCCTATCGGGGGCTGAAAACCGGCATCGGCACGTTCGGCTTCACCTGGAACAACACCCTCCTTCGCAATTTCGACGTGATCGTTCCAGGTCCGACCGGGCCGCAGCTGCTCAGCCGGGAAGGTACCCAAGTGGGCTCTCCGGCCCAGGGTTTCCCCAAGCACAAGTCCGTCGCGGTGATCGACCTAGACTGGACCGATTTTGGAATGACGGTCATCGGCCGCTACATCTCCAAGCTGGAGGAAGTGGGCGGCAATGTGATGGACTCGGTGTTCTACACCGACCTCCAGCTGCGCTGGTCGGGCCCGAGCTTCGACGACCGCTTCAGCTTCGCGCTCGGCGTGAACAACCTGTTCGACAAGAAGACTCCGGGGTGCGTCACCTGCGAATCCAACAATTTCTCGCAGGCGATTCACGACATACCGGGACGCTATTTCTATGCCCGGGCCAGCTTCCGGATGTAGGAGGGGGGTGATGGGTACAGGACGTTCGCGGCGCTTCGCCCTGGTTTGCGGATTGGCGGTGGCCGCGCAGGGATGCGGTTCCGATTCGGGCGGCGGCAATGCCGCCGCGCCCGGGGCTCCGGGCAATGGCAGCGCCTCCGCCTTGGCTTCGGCCGACCCCTGCGCCCTCGTCACCAAGGAGGAGGTCGCCGCGGCCATCGGCGAGGCGGTCGTCGAAGCGAAATCCGAAGGCGCGGCCTGCAGCTACGGGACCCAGGACGCGATGGCCTCGTCGGTGAAGGTCGAGGTCGCCCGCGCCGGCGGCGCGGCGCAGATGCAGGCGGCGCGCGAGGCGGCCGGAGCGCTCGAACGGATCGGCGGGCAGATGGCGAAGGGCAAGGGTGCCGAGGCCCAGGCTGGCGAGGCCATAGCCGAAGGCGGGGCCGCGCCCGGTCTCGGCGACCAGGCCTTTTTCGGAGCCAACCAGCAGCTCCATGTGCTCAAGGGCGATTCCTATCTCGCCGTCTCGCCGCCGACGATGCGCTCGCGGATGAGCGGCGGAAACCCGTTCCTCTCAGACGACCAGAAGCGGGTGATGGCCCGGGCGATCGCGGAGAAGGCGCTGGCGCGGCTGTAGGTCGGGGCCGCAAATCCGGCGTTTCGCGCTCAACCCGATGCACTGGAACACGAATGGGTCCGGCGCGTCTTGAGGTCGCTTCCCCGCGCGTCCTCGATCGCCACCACCCCATGATGATCAGTTGCAGCAGCAGGCGTTGCAGACCGTCGACTCGAAGCAGCAGGCTTGCTCCCCGCAACAAGTCACGCATCCGGACGAGCAGCAGGGAACGCGCGGCGGGATCTGGGCCAGATGAACCTTGGCCTTGGCCGGCTGCTGCATGGTGTGCATCCAAAACGCCTCGCGCTTGGAGTCGCAGAGTTTGCTTCGGCGGGCCATCGGCATGGCTGCGCCCTGCGTCACGAGCACGGTCATGGCGAAGGTGCCCTTGAAGCCTTCCGCGGAGGCGGACGGCGCAATCTCCATCCTCGCTTCCCTGCCGAGCGGCACCATGACCGTTGGCGTTCCGACCGGGACCCACCGCCCGTCACGCTGCAGAAAAATCTCGCTGGCCACCGTGAGCCGCTGGGGAGGCGCCGTGGCTTCGCGAGCGCGAGTCAGCCGGACGCGCATTGAGTAACCGCCCGGACGGTCGACGGTCATGATCGTCGTGCCGCCCTCCCGCATCGTCACCTTCGGCGTGGCGAAGACACGGCCGTCTTTGAACAGCTGCATTTCGATCTTATAGATTTCCGGCTCCGCGCCGCCCTTTATCTGCGCGTCGCTGGCGGAAATCCCCGAGAAGACAAGGAGCGCGAGCACAATAAGTATCCGCATGTCTAAACCCTTCCACGATAAGCAATCTGTGCCGGTCGGCCCAAAAGATACATCTCTACCGGTCCAACGCTTCAGCCACCCTGTGGTTACTGAGCCTTCACATAACTTCCAGGTGCGTCCCCCAGCGCCTTGAGCTTGCCTCCCCCCGGCATCCTCGCCCCCTCGACCCGCACCTTCTTGTCTCCCTGGGCACCGATCCACTGGATCCAGTCGGGCCACCAGCTGCCCTTGTGCTCGGTGGCGCCGGCGACGAACTGGTCGAGCGTCTCCGCCTTCGAATCGTTGGTCCAATATTGGTATTTCTGCGCCTCGGGCGGGTTGACCACGCCGGCGATGTGGCCCGAGCCGGCGAGGACGAAGCGCAGCGGGCCCTGGAAATAATGGGTGATCTTCCAGACGCTGGCGGGCGGCGCGATATGGTCCTCGCGGCCGGCCTGGACGTAGGTCGGGGTCCTCACCTTGTGGATGTCGATCGGGGTGCCGTCGACGACGAGCTCGCCGGCGCGGACCAATTTGTTGTCGCGGTAGAAGTCGCGAAGATAGGCCCGGTGCCATTTGGCGGGTAGGTTGGTCGTGTCCGAATTCCAGTGGAGCAGGTCGAAAGGCGCGTAATCCTCGCCCATCAAATAATTGTTGGTGACGTAGCTCCAGATGAGGTCGCGGCCGCGCAGCATGTTGAAGGTGGCGGCCATGTAGCGGCCGTCGAGATAGCCCTTCTCCTCAGAGAGTTGCTCGATCAGCTGGAGGGTCTCGTCGGCGACGAACAGGTTGAGGTCGCCCGCTTCCGAGAAATCGACCTGGGCGGTGAAGAAGGTAGCGCTCGCGATCTTGTCCGCCTCGCCGCGGGCTTCGAGAAGGGCCAGGGTCGCGGCCAGGGTGGTGCCGGCGACGCAATAGCCGACGACGTGGACGGACGGGACCCCTAGCAGGTCGCGCACGGTGTCGATCGCGTCGACCTGGCCGCGCAGCACGTAATCGTCGAGGGTGGTTTCGGCCATGGTCTCGTCGGCCGATCTCCACGAGACCATGAACACGGTGAGGCCCTGCTCGACCGCCCAGCGGATGAAGCTCTTCTTCGGATTGAGATCGAGGATGTAGAAGCGGTTGATCCAGGGCGGGAAGATGATCAGCGGGGTCTCGTACACCTCATCCGTGGCCGGGCTGTACTGGATCAGCTCGTAGAGCGGAGTGCGCTTGACCACCTTGCCGGGGGTGACGGCGATGTTTCGGCCGACCTCAAAGGCCTCGGGATCGGTATGGGTAAGCTGGCCCTTCGAAATGTCGGCGAGCATGTGCTCGAGGCCCTTCAGGAGGCTTTCGCCCTTCGTCTCCATCGCCCGCTCGAGCACCAAAGGATTGGTCGCCGCGAAGTTGGACGGCGCCATCGCGTCGACGAAATTCTTGGTCAGGAACCGTAATTTCTCGCGCTGCTTCGGGTCCAGCCCCTCGATCGCGTCGACCGAGCCGAGCAGCCGCTCCGAGACGAGCAGATAGGATTGGCGGATCATGTCGAACAGCGGATTGTCGCGCCATTGCGGCGCGGCGAAGCGCTTGTCCCGGTCGGCCTTCTCGACCAGCTCGCTGCGCGGGGTCTCCAGTCCGAGCGCTCGCTGCCAGATTGACAGGCCCTCGGTCCACAATTCGGACTGCTGCCGGGCGAGCTTAGCCGGGTCGCCGAACAGGTTGAGCCAGGGCAGAGCCGGTGCCCTGGTTTCCGCCGCCTCGCCCATCGCCTTCGCGACATGCTCCAGCATCAGCTGATGGGCCCGGCCCATCACCCAGGTCCAGTGCTGCATCTCCTCGAGGCTGGGCAAGGGCGGCGCCTCGGGGGCCTTGGTGTCCGGGTCGGCCATGGGGGTCCTCCTGTCGCGCGCTATCTAGGGAATGCGTGGGACGGGGGAAAGGTTCGGCCGTCCTTCCCTCCCCGGCGGGCGCAAATGCCGTCCATATTCTCGCCGGGCGCGGGCGAAGCCCGTCCTATCCCAGCTTATCGCCGCCGGCGCCGGGATATCCTGACGAGTCGGACAGGTGGCATCCGTTTCATCCCCCCGGTTCGCGGAGCGTCTCGGGCCACTAGTCAGCCCTGAGCGTATCGAGCAGGCCGCCGCGGTCGGCGCGGTCCCAGTCATTGTCAATCCAGCTCAGCATGTCGGCCGGGTCGACAGGTCACGGCGGCGGCGAGGCGCAGAGCGAAGGGTGAAGGGGGACAGTGACCGTAACCGTCCCTGTAACTGTCCTAACCGTCCCCGTAACTGTCCTGCTCGCCGACCCTGATCCGGGCCCCCGCCTCGCGCGATCCGGCATCGGCGAGCGCCTCGACAGAGGCGCTGCTTCTCGGGGCCGGGCCGGCGGTCGCAGCCCTTTCGAGGTCACCGACGGCGGCGCAATCGCAGCATATCGCGGTAATAGGCGGCCATGCTGTGGGGCAGGGCCAGCACCTTCATCCGCACCGCCCACCATCGCCGCGGCGTATCATGCCGCCGCCTGGCAAAGTCTCTGGCGAGGCCGTCGGGAAGCTTGCCCGACGTCTGACGGACGGGGAGGGTGTCCAGATATTCGGTGATTCGGGCGTAGCTCTGCTGCTCGGCTGCATAGAAGAACCGAAGTGCCGCATAGGTCAGCATCACGCCGCTCCCGATCAGGATCAACAACATCCAGAAAATCGACGTCTCGATCCCCTCATAGGCAGCCCAAAGGAATGCAGAGAGAGCCAGCAGGATGCAGAATTTGGCCTGATTGAAGGCGGTGCCGGCCTTGGCGCAAATTGCCGATCCAGTGTCTGACGTCGTGCGATTCCTCCCCGGCGCGGCTGCGATTATGGGCCGCCATCAAATCGACGATCGTGTCGAGGCCGTCCACTTCCGGGCGCTCGATGAAGATCCGCTCCGCCTGCTCTTCGTTGACCAGGGCATGCACGAGCGTATCGCGCTCGTAGCTGAGCTGTGGCGGCATGAACGAGCCGATCGCGTTCGACACAGCATACCAGACGTTGAGGCCGATCAGCAGAAGGCCGGCGATGATCCAGGGCAGCAGCCCCTTGATGCCGTAGAAGTCCAGCGCGTGCTGAATGGGCAGTGGAGGCAGCAGGCTGCCGCCGGCCGCGCCTTCGAGTCTCAGGGTGGCGAGCGAGCCCGGCAGGATCAGGATTAGGATCAGAATGTGCAGGGCGGCAATCGCCAGCGGTCCAAGCACGAACCGCACGACATTGCCCGCGAGTTTGTCGAGGGACTCCAACAGCTTGTCCATTACCCGCCCTTCCCTGGCCGCCAACTCCGGCCGCATAGTGCACAGCGGAAATCGCTTCGCAACGGGCGTGCGCAGGTGACGTCGCAAACGGCCTCCTCCCGCAGCGGCGGCTCGTCGGAAGCCGAAAAAGTTTCTGTTCTGGCGTGATCTCGACTCCTAGGTAGTCGGCATGATCGACTTCTACCGAATCCGCCGGCTTCCGCCCTACGTCTTCGCCGAAGTGAACACGATGAAGGCGGCGGCCCGCGCCCGGGGCGAGGATGTCGTCGATCTCGGCATGGGCAATCCGGACGGGCCCCCTCCGGCGCATGTTGTCGACAAGCTCGCCGAGGTGGCCCGCAACCCCAGGGCGCATCGCTACTCCGCGTCGCGTGGGATCGCCGGGCTGAGGAAGGCGCAGGCGGGCTATTACGCCCGCCGCTTCGGGGTCGAGCTCGATCCGGAGCGGGAGGTGATCGTCACCCTCGGCTCGAAGGAGGGGCTCGCCAACCTCGCCCAGGCGATCACCGCTCCGGGCGACGTCGTGCTTGCGCCCAATCCGTCCTATCCGATTCACCAGTTCGGCTTCATCATCGCCGGAGCGGCGATCCGCTCGATACCGGCGGCGCCAGGGCCGGGCTTCTTCGACATGCTCGAGCGGGCGGTGCGCTTCACCGTACCCAAGCCCAAGGTGCTGGTGATCGGCTACCCGTCCAACCCGACCGCCTACACGGCGGACCTCCCTTTCTACGAGGCGGTGGTTGCCTTCGCCCGCGAGCACGGCCTGTGGGTGATCAGCGACCTCGCTTATGCGGAGATTTATTTCGGCGAGACGCCGACCCCCTCGATCCTTCAGGTCGAGGGGGCGCGGGAGGTCGCGGTCGAGTTCACCTCGATGTCGAAGACCTATTCGATGGCCGGTTGGAGGATCGGCTTCGCGGTCGGCAACGAACGGCTGGTGGCGGCGCTCGGGCGGGTCAAATCCTATCTCGATTATGGCGCTTTCACGCCGGTCCAGGCGGCGGCGGTCGCCGCGCTCAACGGGCCGCAGGACGTGATCGAGGCGAACCGGCGCCTCTACAGGGCCCGGCGCGACTGCCTGGTCGAATGTTTCGGCCGCGCCGGCTGGGAGATCCCCCCTCCCGAAGCGAGCATGTTCGCCTGGGCGCCGATTCCGGAGCGCTTCCGCCCGCTCGGCTCGATGGAGTTCGCCAAGCGCCTGCTCGCGGAGGCCCGGGTCGCGGTCAGCCCCGGAGTCGGCTTCGGCGAGGAAGGCGAGGGCTTCGTCCGCATCGCGCTCGTCGAGAACGAGCAAAGGATCAGGCAGGCGGGGAGAGGGGTGAAGAGGTTTCTGGGCGGCGGCTGAGGTGTCACCGCATTTCCCGCACGATCGCCGCTTCGCTCAATCCTCGCCTTGGGCGGCCTTGACAGCGGTCTGGACCAGCCAGATCGCGATCGGGATGACCGGGAGCCCTCCGCCGCACCGCGGGTTGGGGCCGACGGCGGTGCAGCGCTCGGCGCCTAGCGCGAGCGCCTCGCTCGGCGCCGCTGCCTCGCCGGGCCGGCGGGCGCCGGGCTCCGGCTCGACCGGAAGCGGCAGACGGTAGGGTTCACGGCCCGGCCGGCCGCAGACGAGGATATCGCCGGAGGCGATGTCGCGCGCGCACGGTGCCGTGCCGAGCGCCGCCTCGAGACCGCGCTGCTGGGCCGCGAACGCCTGCTCGGCGGTGAGCGGCGGAGCCGCGGCCGGGCCGGCGAAGCCCGCCAGTAAGAGGTAGATCAGTCCGGCCATTCGCGCGCGCTCTCCTCCCGCCGAGGCCCGGCAAGCCAGCATCGACGAAAAGATGGCGGCTTCAAGGCGGAAGCCTCAACCCCTCTCCCGGGACTGCAGGGGAGGACGATTTGAAGCGGCTAGACGCTGGCGGCGGGGTCGGGCGGGGAGGGCGGGGAGGGCGGGTGAGGGGTGGTTTGCTCTTCGTCGCGACCATTCTGGCGCTCCTGCTGCTGCTTCAGGAGAGTCGCCGCCTGGCCGGAGAGCCAGGCCGCCGCTTGATCCGAGAACATGCCGCACAGGATTCCGATCGCCGAATAGGCCATCACGTTGTGCGAGCCCTCCGCGGCATTGTCGCTTCCGCCCAGCACCGCCACACCGCTGAACAGGAGGACGAAGACGCCCAGCGCGATGAGCCCGCCGAGCAGGATCCGGCCCCCGAACGCATGCGATCGCGTGAAGCTGTAGCGGTTGTCGGGATAGACATAGAGGACGAGGGTGATCAGCAGCGCCCCGAACATGCCGGACGAAAAAGCGACGAAGATCGCCATCAGGGTCGGCGGTACGTGGACAAGGATGCCGGTCCCCGGCCAGCAGCCGATCTTCCAGGCGCATTTCTGCTGGAACAGGTCGAGCACAGCCATGATCTGCGAGGATTTCGACATTGCCTCCAACTGCCCCTTGAGCGCCTCACGCGTCTCCTCGAGCGACTTCATGTGGTCGGCGAGGTGCGCCTGAAGGCTGGCATTCTCGTCGAGCTTGTCCTGGATCTCGTCTGCCCTTCGGGCTTCGCGCGCTGCCGACGCCACTGCGCGGACCAGCCCCGGTTCGGCCGCCGCGCCGCGGCTCTCGACGCATTCCTGCGAGGCGGGCACCGCGCCGATGAAGGTGGACGGGTCCTCGAGGTTGACGGTCAACGGACAGTTGTTCGCGATCACGATGGCGAGGGTGCTGCGCAGGTAATCGTTCTGGCGCGCGAGGCTGCGCGTCAGAGTCGCCTTGGCGGTCTCGAAGTCGCGCAGCTTCGCGCTGGCTTCGATCAGCGCCTTGCGATTCTCGAGCGCCTTGTGGCCGAGCGCGTTGGGCTCGAAATAATAGCGGATGGCGACATTATAGTCGTAGCCGACATTCTGCGCCTCGAGCGCCTCCGCGACCCGCTGCTGGGCGGTGGCGACGAGGATGGTGACGATGAAGAAATAGGCGACGGCCACCGAGGCGAGCCCACGCAGGAAGGTTCGCCAGCGCTTGCCCCCGGTATCAGAGTCGAACATGGCGCCCCCCTTGCCTGTTCAGCCGTGCCGGCGAGTCGCCGGCCGCTCGCGAAGCTGACCATGCGCGGGCGCCGCCGTCAATCTCGACTCTGCCTGAGGCGTCGCCTATCGCCGCGGCGACAATCGAGGAGACGATCACGCCATGACGATGGGCAGCCACGTTCTCGACCGGGTGCTGGTGCTGGAGATGGTGCGGGTGACCGAGGCGGCGGCGGTGGCGGCCTCGAAGCTGATCGGCCGCGGCGACGAGAAAGCGGCCGATGCCGCCGCGGTCGCGGCGATGCGGGCGGCGCTCAACACGCTCGACGTCGATGGCACTGTGGTAATCGGCGAGGGCGAGCGCGACGAGGCGCCGATGCTCTATATCGGCGAGCGGGTGGGCGCGCTCCGGGACCAGCCGGGCGCGCCGCGGATCGACATCGCCCTCGACCCGCTCGAGGGCACGACGATCACCGCCAAGGCCGGCCCCAACGCGCTCGCGGTGCTCGCCATCGCCGAGCAGGGCTGCCTCCTCAACGCCCCCGACGTCTACATGGAGAAGCTGGCGGTGGGTCCGGGCTATCCCGACGGAATCATCGACCTCGCCCGCCCGCCCGGCGAAAACATCCGCGCCGTCGCGGCGGCGAAGGGGGTGGACCCCAGCGAGATCATCGTCTGCGTGCTCGACCGGCCACGCCACGAGGCGCTGATCGCCGAGCTCCGCGCCCTGGGCTGCGGGATCGTCCTCATTCCCGACGGCGACGTGGCCGGAGTGATCGCGGTCACCGACCCGGACACCGTGATCGACGTCTACATGGGCTCGGGCGGGGCGCCGGAGGGCGTCCTGGCCGCGGCCGCCCTGCGGTGCGTCGGCGGCCAGTTCCAGGGCCGGCTTCTGTTCCGCAACGACGACGAGCGCGCCCGCGCCGGCCTGTGGGGAGTGACCGACCTCGACCGGATCTACAAGCTCGAGGATCTTGCCCGGGGCGACTGCATCTTCGCCGCGACCGGAGTGACCGACGGCTCGCTGCTCCAAGGGGTGAAGAGGCGCAAGCATTGCATCACCACCGAGAGCGTGGTGATGCGCGCCTCGACTGGCACCGTTCGCTGGGTGCGGGGCGAGCACAGGCACGAGCCGGGCGTGCGGGGATGACGGGTCAGCGCAGGCTCAGCGGCGTTTCGTGCAGGGCGATGCGCACCGGCAGGGTTGCGACGGCGTCCCCGTCGGCCTGGAGGGGGAGGGGCTCATCGGCCTCGGCGCTCAGCCGCGTGCAGGTGAAGCTGGTCACGCCGGGGAGCGCCCCTACCGGCTTCTTTCGCCACAAGGCCCAGCCGAAGCGGGCGAAGTCGCGGCGGCGGGCGTGCTCGAGGGCGACGACGTGGAGAAGCGGCTCGGCGGTGCTTGCCTGCGGGGCGAAGCTCCACGGGCCGGCGAAATAGCGGCCCTTGGCGACGTAAAAGGCCTCGCAGACGAGCGCTCCGCTGTCCCAGGCGAGACGGATCGGGACTCGCCGCCAGTCGAACAGCAGACGGGCGAAGGCGATCGCGTAGGCGAGCTTGCCGATCCGCGCCTTGAGCTTCAGCGAAACCCCCGCGACGGCGCGGCTGTCGGGGCCGACGCTGGCGCAGGCGAGGAAGAATGTGTCGTTGAGCGTGGCGGGATGAAGCGACACGCCTTCCTCGTCGTCGAGCAGGCGCCCGGCATGGCCGTCGGGATCGAGGGCACAAGGCCGCTCGCGGTGGAGGAGGTTGACGGTGCCGGCCGGATAGAGGCTGAGCGGCAGCGCCCGGCCGCAGCGCGCCAAGGCCAACGCGACGTGGCGCAAAGTGCCGTCCCCGCCGACCGCGCAGACATGGCTGGCGTCGCCACCGACCTCGACGTCGCGGCCCGGCCCGCATTCGGAGAGGATGACCCGCGCGCCTCGCGCCTCGAAGCGGTCGCGAAGCGCCTCGAGCCGCCGCCGGCAATGGCCGCCAGCGACGGGGTTGTAGAAGAGTTGGACGACGGGGCTCATCGGCTCCCGTCTAGCGTCGGACGGATAAAGCCCCTGTTAAGCGAGCTTCCGGGAACCTCGGATTCCAAGTCGTGTCGCTCTTAAAAGTCTACGCTGAGGAATGCCAGCGAGTTGGGATGTACGCCTCCATGGGTCGCCCCTGCTCCGCGCCGGCCTGGATCTTCCGGATGGACGTGTGGACGTTCAGGGTGATGATCGCCATCACCCGAAGCTGCGTGATGAGACGCAACTCGGGAAACCTCGTGATCTGGAACGATCCACGGCGGGGCCAACAGGTCTTGATCCACAAAATTGAAATAGAATGGTACTCTTATCCCGTGGTTATGCTGGCCGCCAAATTGTTTGACGCGTGTAGCAAGGGCCGAGCCACGCAAAGTGTCCAAATCGCAAGAAAATGCTCCCCATGCGCGCCCTCCGCCATCGTAGCTTGATTTTTCTAGCAGAAAAGACGTGCCAGCGCCATAATCCGTTGGGAAAAAGATAAACTTATTCCCTGCTTCTGGAAACTGTAACTTCTTCCTATTAAGGCCAACTAGATCAAGCTCGAAGACAAACAAGCAATTTCCTGTAACCGCCCTCTTAACCTTTACATCTACGAACCGCTCCGGTCTCCCATTGTGGGGATGCGGCGTTCGTGTCGGGTTCGATCTAAGGTAATCGGCCACCGCTTTCACGTGATCCCCACCCGTCACTGGTAAATCATCCCGATACTTGTAGCAGGGCGCGTCACCCTGCATCCCTACCTTGACCAGCGAGACTTGGGTGATGGCTTTCGAAGTCATGTCATTCACTCCCTGCTGAAGGCTCGGAGAGCCGTTTTGCGTAATCTGCCCAAACCGCGTTGTTAGGATCGCGCGCGGCGAGGCGTCGGCTGATCGAGCGGGCTTCGTCGAGGTACCTGCGGGCAGTCTCGGCGTCGCTTTGGGCGCGCAGGAATTTGGCGTGGCGGACGTAGAGTTCCATCTGCTGCTCTCGCCACAGCATGTTCGCTGGGTCGCGATCGATCAGCCTGTCCATCAGTGCGAGGTAGCGTGCCTGGGTAGCGCGCGCCGGCGCATGTTGGCCGGCGGCGTGCTGGGCCTCGGCGAGCCAGGAGAGATGGAAGACGAGGTCGTAGGAGGCGCTGTCGTCCCAGGGGTGCAACGCCGCCAGCCGTTCGTTGAACAACACGGCGCGGCGGCAGTGGCCGAGCGCGGCGGCCTTGTCCTCGCCGCGTCTCAGCATGGTCGCGCAGCTATTGCCCTCCGCATAAGCGGAGAGGCGAAGCCACTCGCCCCTCTTCTGCCCCCAGCCGGCGATCGACCCGAGCAGGCTTCGCGTCCCGCGCAGCCGCCGGCTGGCCTCGGCGAGCTGTTCGCCGATGGCGGCGACCAGTTCGGGCCGCGAGCCCGTCCGCTGCCGTTCGGCCTCGGCGCGCTGGGCGCGGGTGATGGCGAGCAAGGCGAGCCGGTTCTCGCTGCGCGCATGCGCGAGCACCCTCGCCGGATTGCGCGGATCCTTGGCGAGAAGGGCCTGGGTGGTCCGGTACAGAGCCGCATAATGGGCGCGGGCCCGATCGTAGTAGCCGTTGTTCTCGTAATCCTCGCCCATCGCGCCGATGACGCGCGCACGCCGCTCGAGGCTGTCGTCGGACAAGGAGTCGAGCCGGCCCTGGTCCTGGTAGTAACGCATCGCTCGCCGGTTGAGCTTGTGCTGGACGTCGAGCCGGCCGACCGCCTTGAGGCTGGGGCGAACGTCGGACAGCATATATTCGACCAGCCCCTCGGCCTCGGCGCGCTGGCGCTGGGCGTCGGCGCGCTGGCGCTCGGCTTCGCCGCGGGCCTGCATCGCGACAATGGTCATCGCCGCGAACACGAGCATGGCGGCGATCGCCGCCGCCGTGACCGCGGTCACGCGCCGCTGGCGGCGCTGGGCGTCGCGCTGGATGAGCTCGTCGAGCGGGATGCCGAGAATGCCGGCGACAACCTTGAGGAAGGCGAGCCTGGGACCGTCTCCGGCGCGGCGGAAGTCCGCGGCGAGGGGCTCGGTGCCGTCCCGGCGGAGCTGCGCGGGGAACGACTGTTCCGGCGTGCCGCGAACCAGGGCGGCGAGTACCGGGCGATCCGGATGCAGCGCTCGGAACAGCTCGATCTCGCGCGCCACCCAGCGGGAGCGCGCGGCTTCGGGCGAGCACAGCACGATCAGCGCCTGGGACCGGGCGAGCGCGTCCTTGACCGCCTCGCTGAGGTCGGCGCTGGCGGGCAGATCCTCACGATCGCGGAAGACGGGTCCGACGCGTCCCTGAGCGGAGCCGATCGGAACCACCCTGTCGGCAAGGCGCCGCGGCAACCGATAGGTTTCGAGGCGTTTCTGGAGGCGCCTGGCCGCAGCGGCGTCCGCATGGCTGTAGCTGACGAAGGCGCGAAATCGGGCGGCCGCGGCCGTGGCCGGCGTCGCATCCCCCTCCTCGGCAACGCCCCGCGCCACAGCCGCGCCCCGCACCAGCTACAACAGACCGCAGCGTATCCGAAAAACATGGATGAAACCAGCACCCGGCCTGTAACCTGCCGCTTGCGATGAGCCTCGCCGTCTTCCTCGCCGTGCTGTTCGCCGCCGCGCTTCATGCCGGTTGGAACGCGGTGATCAAGCTCGGGCTCGACCGCTTCTCCTCGATCCTGTTCCTCGCCTTGGCGCAGGGCGCGATCGCGCTTCTCCTGCTGCCTTGGTTCGGACTGCCGCCGCGGGCGGCCTGGCCGTGGGTGCTGGCGGGGTCGGCGCTGCATTCGGGTTACAAGCTCGCCCTCATCCGCGCCTACGGCCATGGCGACCTCAGCCAGGTCTATCCGCTCGCCCGAGGCACCGCGCCGCTGCTCGTCGCCGTCGCGGGCGCCTTCCTGCTCGGCGAGAGGATGGATGAGGCGCGGGCGGCGGCGGTGCTCGCAATCGCGGCGGGAATCATGCTGATGGCGGGAAAAGGCGGCCTCACCCGCGCCGGGCTGTTCTGGGCGCTCGCCACCGCCTCGTTCACCGCCGCCTATACGCTGGCGGACGGGGTCGGAGCGCGGATCGCCGGCTCCGCCTCGGCCTTTACGCTGACCATGTTCGTCCTCGACGGCCTGATCATGCTGACCTACGGCCTCGCGCTCCGCGGACCCGCGGCGGTCGCCGCCCTGCTTCCCGCCTGGCGCCCCGGCGTCGCGGCGGGCGCGATGTCACTGGGCGCCTACTGGATCGCGATCTGGGCCTTCACCCAAGCGCCGCTGGCGATGGTGGCGGCGCTGAGGGAGACCAGCGTCCTGTTCGCGCTGCTGATCGCGGCGGTGGTGCTCAAGGAGCGGCTGACGCCGCGACGCTGGGCGGCCGGGGCGCTGATCCTGGCCGGGCTGGTGCTGATGCGGGTGTAGATCCTCCCGGAGGCAAGCTCGGGCGGGGCCGCTTATCCACAGGTTTGTCTGAGGATGGATTCACGCGGGACTCGGAATGCCGTAGCGTGGCGCGCGATGCTCACGACCGCCCATGTCTGCGGGGTCTCCCGGTCCATCCTCGGCCAGCCGTGGCGGTGGCGCGGGGCCGCGGCCGATGGCCATGACGAGGGCTTCGCGCCCGACGATCTCGTCGACCAGCTGCTGATGGCGCGGGGAGTGGCTCGCGACGAGCTCGAACGCCACCGGCAGCCGACTTTGCGCGGTTTCATGCCGGACCCGTCGCTGTTCCGCGACATGGACAAGGCGGCGGAGCGGCTCGCCGACGCGGTCGAGCGGGGCGAGCTGGTGACCGTGTTCGGCGACTATGACGTCGACGGCGCGACCTCCGCGGCGCTGCTGGTGCGGCTGCTGCGCGGGCTTGGCTGCGAGCCGCGGGCCTACATCCCCGACCGGCTGATGGAGGGCTACGGGCCTTCCGGCGAAGCGCTGGTGCGGCTGGCGCGGGAAGGCGCCCGGCTGATCGTCACCGTCGATTGCGGCGCGCAGGCGTTCGAGGCACTGGCGATGGCGCGGGAGGCCGGCGTCGACGTCATCGTCGTCGACCACCACAAATGCGCGAGCCGGCTTCCCGAGGCGCTGGCCGTGGTCAATCCGAACCGGCTCGACGAAGCGCCGGAGGGTGCGGCGCACGGCTATCTCGCGGCGGTCGGAGTCTGCTTCCTGCTCGGCGCGGCGACCTTGCGGGTGCTTCGCAGCCGCGGCTTCTTTGCCGGCCGCGAGGAGCCGCGGCTGATCGCCCTGCTCGACCTCGTCGCGCTCGGCACCGTTGCTGACGTCGCCCAGCTGAGGGGCCTCAACCGAGCCTTCGTCAGCCAGGGGCTGAAGGCGATGGCGCAGCGCCGCAACCCCGGCCTCGCCGCCTTGGCCGACGCGGCGCGGCTGGCGCGGGCGCCGACCTGCACCGATCTCGGCTGGGCGCTCGGGCCCAGAATCAATGCCGGCGGCCGGGTCGGCAAATCGGACCTCGGCGTGCGCCTGCTCACGACCGACGACCCGGCGGAGGCGGAAGCGATCGCCGCCGAGCTCGACCGGCTCAACGAGGAGCGCCGGGCGATCGAGACGACGGTGTGCGAGGCGGCCGAAGCGCTGTGCGCGGGTCAGGGCAATCGCGCTGTCATCCTCGCCGCCGGCCGCTTCTGGCATCCGGGCGTGATCGGCATCGTCGCCGGCCGGCTCAAGGAGAGGTTCGGTCGGCCGGCGATCGTGGTCGCGCTCGGCGAGGATGGGCTCGGGAAGGGATCGGGCCGGTCGATCGGCGGCGTCGATCTCGGCGCGGCAGTGCTGGCGGCCAAGGAGGACGGGCTGCTCGTCGCCGGCGGCGGTCATGCGATGGCGGCGGGCCTCACCGTCGAGGGCGGGAAGATCGAGGCGCTGGCCGAGTGGCTGGACCTGCGGCTGGCGGCGGACGTGGCGAGGAGCCGCGACGACCGCGCGCTGCTGCTTGACGCGGTGCTGGCGCCTGGCGGAGTCTGCCCGCTGCTGTGCGACGCGCTGGAGGCGGGCGGGCCCTACGGAGCGGGCTGGCCGGCGCCGAGGGTGGCGGCCGGACCGGTTCGGGTGATCAGGGCCGACATCGTCGGCAGCGGCCACTTGCGGCTGGTGGCCGCCGGCGACGACGGGCGGCGACTGAAGGCGATCGCGTTCCGTCTCGCCGCGGGGCCGCTGGGAGAGGCGCTGCTGGCGGCGCCGTCACACCGCAAATTGTGGCTGGCGGGCCGCGTTCGCAAGGACGAATGGGAGGGGCGAATTGGCGCCGAGCTCCATCTCGAGGATGCCGCCTGGGCCGATTGACGCGGCGCGCCGCGCCACCTAAGTGCCGCGCTCGCCGGCCCCATCGTCTAGCGGTCCAGGACGTCGCCCTTTCACGGCGAAAACACGGGTTCGAGTCCCGTTGGGGTCACCATCCGCCATTGAAGGAAGATGCTAGGCGGTGAGCGTGCTGCCTCGCGCAAGCAGTGCGGGCAGCTGCTGAGTGGCGGCGGGAGAACCTCCGACAACAAACCCGCGCGCGCGGCTCGTATCTTGCCTAATATCGAAGCTGCAGGTTGGCGAAGCTATGATAAGCTGAGGCTCGCAGCTATTTGGCGCGGCCCTAACCCGTGAGGCAAATCGCCGTCGGGCGGCGCAGGGTTGATTGGCGGCCAGCGCAGGCCCACATCCCAGCCATGCTGATCCAGACCGAGACCACGCCCAATCCGTCGACGCTGAAATTCCTGCCGGGGCGGCGGGTGATGGAGGGAACTCGCGACTTCGCGACGCCCGAGCAAGCCGAGGCCTCGCCGCTCGCCGAGGCGATCTTCTCGACCGGCGAGGTGGAGGGCGTGTTCTTCGGCCGCGACTTCATTTCCGTCACCGCCGCGCCGGGCGTCGACTGGCGGCGGCTGAAGCCCGAGATACTGAGCGTGCTGCTCGACCATTTCTCAAGCGACGCGCCCTTGTTCAGGGCGGCGTCGGCGGCCGGGATCGAGGTCGCGGGCGCGGAGGATTATGGCGAGGACCCGGCCGACGCGCCGATCGTCGCGGAGATTCGCGAGCTGATCGAGACTCGGGTGCGGCCGGCGGTCGCTCAGGACGGCGGCGACATCGTCTATCGGGGGTTTCGCGGTGGCGTCGTCTATCTCGCCCTGCACGGCGCCTGCTCGGGCTGCCCGTCCTCGACGATGACTCTGAAGCAGGGGATCGAGAGCCTGCTCAAACATTACGTACCCGAGGTCGAAGCGGTCGAGGCGGTTTAAGCCACTGGACTCCCGCTCGCGCCGGAGTGACGGTGCGGGTGCCATGATCCTCGTCATCGAGACCGCCACCGCGGCCTGCTCCGCCGCCTTGATCGACGGCGGGACCTTGCTCGACGAGCGGCACGAGATCGTCGGGCGGGGCCATGCGGAGCGGCTGGTGCCGATGATCGCCGAGCTGCTCGCCGGACGCCGCCCGGACGGCCTGCTCGTCGATTGTGGGCCTGGCAGCTTCACCGGGGTCCGCGTCGGCCTCGCCGCCGCCCAGGGGCTAAGGATCGGCTGGGGAGTGCCGCTCGCCGGCTTTTCGTCGATGGCGGCGGTGGCGGCCGCGGCGGGCGCGGGCGGCGAGATCGCGGTTGCGCTTCACGGTGGACACGGGCAGCTTTTCGTCCAGACCTTTGGCGAGGAACCGATGCGACCCCAGGATGCGCTTCGTTCCCTTTCGCCTGCCGAGGCGGCGGCGGCGATCCGCGCCGGGCGCGTGGCCGGGTCGGGCGCTGCCGAGCTGATCGCCGCGCGCGGCCATGGCGAGGCGATCGACGCGCTGCCGAGGGCGGCGGACGCGCGCTTGCTGCCGCCGGCGCTGCGCTCGCTGCCGCCCCGTCCGATCTACGGCCGCGGTCCCGACGCGAAGCCGACTCTGTGAGCGAGCCGGTCGTCATCGTCGAAGGCGGTGCGGGCGACCTCGCGGCGGTGATGAGGGTGATGCAGAACAGCTTCGACCCCGAATTCGGCGAGGCCTGGACCGCGCCGCAATGCGCGGGACTGCTGCCGATGGCCGGCGTGTGGCTGTCGCTGGCGCGCCGCGGCGAGGCGGTAATCGGCTTCGCCCTGGCACGAATCGTGGCCGGCGAGGCGGAGCTGCTGCTGCTCGCAGTCGACCGGTCTTCGCAAGGGGAAGGGGTCGGCCAGATGCTGCTCGACCGCTTTGCGGCGGTGGCCGCCAGTAAAGGGGCCGAACAACTCCACCTGGAAGTGCGCGAGGGAAATCATGCAGTTAGCCTATACAGGCGAAACGGCTACCGGGAAGTCGGCCGCCGTCGGAATTATTATAGCGGTCTCAACGGACAGCTTTTCGATGCCCTCACCCTAGCCAAATTCGCTTCGTCATAAACGCAATTTGTATTTACCGTAGTTTTCGCTTGTAAAAACCACCAAAACGGACCATTCGCAGCGTGGGGGGCGGAGTTACAACCGCGTGGTAGAAAGTTTTGCAGGCGAAAGCATGGCTGAAAGCAACGAACTTAACGAAACCCTGATCACCCTCACTGCGGACATCGTCTCGGCCCACGTCAGCAACAACAGCGTCGCGGTGAACGACCTGCCACAGCTGATCGCGAACGTGCACAATGCGCTTAATGCGCTCGGCGCGAAGCCCGAAGAAGCGCCGGCCCGTCCTGAGCCGGCGGTCTCGGTCCGGTCGTCGATCAAGCCCGATTACATCGTCTGTCTGGAGGACGGTAAGAAGCTCAAGATGCTGAAGCGGCATCTGATGACCCATTACCAGATGACCCCGGACGAATACCGGCAGAAGTGGGGGCTCAACGCCGACTATCCGATGGTTGCGCCCAATTATGCGGAGCAGCGTCGGACCCTGGCCAAGAAGATCGGTCTCGGCACCAAGCGCCGTCGCGGCGGCCGCGGCGCCAAATAAGCCGCATGGGGCGCCGGGGCCCCGGCCCCGGCGGCCTTTACGAGCCCGCCGATTTGGCTAAAGCGTATCCTGCATGACCCGCAGGATCGATATCGAAGCGCTGTGCGCGGAGAAGGGGCTGCGCATCACCGAGCAGCGGCGGATCATCGCCCGCGTGCTCTCCGAATCCGAGGACCATCCCGACGTCGAGGCGCTCCACGCGCGAGCCTCGGCGATCGACGCCGGCATCTCGATCGCCACGGTCTATCGAACGGTCCGCCTGTTCGAGGAAGCCGGAATCCTCGAGCGCCACGATTTCGGTGACGGTCGCGCCCGCTACGAGGCCGCCGACGCCACCCACCACGACCATCTGATCGATGTCGAGACGGGCAAGGTCATCGAGTTCGTCGACGAGGAGCTCGAGGCGCTGCAGCGACGCATCGCCGAGAAACTGGGGTTCCGCCTCGTCGACCACCGCATGGAGCTCTATGGGGTTCAGCTCGGGCGGAAGCCGTGACGCCATCGCCAAGCCGCCTTCAGCGTCGTCGCGAGCGCAGCGAACCAATCGGACGGCCCGGACGCTCGAAGCTGGATCGCTTTGTCGCTCGCTCCCCGCAATGACGGACGGGCCCCGATGATTCGTTCCTAGAACCCGATGGGCAGTTTGCGTCTCGCCTTCCGCGTCGCCTGGATCGTCGCGCTCTTCCTGCTCTGCGTCCCGCTCCATTATCTGTGGAAGCTGTACGGCGCGGCTTCGCCCTGGCCGCGGCGATTCCTCGGCTGGGTCGGCCGCGCCGCGGGAATGCGCGTGCGCGTCGTCGGAGCGCACCGGCCGCGCGACGTGCTGTTCCTCGCCAATCATCTGAGCTGGCTCGACATCCTCCTCGTCGCCGGCGCGAGCGGGGCCGCGTTCGTCGCCAAGGCCGAAGTGGCCGAAGTGCCAGTGGTCGGCTGGCTGGCGAGCCTCAACAACACCGTGTTCGTCGCCCGGTCCGAGCGCAGCGGCGTTCGCGGCCAGGCCGACGCCCTGCGCGCCGCCCTCGCCACCGGCCAGCCGGTCGCCCTGTTCCCGGAAGGGACGACCGACGGCGGCGCGGAGATCCTGCCGTTCCGCGCCAGCCTTCTCGCCTCGCTCTTTCCGCCGATGCCGCGGGTGATGGTCCAGCCGGTCGCGCTCGATTACGGACCAGCCGCGCACGACCTCGCCTGGATCGGTGACGAAGCGGGGCTCGCCAATGTCCATAAGGTGCTGGCGCGGCGGGGAACGACGCCGGTGACGCTCTACTTTCTGGCCCCGGTCAATCCCGCGAACGGCGACCGCAAGTCGCTCGCCCGCGCCGCCCGCGCCGAAATCATCGAGGCGCTCCGGAACCCGCGAGAGCCGTAGACTCCTGGAGCCCTTCGGCCCTTCCGGCGGCGGAGCGGATCGCCTATAGGCGCCGGCGATGACCAGGCGCGTCCCGAAAACCTTCCAGATCAAGTCGTTCGGCTGCCAGATGAACGTCTATGACGGCGAGCGCATGGCGGAGTTGCTCGCGGCCGAAGGCCTGGCCGCCGCCGACGCGCCCGCCGAGGCGGACTTGGTGGTGCTCAACACCTGCCACATCCGCGAGAAGGCGGCCGAGAAGGTCTATTCGGAGATCGGCCGGCTGAAGCGGCGGGACGGGACGCGGCCGATGATCGCGGTCGCCGGCTGCGTTGCACAGGCCGAGGGCACCGAAATCCCGCGCCGCGCGCCCAGCGTCGACATCGTCGTCGGACCGCAGGCCTATCACCGGCTGCCGGCGTTGGTTGCCGAAGCGGTCCGCGGCGGCCGCGGCATCGACACGGACATGCCTCTCCTCTCCAAGTTCGGGGCGCTGCCGGCGCGGCGGCGGCCGGGGCCGAGCGCCTTCCTGACCGTGCAGGAGGGTTGCGACAAATTCTGCACCTATTGCGTGGTCCCCTATACGAGGGGGGCCGAAGTCTCGCGGCCGTGGGGGGCTGTGATCGCCGAGGCGGAGGCGCTGGTCGAGGCCGGCGCCCGGGAAATCACTCTGCTCGGCCAGAACGTCAACGCCTGGGCCGGCGAGGACGAGGCGGGACGGCGCCAGGGGCTGGACGGCCTGATCCGAGCGCTCGACCGGCTGCCGGGCCTCGAGCGGATCCGCTACACGACCAGCCATCCGCGCGACATGACCGAAGGCCTCATCCGTGCCCATGCCGAGGTGGAGACGCTGATGCCCTATCTCCATCTCCCGGTGCAGTCGGGCAGCGACCGGGTGCTGAAGGCGATGAACCGCAGCCATACGCCCGGTGAGTATCTGCGGATCCTCGAGCGGGTGCGCGGGGCGCGGCCCGACATCGCCATTTCCGGCGATTTCATCGTCGGCTTTCCCGGCGAGACCGAGGCGGACTTCGAGGCGACGCTCGAAATCGTCGGGGCCGTGAACTACGCCCAGGCTTACTCGTTCAAATATTCGCCACGGCCCGGCACCCCGGCGGCGCAAATGGAGGATCAGCTGCCGCGCGAAGCGATGGACGAGAGGCTGCACCGGCTGCAGGCTTTGCTCAACGCCCAGCAACTGGCGTTCAACCGCGCCACGGTCGGGCGGCGGACGAAGGTGCTGCTCGAGCGCCAGGGAAAGAGGCCGGGGCAGAAGGTCGGCAAATCGCCCTGGCTGCAGTCGGTTCATGTCGTGACGGAGGCGGCGATCGGGGATTTGATCGAGGTGGAGATCCTGTCCGCGGGACCGAACAGCCTGGCGGCCGTCGTCGCTCCAGCGCAGGCTGGGGCCCCGGGGGGTGAAGAACGCAGGCTCATTTCACCCGCTGGGGCTCCGGCCTTCGCCGGAGCGACGATCTGATGCCTCCGAAGAAAGCCGAAGCTGCCGCCGCGCCCCGCGCCCGGCTCGAGCTCGAGTTCGAGCAGCCGCATCTGCTCGGGCCCCTGTTCGGCGAGTTCGACCGCAACCTCGTTGCGATCGAGGACCGGCTCGGAGTCTATATCGCCGCGCGTGGCGCCAAGGTGCAGATCGAAGGCGACCCGGAGGACGCGGCGCGGGCCCGCGACGTTCTGCTCGGCCTCTACAACCGGCTCGACGAGGGGCAGGACATCGACACCGGCATGGTCGATGCGATCATCGCCATGTCGGGCCAGCCGACCCTCGACGGCATCATCACCTCGGAGGTGGCCGAGCCGCCCAAGGTGATGATCCGCACTCGCAAGAAGACGATCGTCCCGCGCTCCAAGATGCAGGCCGTCTACATGGAGGCCCTCAATCGGGACGACATGATCTTCGCCCTCGGACCGGCGGGGACCGGCAAGACCTATCTCGCCGTCGCCCAGGCGGTGCAGCAGCTGATCGGCGGCTCGGTCGACCGTCTGATTCTGTCGCGGCCGGCGGTGGAGGCGGGCGAGCGGCTCGGCTTCCTGCCCGGCGACATGAAGGAGAAGGTCGATCCTTACCTCCGCCCGCTCTACGACGCGCTCTACGACATGCTGCCGGCCGAGCAGGTCGAGCGGCGGATCGCGTCGGGCGAGATCGAGATCGCGCCGATCGCCTTCATGCGCGGCCGCACGCTCAACGACGCTTTCATCATTCTCGACGAGGCGCAGAACACGACGCCGGCGCAGATGAAGATGTTCCTGACCCGCTTCGGAATGCGCAGCCGGATGGTGATCTGCGGCGATCCGCTCCAGGTCGACCTGCCCGAGCCCGGCAAGTCCGGCCTCGCCGACGCGGTCTCCAAGGTTGAGGGGATAGCGAAGATCGCCACCATCCGCTTCGGCGCCGGCGACGTCGTTCGCCATCCGCTCGTCGGCAAGATCGTCGAGGCTTATGAGGGCAAGGCGCAGTGAGCTGGCTCGCCCGTCGTCCCAGCGAAGGCTGCGACCCCAATGCGGTTAGCCGCGGTGCCAGTTCTCGCTGGGGACCCAGCCCGCGCTGGGTCGACGCGTCATGATCCTCGTCGAAACCGACGTCTCGGAAGAATGGGACAGTAGCACCGGCTGGGTGGACCTCGCCGACGAAGCGGTCAAGGCCGCGGTGGCGGAGAGCGACGCCCGTCACCTGCTCGCCGGCGGCGTGGCAGCCGAAGTGTCGGTGCGGTTCACGTCCGATAAGGAGGTCAAGGCCCTCAACGCCTCCTGGCGGGGCAAGGATAGGGCCACCAACGTTCTTTCCTTTCCGATGCTTGATCCCGCGGAGCTGCCCTCGCTGGCCAGGGCGGAGGGCGAATCGCTCCTCGGCGACATCGTCGTCGCGCATGGGGTGTGCGCAGAGGAAGCCGCGGCGAAAGGCATCAGCGTGCGGGACCACGCCCGCCACCTGGTGGTCCACGGCATGCTCCATCTGCTAGGCTACGACCATGAGCGGGGCGACGCCGAAGCGGAAGCGATGGAGGCGGCCGAGCGGCGGGCGCTGGCGGCGCTGGGCGTCGCCGACCCCTATGAGATGCACGGCTGATGGCTGACGATCCCGACGGCACCGGCGAGCGCAGCATCTGGCGCACCCTTCGTGCCCTGCTGTTCGGCGACGACAGCGAGGCGACTTTGCGCGAGGAGATCGAGGAGGCGATCGAGAATCACGAGGGTGAGGCGCCGATCGTCGGCGACCTGTCGCCGATCGAGCGGCAGATGCTTCGCAACCTGCTCCATTTCGGCGAGAGCACGGTCGCCGACATCGCGGTGCCGCGCGGCGACATCATCGCGGTGCCCTCAACCATCACATTCGAAGGCCTGGTCGCGGCGTTCGCCGAAGCGGGACACAGCCGGCTGCCGGTCTACTCGGAGAGCCTCGACAGCGTCGTCGGCATGGCCCACATCAAGGACGTTTTCACGCTGCAGGTGCTCGGCGCCGACCCCCCCGAGGATGTCACCGCGTTGCTGCGCAAGCCGCTCTACGTTCCCGAATCGATGGGCGTGCTCGACCTGCTCGCCCGAATGCGCGCCGAGCGCGTCCACCTCGCCATCGTCGTCGACGAGTTCGGCGGAACCGAAGGCCTGGTGACGATCGAGGACGTGGTCGAGGAAATTGTCGGCGAGATCGAGGACGAGCATGACGAGGAGACGCCGGGTATGCTGATCCCGCTCGAGGACGGCATCTGGGACGCCGACGCGCGGGCCGAACTGGACGACGTCGCCGAGCTGATTGACGCCCGCCTCGCGGCGGTCGACGAGGATGTCGACACCTTGGGCGGCCTCGCGACGGTGCTCGCCGGCCACGTGCCGCAGGCGGGGGAGATCGTCGAGCATCCCTCGGGCTGGCGGCTGGAGGTCACCGACAGCGATTCCCGGCGCGTCAGTCGCTTGCGCCTGCACGCGCCGGAAGAGGGCGCGGTGTCGGAATAGACCGCCCGCCATGGCGAGTGCAGCGAAGCCATCCAGCCGCGGGTCGGAAACCGGATTGCTTCGTCGCTTCGCTCCTCGCAATGACGGCGATGCGGTCCGGGAGGGGTGATGGCCTACGAACATATTCGCGTTGAGCAGGCCGCAGCCGCGGTCGCGACGATCACGATCGCCCGCCCGGATCGCCTCAATGCGCTCTCCGGCCAGACCGTCGACGAGCTGCGCGCCGCCGTCGAGGAGGCCGGCCGCTCCGGCGCGCGCTGCCTGCTTCTGACCGGGGAGGGCAGGGGGTTTTCGAGCGGCGCCGATCTGGCAAGCGGAGGCGGGTTGCCCGAGGATGCGGGGGCGGCGCTGGAGAAGCATTTCAATCCGCTCATCGAAGCGGTTTTCGCTTTGCCAATCCCCGTCGTGGCCGCGGTGAACGGGCCCTGCGCCGGCGCCGGCTGCTCGCTCGCCTTGGCGGCCGACATCGTGATCGCGGCGCGATCCGCCTATTTCCTTCAGGCCTTCGTCAATATCGGGCTGATCCCCGACGCCGGGGCGACCTGGCTGCTGCCGCGCCTCGCCGGCCGGGCGCGGGCGATGGAGATGATGATGCTGGGCGAACCGATCCCGGCCGAAACGGCGCAGGCCTGGGGGATGATCGCGCGAGTGGTCGCGGATGACGACCTGGCCGCGGACGCGGCGGCTCTGGCGACGCGGCTCGCGCAGGGGCCGACCGTGGCCCTCGGGCTGATCCGCCGGCTGGCGCGCGAGGCGGGACGGCTGTCGCTCACAGAGGCGCTGGCGGCGGAACGGGCCGCCCAGCGCGAGGCGGGGCAGACCGCGGACTTCCGGGGCGCGGTGGCGGCGTTTCTCCAGAAGAGGCAGGCCAGGTTCGAGGGGCACTGACGGTCATCCCCAGGTTTCAGGATCGGGGCGGAGCCGCCTCCTTGTGGAGGACTGGACCCTGAGCCAAGTTGAGGGTGACGAAAGCGCGCCGCGCGCCTAAGAAAACCCCCTCTGCAACAGGCTAGCGGGACTTCATGGCCACAACGATCGATGAACTCGAGGCCCGCCGCCGGCGCGCCGAGTTGGGCGGCGGCGAGGCGCGGATTGCTGCGCAGCATAAGAAGGGGCGGCTGACGGCGCGGGAGCGCCTCACCGTGCTGCTCGATCCTGGCAGCTTCGAAGAATATGACATGTTCGTCGAGCATAATTGCTCGGACTTCGGAATGGCCGAGCAGAAGGTGCCGGGCGACGGAGTGGTCACCGGCTCGGGAACGATCAACGGCCGCCTGGTCTACGTCTTCGCTCAGGATTTCACCGTCTTCGGCGGGTCGCTCTCGGAGCGGCACGCGCAGAAGATCTGCAAGGTGATGGACATGGCGATGAAGGTCGGAGCCCCCGTTATCGGCCTCAACGACAGCGGCGGCGCCCGCATCCAGGAAGGGGTCGCCAGCCTCGCCGGCTATGCCGAGGTGTTCCAGAGGAACGTGCTCGCCTCGGGCGTGGTGCCGCAGATCAGCCTGATCATGGGGCCGTGCGCGGGCGGCGCGGTCTACTCGCCGGCGATGACCGACTTCATCTTCATGGTGAAGGATAGCTCCTACATGTTCGTCACCGGGCCGGACGTCGTGAAGACGGTCACCAACGAGGTCGTGACCCAGGAGGAGCTGGGCGGAGCCGTCACCCACACCACCAAGTCGGGCGTCGCCGACGTCGCCTTCGAGAACGACATCGAGGCGCTGCTCGCCACCCGCGACTTTTTCGACTTCCTGCCGCTCTCCAATCGCCACGAGGGGCCCGAGCGTCCGTCGAGCGATCCGTGGGACCGGGCGGAGCCGAGCCTCGACACGCTCATTCCCGACAGCGCCAGCAAGCCTTACGACATGCACGAGCTGATCCGGAAGGTGCTCGACGAGGGCGACTTCTTCGAGATCCAGCCGAACCACGCCGCCAATATCATCGTCGGCTTCGGACGGATCGAGGGCCGCACGGTCGGAATCGTCGCCAACCAGCCGATGGTGCTGGCCGGAGTGCTCGACATCGCCAGCTCCAAGAAGGCGGGGCGGTTCGTTCGCTTCTGCGACGCCTTCGACATCCCGATCCTGACCTTCGTCGACGTCCCCGGCTTCCTCCCGGGAGTGGCCCAGGAGCATGGCGGAATCATCAAGAACGGCGCCAAGCTGCTGTTCGCCTTCGCCGAGGCGACGGTTCCCAAGATCACCGTCATCACCCGCAAGGCCTATGGCGGCGCCTACGACGTGATGGCGTCCAAGCATCTGCGCGGCGACTTGAACTATGCCTGGCCGACCGCCGAGATCGCGGTGATGGGGGCGAAAGGAGCGGTCGAGATCATCTTCCGCAAGGACATAGGCGACCCCGACAAGATCGCCGAGCGCACCCGCGACTATGAGGAACGCTTCGCCAACCCGTTCGTGGCGGCGTCGAAAGGCTTCATCGACGAGGTGATCATGCCCCATTCGACGCGCAAGCGGATCGCGCTGGGCCTCAGGAAGCTGCGCGACAAGCAGCTCGAGAATCCCTGGAAGAAGCATGACAACATCCCGCTCTGAGAGGGGGGGCTGATATGCCCTTGTTCGAGAGAGGCGGCCTGGTTCGGCTAAGGTCGGGTGGGCCAGCGATGACCATCGACAAATGCCCAGGCGATGATAGCGGCTATTTCAAGCTGACCTGGAAGGGCTTCGAACAGCTGAGGTGGCATAGCTACCGGTGTGTGTGGTTCGACGCGAACGAATTGAAATCCGAAGATTTTGGCGAGCATCTTCTCGTCGCCGCAGACTCAGTGGCGGAAAGGCAAGGAACTTCGGCCATTCCAGTCATGCCTGGGCCGTCTCTCGGTCGACCGGAGGGGGAGAAGGGTGACAACATCCCGCTCTGATCCGGCCGCCGCAAGGCTCATTCGCATCGTCGCCGCGGTCGTCGTCAATGGTGCCGGCGAGACCCTGCTCGTGCGAAAGCGCGGCTCCGCCGCGTTCATGCAGCCGGGCGGCAAGCTTGTCCGCGGCGAGACCAGCCTCGGCGCGCTTGAGCGGGAGATCGTCGAGGAGCTCGGCTGCGGACTGGAACGCGGATCGTGCCGGGCGTTGGGCCGTTTCAGCGCGCCGGCCGCCAACGAGCCGGGCTGGACCGTCGAGGCCGAGCTCTTCTCGGCCAGGCTCTCGGGCGAGATACGGCTCGACGGGGAAATCGAGGAAGCGGTCTGGGTCGACCCGTACCGCGAGCCCGCGCTCGAGCTCGCGCCGCTGACGCGCCGTCATGCCTTGCCGCTGGCGCGCGGTTTGAAGGCACGGACGGGGAGAGCGGTGCCATGAGCTCGCGCTACGACGAGCTCGAGCGGCTGCAGCGGCTACGCGAGAGCGGCGCGCTGACCGACGAGGAGTTCCAGGCCGAGAAGAGGCGGCTGCTCGGGCACGAAACGATCGCGCCGGAGGAGGAGGGGATCGAGGCGGAGGAAGCGCACCCGTCGCGACGCCCGCTTTATCTGCTGCTCGGCGGCACCGCGCTGACCGTCGCGGTCGTCGCCGGCCTGTGGCTGGGCAACCTCGTCGGCGGCGGCGGGACGGACGGGAGCGGCAATGTCTCCCTGCCGCAGCAGAATGTCGCGGCCGAGGCGAACCTGATCGAGCCGAAGACCGGGCCCGACGTGCGCACGCTGCCGCCGGAAGAGCAACTGGCGCGAGCCTTCGAGGCGGCATTCGGAAGCCGCGGCGAAGCGGTGCTGAGCGTCCCGGGCGACGGAACGGACGAGGACGTGCGCTATACGCCGGGGCGGCTGCTCTGGCTCCCCTACGGGCCGGTGCTGCTCAGCGAGGGCAAGGTGCAGGATCCCGCCCATGTCAGCGCCGGCAAGATCGCGATCCACTATCTCAGAGCCTCCGGAGGCGGGTTCGAGGTGGCGCGCGCCTTCCCCGCCGGAGTCGCGACCGGCTCGACCGGGCGGGTGGCCCGCTGGAGCGTCAGCCCCCGTTTCTCGACCTGGCCGGTGGTGGTCGGGGAGGGCGGGGGCACATGGCAGGGCTATACCTGCACCTGGCTGACGCTCACCGAACTCGCCCCCGGCGGGCCGGTGGAAGTGGCGAGGGTGCCGCTCGCCTACGATGATTCAGGCGCGAAGGGCGACGGAGCGGACGCGACCTCGATCGACGGCAGGATCCTCAACGTCATCAAAAACCAGTCGTTCGACGTCGTCTATTCCGGCGCGCGCGCGTTCAGCGAGCATTATGTGAGAGACGGCAACGGCTATTCCGTCGCCGGCGGCGAGTCGAAGATGATGACCTGCTGATGGACGTGCCGGTCGGCCTGGTGGGACTCGTTCTTCTGCCGCTGATCGCCCTGCGACTGTGGCGCGGCGTGCGCGACGGCCGGCTGCCGCTCTACCGAACCTATGTTTCGCGCGATGAGGGCCGCGGGCGCTTTGCCTTGCTTCTCGGATTGCATGCGCTGAGCTTCGTCCTGGTTGCCTGCATCACCGCGGACCTTCTCTTCAACCTCGGCCTCAGGGAGGCTTTATGAAGCTCGGCCGGCTGAACCATGTGGGGGTCGCCACACCCTCGATCGAGGCATCGATCGCCTTCTACCGCGACGTGATGGGCGCGGAGGTGATCCGCGAGCCTTTCGACCTGCCCGCACAGGGCGTCAGGGTATGCTTCGTCGACACCCCGAACACCCAGATCGAGCTGATCGAGCCGCTCGGGGAGGCGAGCCCGATCCACTCCTTCCTCGCCAGGAATCCGGCCGGAGGGCAGCATCATCTCTGCTACGAGGTGCCCGACATAGTCGAGGCTAAGGCCTGGTTCGAGACCAAGGGCGCCAGGGTGCTGGGCGAGCCTCGCATCGGCGCCCACGGAACGCTCATTTTCTTCGTGCATCCCAGAGACATGGGGGGCGTCCTCACCGAGATCATGGAGAGCCCGAAAGTGGCGCATTGACTCTCTTCGTCATTGCGAAGAGCGGAGCGACGCGGCAATCCGGCCGCTAACCATTTGCCAGCCGCAGTTCTGGATCGCTTCGCTGCGCTCGCAATGACGGGTAGAAAGCAGGAATGGCCGACAAGCCCACCCTTTCCGACTGGCAGGCCGCCGCCTCGAAGGAGGTGAAGGGCAAGGACATCGTCTGGCACACGCCGGAAGGGATCGAGGTCAAGCCGCTCTATACGGGCGACGACGTCGGGGGGATCGACCCGGGTCTGCCCGGCTTCCCGCCCTATACGCGCGGGCCCTATGCCTCGATGTATACGGGCCGTCCCTGGACGATCCGGCAATATGCCGGCTTCTCCACCGCCGAGGAATCGAACGCCTTCTACCGGCGCAACCTCGCCGCGGGCCAGAAGGGCCTGTCGGTGGCGTTCGACCTCGCGACTCACCGCGGCTACGACAGCGACCATCCCCGAGTCACCGGCGACGTCGGCAAGGCGGGGGTGGCGATCGACACGGTCGAGGACATGAAGATCCTGTTCGACGGAATCCCGCTCGAAACCATGTCGGTGTCGATGACGATGAACGGCGCGGTGCTCCCGGTCATGGCCTTCTACATCGTCGCGGCGGAGGAGCAGGGGGTTGAGCAGGCGCAGCTGTCGGGCACCATCCAGAACGACATCCTGAAAGAGTTCGCGGTCCGCAACACCTACATCTACCCGCCCGCCCCCTCGATGCGGATCGTCGCCGATATTATCCAATATTGTGCGCGACTTATGCCGCGCTTCAACTCGATCTCGATCAGCGGCTACCATATGCTGGAGGCCGGCGCGACGGCGGTGCAGGAGCTCGCCTTCACCCTCGCCGACGGCATGGAATATGTCCGCGCGGCCCAGGCCAAGGGATTGAATGTAGACGATTTCGCGCCCCGCCTGTCGTTCTTCTTCGGCATCGGCATGAACTTCTTCATGGAGGTGGCGAAGCTGCGCGCGGCACGTCTGCTGTGGTTCAGGATTATGACGGATTTCGGCGCAACTCGCGAGAAATCGCTGCTTTTGCGCACCCATTGCCAGACTTCGGGCGTGTCGCTGACCGAACAGGATCCGTACAACAACGTCGTGCGGACCACGATCGAGGCGATGGCGGCGGTCCTGGGGGGCACCCAGTCGCTCCACACCAACAGCTTCGACGAGGCGATCGCGCTGCCGACCGATTTCTCGGCCCGCATCGCCCGCAACACCCAGCTGATCCTCGCCGAGGAAACCGGGATCACCCAGGTCGCCGACCCGCTCGGCGGCTCGTGGTTCGTCGAGAGCCTCACCCAGGAGCTGGCCGACAAGGCCTGGGCGCTGATCGAGGAGGTCGAGGCGCTGGGCGGAATGACCGCCGCGGTGGCCGAGGGCATGCCCAAGCGCCGAATCGAGGAAGCCGCCGCCGCCCGCGCCGCCCGCGTCGATCGCGGCGAGGACGTGATCGTCGGAGTCAACCGCTACCGGCTCGAGGACGAGGCGCATCTCGACATCCTCCAGATCGACAACGACAAGGTCCGCGCGGGTCAGGTGGCGCGGCTCGAGAAGGTGCGCGCGTCGCGGAACGAGGGCGCCACCAGAGCCGCGCTCGACGCCCTGCGCGAGGGCGCGCGCGGCGACGCCAATCTGCTCGCCCTGTCGGTCGAGGCGGCGCGGGCGCGGGCGACGCTCGGCGAGATCAGCCAGGCGCTCGAGGAGGCCTTCGGCCGCTACGGCACCACGCCGGTCCCGGTGAAGGGGATTTACGGCGGCGCCTATCAGGGCGACCCGCGCTGGGCGCGCGCGGCCGCCGGAGTCGACGCGATCGGTCGGCGGCTCGGGCGCAAGCCGCGGCTGCTGGTCGCCAAGATGGGCCAGGACGGCCACGACCGCGGTGCCAACCTGGTCGCTTCGGCCTTCGCGGATCTGGGCTTCGAGGTCGTGCCGGGCCCCCTCTTCCAGACGCCCGAGGAGAGCGCGCGCCTCGCGGTCGAGAAGGAAGTCGACCTGGTCGGCGCCTCCACCCTGGCGGCCGGACACAAGACGCTGGTGCCGCAGCTGATCGGCCACTTGCGCGACCTGGGCCGGCCCGACATCAAGGTCGTCGTCGGCGGAGTCATCCCCCCGCAGGACTACGACATGCTTCGCGACGCGGGGGTGCAGGCGATCTTCGGCCCCGGCACCAATCTCGTCGACGCCGCCGGCGAAGTGCTGAGGCTCCTCGGCCACAATATGCCGCCGCTCGAGGAAGCCGCGGAATGAGGGGCCCGCCCGCCCGCAAGATAGGGCTGTTCCTTTTGCTCTCGCTCGTGTTTTGGGGGTTGGGTGCCCTCGTGATCGCGCTGACCGCGATTAAGACGTGTAGCATGAGTCCCGACTTCGCGTCGGACTGCGATGCGATGCCGGTCAATGTCGCGGCTGTCTTGCTATTGGCGTTGTACGGCTGGCTGTCGGTCAAATTCTTTCGAAGCCGAATCTCGGGGATAGAGTGATTGTTTCAGAGGATTCCGGTCGCGAACCGGGGCGAGATCGCCGGCGGCACCAACATGCCTCCGCTTGAGGAAGCCGCCGGATGATATCCTGGCCGATCGCCGCCTCGCTCGCCCTTTCGGCCGCGCAGCAACCGGTCGTAACCGGCGGTCTGGAGACGATGGTCAAGCTCGCCATCGGCATCGACGAAGCGCTCGGGGAATTCGAGCGGCTCTGCCTCGCCCGTCCATTCGACGCCGCTTCGTTCGAAAAGGCGGTGCGCGGTTCGTCCTGGCGGTACCGGCGGGCCGCCGATTCCGAACCCGAGCTGATCGGCTATGATTCCCGCAAGGGCTACGCCTCGATCAAATGGCTCGGGCCCCCGGCGGGGCGCCTCCCGCAGTGCAACCTCGATGCGGCCACCCTGAGGCCCTACACGCCCACGGCCACGGCCGCCCGCATCGAGGCGCGGCTCAAGCGGTTGCTGGGCACCATTCCGGTGCGCCAGGCCAGCGGCACAAGCCTGTTCTGGGAATGGCCGGCGGAGACCGGAAAGGCGGTGCGCCTCTATCTCCTGCGCCATCCCGGCAGCGATCCCCGGCAGCTGACCCTCACGCTTCAGAAATGGCCGCAGGCGGAGTCGAGCCCAACGACGACCGGGCGCAACAGGCCAGCCCTCGAGGAAGCCACGCAATAACGCCTGCCGAGCTTGCGGGCGGGGCCGAGGGGCGGCAAGAAGGCCGGGATGAGTTCGCCACTTCCGAACCGCGTCGTGCGCCGCAGGGCAGCGGCACTCGCCATTATCGCTCTGATCCTGCTCCGAGCCGATCGCCCGCAGCCCGCTCATCGGACTGCGATCGCTTGCACTGGAAGCGCCCGGTTCACAGACAACCAGACCGGCCAGGAGTCCAGCCGAGCTTACGATCTTCCGCGACAGCTTTATGTTCTGGACGAAGGAGGCCGGCGTATCCAACGCGCCCTGGAACCGCGCCAAGAGTTCGAGGACGTGTGCTTCAGCGACGGCCATATCAACAGGGTGAGCTTCTCGCCGGGGCTCATCTCCGTCCGGTCCGAGAAAGCCGGTGCCATCTGCGATTTCTCGGTGAGCCGCGCCACGGGCAAGGGACAGTATTTTTCGCGCACTGAATTTGGCGGGGGGCGATTCAGCCAGATCGAGTTTGAGATGATTTGCGACCGCGCGGCGATTCCCATCTTCGATTCGAGCAGGAACCGCTTCTGATGTTCGCCAAGATTCTGATCGCCAATCGCGGCGAGATCGCCTGCCGAGTCATCCGCACCGCTCGAAAGATGGGGATCGCCACCGTGGCGGTCTATTCCGACGCCGATGCCCGGGCACCGCATGTAAAAATGGCGGACGAGAGCGTTCGGCTCGGCCCGCCGCCGGCCTCGGAAAGCTACCTTAACGCCGAGCTGATCATCGATGCCTGCAGGGCGACCGGCGCCGAGGCGGTCCATCCGGGCTACGGCTTCCTCTCGGAGCGCGAGAGCTTCGCCAAGGCGCTGGAGGCGGCTGGCATCGCCTTCATCGGCCCGCCCCCCGGCGCGATCGCGGCGATGGGGGACAAGATCGAATCGAAGAAGCTCGCGAAGGAGGCGGGGGTGAGCGTCGTCCCCGGCTTCGTCGGGGAGATCGAGGATACCGAGCATGCGGTGAGGATCGCCGGCGAGATCGGCTATCCGGTGATGATCAAGGCGTCGGCGGGCGGCGGCGGCAAGGGCATGCGGCTCGCTTATTCCGAGACGGACGTGCGCGAGGGGTTCGACGCCACCCGGCGGGAGGGGCTGGCCAGCTTCGGCGACGACCGGGTGTTCATCGAGAAGTTCGTCGAGAATCCGCGCCATATCGAAATCCAGCTGATCGGCGACCAGCAGGGCAAGCTCGTCTATCTCGGCGAGCGCGAATGCTCGGTCCAGCGGCGGCACCAGAAAGTCGTCGAGGAGGCGCCGTCGCCGTTCGTCACGCCCGAGATGCGCAGGGCGATGGGCGAGCAGGCGGTCGCGCTCGCCAGGGCGGTCGGCTATTATTCGGCGGGCACGGTCGAATTCATCGCCGGCGCGGACCGCAGCTTCTACTTCCTGGAGATGAATACCAGGCTGCAGGTCGAGCATCCGGTGACCGAGATGGTGACCGGCCTCGACCTCGTCGAGCTCATGATCCGGATCGCCGCCGGGGAGGCGCTGCCGTTCGGGCAGGACGAAGTGACTCTGACCGGCTGGTCGATCGAGAACCGCGTCTATGCCGAGGATCCATATCGCGGCTTCCTTCCCTCCACCGGGCGGCTGATCCGCTACCGCCCGCCACGCGAAGCGCATGAGGAGCAGGGCTGCACCCGAGTCGACGACGGCGTCGAGGAGGGCGGCGAGGTCAGCATGTTCTACGACCCGATGATCGCCAAGCTGATCACCTGGGCGCCGGACCGCGAAGGCGCGATCGACCGTCAGATCGACGCGCTGGACGGCTTCGTAATCGAGGGCGTCGGCCACAATGTCGACTTCCTGTCGGCGTTGATGCAGCACCCGCGCTTCCGCGAAGGGCGGCTCACCACCGGCTTCATCGCCGAGGAATATCCCGAAGGCTTTGCCGGCGCCCCCGCGGACGACCGGCTGACCGAGGATCTGGCGGTGATCGCCGCGCTCGCCGGGCTCGAGACCGACGCCCGCGCCTGTTCGATCAGCGGCCAGCTCAGCGAGCCGGTGCCGCCGCCCGAGGAGCGGGTGGTGGGGATCCGCGGCCGCGAGCTTCGCATCCGCTTCGAGGATTATGAGGGCGGGCGGCTGGCCGTCGTCGACGGCGGCGAGCCGCGCGAGCTGATCGGGCGCTGGCAGCCGGGGCAGGGCGTCTTCAAGGGCATGCTCGACGGCCGTTCCCGCACCGTCCAGATCGCGCGCCGCGGCCGTCAGTGGCGGCTGACGACGCGCGGCGCCTCGCATGTCGTGGCGGTGCTGCCGGCGCATGTCGCGGAGCTCTCCCGACACATGATCGAGAAGGTCCCGCCCGACCTTTCCAGATATCTGCTCTGTCCGATGCCGGGGCTGCTGACCGCGCTCCACGTCCGCGAAGGCGACCGGGTCGAGGCCGGGCAGCCGCTCGCCGTGGTCGAGGCGATGAAGATGGAGAACATCCTTCGGGCCGAGAAGGCGGGGACGGTGAAGACGGTGTCAGCCAAGCCGGGGGACAGCCTCGCGGTCGACGCCGCGATCCTCGAATTCGAATGATCGGACCGCCGGCGGCAGCCGCTCAGGCCTTGCCGCCCGCCTTCGCGACGAGATCGCCGATCTTGCCGGCGAGATCGCCGACCCTGGCGATCCGCTCCGCCATGCTCTTCGCCGAGGCATAGGCCTCGTCCACCGAGCGCTTCGCGTCCCGCGCGGCCTGGTAGGCAGCCTCGATCTGAGGTCCGGTCCGGTCGAGCGCCTGCTCCGCGGCGGCCAGATAGGCGCGCTCGAGGCGGGCGATGTTCCGGAGCACTTCTTCCGCCTGCTCGTCCGTCGCGGCCTGCTTGAGGTCCGCGGCGCGGCGCTGGAAGGCGGCGTTGAACGCCTGTTGGACGAGGGCAAGCCGTTCCTGTTCGCTACTTTCCATCGTCGCTCTCCTTACGGCCGGGGCGGCGGCGGGTTGGAGCCGCCGCCGGGCGCGCCGTCATCCGCGTTCGCGGCATCCACTACGTTTTCGAGCCGGGCGATGATCCGCTCGATCCCGGCGAGCGAGACGGAGCGGGTCTGCTCCAGCTCACGATGTCCGGCGAGCAGCGCGTCGAGCGCCTCGAGCGAGGTCCGGTAGCGCTGCTGCATCGCGATCACGTCGGCCTGGGCATTGGCCTTCATCGTCGCGTCGAGCGCCGCCTGGACTGGCTTCGAGCTGGATATGATCCCCTCCGCGCCCGGCGCCGGAGTGACGCCCATATTCTGCGCGAAGGCGGTGAAGGTCGGAGTTCTGGACACCAGGCCGGCCTGGACCATGGCGAGGCGCGCGGCCGTGCGATGCTCGATGATGTAGCCGCTGAGCGAGTCGAACACGGCCGCCTCGGCGGCGAGGCCGTTGCGAAGCGTCTGGACGGAGGCGGCAATGGCGCGGCTCCCGGCGAGGAGCCGCTGCCGCTGGCGCCGTTCGCCGATCTCGGCGGCGATGCCGGCGACGACTTCGCCGACCGGGGCCGAAATCGCGCTGGCGATCGGATTGCCGGTCAGCTCGCTCACCGAGGCGACGTAGCCGTTGACTCCGGTGACGAGCCGGCGCGCGGCCCCTTCGAGGTCGGCGCTGCCATTGGCCGCCGCCTCCTGCCCGAGCGCCGAATAGGCCGCGCTGAGGGCGTCGAGCGCCCGGGCGCGGGCGGCGATGGTGTCGGCGAGCTTCACGCGCTTCGCCGCGACCTCCGGATCCGCGTTGCGCGGCATGCAGGTCGGCCGGTTCGTGCACCAGTCATAGGTCGTCGAGAAGGCGTCCGCCGCATTCACATAGGCGAGCTGGGTGGACAGGGTGCGGACGTCGGTCGCAAAGGCGTTGCTGGCTTTGATCCCCGCCTGGGAAAGGGTGGTCGCGGGAGTTCGCGGCGCCGCGGCGCAACCGCCGAGAAGCGCGGCCGCACCCGCGAGCGCGATAATCAATCGTGACACCACAGCCTGTCCCCCCGGTGAATCGCCGGTCAGTATCGGTCGGCTTTGCTCGCCAGTCGAGGCCTATTGGGCGGAAATGGCGGTAATTGCGTCAGGATTCGTCCGGGCCTCCGGCGACGGGAAGGCTAAGTTCGAACGAGGCGCCTCGATCGGAGGGTCGGCTGACGATGGTGCCGCCGCAGGCAGCGAGGAGCGAGCGGGCGATGGACAGTCCGAGGCCGGACCCGCCCTCGTCGCGGCGCCCGGTATGGAACGGCTCGAAGATCCGCTCATGGTCCGCTGCCGGGATGCCCGGCCCGTCATCCTCAACGAAGAGCCGCAACGTCTGTCCGCGGATGTCGCCCCTGATGGCGACTCGGGCGGCTCCGGCCTGGCGGCTGTTCTCGACCAGCGTTTCGAGCACCGCCTCGACGAGAGCGGCGGGCGCCGCCGCCGTCGGCAGCCCGTCGACCTCGCTCTCGACCGCGAAGCCGCCGGTGCGGTGAGCGTCGGCGACCTTGACCACGGGGCCGGCCACGTCGGTGGCGCAATCCTCGGGGGCGGCCGCCATGTCGGCGCGGGCGAGGTCGAGCAGGCGTCTCAGCAGGTGCGAGAGTCGGTCGGCGTCGGCGCCGGCATTGGCGAGGAACCTGCTTCGCTCCTCGCCGCTCATCTCCGGATGCTCGGCGAGCAGCTCTAGCGCGCCCTTGATCCCGGCGATCGGGGTCTTCAGCTCGTGGCTGACCGACGCCGCGAAATCCCTGAGGTAGCGCGAGCGGCGCTCGATCCGGTCGGCCATGGCGGCGAAATTGAGGTAGAGGTTGCGGATCTCGACCGCGGCGGTGGAGGGCGGCTCCGGCACCGCGACCGGGCCCCGAGCCACGTTCTGGGTCGCTTCGCTGAGCGCCTCGATCGGCCGGGATATGCCGCGCGACAATAATCCGGCGAGGACCAGCAGGGTGATGAAGATGAGGGCGACGCCGAGCGCGATCTTGCCCCGGTCCTGATAGATTCCGAGGAACAGGCCGCGCGGGCTTCGGCTCAGCATGAGGATGCCGACGACGCGGCCTCCGGCCAGGACCGGGCGCACGTGGTGGACCCGGATGGCCGACGCGCGGCTGAGCCATTCGAGTGCGTAGCGCGGCTGGTAGTCGGCGCGCCGGCGCAGCACCGTCGCGGTTTCCCCCCCGATCGCCCGGCGTACCTCCGGCAGGTGGGCATAGCTTCGGCCGAGGTCGTCGCGGCCGAGGACGACGGTGCCTTGCGCGTCCATCACCCGGATCGCGGCGAGCGTGATCCGGCCGGTGTCGGTGACGACCGGCTGCAGCCGCGAGGCCGCGCGGGACGCTCGGGCGTCGGCGGGCGCGGCGGCGCGGGCGGCGGCCTGCTCGCCGAGGATGGGCATGGCGTTGAGGTCGATGGCCGGCCGCTCGGCCCGCAGCCTCCCGGCCGGCGGATCGGCGAAAGGCTCCGGCCAGGCGGCGCGATAGGCTCCGGCCAGAGCGGCGCCCTGGGCGATGAGCTCCGCCTCGGTCTGCTGGACCAGGGTGTTCTCGTAGACCCGAAGGAAGACCGCCCCGATGCCCGGCAGGGCGGCGACGAACAAGAGGGTGAGGAAGAGCAGGGTGCGCAGCCGAAGCGCCGGCCAGTGGCGCTTGGCGAACTCCTTCAGCGCTCGGATCAAGCGGCGCCCTCGCCCAGGCACCGGCCGATCCGGTAGCCGATGCCAGGACGGGTCTCGATCAGGTCGGTTCCGCCCAAAGCGGCGAACTTGGCGCGAAGGTTGCGGATGTGGCTGTCGATCGTCCGGTCGGTGATGGCGAAGCCGGGGCCGTGCAGGCGGTCGATGATCGAGTCGCGGCTGAACACCTTGGAGGGAAGGCTGGCGAGGAGCAGGAGGAGCTGGAACTCGGTGACCGTGACCGGGACCTTGCTCCCGTCCCAATGCGCCTCCCAGGCCTCGGGATCGAGGCGCAGGCGGTTGTGGACGAGCGCCGCCTTCGGCCCGGCCTCGGCGAGCGGCCGGCCGCCGCGCTTGAGGATGGCGCCGACCCGGGCGACCACCTCGCGCGGCGAGAAGGGCTTGACCACATAATCGTCGCCGCCCAGCTCGAGGCCGAGGACGCGGTCGATCTCGTCGTCGCGCGAGGAGAGGAACAGGATCGGCAGGTCGCCCTCCGCGCGCAGCCGGCGGCACACTTCGAGCCCGTCCATCCGTGGCATGTTGATGTCGAGGACGACGAGGTCCGGCCGCTCGCGCTCGACCTGCCTGAGCGCGGCCTCGCCGTCGCCGGCCTCGCTGGTGGTCATGCCCGCCTTGCCGAGCGCGAAGGTGAGCAGCTGGCGGATGTGGGCGTCGTCGTCGACGACGAGGATCTTGTGGGTCATCGCATACATGTCACACTCCCGCGCGGCCGAAGTCAAAGCCTTGCCGCCGCCGCCGCGCGGCCCGGCCGCCGCGGACGCGCAGGCTCGCGGCGGCGATGCACCAGCTTCCATCGCGGTCCTGATGGACGGGGAGGATCGAACGCGGATGGGCCGAGCTTCAGTTGATCGCGCGAAGCCGGTGCAGATCCGGTGCAGGCCGTCCATCCCAGCGGAGGCTGGCGTGGCGGGGGGGGGGACGGCCGGAGGTCTTCCGCGCGGGGCCCGGGCTTCGCCGGGGCGGCGGAGGCTCACCGGCTCCGCAGAACCGAATCGATGCTGTGGACGACGCCGTTCGACCGGAGCCCGTCGGCGCGGACGATGCGGGCCCTGCCGCCGGCGGCGTCGGTGATGACGATCGCCTCGCCGTCGCGGCCGAAGCTGAGCTTGCTGCCGCCAACCGTGGCCAGCTCCGCCTTGCCGCTGCCGCGGTCGATGGCGCGGCCGAGGTCGGCGGCGGTGACGACGCCCGGCACGACATGGCCGGTGATCAGCGCCACCAGGCGGCCCTTGGCTTCGGGAGCCAGCAGCGAATTGGCCTCGCCGGGCGGCAGCTTCTCAAACGCCGCCTCGGTCGGAGCGAAGAGGGTGTAGGGCTGGGCCCCGGAGAAGGTTTCGGTGAGCCCAGCCGCCTGAACGGCATTGGCGAGGGTCTTGTGGTCGGCCGACCCGGTCAGCGCTTCGAGGATGTTCGATTTGGGAAGCTCGCCTTTGGCCGCCGCCGGCTGGGGCGAGGTGCCGTTGGTGTCGATCCCGGCGGCGTTGTTGCCGTCCTCCTGCCCGCAGGCGGCGAGCAGCAGGGCGGCGGCGAGCAGCGCTCTTCTCATCGGCCAATCCTCCCTCAGGCGAGCATCTCGACGACCGCCTGGACGAGCCGGGTTCCGGCATCGACCTGGTAGATGTTGCCGTCCGCGTAGCGGTACAGATAATCGTCGTCGTCCCGGTAGCGGTCGCGATAGTCGAGCGGCAGGTTGTAGGCGTCATAGCCCGGCGGCAGGCGCTCGCCGACGTTGAGGTCGCCGGCGAGCAGGGCGACGATCCCCTCGATCAGGCCGGATCCGGCGTCGACCCGGTAGATCGCATTGTCGCCGTAGCGGTAGAGCGTATCGTCGTCGTCGTACCAGGTGTCGCGATACTGGAGCGGGACGTTGTAGACGTCGTAGCCGGCGGGGAGCGGCTGGCCGATGCCGAAGCCGCCGCCGAACAGCGGGATGATCGCGCTGATCAGGTCGCTGCCGCGGTCGGCGCGGTAGATGTAGCCGTCGTCGTCGTAGCGGTAATAATGGTCTGGCGTGTCGTGATAGAAGCCCCGGTAGGCGACCGGTATCCGATAGCCTTCGAACCAGGCCGGCTCGAGGCGCTGGCCGATGCCGAACAGCTTCCTCGCCTGGCCCGGAGGGAGGCAGCCATTGCCCTTGCGGGCGAGGCCCGGCGGGCAGAAGGGCTCGCGCCCGGCGAAGCGCGGCTCGGCGCGCACGAAGCGGTCGCGCCGGTCGTCGAACGCCCGCCGGACGAAGCGGTCGTCGCGGCCGTGGCGGCGCGCCTGCGGGCGGAAATCGTCGCGGCGCGAGTGGCCGCGGACGGCGTGCCGCTCGGCCCGCTCCGGCTTGTGGCCGCGAGCGCCATGTCCGCCGCCATGGCCGCGGCCCTTCTCTACCTCGGCAGGATGGCCGCCGCCCCCGCCCTTGCCGCCGCCCTTGCCGCCTTTGTCGGCGGCGGCGGGCGCCGCGATCGCGAGCGCGGCGGTGCCGATCAGCAGGATGAGCTTACGCATGACGATGACTCCCGTGGTTCGCCTGAATGAACGGGTGGCTTCCGCGACCGTTCCGAGCGCCGCGGCACGCCTCGTCCAGGCCGCGGGCTCGGCTGGTCCCGCCAAGCTGAACCCCAGCTTTCTCCGCCTGAACGCGCTATGAAGCCGGCCGGTCCACCTTTCCCGCCAGGAACTGGTTGTAGGCGTAGATCGTGCCGCCGAGGGTCATGACATCGTTATGGCCGGCGCTCTCAAGCACCCGAAGCATCTTGCGGTTCTCCGGCAGCGGCGATGCCTCGTAGAGGCTCTGGGAAAGCGTCCAGGGCGTGGTGCGGTCTTTCTCGCCGACGAGAAGGAGCAGCGGCTCCTCGATCCGGGCCATGTTGGCGAGGTTGCCGCGGCCGCGCAGATTGCGAGCGACTCTGACCTTGACGAACGGCTTGGCGAGGCCGGGCGTGCGGGCTTTCGCCCATTCCTCGGCGGTGGTGGCCGAGCTTTCGAGCACGACCCCCTGGGCGACCCGATTGGCGGCGACGTGGCCGGCGACGAAGCTGCCGAGGGAATGGCCGTGGACGACGATCGTGCCCTTGGGACCGACGAGCGCGCGCAGATAGTCGAAGGCGGTCAGCCCGTCGTCGATCGCGGCGAGGCCCGGGACTCCCTCGCTGAGCCCGTAGCCGCGATGGTCGACGATCATCAGGTCGACGTCGAGATAGCTGAACATCTTCGCGGTCCAGGCGCCGTGGCGGCCGATCGTATAGCCGTTGCCGCCGAAATAGAGGATCGTCGCGCGCGATCCGGGGCGGCGCAGATGGACGGCGTAGAGGCGGGGGCCGTCGGGCGTGGGAATCCGATGCTCGGTGACCGAATAGCCGGCAGCCTCGGTGAGCGCCCCGCCCGGGGTCGGCCGGAACAGGTCGCTTTCGCGCACCTCCGCGGTGCAGGCGGCGAGCAGCGCGGCGAGGAGCAGAAGACGGAAAAGGTTCATCCTTGTCGACTCTTGTCGGAGGGAGCGGACCGGACACCTAACCGGCGGGATTCGGGGGGTCTAGCCAATGCGGAAAGCGCTGCGATGGGCCGGTATCGGATTGGGGGCGGTCTTCGCCCTGCTCCTGGCCGCCGCCCTCGTGGTGCTGGCTTGGTCGGAGCTGATCCTGCGCAAGGATTATCGCGCCGCGGCCGAGACGCTGCCGGCGCCGAGCGCCGCCGAGATGGATCTCGGCCTCATGCCCACGGTCGCGAGCAATGACTTCAACCGTCTCACCGACGCCGAGATCGATGCGCTCTACGCCTATCCGGCGGCGCGGCCGAAGCGGCTGGGGAGCTGAGGTCAAGGGTTGGAGCGGGTAGCGGGAATCGAACCCGCGTCACAAGCTTGGAAGGCTAGTGCTCTACCATTGAGCTATACCCGCCCGGGTCGGGACGCCCATAAGCGAAGTAGCCCGCGGCGGGCAAGCCCATCACGGGACCTATCCGTATGAAATTAAAGAAGCGAATGCTTGACTCGCCGTTAACCCATCCAGAAGATGTCGCTTCGCGACTCGACTTCCCCGACACGAGGGAGGCAGCGCATCCCGGGGGAGCTTCCGATACCAAAGCAATGTTGAGCCGGCCATAGCCGCCGGTCATTGTGCGTATTGGTGTTTTGTGAAAATTCCCCTGTCTCGCCGATGACGCGCCCACAGGGGATTTTCGAATATGGTCGAGCTTCAGAGAAACAACTCCACGATTGGCAGTTATGCCACCATCCAGGAGGCGGTGAACGCGGCCGAGGACGGCGACACGATCGTCGTTCCGGCGGGAACCTATACGGAGCTGGTGACGGTCAACAAGGACGTCACCATCCTCGGCCCAAATGCCGGCGTCTCGGGCACGACGCCGCGCGGCTCGGAAGCGGTGATCGACGGCGGCTTCTACATGCACGCGGCCGGCGCGACGCTGGACGGCCTGCTGATCTTCGGCGGCGGCTCGCTCGCCGGCAACCCGGCCGGCATCTATGTCGACGCCGACAACGTCACCCTCACCAACCTCATCGTCCAGAGCGACGGCACCGTCGGCACCGGCATCCTCACCCCCTACAATGGCGGCGTCACCGGCCTCGTGCTGAGCAACAGCCGCATCGACGACTGGACCAACGGCACCTACTTCAACCCGACCACACAGTTCACGGCGAGCGGCAACAGCTTCGACGGCAACGGCGTCGCCCTGACCGGCGACGACTGGGACGATCCGACGTCGATCACGAACAATACGTTCACCAACAGCACCTTCGGCCATGTCGGATATGGCGTGTTCGATTCGGTCGAGGACGTCGCCGCCTTCTTCGGCAGCGGCAACAGCTTCGACGGGACCGACGCCCCGGTCGCCATCTTCGCCTATGGCGACGGCACGCCCGGCGGCCAGGAGATCTCGGGCACCCAATATGCCGACTATATGGCGGGCGCGGAGTTCGTCCCCGGCTCGGGCAACGACGCCATCTTCGACGGCGGCGGCGGCGACGACACCATCGAGGCCGGTGCCGGCAACGACACGCTCGACGGCGGCACGGGCGACGACACGCTTATCGGCGGCACCGGCGACGACACGTATGTCGTCGACAGCCCCGACGACCAGATCGTCGAGAATCCGGGCGAGGGGGAGGACGAGATCCAGACCGGCCTCGCCAGCTACAGCCTCGTCGGGCACGACGAGGTCGAGAATCTGACCGGCACCTCGACCACCGGCCAGACGCTCAGCGGCAATGCCGGCAATAACGGCATCCAGGGCGGCACGGGCAACGATACGCTCAACGGCGGCGACGGCGACGACATGCTCGACGGCGGCGGCGGCAACGACACGCTGAACGGCGGCAATGGCGACGACACCCTCCACGGCGGGGCCGGCAACGATACGCTGAACGGAAACGCCGACGACGACACCGCCACCTATGACGGACACCGCGGCGACTATTCGATCACCGTCGTCACCGGGCCGGGCGGACGCGTCGTCGGCTTCTCGACCGTGTCCGACAACAATCAGGGCAACGGCAACGAGGGCCAGGATTCGCTGGGCAGCGTCGAGGTCCTGCAATTCTCCAACATCACGCTCGACACCACCAAGAAGGTGCAATTGTTCGACCAGAACAACCAGCTGGTCGGCACCTTCGACACCATCCAGTCGGCGATCGACGGCGCCCAGGACAATTACACGATCCGCCTCGCCCCCGGCATCTACGACGAGGATCTGGTGATCGACGTCGGTGTTCGAATCCTCGGCCCGAGGACCGGCAACGTCAACGGCGCCGCCGCTTCGACCGGCAACGGCGAGGCGACGATCATCGGCCACGCTAAGGTCACCGCGGAAGACAATGTCACGCTGACCGGCCTCAGGTTCCTCAACGATTCGACCACCACCGGCGGCGGCCCGTCAAATCCGACGCTCCAGTTCCTGACCGGCGGCGGAGTCACCGGCCACCTCGTCTCCAACACCATCTTCTGGTCGACGGTCATGGGCGGCGCCAACGGCGTCGACGACCGGGCGATCTCGGCTCCGGTCATCGCCAGCGGCCAGCTGACCTTCACCAACAATATGATCTCGGGAAACCAGCAAGGCCTGTTCAGCACCGCCTCCTGGGGCCGCGGCATCTGGATCGACGGCGGCGGCGTCGGCTTCACGGCGACCGGAAACCTGATCGAGTGGACCCGCACCGCGCTAGTGCTCGACGGCGCCGGCGGATCGATCTTCTTCGTGTCCAACAATCAGCTGCGCAATCTCGGCACGGCCTTCTCGATCGCAACCACCGAGGACGGCCTGGCCCTCAGCGGCAACGACTTCGAGAATGTCGGCGACGAATTCAACTTCCGCAACCTGTCCGAGGACGTCACTTTCGACGCCGGGCCCGCGGTCGACGCGCTCAATCCGGTCGGCAATTCGAACGATCTGCTCGTCATCCTCAGCGGCTCCGGCAACGATACGCTCACCGGTACCGTCTATGACGACTATATCGACGCCAACAACCGGCCGGGCCATCTGACGGTCGCCGACACCGACACGCTGAACGGCCTCGCCGGCGACGACACCCTGTTCGGCCGCTACGGTACCGATACGCTCAACGGCGGCACCGGCGACGACACGCTGGACGGCGGCGACGGCACCGACACCCTTTACGGCAACGAGGATAATGACGCGCTGAACGGCGGCGCGGGCGACGACAGCCTGATCGGCGGCCCGGGCGACGACACTATCGACGGCGGCTCGGGCACCGACACGGCGCTGGTCGGCACCGGCGCGACCTACACGCCCAACGGGACGAACTGGACCGTCGTCTCGTCGGCAGGGACCGACACGCTCACCAACGTCGAGATCGTCGATAGCGGCGTCGGACCGGACGTGCTGCTGGTCGGATCGGGAGGCTTCGCCACCATCCAGGAGGCGGTCAATGCCGCCAATGACGGCGATACCATCCTCGTCGCGACGGGCACCTATGTCGAGCAGGTGATCGTCGACAATCTCGACAATCTGACGATCAGGGCGGCGAACGGCGCGACCGTCACCATTCAGGCGCCGCCGGATGTGGTCCAGACCGCCACGCGGGGCAGCGGCCAGGGGGTCGAGGCGGTGCTGACCGTCCTCAATTCGGCCGACTTCACCCTGACCGGCATCGAAATCGACGGCGCCGGCGTCGGCGATACCGTCACTCCGGGCAACGAGTTTTCCGGAGTCTTCTTCCGCAATTCGTCCGGCACGCTCGACGACGTCGACGTGACGGGAGTGCGCGATCCCTATAACGGGGTGACGCCGCTCGGCGATCCGGCGGTCAACGGAGTCCAGCGCGGCCGCGCGGTCCTGGTCGACAACGACAGTCAGCTCGCCTTCACCATGACCGGCGGCTCGATCACCGACTTCCAGAAGAACGGCCTGGTGGTCAACAATGCCGACCTGACCGTCACCGGCGTCGCCATCACCGGCGGCAGCGTCCAGCAGATCGCTCAGAACGGCATCGTCGTTTCGAACTCGACCGGGCTCATCGACGGCAACACCATCACCGGGCTCGGCACGAGCACGCAGACCTCGGCGGCTACCGGCATTCTCGGGATCGGCGGCAATGTCGATCTCGACATCACCGACAACACGATCAGCGGGACCAACGCCGAGGACGCCACCAGCATCAGCCTGGGCATCCAGATCCTGCAGATCGGCTTCGGCCCGAGCAGCGGCGGCGCCGTCACCGGCAACACGATCAGCTTCGTCGACGAAGGGATCGGAGTCGGCAACCTCGTTTCGCCTGATCCGATCAACGTATCAGGCAACACCGTCACCGATCTCGACACCACCAACGATCCGAACGCGGCCGGAGTCAATTTCGACGTCGATGACAGCGCGACGGTGGCCTATACGATCGAGGGCACCGCTCAGCACGACATCCTGTCCGGCGCCGCCGGCAGCGACGATTTTTCGGGCCTGGCCGGTGACGACGAGCTCCAGGGCAATGTCGGCGACGACAGCCTCGACGGCGGCGCCGACGAGGACATGGCGATCTATTCCGGACCGCGCAGCGGCTATGCGATCACCCAGTCGACCAACGCCAACGGCCTCGTCACCGGCTTCAGCGCCGTCAACGACACCAATGCCGGCAACGGCGACGAGGGCACCGACAGCCTAACCAGCGTCGAGCGCCTCCGGTTCAGCGACGTCACGCTCGACCTCGGCCAGCCGGTCCAGCTGTTCGACACCGGCGGCCTGCTTGTCGGCACCTTCTCGACTATCCAGGCGGCGGTCGACGCGGCCAGCGACGGCGACACCATCCTGGTCGCGCCCGGCACCTATGCGGAGCTGGTGACGGTCGACAAGGACGTCACCATCCTCGGGCCCAATGCCGGCGTGCCGGGCTCCGGCTCGCGCGGGCCCGAAGCCGTCGTCGACGGCGGCTTCCACATGCACGCCGCCGGCGCGACCCTGGACGGTCTCACCATCCTCGGCGGCGGCTCGCTCGCCGGCAACCCGGCCGGCATCTACGTCGACGTCGACGACGTCACCCTGACCAACCTGATCGTCCAGGGCGACGGCAGCGCCGGCACCGGCATCCTCACGCCCTACAATGGCGGCGTCACCGGCCTCGAGCTCAGCGACAGCCGCATCGACGACTGGACCAACGGCACCTATTTCAACCCGACCACCCAGTTCCTCGCCGACGGCAACCATTTCGACGGCAACGCCGTCGCCCTCACCGGCGACGACTGGGAGGACGGCACGCTCATCTCGAACAACACGTTCACCAACAGCAGCCTCGGCCATGTCGGCTACGGCGTGTTCGACAGCTTCGAGGACGTCGGCGCCTTCTTCGGGACCGGCAACAGCTTCGACGCCTCGGGCGGCCGAATCGGCATCTTCGCCTATGGCGACGGCACGCCGGGCGGCCAGGAGATCGTCGGCACCCCGTTCGGCGACTATATGGC
>Ga0196963_10000208_pt1 | contig 56263 bp, 45 predicted proteins | sample S1_5metaG_FD_148600 | JGI IMG/M metagenome (GOLD analysis project Ga0196963, IMG submission 148600) | Soil microbial communities from Anza Borrego desert, Southern California, United States - S1_5 | ecosystem: Environmental > Terrestrial > Soil > Desert | place: USA: California | collected... | reverse complement strand
CTGCCGCTGCGGCACCTACAACCGCGTGCGCGCGGCGATCAAGCAGGCGGCGGGGGTGAAGGCATGACCACCACGGCGGACACCAGCACGAACATCGGCGCCGACGCCGACGCCGACGCCGACGCCGACGCCACCGTCACCACGACCCGGCGCGGCATCAGCCGCCGCGGCTTCGTCGCCGCCACCGGCAGCGCCGCCGCCGGCGGCCTGATGCTCGGCTTCCACGTCCCGGCCATCCCGCAGGCCGGCGTGCCGGCCGAGGTCAACGCCTGGGTCGTCATCAAGCCCGACGACAGCGTGATCGTGCGCATCGCCCGCAGCGAGATGGGGCAGGGCACGCTGACCGGCCTGGCCCAGCTGGTCGCCGAAGAGCTGGAGTGCGACTGGGCCAAGGTGAGCACCGAGTACCCCACGCCGGGCCAGAACCTGGCGCGCAACCGCGCCTGGGGCAACTTCTCCACCGGCGGAAGCCGCGGCGTGCGCGAATCGCACGACTACGTGCGCAAGGGCGGCGCCGCCGCGCGGATGATGCTGGTGCAGGCCGCGGCCGAGCAGTGGAAGGTGCCAGCCGCCGAATGCACGGTGGCCAAGGGCGTGATCACGCACGGCCCGAGCAAGCGCACGCTCCGCTACGGCCAGGTCGCTGCCGCCGCGGCCCGGCTGACGCCGCCGACCGAGGTGCCGCTGAAGGACCCGAAGTCCTGGACCATCGCCGGCAAGCCGCTGAAGCGCCTGGACACGGTGGACAAGACCACCGGCCGCCAGGTCTACGGCATGGACCTGAAGCTGCCCGGCATGCTCAACGCCGCGATCCGCGACTGCCCCGTCGTCGGCGGCAAGCTCAAGAGCTTCGACGCCGCCGCGGTCGAGAAGCGCCGGGGCGTGAAGAAGGTGGTCAAGGTCGGCGACAGCGCCGTCGCGGTCGTCGCCGACACCTGGTGGCGCGCGAAGTCGGCGCTGGACGCGCTGCCCATCGAATGGGACGAAGGCCCGCACGCCAAGCTGTCGAGCGCCGACATCGCCGCCACGCTGAAGGCGGGGCTGGACGCCACCGACGCCGTCGTCGGCACGAGCCGCGGCGACGTGAAGCAGGCGCTGTCCGGCGCCGCGCGCACCGTCGAGGCCGTCTACAGCTACCCGTACCAGAACCATGCCTGCATGGAGGTGATGAACGCGACCGCCAGGGTCTCCGTGTCTGCCGCAGGAATACCGGAGCGCTGCGAGGTCTGGACGCCGACGCAGAACGGCGAGGCGGCACTCGCCGCCACCGCCGAGGCCGCCGGCCTGCCCGCGGCGCAGTGCGAGGTCTACAAGCTGCACCTGGGCGGCGGTTTCGGCCGCCGCGGCGCGACGGACTGGATCCGCCAGGCGGTCGCCATCGCGAAGGAGCTGCCCGGCACCCCCGTCAAGCTGGTCTGGAGCCGCGAGGAGGACATGCTGCACGGCTTCTACCACCCGGTGACGCAGTGCAAATTGACCGCCGGCCTGGACGCGCAAGGCCAGCTGCAGGCGCTGCACATGCGCATCTCGGGCCAGTCGATCCTCGCGGGCTTGTTCCCGCAGAACATCCGCAACGGCACCGACCCGGTGGTGTTCCAGGGCCTCAACGCCGGCGGCCCCGAAGGCGCCTTCGGCTATTCGGTGCCGCACCTGCTGGTCGACCACGCGATGCGCAACCCGCCGGTGCGCCCCGGCTTCTGGCGCGGCGTCAACCTGAACCACAACGCCATCTACGTCGAGTGCTTCCTCGACGAGGTGGCCCACGCGACGCAGCAGGACCCGCTGGCGCTGCGGCAGAAGCTGCTGGCCGCCAGCCCCAAGCACCTGGCGGTGCTGAACGCGGTGGCCGAGCGCGCCGGCTGGGGCAAGCCCGCGGCGCCGGTGGGAGGACTGCCGGTGCACCGCGGGCTGGCGCAGATCATGGGCTTCGGCAGCTACGTCGCGGCCTGCGCCGAGGTCAGCGTGTCACCCGCCGGCGAGCTGAAGATCCACCGCATCGTCGCCGCCACCGACTGCGGCCACGCCGTCAACCCGCAGCAGATCGAGGCGCAGGTCGAGGGATCGTTCGCCTACGGCCTGTCCGCCGCGCTGTACGGCGAATGCACGCTGAAGGACGGCCGCATGCAGCAGGCCAACTTCGACACCTACCCGGTGCTGCAGATGGCCGCGATGCCGAAGGTCGAGACCATCGTGATGCCCTCGGGCGGCTTCTGGGGCGGCGTGGGCGAGCCGACCATCGCGGTGGCGGCGCCGGCGGTGCTGAACGCGATCTTCGCCGCCACCGGCAAGCGCATCCGCGAGCTGCCGCTGAAGCAGCACGACCTGAAGCAGGCATGACGGTGGCCGTGCTGCTGGGTGTCGCGCTGGGTGCGGGGGCCGCGGCTTCCGCAGCCGGTGTCGGCGACCCCGCGCGCGGCGCCGCCATCGTCGCCAACCGTGCGCTCAGCCAGTGCACGCTGTGCCACCCGGCGCCCGGCGTGCCGGCCCACCTGCGCGGCAACCTGGCGCCGGACCTGGCCGGCGTCGGCGCACGCCACGGCCGCGATGCGCTGCGTGAACGCCTGCTGCACCCCGAGCGCTTCAACCCCGACACGGTGATGCCCAGCTACGGCCGCACCGAGGGGCTCGCCCGCGTCGGCCCCGCCTGGCGCGGCAAGCCGCTGCTGGACGCGCAGCAGATCGACGACGTGGTGGCCTACCTCACCACCTTGCGCTGAGAAGGCCCTTCCGATGACGGACCGCTCCCGTCGCCTGCTGCTCGGCACGCCGCTGCTGGCCTTCGCCGCGCTGCCGACGGCGCATGCGCAGTCCACCGAGCTGGACGCCGCCATCCGCGCCTGGGCGGCCGGCGCGGTACCGAAGGACGGCCGCGTCATCTTGGAGATAGCACCGCTGGTCGAGAACGGCAATGCCGTGCCCATCACGGTGCGCGCCGACAGCCCGATGACCGTCGCCGAGCACGTGCGCGAGATCGCCGTCTTCAACGAGAAGAACCCGCAGCGCGACGTCGCCCGCTTCATGCTGACGCCGGCCAGTGGCCGCGCGCAGGTAGCCACGCGCATCCGCCTGGCCACCTCGCAGCAGCTGGTGGCGCTGGCGCGCTTCTCCGACGGCAGCATCGGCCAGCACCGGGTCGACGTGCTCGTCACGCTGGCCGCGTGCATAGAGGGTTAGAGCATCATGGCCGCACGCACGCTGATCCACGTCCCGCCGAACCCGAAACGCGGCGAGGTGGTGGAGATCCGCGCCACGCTCGGCCACCCGATGGAGACCGGCTACCGGCCGGATGCCGAAGGCCGGCTGCTGCCGCGCGACATCGTCACCGCCTTCAGCTGCAGCTTCGAGGGCCAGCCTGTTTTCAGCGCCATGCTCCACCCTGCCATCGCCGCCAATCCCTACCTGGCTTTCCACTGGCGCGCCGAGCGCAGCGGCACGCTGCTGCTGCGCTGGGAAGGCGACCGCGGCTTCGTGCACGAGGAGCGCGTCACGGTGAAGGTGGCCTGATGCGGCCGACGCTGCGAGCGGCCGCCCTGCTGCTGGCCGGCGGCACCGCGCTGGCGCAGAGCGCCGGCAGCGATGGCCGCCGCTCCGGCTTCGACGACATGAGCCCGGCGCTGCAAGCCCTGCAGCGCGACGACACGCAGAACCCCGGCCAGCTGTGGGTGCGTGAAGGCGAGGCGCTGTGGAGCCAGGCGCCGGCCAGCGGCCGGGCCTGCGTCGCCTGCCATGCGAGCGCCACGCTGACGGGCATGGCCGCGCGCTTCCCGCGTTGGGACGACAAGCGGCAGCGGCCGCTGACCCTGGCCGCGCGCATCGACCAGTGCCGAGTGCAGCACCAGCAGGCGGCGCCGCAGGGGCCCGATGGCGCGCAGGTGCTGGCCCTGTCGGCCTACCTGGGTGCCCGTTCGCGCGGCGAAGCGCTGCGTCCGGACGGCACGCCGGCACTCGCGCCCTGGGCCGCGCGCGGCGAGGCCTTGTGGACCCAGCGCCTGGGCCAGCTGAACCTGGCCTGCACGCACTGCCATGACCAGCGCGCCGGGGGCAAGCTGGGCGGCGCGACGATCCCGCAAGGCCACGCCACCGGCTACCCGGCCTACCGCCTCGAATGGCAGGAGCTCGGTTCGCTGCAGCGGCGGCTGCGCAACTGCATCACCGGCGTGCGCGCCGACCCCTGGCCGCCGGGCGCCGACGAGTGGCTGGCGCTGGAAACCTACCTGGCGCGCCGCGCCGCCGGCCTGCGCATCGAAACGCCCGCCGTGCGGCCCTGACGCGCGAAAGCGCCCAGGCGCTGGCCACCAGCGCGGCCGCCAGGGGGCTGCGCAGCCGCGCCGAGGTCGCGCCCCGGGCCGCCGCGCTCGCGCCTGCCGCGTGGATCACGCGCCAGCGGCAGCAGATGCATCCGCCGGCGCGGCATCCACCGCCGCCCCGCGCGCCAGCAGCCGCGCGAAGCCCTCGGCATCCAGGTTGGCGCCGCAGACGATCAGGCCGACGCGCCGCCCCTCCAGCCGCTGCCGCAGCGGCCCGAACAAGGCCGCGGTGGCCGCGGCGCCGGCCGGCTCCACCGCCAGCTTCATGTCGCGGAACAGCCAGAACAGCGCCTGGCACAAGGCGTCGTCGCTGACCCGCACGATCTCGTCGACGAAGCGGCGGCAGACGCCGAAGCTGTAGTCCAGCGCATAGGGCGCGCCCAGGCTGTCGGCCACGGTGTCGACGCGCTCCAGCGTCGCCGGCCTGCCCTGCTCGAAGCTGCGCGACATCGCGTCCGCCCCCTCCGGCTCGACGCCGTACACGCGGCAGCGCGGGTTCAGCTGCTTCACCGCGGCGGCGATGCCGCCGGCCAGGCCACCGCCGCCCACCGGCACCACCACCGCGTCCAGCTCAGGCACGGCATCCATCAGCTCCAGGCCGACGGTGCCGGTGCCGGCCGCGGTGAGCGGGCCGTCGAAGGGGTGGATCATCGTGCGGCCCTCGCTGTCGACCAGCGCGCGGGCGGCGTCGAAGGCCTCGCGGATGGTGTCGAACAGCAGCACCTCGGCGCCCGCATCACGGCAGGCGGCCATGCGCGCCGGACTGGCCGTGCGAGGCATCGCCAGCTTGGCGCGGGTGCCAGCGGCACGGGCGGCTTCCGCCACCGCCATCGCATGGTTGCCGGCGCTGGCGGCGCACACGCCACGGGCCCGCGCGGCGTCATCGAGCTGGGCGATGGCGTTCAGCGCGCCGCGCAGCTTGAAGCTGCCGGTGCGCTGCAGCAGTTCCAGCTTCAGCCAGACCTCGGTCGGCGGCTGCAGGCGCTGCACCACGCCGGTCTGCCAGCGCCACACCGGCGTGTGCAGCACGCGGCCATGCAGGCGGCCGGCGGTGGCCCGCAGTTCGTCGAGGGCAGGGAATGGCGCGGAGGCGGCTGCCGCCGCGGCGGGCGGGGCGGCGAGTGCCGCGGGGGACAAGGCTTGCATTTGAAAATCTCCGGGTTCGTCGTCGGGGCGCCCGCCGGCGCGCACGGAGGCGCCGGGGGCCGCGCGCCGCGGCAGCTGGCCGCGGCGATGGAGGCGGCGGATCGCCGAGCACCGGCCCCGAGGGCCGCAGCTCAACGATCCCGGCGAATTCGAATCTGGAGACGGAGCCCGGCTCGTTGGGTCGTGCCGATGCAGACCACGGTGACGTGGGCGGTGCAGCGGTGGAACGAGGCAGAGGGCATGGAGATGCGGGAGCGAGGGCGCGGATATTAGCCTGAGCACGGCGCGGAACGAAAGCCGCTCGCGCGCAGGGGGTCAACGCGAGTCAACGGGGCAGCGCCTGCGCCAGGTCCGCCTTCAGGTCGGCCAGCGACTCGATGCCCACCGACAGCCGGATCAAGCCATCCGCGATGCCCATCTCGGCGCGGCGCTGTGGGCCCAGCTCCCAGAAGATGGTCTGCGCGACGGGAATCGCCAGCGTGCGGTTGTCGCTCAGGTGGCTGGACAGGATGACCACGCGCAGCTTGTCCAGCACCGCCAGCGGGTCGATGCCGGGCTGCAGCTCGAAGCTCAGCAGCGCACCGTGCAAGCCCCCAAAGAGAGCGGCCGAGCGCCGGTGCTGCGGGTGGCTCTCCAGGCCCGGGTAGAACACCTTGGCCACCGCCGGCTGCTGTTCCAGGAACTGCGCGAGGCCCAGCGCATTGCCATTGGTCTCGGCCATGCGCAGCGCCAGCGTCTCGAGGCCGGTGGCGATGCGGTGCGCGTCTTCCGGCCGCAGCGTGGCGCCGAAGTCGCGCAGGCCGCGCTTCTTGATCTGCAGCAGGCCCCAGCCGGCGGGGTCGCCGGTGCGGTACGGCGCGGCGATGTGCGGCCAGCGCGTCCAGTCGAATAGGCCGGTGTCGATGACCGCGCCGCCCATCGCGTCGCCATGGCCGGACAGGCCCTTGGTCAGCGAATGCACGACCAGCCCGGCGCCGACCGATTTCGGCCGGAACAGCGCCGGCGTGGTCATGGTGTTGTCGACGACGTACAGCAGCCCGCGCTCGGCGCAGAGCTGGCCCAGCCCTGCCAGGTCGGCCACCTGCGTGCCGGGATTGGCGATGGTCTCGACGAAGACCAGGCGCGTCTCCGGCCGCAGCGCCGCGGCCGTCGGGCCGACGTCGGTCATGTCGACGAAATCGACGCCGATGCCGAAGCCTTCCATGGTCTGGAACAGGCTGCGGGTGTTGCCGAAGAGGTGCCGGCTGACCACCACGTGATCGCCGGACTTCAGCAGCGCCAGCAGCACGCCGGCGATGGCCGCCATGCCGGTGGAAAAGCCGGCGGCGGCGCGGCCGCCTTCGAGCAGCGCCAGCTTCGATTCCAGCGCCGCGCCGGTCGGGTTGCCCTGACGCGCATAGACGAAGCCGGCCTTGGCACCCTGGAACACCGCCACCAGCTCGGCCGCCGTGGCGTAGCCGAAGGTGGCGGCGTTGTGCACCGGCTTGTGCAGCGCACCCTGCTCGACGCCCGAGCGGCGGTCGGCATGCAGGATGCGGGTCAGTTCGGATTCGGCGGGGCGGTCGGTCGGCGTGCTCACGGATTTCCTCCTGGGGGCGATGCCCTCCGGGGTTCACGCCAGGGGCGGCCGTGCGGGCTCGAGCGCGCGATTGTCGCCCGCAGGCCGGCCGGGCAATCCCGACACCGGCCCGGGCCCGGCGCTCACCAGTCGCCGCTTCCCCCGCCGTCGGAGCTGCTGCTGCCGCCGCCGCTGCTCCAGTCGTTGCCGCCCGTCCCGAAGTCGATCGAGCGGCGCGACAGCTCGTCGCCGGCATCGGCCAGGTGGCCGGCCGGCGCGGCATCGTCATGGCCGCCGTCGCCGCGCATCAGCCGCTCGGCGAGCATCCCGGCCGCGAAGCCGCCCGCGCCGGCCAGGCCCGCGCCCAGCATGCCGCTGCGCGTGGCCGGTGCGGCGCCCACGCCCTGCGCCGCGGCCCGGCCGCCCCAGGCCGCGCCCGGCGCCGCGGCCGCCACGCCGCGGCGGCGCGACAGCAGGCGCCACAGCAGCAGGCCGGCCACCGCGCCGCCGACACCCCAGGCCCAGCCCGGCAACGCCGGCCTGGGCGGTGGCGCCGCCAGGTCAGGCGGCGGCACGCTGGTGCGGTCGGCCAAGGTCCCGGCGGGCGGCGCGGCGCCCGGGCGGCTGCCCTGCGCCAGCGCGCGCTCGAAGTCCTCGAAGCCCTGGCGCGAGGTAAAGCTGATCGCGGGGTCCAGCTGGCGCGCCCGCTGCGCCGCCTCGCGCGCGTCATCGAGCCGGCCGTTGTGGGCCAGCACCTGCGCCAGCACGTAGTGCGCGCGGGCGCTGTCCGGCCGCTCGGCGATGACGTCGCGCATCATCACCTCGGCCGCCGCGTAGTTGCCCTTGGCGACCTCGGCCTGCACCTGGTCCACCGTCGGCAACGCCCAGGCGGCCAGGCTCACGGCCGCCACCATCAACAAGGCCATCCAGCGTTTCATGTCCAGCTCCTTGCGTTCCAGACCCGAACGTCCACGCAGATAAGGGCAGGTGGCGTGCCGGCAAGAGCCCGGCCGGCGCTCAGCGCCCGCGGCGCCGTGCCGCTGCCGAGGTAACCGTGGCGACCCGCTTGGCGGCTGCGGCCGGGCGCTGCACCCCTTCAGCCCAGCACCTTCGCCACCGCCGGCGCACGCAACCGGTGGGCCTGCGGCAGGTCGGCGCCCAGCAGCGGCCGCAGGTAGGCGCGGAAGGCTTCGGTCACGTGGTTGCCGGCTTCGGCGATGAAGGCGTCCTCCATCACCCGCGTTTTCGCGGCCACCGCCTCCAGCGGCTGCAGCACGTAGTCGACCGCGTAGTCGCCGACGCGGCGGATCGCGATGGAGCCGTCGCGCCCGGCCCACTGCGCCTGCAGCACGGCCTGCTCGGCCACTTCGCGCGCCTCGCGCTGGTCGACCGGGCTGACGCAGCCGAGGAAAGAGCGCTGCACGTAGCCGAAGGTGTCGCCGCGCACGCGCTTGATGCCCAGGCGGGCCTTGATCTGGTCGCACAGCAGGTCGGCCAGCGCGCCGGTGCCCGACAGCTGCACGTTGCCGTGCGCGTCGCGCTCCACGGTCTGCGCCAGCTGGGTGGCGATGGGCGTGCCGGCGGCGTCGCGGATGCCTTCGCTGACGGCCACCACGCAGCGCCCCAGCCGCTGGTGCACGGCCTTGACGTCGGCCAGGAAGCGGTCCATCGAGAACTCGCGCTCCGGCAGGTAGACCAGGTGCGGGCCGTCGTCGGCGTACTTCTGCGCCAGCGCGGCGGCGGCGGTCAGGAAGCCGGCGTGGCGGCCCATCACCACTGCCACGTAGACGCCCGGCAGCGCCGCGTTGTCGAGGTTGGCGCCGGCGAAGGCCTGCACGACGAAGCGCGCGGCCGACGGGAAGCCCGGCGTGTGGTCGTTGCCCATCAGGTCGTTGTCGATGGTCTTCGGGATGTGCAGCGCGCGCAGCGGGTAGCCGGTGCGCGCGGCCTCCTCGGCCACGATGCGCACGGTGTCCGACGAATCGTTGCCGCCGATGTAGAAGAACTGCCCGATGCCGTGCGCCTTCAGCGTGGTGAAGATGCGCTGGCAGTAGGCCAGGTCCGGCTTGTCGCGGGTCGATCCCAGCGCCGAGGCCGGCGTGCCGGCCACCGCCTCCAGGCTGGCCGCCGTCTCCAGCGTCAGGTCGACCAGGTCCTCCTCCACGATGCCGCGCACGCCGTGGCGGGCGCCGTAGATGCGCTCGATGTGGGCGTGGCGCCGCGCTTCGAGCACGACGCCGGCGAGCGACTGGTTGATGACCGCGGTCGGCCCGCCGCCCTGGGCGACGAGGATCTTGGTGGCGGATGGCATGGCTTGGGTCCTCCGGATGGCGCCAGGCATGGCGTTTCGGACCACAGCGTAGCGCCAAGGCGCGCGGCTGGGGCATGATCGCCGGATGCCGCCGCCACCGACGCACGGCGCGCACCGATTGGGGGGTGCTGGATGACGACTGACCGATCACGAACTCGCACCCCTCGGGGGATGGCAGCGGCCCTCTGCCGGCGGCTGGGGGCGCTCTTGCCCACCGCCTGCCTGCTGGCAGCCATTGTGAGCGGCTTGGCCTGGGGCCAGGCGCGCACGCCCGCGCCGCCGGCCGCGCCGGCAGCGGCCAGCGGCCCGATGCACCTGCGCGTCGTCGGCGGGCTGGCCGGCGTCAACCAGTACACCCGGCACGAGGCGCCGTTCTGGACCGAGGAGCTGCCGCGCCGCACCAACGGCCGCTATGCGGCCGAGATCGTGCCCTTCGACCGCGCCGGCCTGCGTGGCCAGGACATGTTGCAGCTGTTGAAGATCGGCGCCGTGCCCTTCGGCACCGCGCTGCTGAGCCTGAGCGCGCCGCAGGACCCGATCATCGCGGCGCCGGATCTCAGCGGCCTCAACCCCGACATCGCGACGCTGCGGCGCAGCCTGGCGGCCTACCGGCCGTTCCTGGAGAAGACGCTGCGCGAGCGCGGCATCGAGGTGCTGGCGATCTACACCTACCCGGCGCAGGTGGTGTTCTGCAACAAGCCCTTCGGCGGCCTGGCCGACCTCGCGGGAAGGCGGGTGCGCGTGTCCAGCGCCACCCAGGCCGACCTGATCGAGGCGCTGGGCGGCCGGCCGGTCACCACCACCTTCGCCGAGATCCTGCCCAACCTGAAGAGCGGCAACCTCGAATGCGCGGTCACCGGCACCATGTCGGGCAACACCATCGGCCTGCACGAGGTGACGAGCCACCTGCACACGATGGCGCTGAGCTGGGGCCTGGCGATCTTCGGCGCCAACCGCGCGGCCTGGCAGCACCTTCCGGTCGACCTGCGGACGCTGCTGCAGCAGGAGCTGCCCAAGCTGGAGGCCGCGATCTGGGCCGAATCGGAGCGCGAAACCGGCGAGGGCATCGCCTGCAACACCGGCGCCAGCAGCTGCAGCAGCGGCCGCCGTGGCCGCATGACCGAAGTGCGCAGCTCGGTCGCCGACGAGGCGAAGCGGCGCGACATCTTCGCCACCACGGTGCTGCCGCGCTGGGTGCAGCGCTGCGGCCCGTCCTGCGCCGAGACCTGGAACCAGACCATCGGCGCGCAGCTGGGCATCAGCGCCGCAGTGCGGTAGACGAAGGTGCCGGCATTGCGTGCATTCCGACGGGGGCTGTGGGGCGGCACGGCCGCGCTGGTGCTGGCCATTGCCGGCTCGGCGGTCTGGCTGGTGTCGCACCAGCGGGCCGAAGCGCTGCGCGCCGCCCAAGCCCGCACGGTGCATTTCGTCAACGGCGCCGAGGCCGGGCTGAACCGCGCGCTGGTCGGCGTGGACGTGCTGCTGGCCGGCCTGGAAGAGCTGCTGGACGAATCCCGCCGCACCGATGGCGGCCTGGACCTGGCGCAGACCGAGCGCTCGCTGGCCCGCGTCAACCGCCAGAACCTGCTGGTGCGCGACCTGGTGCTGCTGTACGACGACGGACAGGTGTTTGCGGCCGCCGAGCCGGGCACGCGGCGCCTGGGCGTCAAGCTGCCCGAAGGCTTCCTGCAGCAGGTGCTGGCACAGGCGGTGCCGGCGCTGGTGATCAGCGCGCCGGTCGTGCCCTTCGCCAGCGCTGAACGGGCGCTGTACTTCGCGCGGCCGGTGCTGCTGGACGGCCAGCGCCGCGGCGTCGCGGTGGCCGAGCTGCCGCTGCCGCTCCTGGCCAACATCCTCGCCCAGGCCACCGACACCGAGGGCCTGCAGGTCACCATCGAGCGTGACGACGGCCTGCTGCTGGTCAGCCAGCCGCCCGACGAACTGGTGATCGGCCGCCGGCTGGAGCCGCCGCTGGCCCCCGGCGTGCTGCATGGCGGCGCCACGATGGGCATGGCGCGGCTCACCGGCAGGCCGGCCATCGTCGTCGCCCGCCCGGCCATCTACCGCAGCGTGCGCGTCGTCGCCAGCCTGCCGCTCACCGCCGCGCTGGGCGATTGGGAACGCGACACCCGGGTCATCACCGCGGTGGCCGCCGCGCTGGGCCTGCTGGTGCTGGGCGCGGCCGGCTTCGGCCACTGGCACGTCAAGCGCCTGGCCCGTGTCAGCGGCGAACTGGCGCAGTCCAAGTCCACGCTGGAACATGCGCTGGGGGCGATGCACGACGGCTTCCTGCTGCTCGACGCCGAAGACCGTGTCGTGGCCTGGAACCAGCGCTACATCGAACTCTTTCCGTGGCTGGCCGACACCGTGGCGGTGGGTGTCACGGCGCGCACGCTGGCCGAGCGAGCCTCGCTGGAGCTGCTGCGCGACGCCGGCGACAAGGCGCGGGCGGAGTACGTCGAGCGCCGGCTGACGCTGGCCCGCCAGGGCGACGGCACCCACGCGCAGCGCCTGCCGGACGGCCGGGTCGTGCACAGCATCGAACGGCGCACCGGCAATGGCGGCCTCGTCAGCGTGTTCCGCGACATCACCGCCGGCGAGCGCGAACTGGCCCGCGTGCGCGAAGCCGCCGAGGCCGCCAGCAAGGCCAAGACCCGCTTCCTGGCCGCGATGAGCCACGAGATCCGCACGCCGCTGAACGCGGTGCTGGGCATGAACGGCCTGCTGCTGGCCAGCCCGCTGAACGAAGAGCAGCGCCGCCACGCCGAGCTGATCCGAAGCTCCGGGCAGAGCCTGCTGGCCATCATCAACGACATCCTGGATCTCTCGAAGATCGAGGCCGGCCGCATGGAGCTGGAGATCGTCGACTTCGCGCTCGCCGAGACGATCCGCGAGGTGGTGTCGCTCCTGACCGTGCGCGCGCAGGCCAAGGGGCTGGTGCTGGAGCTGGTGCTGCCCGAGGAGCTGCCGGCCGTCGTGCGCGGCGACCCGAGCCGGCTGCGCCAGGTGCTGTTCAACCTGATCGGCAACGGCCTGAAGTTCACCGACGCCGGCCGCGTCACCGTCACGCTGTCGCACCGGGCCGTCGCGCCCACGCCAGGCGGCAACGACACCATCGAGCTGCGCATCGTCGTCAGCGACACCGGCATCGGCATCGCGCCGGACGTGCTGCCCAAACTCTTTCAGCGTTTCAGCCAGGCCGACAGCTCCACCGCGCGCCGCTTCGGCGGCACCGGCCTGGGGCTGGCCATCAGCCGCGAGATCGTCGAGCTGATGCACGGCCGCATCGAGGTGGCCAGCCAGCCGGGGCGCGGCAGCCGCTTCACCATCTCGATCCGCGTCGAGCCGGGCGCGCCGTCGGCGCTGCCCGCCGCCGAAGCGCCTGCCGACGCCCCGGCCGAGCCGCCGACGCGGCCGCTGCGCATCCTGGTGGCGGAGGACAACGGCGTGAACCAGATCCTGATCAAGGCCATGCTCGATGCGCAGGGCCACTTCAGCGACATCGTCGCCGACGGCATCGAGGTAGTGCGCCAGGTGCAGGCGGCGCGCTACGACCTGGTGCTGATGGACATCCAGATGCCCGACATGGACGGCCAGACGGCGGCCGAGGCGATCCGCGCGCTGCCGGGCCCGGTCTCGCGCGTGCCGATCGTCGCGATGACGGCCAACGCGATGCCGGAGGAACGCGCCGCCTACCTGGCCGCCGGCATGAACGACCACGTGGCCAAGCCGCTGAGCCCGCGCCTGCTGGCCGAGGTGATCTCGCGCGTCACCCGCGCCGAAGCGCAAGCGCCCGACCGCGGCCACGAACACCGGGCCGGCCAGCCCGGATTAGTTGACAACTAAAGTATTCAGTCCTAAATTGCAGCCGGTTTTCAGGCCCTTCGCCTGAAACGCGTTTGTCGCCCGCGGGCGGCCACGAGGAGCTGCAATGCGCATCACCTGCCTGGGCGGCGGCCCCGCCGGCCTGTACTTCGCGCTGCTGATGAAGCAGCGCGACCCCGCGCACCAGGTCACGGTGATCGAGCGCAACCAGCCCGACAGCACCTTCGGCTGGGGCGTGGTCTTTTCCGACCAGACGCTGGGCGCGCTGCAGCAGTCCGACCCGCCGACGGCGCAGCGCATCCTGGACGCCTTCAACCACTGGGACGACATCGCCGTGCACTTCCAGGGCCGGCGCATCGTCTCCGGCGGGCACGGCTTTTGCGGCATCGGCCGCATGCGCCTGCTGCAGATCCTGCAGCAGCGCTGCCGCGAAGTCGGCGTCAATCTCGTCTTCGGCACCGAGGCGCCGGACGACGAGCAGATCGACGCCGACCTGGTCATCGCCTGCGACGGCCTGAACAGCCGCGTGCGCCAGAAGTACGCCGCCACCTACCAGCCCGACATCGACCTGCGCGCCAACCGCTTCGTGTGGCTCGGCACGAAGAAGCGTTTCGACGCCTTCACCTTCGATTTCCAGAAGACGCCCTGGGGCTGGTTCCAGGCCCATGCCTACCGCTTCGACGACGACACCTCCACCTTCATCGTCGAGACGCGTGAAGAGACCTGGCGCGCCGCCGGCCTGGAGACGATGGAGAAGGACGAAGCCATCGGCTTCTGTGAAAAGCTCTTCGAAGGCGTGCTGGACGGCGAGCGGCTGATGTCGAATGCGTCACACCTGCGCGGCTCGGCGCAGTGGATCCGCTTTCCGCGCGTGGTGTGCAAGACCTGGGTGCACTACGGCGGCCCTCACGGCAAGACGCCCGTCGTGCTGATGGGCGACGCCGCCCACACCGCCCACTTCTCGATCGGCTCGGGCACCAAGCTGGCGCTGGAAGACGCCATCGCGCTGGCCAAGGACATCGCCGAGCACCCCGGCGACCTGCGTGCGGCGCTGGACCAGTACGAAGCCACGCGCAGCGTGGAGGTGCTGAAGATCCAGAACGCCGCGCGCAATTCCACCGAGTGGTTCGAGAATGTCGCCCGTTACGCCACGCTGCCGCCGGAGCAGTTCGCGTATTCGCTGCTCACCCGCAGCCAGCGCATCAGCCACGAGAACCTGCGCCTGCGCGACCGCGCCTACGTCGAGACCTACGAGCAGTGGATCGCCGAGCGTTCGGGGCTGCCGCCCATGCAGCGGTCCGCCGCCCACCCGGTGCCGCCGATGTTCACCCCGTACCAGGCGCGCTCGGTGCGGCTGAAGAACCGCATCGTCGTGTCGCCGATGGCGCAGTACTCCGCCGAGGACGGCATCCCCGGCGATCACCACCTGGTGCACCTGGGCGCGCGCGCGCTGGGCGGCGCGGCGCTGGTGATGGCGGAAATGACCTGCCCGTCCCCCGACGCCCGCATCACACCCCAGTGCCCCGGCCTGTGGAACGACGCGCAGCGCGATGCCTGGGCCCGCATCGTGCGCTTCGTGCATGCGCAGCCGGACGTGAAGATCGGCATGCAGCTCGGCCACGCCGGCGCCAAGGGCTCGACGCGGCCGATGTGGGAAGGCATCGACCTGCCGCTGGACGAGGGCAACTGGCCGCTGATCTCGGCCTCGCCGCAGCAGTACCTGGACGGCGTCAGCCAGTGGTCGCGCGCGATGAGCCGCGCCGACATGGACCGCGTGCGCGACGACTTCGTGGCAGCGACGAAGCGAGCGGCGGAGGCCGGCTTCGACTGGCTGGAACTGCACTGTGCACACGGCTACCTGCTGTCGTCCTTCATTTCGCCGCTGACCAACCAGCGCACCGACGAGTACGGCGGCTCGCTCGCCAATCGCCTGCGCTGGCCGCTGGAGGTGTTCGACGCGGTGCGCGCCGCGTGGCCCGAGCAGCTGCCGATGTCGGTGCGCATCTCGGCCCATGACTGGGTCGACGGCGGCATCACGCCCGACGACGCGGTGGAGATCGCACGCGCCTTCAAGGCCCACGGCGCCGACCTGATTGACTGCTCGTCGGGCCAGGTCAGCAAGGCCGAGAAGCCGACCTTCGGCCGCATGTGGCAGACGCCTTTCGCCGACCGCATCCGCAACGAGGCGCAGGTGCCCACCATCGCGGTGGGCGGCATCACCGAGGCCGACCATGCCAACGCCATCATCGCCGCCGGCCGGGCCGACCTCTGCGCCGTCGCGCGGCCGCACCTGGCCAATCCCGCCTGGGCGCTGATGGAAGCGGCCAAGCTGGGCTACACCGGCATGCCCTGGCCGGTGCAGTACCTGTCCGGCAAGAGCCAGCTCGAACGCAACCTGGAGCGTGAGCGGCAAATGGCGGCCGCGGCGGCCGGCCTGTCGCCGCTGGAACAGGCCAACCAGGCGCTGGGGGTCTGATGCCGAAGGACACCCCGCTCGACGACGACCGCATCGGCCTCGAAGCCCGCGCCGCGGCCGACGACCATGCCGCGCTGAAGCTGTGGCTGCGCCTTTTGGCATGCAGCACGCAGATCGAGACCGAGATCCGCAAGCGCCTGCGCGCGCGCTTCGGCATCACGCTGTCGCGCTTCGACTACCTGGCGCAGCTGCACCGCCACCCGGAAGGCCTGCGCATGAACGCGCTGTCGCGCTACCTGATGGTGACCGGCGGCAACATCACCGGCCTGACCGACGAGCTGGAGAAGGAAGGCCTGGTGCAGCGCGAGCCCAGCCCGCAGGACCGGCGTGCCTTCGTGCTGAAGATGACGCCTGAAGGACGCGGCCGCTTCGAGCAGATCGCCGCCGAGCATGAAGGCTGGATCGTTGAGCTGCTGGGCGGCCTGAAGGCCGGCGAGCGCAAGACGCTGCATGCGCTGCTGGGCACGCTGCGCGTCACCATCGCGCAGCGCCAGGACGCCCAGGACGCGCAGGAACCCCTTTCTCCCGACACCCCGGAGACCGCGAAATGAACGAATCCATCCCGCGCCTGGACCCGGCGCTGGCGGCTGGCAACCAGCGTGCGCTGGCCGCGTATGCCGCACGTCATTTCCTGTGGCAGGTCGAAGGCACGGTGGCCACCATCACGCTGCACCGGCCCGAGCGCAAGAACCCGCTCACCTTCGGCTCCTACGCCGAGTTGCGTGAGCTCTTCGGCCAGCTGAAGTACGCCACCGACGTGCATGCCGTCGTCATCACCGGCGCCGGCGGCAACTTCTGCTCCGGCGGCGACGTGCACGAGATCATCGGCCCGCTGGTGCGCCTGGCCGCGCCCGAGCTGCTGATGTTCACCCGCATGACCGGCGACCTGGTGCGCGCGATGCGCGCCTGCCCGCAGCCCATCGTCGCCGCGGTGGACGGCGTGTGCGCCGGCGCCGGCGCCATCCTGGCGATGGCCTCCGACCTGCGCCTGGGCACCGCACGCTCCAAGACCGCCTTCCTCTTCAACCGCGTTGGCCTGGCCGGCTGCGACATGGGCGCCTGCGCGATGCTGCCGCGCATCATCGGCCAGGGCCGCGCCAGCGAGCTGCTGTACACCGGCCGCTCGATGAAGGGCGAGGAAGGCCTGGCCTGGGGCTTCTTCAACCGCCTGTGCGCCGAGGACTCGGTGCTGCCGGAAGCCCAGGCGCTCGCCGCCGAGATCGCGACAGGCCCCAGCTTCGCGAACGGCATCACGAAGACCATGCTGCACCAGGAATGGAGCATGACCGTCGACCAGGCGATCGAGGCGGAAGCGCAAGCACAGGCCATCTGCATGCTGACCGGGGACTTCCGGCGGGCGTACGAGGCTTTCGTCGCCAAGCAGAAGCCGGTGTTCGAGGGGAATTGACGTGAACCCGCTCGCGCACCTCGACTGGCCCTTCTTCGACGACCGCCACCGCGCCCTCGCCACCGAACTGGACGCCTGGGCGGCCGCTCACATCGGCCAGCAGCACGGCGCCAACGTCGACGACCAATGCCGCCGGCTGGTGCGCCAGTTGGGCGACGCCGGCTGGCTGCGCCACGCCATTGCCGGCCGGGAGCATGGCGGCGTCAACGACACCATCGATACCCGCGCCATCTGCCTGATCCGCGAAATCCTGGCCAGGCACGCCGGCCTGGCCGACTTCGCCTTCGCGATGCAAGGCTTGGGCTCCGGCGCCATCAGCCTCGCGGGTACTCCCGAACAGCGCGCCACATGGTTGCCCAAAGTCGCGAGCGGCGAAGCCATCTGCGCCTTCGCCCTGTCCGAGCCCGATGCCGGCTCGGACGTCGCGGCCATGCAGTGCAGCGCACGGCAAGACGGCAGCCACTGCATCATCGACGGCGAGAAGACCTGGATCTCCAACGGCGGCATCGCCGACCTGTACGTGCTGTTCGCCCGCACCGGCGAAGCACCCGGTTCCCGCGGCATCAGCGCCTTCATCGTCGAAGCCGGCACGCCCGGCTTCGAGATCGCCGAGCGCATCGACCTGATCGCCCCGCACCCGCTGGCGAAACTGCGCTTCACGAACTGCCGCATTCCCGCAGCGAACCGCATTGGCGCCGCCGGCGAAGGTTTCAAGATCGCGATGCGCACGCTGGACGTGTTCCGCACGTCGGTGGCCGCCGCCGCGCTGGGCTTCGCACGGCACGCGCTGCACGAAGGCCTGCATCGCGCCACCACGCGCCGCATGTTCAACCAGGCATTGGCCGACTTCCAGCTGACGCAGGCCAAGCTGGCGCAAATGGCGCTGACCATCGACTCGGCCGCGCTGCTGACCTACCGCGCCGCCTGGGCCCGCGACCAGGGCCGCAACGTCACCAAGGAAGCCGCGATGGCCAAGCTCGCCGCCACCGAAGGGGCCCAACAGGTGATCGACGCGGCCCTGCAGCTGTTCGGCGGCCAGGGCGTCGTCAGCGGCCAGCCGGTGGAAAGCCTGTACCGCGAGATCCGCGCGCTGCGCATCTACGAAGGCGCGAGCGAGGTGCAGCAGTTGATCATTGCCCGCGAGCTGCTGAAGGAGCTTGGCTCATGACGCTTTCCGCCCACCTCGACACCTTCGCCCGCGACCACCTGCCGCCGCCGGCGCAGCAGCCCGAATTCCTCTTCGAGCTGCCCGAGTTGCAGCTGCCCGAGCAGCTCAACTGTGCCACCGAGCTGCTGGACCGACGCATCGCCGCCGGCGAGGGCGCGCGCCTGTGCATCCGGTGCACCGACGGCACCCGCTGGACCTATGCCGACCTGCAGGACCGCGCCAACCGCATCGCCAGCGTGCTGGTGCGCGACATGGGCCTCGTGCCCGGCAACCGCGTGCTGCTGCGTGCACCCAACTCGCCGATGATGGCCGCCGCCTGGTTCGGCGTCATCAAGGCCGGGGGCATCGCGGTGGCGACGATGCCGCTGCTGCGGGCGAAGGAGCTGGCGCAGATCATCAACAAGGCCGAGGTCACACATGCGCTGTGCGACGAACGCCTGGCCGATGACCTGGCGGCCGCGCTGCCGCAGTGCCCCACGCTGAAGCAGCTGCGCCACTTCCACAGCGCCGCGGCCGACGGCCTGGAAGCCGCGATGGCCAGGCACGGCCCCGCCTTCGACGACGTGCGCACCGCCGCCGACGACACCTGCCTGATCGCCTTCACTTCCGGCACCACCGGCGTGCCCAAGGGCACGATGCACTTCCACCGCGACGTCATCGCCGCCTGCCGCTGCTGGCCCGCGCACGTGCTGAAGGCCGAAGCCGACGACGTCTTCACCGGCAGCCCGCCGCTGGCCTTCACCTTCGGCCTGGGCGGCCTGCTGCTGTTCCCGATGTCGATCGGTGCGTCCACCGTGCTGGTGGAGAAGCCGACGCCATCCGCGCTGCTGGAAGCCATCGCGCAGTTCCAGGCCACGGTGCTGTTCACCGCGCCCACCAGCTACCGCGCGCTGGCCGCCGATGCCGGCGCGCGCCGCATCTCCGCGCCGCTGGGCGGGTCCCTGCGCAAGTGCGTCTCGGCCGGCGAAGCGCTGCCTGCCGCCACCCGCGCGCTGTGGAAGCAGCACACCGGCATCGAGCTGATCGATGGCATCGGCGCCACGGAGATGCTGCACATCTTCATCTCGCACGACGAATCGGAGGCCCGCCCTGGAGCCACCGGCCGCGCAGTACCCGGCTACCGCGCCTGCATCCTCGACGACGCGGGCCACCCGCTGCCGCCGGGGCAGATCGGCCGCCTGGCGGTGAAGGGCCCCACCGGCTGCCGCTACCTCGCGGACGATCGCCAAACGCGTTATGTGCAAGGCGGCTGGAACGTCACCGGCGACGCCTACCGGCAGGACGAGGACGGCTGGTTCCACTACTGCAGCCGCACCGACGACATGATCATCTCGGCCGGCTACAACATCGGCGCACCCGAGGTGGAAGAAGCGCTGATGCAGCACCCCGCCGTGGCCGAATGCGCGGTGGTCGGCGTGCCCGACGACGAGCGTGGACAGATCGTCAAGGCCTTCGTCGTGCTGCGGCCCGGCCAGGCGGCCGACGCGGCCCAGGTGCGCGCGCTGCAGGACTTCGCCAAGCAGGCGATCGCGCCCTACAAATACCCGCGCGCCATCGAATTCACCGCCGCGCTGCCGCGCACCGAGACCGGCAAGCTGCAGCGCTTCAAGCTCAAGGACCCCACCGGAGAGACCCGATGAAGACACTGCAACCGCCCGGCTGGCCCCGCCCCAAGGGCTATGCCAACGGCGTGGTGGCCGAGGGCCGCCAGGTCTTCGTCGCCGGCATGATCGGATGGGACGCGCAAGGGCGCTTCCCCAGCGACCGCCTGGCCGACCAGGCTCGCCAGGCGCTGGCCAACGTGATGGCGGTGCTGCACGAAGCCGGCGCCACCGGCGAACACATCACCCGCATGACCTGGTACGTGACCGACAAGCGCGAGTACCTGGACCAGGGCCGCGAGATTGGCGCCGCATTCCGCGAACTGGTCGGCAGCTACTCCATCGCGATGACCGCGGTCGAGGTCAAGGCGCTCATCGAGGACCGGGCCAAGGTCGAGATCGAGGTGACCGCGGTCGTGCCGAAGGACTGAGCAGCGGCTCAGGGCCTGACTGCGATCAGGCCTTGACCCCATGGCGGCCGCCGCGCCGTGCAAGACAGGACCCCGTTCCGTCGATGCACCCCGCGAAAGGAAGCCATGCACCCGCTGATCCGACCCGTCCTCGCCCCCGCCACCTTCGCCCTGGCGCTCGCCGGCGCCTTGGCCACGCTGTCGCCCCCGGCAGGCGCCACCAACACGCCGCCCATCGCGGGACCATCGGCGGCGGCCACGCCCGCTGCCGAGCGCCGCAGCACCCTCGACGACCAGCAGTCGGTCGCCGTCACCATCTACAACGAGCAGCTCGCGCTGATCAAGGACCGGCGCCGTGTCGTGCTCGACGGTGGCGCCAGCCGGCTGGCGCTGCGCGACGTCAGCGCGCAGATGAAGCCGCAGACGGCGCTGCTGCGCAGCCTCGACGATCCACGCGCCTTCCAGGTGCTGGAGCAGAACTTCGACTTCGACCTGCTGAGCCCGGCCAAGCTGCTGGAGAAGTCCGTCGGCCGCAGTGTGCGCCTCATCGGCTGGAACCACGCCAGCTCGACCGAAACCGTCGAGACCGCGCAGGTGCTGGCCGCCGGCGACGGTGGCCTGGTGCTGCAGATCGGCGACCGCATCGAGACCAGCGTGCCGGGCCGCATCGTCTTCGACAGCGTGCCGCCGAACCTGCGCGACCGCCCGACGCTGGTGACCGAGCTGCACACCGCCTTGCCCGGGCCGCGCTCGGTCGAGCTGTCCTACCTGTCCGGTGGCCTGTCCTGGCAGGCCGACTACGTGGCCGAGCTGGGTGCCGACAACCGCTCGCTGGACCTGAACGGCTGGGTCACGCTGACCAACCGCAGCGGCACCGCCTACCCGAACGCCCGCCTGCAGCTGGTGGCCGGCGACGTCAACCGCGTGCAGGAGCAGATGCGGGGCGCCCTGATGGAGGCCCGCGTGGCGATGGCCCCGGCCGCCGCGCCGGCGCCCGGCATGACGCAGCAGGCGCTCTTCGAATACCACCTGTACACGCTGCAGCGGCCGACCACCCTCGCCGACAACCAGACCAAGCAGGTGGCGCTGCTGCAAGCCGCCGGCGCACCGGTGCGCAAGGAGCTGCTGCTCGCCGGCGATGCCCACTACTACGGCGCGCAAGTCGGCGAGATCGCCCGCAAGCTGAAGGTGGGGGTCTTCGTCGAGTTCGACAACCGCGAGGCCGCCGGCCTGGGCCTGCCGCTGCCCAAGGGCATCGTGCGCGTCTACCAGCGCGACGGTGACGGCCGCGCCCAGTTCATCGGCGAGGACCGCATCGACCACACGCCCAAGAACGAGAAGGTGCGGCTGCGCCTGGGCGACGCCTTCGACCTCACGGCCGACAAGAAGCAGACCGACTTCCGGGTGCGCCCGCAGCCCGGCCGGCGCGACGCCTACGAGACCGCCTATGAAATCGTGCTGCGCAACGCCAAGGCCGAGGCCGTCACGGTGACCGTGCGTGAGCCGGTGCCGGGCGACTGGACCATGCTGCAAGAGTCGCAGCGCCATGCCAAGGTGGCGGCCGGCACGGCGCAGTGGCAAGTCAGCGTGCCGGCAGGCGGCAGCAGCACGCTGAGCTACCGCGTGCTGGCGCGCTACTAATACGCTATCGGCGCGTCCACCTCAGCCGAAAAGCCCGGGCGCCGTCTCGGCGCCCACCTCGGCCTCGCTGTAGAAGCACGACGGGCAGACCGCGCGGTAGCGCTCGTTGCCGCCGATCACCACCTGCTCGCCGTGCTGCACGCGGCGGCCGTCGGCGTCGATGCGGATGTTCATCGTCGCCTTGCGCGCGCAGGCGCAGATCGACTTCATCTCCTCGACGCCGTCGGCCAGCGTCAGCAGCGCGGCCGAACCCGCAAACGCCTCGCCGCGAAAGTCGCTGCGCAGGCCATAACACAGCACCGGCATGTCCTCCACGTGGGCCATGCGATGCAGCTGCCGCACCTGCAGCGGCGTCAGGAACTGGGCCTCGTCGATCAGCACGCAGGCGATGCCCGCGCCCAGGTGGGCGCGCGTGAACTCGGTGTCGCGCCCGAAGGTGTCGGCCGCCCGCGCCAGCCCCAGCCGCGACGCGATCACGCCGGGCCCGGCGCGGTCGTCATGCGCCGCGGTGAAGAGCCGCACGCGCATGCCGCGCTCTTCATAGTTGTGCGCTGCCTGCAGCAGCGCCGTCGATTTGCCGGCATTCATCGCGGCGTAGCGGAAATAGAGCTTGCTCATCGCATCGCGGGCCAGGGCGGCGTCGGGGGCGGCATGGGGGGCGGCGAGTTTACGGGTGCGCCTTTCGGCGCTCCGGCGCGGCGAGGCACTTTCTCACCACCCGCCCTCGGACGCCCCGCTACATTCGCCCGCTTGGGAGAGAACGATCGATGAGCACCGGGCTCGATTCCGCTGCCGGCTTTGGCCGCCTGCACCTGCGCGAGCTGCGCCACTGGTGGGCCGCCGGCGTCCGCAGCGTCCTGCTGCGCGCCCCGCGGGCCGACGGCCTGGTGCCGACTCCCAGCCTGCTGGCCGCGCTGCTGGCGGTCGACTTCGGCGCGACGGTGCTGGTGGCCCGTGCGCTGGTGCCCGGTCCCGCGTACTTCAACCCCGGCGGTCTGCATGCCGGCTGGTTCGGACTGCTGGTCAGCGGCTGGCTGTGCTGGGTGGTGGCGCGCGGCGACGCCGAATCCGGCACCCGTGCGGCGCGGCTGTTCGGCGTACTGCTCGCGCAGGGCCTGGTGATGGCGCTGCTGACGCTGTTGGTGCTGGGGCCGCTGGCACACGCCCCGCCCGAGTGGCAGGCGCGCCTGGACGGGGCCGGGACGGGCCTGGCCGCCTTCGTGCCGCTGGGCTGGTCCTTGCTCGCCCAGGTCGTGCTGCTGTCGCGCGCCGCGGCACCGCGCCGCGGCCTGGCACTGGCGGTATCGGCCCTGTCGCTGTCGCTGCCGGTGGCCATCCTGCAGACCGAGCCCGGCCAGCTCTGGTACCCCGACCCGGCCGCCGAGGCCGAGGCCGACGCGCCGCGCCTGCGCGTCACCCAGGCGCTGATGGAGCGCCAGCCGCAGCTCCTGGCCGAAGGCCTGCAGGCTCTGGCGCCACAGCGGCCAGACCGGATCGACGTCTATGCGCTCACCTTCGCGCCCTACGCCGACGAGGACGTGTTCCGGCGCGAAAGCCAGCTCGTCTCCGGCGTGATGCAGCAGCGCTTCGATGCCGGCGGCCGCACGCTGCAGCTCGTCAACCATGCGGCCGAGGCCGAGCGCCGCCCCTGGGCGACGCCGCTGAACCTGCGGCGCGCCATCGCTGCCATCGCCGAGCGCATGGACCCGGAACAGGATCTGCTTTTCATCCACCTCACCTCGCACGGTGCCCGCGACGGCCGGCTGGCCGCCAGCTTCTGGCCGATCGAAGTCGATCCCGTCACGCCCACCGACCTGCGCGCCTGGCTGGACGCCGCCGGCATCCGCCACCGCGTGATCTCGGTGTCGGCCTGCTATGCCGGCTCCTGGCTGGCGCCGCTGGCCGGCGACGGTACGCTGGTGATGACCGCGGCCGATGCCGAGCACACCTCTTACGGCTGCGGTCGGCGGTCGGAGCTGACCTTCTTCGGCCGCGCGATGTACGACGAGGAGCTGCGCCGCACCCGCTCCTTCGAGCAGGCGCATGCCAACGCGCGCGAGCTGATCCGCCAACGCGAGATCGACGCCGGCAAGGACGACGGCTACTCCAACCCACAGCTGTCCCTGGGTGCCGCCCTGCGCCCGGTGCTGCAGCGCCTGGAGGCGGAACTGGCCGCCCACGACGCCGCCGGGGCCGCTTCATCGACGCGCTAGCGGATTCCGGGTTTACCCGGAGTGCCCATGCGTTTCACGCATGGGCTGGTCCGCTATCAGCATTGGCGGCGCAGGTTGCATCTCCGTACAGTTCGCGCCCCATGACCAGCGTGCCGGCGAGTCGAGATCATGGAATCCCCTGCCTCCCCAGCGCGAAGCAACTGGTTTCATTGGCACGAAAAGTGGTAGCTTGGGGCATGCACACGACCCTTCGCCGCTTGACCGCCTTGCTGGCCCTGGCCGGCGCTGCCTCTGCCGCGTGTGGCGGCCCGGTGCTCGACCGGATCAAGTCGAAGGGCGGAATAACACTCGCCCACCGCGAATCATCGTCACCTTTTTCATACCTCGATGCCGGCAAGAAGCCGGTCGGCTATGCGCTGGAGCTGTGCCAGCGCGTGGCCGAGGCCGTGAAAAAGAAGCTCGGCATGAATGCCTTGCGCATCGACTACCTGATGGTCACGCCGTCCAACCGCATCGCGGCGGTCGCCGAGGGGAAGGCCGACCTCGAGTGCGGCTCCACGACCAACAATGCCGAGCGCCGGCAGCAGGTGGCATTCACCGTGCCCCACTACATCACCGGCGCGCGCTACATGGTGCGGGCGGACAGCCCCATCACCGTGCTGGCCCAGTTCGAAGGCAAGAAGCTGGTGTCCACCAAGGGCACGACACCGCTGAAGGCGATCGACCAGGCCAACCGCGACCAGCTGCTGCGCATCAACATCCTCGAGGCGCCGGACCACGCCAAGGCGGTGCAGATGGTCGAGTCCGGCGAGGCCGACGGCTTCGCGATGGACGACGTGCTGCTGTACGCGCAGATCGCCGGCCGGCCCGACCCGTCCAGGCTGAAGGTGGTGGGCAAGTTCCTCACCATCGAGCCGCTCGCCATCATGCTGAGCAAGGACGACCCCGAGTTCAAGCGCATCGTCGACGATGAGATGAAGCGCCTGATCAACTCGCGCGAGGCCTACAAGCTGTACGACCGCTGGTTCACGCAGCCCATCCCGCCGAAGAACACGTCGTTGAACCTGCCGATGAACTACCTGCTGAAGGACTTCTGGAAGTACCCGACCGACCTGGTTCCGAACTGAACGCCCCGGAACCCTTCCCGCTCCACCGCACCGGTGGCCCGGGCTTCCCCGTAGACCGCGGCGGAGCAAGAATCCGTTGCTTTACTGTCATTGACACCACTCCTGGAGATTTCATGAAGAAGTCCTTGCTGGCCCTTGCCGCCTTCGCCACCTTTGCCGCCACCGGCGCGGCGCAGGCGCAAGCCACCGACACGCTGAAGAAGATCAAGGACAGCGGCAGCGTCACGATGGGCGTGCGCGAATCCTCGGGCGCGCTGTCCTACACGCTGGGCGACGGCAAGTACGTGGGCTACCACGTCGAGATCTGCCAACGCGTCCTTGCCGACATCCAGAAGCAGCTGGGCCTGGCCAAGCTCGACATCAAGTACCAGCCGGTCACGTCCCAGAACCGCATTCCGCTGGTGCAGAACGGCACGGTGGACATCGAGTGCGGGTCCACCACCAACAACGCCACCCGCCAGAAGGACGTGGCCTTCGCGGTCACCACCTTCGTCGAGGAAGTGCGCATCGCGGTGAAGGCCAACTCGGGCATCAACTCCATCGCCCAGCTGGCCGGCAAGAAGGTCGCCACCACCACCGGCACCACCTCGGTCCAGACGCTGCGCAAGCATGAGCGCGGTGCCAACGTGAACTTCGAGGAAGTGTTCGGCAAGGACCACGCCGACAGCTTCCTGTTGCTCGAATCGGGCCGCGCCGACGCCTTCGTGATGGACGGCGCCATCCTGGCCGGCAACATCTCCCGTGCCAAGAATCCGGCCGACTACAAGATCGTCGGCGAAGTGCTGTCGGTCGAGCCGATCGCCATCATGATGCGCAAGGACGATCCCGCCTTCAAGAAGGCGGTGGACGACAGCCTGAAGGGCATGATGAAGTCGGGCGACATCGCCAAGCTCTGGGACAAGTGGTTCATGCAGCCCATCCCGCCGTCGAACACCAAGGTTGGCATGCCGGTGAACGACAACACCAAGGCCGCGTGGGCGAACCCGAACGACAAGCCGATGGAAGACTACGCGAAGAAGTAAGGTCTGCTTCCGCCCCGGGGCGCCCCGCCCCGAGGTAAGCCCTGAGTTTTCCGGCCCGGGGCTTGCATATCCTGCACGGGCGCGGCGGCCGCAGCCGCGCGCTCGTCGTCTTTCGTTCGAACTCTTCCCCTCGGACACCGCTTCCAGCGCCTTACCGGCGCGAGCGCGCGGTGTCCTTCTGCACAAGAAAAGGACCGGAGGCCGCATTGAGCATATGGAACTTCGAAGAATGGAAGGTCTTCTGCAAGGAGACCTCCAGCGGCGAGATATTGAGCAGTTGCTTCGGCACCGGCGGCGATGTCACGTACCTCAGCTGGATGGTGTCGGCCTGGGGCTGGACCCTCAGCGTCGCGCTGCTGGCGCTGATCGTCGCGCTGACCGTCGGCTCGATCATGGGGATCCTGCGCACCACGCCGAACAAGCTGCTGGTGGGCATCGGCGCCACCTGGACCGAGATCTTCCGTAACGTGCCATTGCTGGTGCAGATCTTCCTCTGGTACCACGTGCTCCCGGGGCTGATTCCGCCGCTGAAGGCAGTGCCCAGCTTCTTCCTGGTCGTGCTGGGGCTCGGCTTCTTCACCTCCGCGCGCATTTCCGAGCAGGTGAAGGCCGGCATCCTGGCGCTGCCGAAGGGCCAGCGCTACGCCGGGCTGGCCGTGGGCTTCACGCTGCCGCAGACCTACCGCTACGTGCTGCTGCCGATGGCCTTCCGCATCGTCATCCCGCCGCTGACCAGCGAGTCGATGAACATCATCAAGAACTCGTCGGTGGCCTTCGCGGTGTCGATCGCCGAGCTGACGATGTTCGCGATGCAGGCGCAGGAAGAAACCTCGCGCGGCATCGAGATCTACCTCGCGGTCACGGGCCTCTATTTCATCTCCGCCTTTGCGGTCAACCGCATCGCCGCCTTCATCGAAGGCCGGCTGCGCCTGCCCGGCATGATCGGAGGCAAGTCATGAGCCTGGATTTCACATTCCTCACCTGGGGCGTCGTCTCCAGCTTCGTCCTCAAGGGCTTGATCTTCTCGGTCCAGCTGACGCTGATCGCGATGATCGGCGGCATCGCGCTGGGCACGCTGCTGGCGCTGATGCGCCTGTCCGGCCGGGCATGGCTCGTCATTCCGGCCACGGCCTACGTCAACACACTGCGGTCCATCCCGCTGGTGATGGTGATCCTGTGGTTCTTCCTGCTGATCCCGCTGCTCATCGGGCGCCCGATGGGCGCGGAGCTGTCGGCCATCATCACCTTCACGGTGTTCGAGGCGGCCTACTACTCCGAGATCATGCGGGCCGGCATCCAGAGCGTGCCGCGCGGCCAGGTCTTCGCGGGTTATGCGGTGGGCATGACCTACCGCCAGTGCATGCAGCTGGTGGTGCTGCCGCAGGCCTTCCGCAACATGCTGCCGGTGCTGCTGACGCAGACCATCATCCTGTTCCAGGACACCTCGCTGGTCTACGCCATCGGCGCCTACGACCTGCTCAAGGGCTTCGAGGTGGCCGGCAAGAACTTCAACCGCCCGGTCGAGACCTACCTCGTCGCCGCGGTCGTCTACTTCGTCATCTGCTTCAGCCTGTCCATGCTGGTCCGGCGCCTGCAGCAGAAGATCCAGATCATTCGATGAACTGCCTGCCCCCGGCCGCGGCGCGCCGCGCCGGCCAAGCCCCCCAGTTGAGGAGCTTTCCATGATCGATATCAAGAACGTCAGCAAGTGGTACGGCAGCTTCCAGGTGCTGACCGACTGCACCACCAGCATCAAGAAGGGCGAGGTCGTCGTCGTCTGCGGCCCGTCCGGTTCGGGCAAGTCGACGCTGATCAAGACCGTCAACGCGCTGGAGCCCTTCCAGAAGGGCGACATCGTGGTCGACGGGATCTCCATCTCCGACCCCAAGACCAACCTGCCCAAGCTGCGCTCGCGCGTCGGCATGGTGTTCCAGCACTTCGAGCTGTTCCCTCACCTGTCGGTGACCGAGAACCTGACGATCGCGCAGGTCAAGGTGCTGGGCCGCAGCGCCGCCGATGCCAAGGCCCGTGGCCTGAAGATGCTGGACCGCGTCGGCCTGATGGCGCACAAGGACAAGTTCCCGGGCCAGCTTTCCGGCGGCCAGCAGCAGCGCGTGGCCATCGCCCGCGCGCTGTCGATGGACCCGATCGTGATGCTGTTCGACGAGCCCACCTCGGCGCTGGACCCCGAGATGGTCGGCGAGGTGCTGGACGTGATGGTGCAGCTGGCCCACGAGGGCATGACCATGATGTGCGTGACGCACGAGATGGGCTTCGCCAAGAAGGTCAGCCACCGCGTGATCTTCATGGACGCCGGCAAGATCGTCGAGGACTGCCGCCGGGACGAATTCTTCGGCAACCCCGACGCCCGCTCGCCGCGCGCCAAGGACTTCCTCTCCAAGATCCTGCAGCACTGAAGCGGGTGTGCGGCCGGCCCGCCGGCCGGTGGCACCACGTGCCACGTCGCGCGCAAGGCCGCCCGCCCGGTGCTGGTGCCGCGCGCGGGCCCGGCGCCCGAGCCTGGTGCGGGCACGCCCGCGTGCATGCGGGCGCACCAGCCAGGGGCTGCATGCTCGTGCAGCAGGGAAAAACGGGAAAAACTGGCGCGGAATCGCCCTGTTCCTCAAGGAATTCCCTGAGCCGCCGAAGACGCAGGATCGGTGCAGCTGCTGTTTTGCTGCGCCCGCTCTCGTCGGAGGCTTCCATGCTGACCCAGTTGTCCATTCGCAATCGCCTGTTCGCCGCCTTCGGCCTGGTGATCGTGCTGCTGCTCGCGGTGGCCGCGGCCGGCGGCTTCGGCGTGCACAGCGCGCGCCAGAGCCTGGGGCTGCTGACGGGCCAGGTGCTGCCGCTGCAAGGCCACGCCGACCTCGCGATCCGCGCCATGCTGCGCGCCCGCGTCGCGGAGCAGTCGATGGTGGCGAACAACCTCGACAACACCGCGATCGCCGAGCACAAGAAGACCTGGGACGCCGCGCTGAAAGAGAGCGTGAAGGAGCTGCAGGCCGTGCGCGCCCTCATGAGCACGCCCAAGCAGATCGAAGGCGTCGACGCGATCGGCAAGCAGATCGACGGCTACCGCACCGCCTTCGAGGCCTTCTACAAGGAGCTCTCCGGCGCCCGCTTCCCGGACGCCAAGGAAGCCACGGCCGCGCTGGGTCCGGTGAATGCGGCCTTCAGCGCGCTGGAAAAGGGCTTCGCCGCCAACCAGAAGAACGTCGACGAAGTCAGCACCGGCATCGAGGCCAGCGTCTCCAACCTGGTGCGTGCCGTCGGCGTGGTGCTGGCCATCGTCGTCGCCGGCGCGGTCGCCGTGGGCGTGCTGGTGGCCTTCGCAGTCAGCCGCTCGATCGTCAAGCCGCTGGCGGAGGCGCAGACCATCGCCACCCACATCGCCAATGGCGACCTGACGCGCGAAGTGAGCGTGCACGGCACCGACGAAGCGGCGCAGACGCTGCAGTCGCTCAAGCGCATGACGGATTCGCTGCGCCGCATCGTCGGCGAGGTGCGCGCCAGCGCAGACAGCATCCAGACCGCCTCCAGCGAAGTCGCCACCGGCAACCTGGACCTGAGCCAGCGCACCGAGCAGACCGCCTCCAACCTGCAGCAGGCCGCCAGCGCCATCGACCACCTGAGCGGCAACGTGCGCCACTCGGCCGAGTCCGCGCACACCGCGAACCAGCTGGCCAGCTCGGCGGCCGAGGTCGCCGCCCGCGGCGGCGCGGTGGTATCGCAGGTGGTCTCCACGATGGACGAGATCCACGCCAGCTCGAAGAAGATTGCCGACATCATCGGCGTCATCGACGGCATCGCCTTCCAGACCAACATCCTGGCGCTGAATGCCGCGGTGGAAGCCGCGCGCGCCGGTGAACAGGGCCGCGGCTTCGCGGTGGTGGCCGGCGAAGTGCGCAGCCTGGCGCAGCGCAGCGCCGAGGCCGCCCGCGAGATCAAGAGCCTGATCAGCACCAGCGTCGAACGGGTGGATGCCGGCTCGCGCCTGGTGCAGGACGCCGGCAGCACGATGACCGACATCGTCGCCAGCGTGAAGCGCGTCTGCGACACGATCAGCGAGATCACCGCCGCGGTGACCGAGCAGTCCGCCGGCATCGGCGAGGTCAACGGCACGGTGACCCAGCTCGACCAGATGACGCAGCAGAACGCCGCGCTGGTCGAACAGTCCGCCGCCGCCGCCGATTCGCTGAAGGAACAGGCCAACAAGCTGGCCACGGCGGTCAGCTCCTTCCGGATCCACTGACGCGACTGGAGCCAGGCGGGCAGCAGCCGCCCTGCGCGCCGGCTCACTCTGCGTTCGGCCCGTTCGCGCCCCTGCGCGCCGCTTCAGCCCGCCGGCTCCGCCCCCCAGGCCCGCAGCCGCACCGCGAACACGCTGCCCACACCCGGTTCGCTGCGCGCGTCGATGCGCCCACCCATCGCCTCCACCAGCTGCTTGCACAGGGCCAGCCCGAGGCCCGTGCCCTGCACGCTGGTGTGCTGGGCGCCCAGGCGCTCGAAGGGCTGGAACAGCCGCAGCAGCTGATCGGGCGTCATGCCGCGGCCGGTGTCGGCCACGCGCAGCTCCACCATGCCGTCCGGCAGCGCCTCGGCACTGACGCGCAGCTCGCCGCCGGCGCGGTTGTACTTGATGGCGTTGGAGAACAGGTTGCTCAGCACCTGGCGCAGCCGCCGTGGGTCGGCATGCACCCACAGCGGCAGCGCGGCCGCGGTCTCGTCGACGAAGCGCAGCCCCGCCGGGCGCGCCGGCGAGCCCGCATGGGCGATGTCCAGCATGCCCCAGGCCTCGCTGATCGCCTGCTGCAGCGCCACCGCGGTGAGCGACAGGTTCAGCTGCCCGGCCTGCGCGCTCGACAGGTCCAGCACGTCGTCCACCAGCTCCAGCAGGTGCTGGCCGCTGGCCAGGATCTGCCGGATCCAGTTGCGGTGCCGCGGCGCCAGGTCGGGGTCGCTGTCCAGCAGCTGGCCGAAACCCAGCACCGCGTTCAGCGGCGTGCGCAGCTCATGGCTCACGCGCGACAGCAGCTGGGTCTTCGCCTGGTCGGCCGATTCCGCACGGTCACGCTCGGCGCGCAGCTCGGCCGCCTGCTTCTGCGCGGTGATGTCGGTGTGCGTGCCGATGATGCGCAGCGGCCGGCCCGCCTTGTCGCGCTTGATCGCCAGGCCCCGGGTCAGCACCCACTTCCAGCGGCCGTCCTTGCACAGCACGCGGTGCTCGTTGACGTAGCTTGGCGCGCCGCCGCTGAAGTGCGCCTCGCGGTCGGCCAGCATCTGCGGCAGGTCGTCGGGGTGCGTGCGCTGGTCCAGGAAGCTGCGCCAATCGGCCACCTCGTTCTCGCCGAAGCCGTACATCTGCTTCAGCCGGGTGGAGTACAGCTCGGTGCCATGCTCGATGTCGATGTCCCACACGCCATCGCCGGTGGCCTCGAAGGCCAGCTTCCAGCGCTCCTCGCTCTCGCGCAGGGCCGCCTCGGCCAGCTTGGATTGCGTGATGTCGATCATCACGCCGATGCGCACGTTGTCCGCGTCCTGCGAGGCGACGGGCGCCGAGGTGACCTGCAGCCACTTCAGCCGCGGACCGCCCGGCTCGGGCAGCAGGATGCGGAACTCGATGGTCAGCTGCCGCGCCTCGCGCACCGAACTGCGGATGGCATCGGCGACGCGCTCGCGGTCTTCCGGGTGGCGCAGCGCTTCCAGCAGCGTGCTGTCCTGCATCAGCTGCTGCGGCTCCAGCCCGAACAGGCTGCGCGACCCCTCGCTGACGAAGTCGAACACCCGCTGCCCCTGCGGCGTGTAGCGCACGCGGAACACCATGCCCGGCAGCTGGTTGGTGATCAGCCGCAGGTGCGCCTCGCTGCGCTGCAGCGCCGCCTGCGCGCGCACGCGGTCGGTGATCTCCTCGATCGTGCCCTCGTAGTACAGCACCGTGCCCTGGGCGTCGCGCACCACGTGCGCGTTCTCGGTCACCCACACGCGCTCACGGGTGCGGTGGCGCACCACTTCGGACACGAAGCCCGTCAGCTGCCCATCACGCTCCAGCAGCTCGACGAAGCGTGCGCGCTGGTTGGGATCGACGTACCAGTCGCGCGCCACGTCGGTGCAGCGCTGCAGCAGCTCCTGTTCGGTGGCATAGCCGTTGAAGCGCACCAGCGCCGCATTCGCCCGCAGCATCGCGCCCTGCGGGGTCGATCGGTAGGCGCCTACCGGCAGCAGGTCGAACAAGGTCGCCGGGCCGCCACCGTCGCGGCCGGGCAAGGAAGTGGCTACGACAGGGTCCATCGGCTTTGCAGTCGCACGGCCAGGATTGTGGACGTGCTGCGCGGCGCCGTGGTTCGTGAAAACACGGCGCCGAACGTCACCCGCCGTTAACCAGCAACCAGGCCGCCCGAGTGCCGTAACGAAAGACTGGGCCCCGCGCAAGCAGTGAGCGGTCGAGGCGTGAGGCAGGTCATTCGGCGGAGTGTCGCGCGATCCCGATGCGCCACGCGCCACCGGCCGTCGCTTCCGCGCTGCACCGGACCGGCAGGAAGCGCTCGATCACCTCGAGGTTGGTGCGCGCATGCAGCGTCAGCTCGCTGCAGGTGTAGGCGGCGGGTCGGCTCGTCTCGCTAACGGCCAAGGCCAGCGGCAGCATCCACTGGTCGGCCAGGTGCGGGCCCAGCGCCCCTTCGCTCGCCGCATAGGCGCGCAGCTCGTCGACCAGCCGCTTCGCCACCAGCTCGGCGCTGACGCCCTTCTCGCCGAAGCTGGTCACCAGCTCGGTCACGTGTTCATGCTCCAGCGTCGCCATCAGCGCATTGCCGGGACCTTCCTGCTGCCGCATCGGCGGCGTCAGCAATTGCTCACGCGACCAGCCCAGCGCCTCGGCCAGCGCCGCCAGCTCGCGCGCGGCCACCGAGCGCGGCAGCGCCGGCGCCAGCGCCTCGGCCCACTCGCGGCGCAGCGCGCCGCGCTGCAGCAGGTCGAAGGGCTGCGGCCGCTCGGCCGGCGTTACCAGCGCCTCGAACTCACCGCCGCCGGCCGGGTAGAAACCGTGCCGGCGCAGCGCCAGGTCCAGGCCCACGCCCAGGCGCCGCAGCAGCGGCGCGAAGCAGCGCTGGATGAAGTGGAAGGGCGGCGCCATCGGGTTGTGCGTGCCGCCGCACAGCACCAGCCGGCTCGGTGCCGCCGCGCGCATCAAGGGCGGCAGCACCGTCTGCAACACCAGCGTGCAGCTGCCCGCGGTGCCGACGGCGAAGCGGTGCTCGCCCGCGCGCACCGGACCGGGCACGAAGTCCAGCATCGCCGAGCCCAGCTCCGCGCCCTGCACTTCGGCACCGCACACCGCCTGCGCGGCCAGCACGCAGGCCAGGTGCTGGCGCATCAGCCCCGGCTTGTCGCGGTTGGCGCGGATGCGCGTGATGCGCAGCGGCCTGCCGGTGCACATCGACAGGGCCAGGCCGGTGCGCAGGATCTGGCCGCCGCCTTCGCCGGTGGAGCCATCGAGTTCGATCATTCGTTGTTCTTCCTTCGGACTGCCTCAACCCTTCACGCACACCACCTGCTTCAAGGTGTGGACCACCTCGACCAGGTCGCGCTGCGCCTCCATCACCGCGTCGATGTCCTTGTAGGCCATCGGGATCTCGTCGATCACGTCCTTGTCCTTGCGGCACTCGACACCCTCGGTCGCCGCACGGTGGTCGGCCAGCGTGAAGCGGCGCTTGGCCTCGCCGCGGCTCATCGTGCGGCCGGCGCCGTGGCTGCAGCTCTCGAACGACTCGGGATTCCCCAAGCCGCGCACGATGTAGCTGCGCGCCCCCATGCTGCCCGGGATGATGCCCAGTTCCCCGCGCCTGGCACTGACCGCGCCCTTGCGGGTGACGTAGACGTCCTCGCCGAAGTGGCGTTCCTGCTGCACGTAGTTGTGGTGGCAGTTCACCGCCTCGACGTGGCTTTGGAAGCTCTTGCGGATCACCGCCTTCGCGGCCTCGATCACGCGGCGCATCATCACCTCGCGGTTCAGCTTGGCGAACCGCTGCGCCCAGCCCACCGCTCGCACATAGTCTCCAAAGTACCTGGCACCTTCCTCGAAGTAGGCCAGGTCGCGATCCGGCAGGTTGGCGTTGTTGCGCATCGCATCCTGCTTCGCCAGCTCGATGAACATGGTGCCGATGGCATTGCCCACGCCGCGTGAACCCGAGTGCAGCATGAACCAGACGAAGCCCTGCTCATCGAGGCAAACCTCGATGAAGTGGTTGCCCGTGCCCAGCGTGCCCAGGTGGTTGCGGTGGTTGGTCTTCTCCAGCTTCGGGTAGTCGCGGCACAGCTCGCTGAACTCGGGCTCCAGCTGTGCCCACGCGGTGTCCACCGCGCCGGGCACCTTGCCCCAGGCACCGGGGTCGCGCGCCCCGGGCGCACGGCCATGCGGCACCGCGCGTTCGATCGCCGCGCGCAGCGGGCCCAGGTTGTCCGGCAGGTCCTCCGCGCGCAGCGTGGTCTTGCGAGCGATCATGCCGCAGCCGATGTCGACGCCGACCGCGGCCGGGATGATGGCCTTCTTCGTCGGGATCACCGAGCCCACCGTGGCGCCGATGCCCAGGTGCACGTCCGGCATGGCCGCGATGTGCTTGAAGACGATGGGCAGGCGCGCCGCGTTCGCGAGCTGGCGCTTGGCCTCGTCCTCCACCGGGACGCCCTGCGTCCACATCTTCACCGGCACGCCGCCGGCGACTTCTTCTTCGATGTAGTTCTTTTGCGTAGTCATCTTCATGTCCTTGAAGCAAAGAGACCGGCGTCGGCGACGAGGTTTGGTGAAACGTGTACGTGCTCTATCCACTGAGCTACGGTCCCCCTGATACGGGACCGGCGGGACTCGAACCCGCGACCACGAGCGTTGCAAGCTGTAGTTCCACCGGCATTCGCCGACGACAGTCAAAAACAAACGGGGCGCGACGAGGAAAGGCAAGACGTTCACCGGTTGCCCGGCGGCGGGGTTCGACGCCCGCTGATCACATGTAGTCCTGCCGGCATTCGCGCCGAAAACTTCAATCCTTTCTCACTGCACGCCGAGCGCCACGCGCTCGATCTCGCCGACCCACTGGTCGGGACCCAGCCGATCTTCGGCGAATGCGGCGACCATGCTGAACACCGCATCCGAGAAGCCGCCGACATTCAGGATGTCGGACCGCTCCGGGGCCTGCGTCGTTCCGTAAGGCTGCAGGTCGATGCACACGAGCTTGGCCCGCGGGCAGCGCGACTTCAACCGGCCCCACTCCTGCATCGTCTGCGTCGCCCCTGCGCGCTTGGCATCGATCCACGATTCGTTGTCCGACACGATCACCACCAGGTCCACCGTGGCGCGCTGCTGGTTCAACAGCGCCAGCGGCGCGCTGACGTTGGTTCCACCACCGCCGATCTTCGCCAGCTTGGCGGCATTCGTCAGCACCGAGTCCCGCGGGTTCAGCCGCACATCGACCACGCGCTGCTCGAAAGGCATCACCGACGCCTTCGGGTTGCGCTTCAGCAGCGCCGCCGCCACCAGGGCCGCGACGTCGATGCAGCGCACGGTGGTCGTGGCCGAACCGCGGTAACCCGTCACCGCCGAGCTCATCGAGCCCGACACGTCGGGGCACACCACCACCCGGCCCGGCACGGCGGGCACGTTGGCCAGCGCGGCATCCATCGCGTCCTGCAGCGCCTCGCGCACGACGGCCGGCACCTCGCTGCCCGTCGCCGCCCACGCTGACATCAGCTGATAGGGCAGCACGCGTGAACGAGCCACCGCCACCGGATCGCGCAGCTTCTGCGCCACCGCGTCCGCCACACCCTCGTCCGCGAACACGCCATGCCGCGCGAAGGTCGCCAGGTTCTGCCGCAGCATCTGCCACGAGCCACGGCGGGCGATCAGGGCCCAGTGCGCCGTCGTCAGCGGCAGCGCGGTCAGCAGCTGGAACGGCACGTCGGGCAGTTCGGTGGGCGCGGCGCCATCGCGCAGCGCCCGCTTGAACTGCTCGAACGCCCGGGTCAGCGGCGGCAGCGACGCCTCATCGAAAGAACGGCCAATCAACCAGCCGAACCAGGCGGCGCGCCACGGCTCAGGCGCCTTCGGATGAACCATCTTCACCACGTCGGCGAGCGAGGGCGCATGGCCCACCGCCGCCTGCAGCAGCTGCGCCTCGGTGGCCGACAACAGCCACTGCTGCACCAGCTTTTTCGGGCGCGAGCCCAGCGACTGGCGGCCCACCGCGCCGCTGCGCAGCACCTGCACCCAGTTGCGCAGCATCTTGCCGTTGTCGACCACGCGGCCGAACACGGCCGACAGCAACGCCACGTCGCGCTGCGCCAGCACCGCCGCCAGCAGCGCCGGCATGTCCTTCATGTGGCCGCACTGCCGGGCATACACCGCCGTCTTGGCGACGAAGGCCGGGTCCAGCGCCTGCGCCAGCGCCAGCACCTGGTCCAGCTGCGCGTCGGCCGACGCGTAGAAGGTGGAACCCAGCGCGCCGGTGGCCGCCAGCTGCGCCAGCTGATGGCGCGGGCTCAGCGCATAAGCGCCTGAACCGGAGCGGTTCAGCGCATCCGCGGCCGGCAGCTTCGCGCCGCGCTGCGTGGGGAAGAGGGTGGGGCTGACCATCGTTGTTCTCCTGCCTCGTTGTCTTGTGCCTGAGACATTGCAACGGGTATGCCAGGTCGCCATGGACGGCCGAACGCAGTCATAAGTGCCTGTCACAAAACAACAATCCCCCGGCACCGGCACCTGTGGCTCGATTCGCCGCACGTGCACATCTAGAATTTGCGCTAGTTTCTTAGCTCAACAGCGCATGCGACCCCCTACCGTCGTCATCGGATTCCTCGGCACCCAGCTCGACGGCGGCCTGGGCGCAGGCCGTTGGGAGAAGTGGCGGCCCACCGTGTCGCTGGCCCAGCATCCCGACCGCGTGATCGCCCGGATCGAGCTGCTGGTCACACCCCAGCACCAGGCCCTGGCGCAGCAGGTGCGAGCCGACATCGGCAACGTCTCGCCCGAGACCCGCGTCAACATCGTCGTGCTCGAGATCGCCGACCCCTGGGACTTCGGCGAGGTCTACGCCGCGCTCTACGACTGGTCGCGCGACTACCCCTTCGACACCGCGCGCGAGCAGTACTGGGCCCACATCACCACCGGCACGCACGTGGCGCAGATCTGCCTGTTCCTGATGGTCGAGGCGCGCTTCATCCCCGGCCTGCTGCTGCAGACCGCGCCGCCCCGGCAGCAGCGCGCCGGCGACCCGGGCAGCCTGGCCTTGATCGACCTGGACCTGTCGCGCTACGACCACCTGGCGCAGCGCTTCCACCGCGCGCAGCGCGATGCGGTGGCCTTCCTGAAGAGCGGCATCGCCACGCGCAGCCCGCGCTTCAACGCGCTGATCGACGAGGTGGAACGCGTGGCGGTGCGATCACGCGCGCCGGTGTTGCTGGTCGGCCCCACCGGCGCCGGCAAATCCTTCCTGGCGCGCCGCATGTACGAGCTGAAGAAGGCGCGCCACCAGCTCGCCGGTCCCTTCGTCGAGGTCAACTGCGCCACGCTGCGCGGCGACGGTGCCGCGTCCACGCTGTTCGGCCACCGCAAAGGCTCCTTCACCGGCGCGATGGCCGATCGCGCCGGCCTGCTGCGCAGCGCCGACAAGGGCCTGCTCTTCCTCGACGAGATCGGCGAACTGGGCCTGGACGAACAGGCCATGCTGCTGAAGGCGATCGAGGAGAAGCGCTTCTTCCCGGTCGGCGCCGACCGCGAGGTGGACAGCGACTTCCAGCTCGTCGCCGGCACCAACCGCGACCTGCGCGCCGAGGTCGCCGCCGGACGCTTCCGCGACGACCTGCTGGCCCGCATCAACCTCTGGACCTACGAGCTGCCCGGCCTGCAGCAGCGCAGCGAAGACATCGAGCCCAACGTCGACCACCTGCTGGCGCTGGCGGCCGAAGAGAGCGGCCGCGCCGTGCGCTTCAATGCCGAGGCGCGCAGCCGCTACCTGCGCTTCGCGCAATCGGCCGAGGCGCTGTGGAGCGGCAACTTCCGCGACCTGGCGGCTTCGGTCACCCGGCTGGCGACGCTGGCCGAGGGCGGGCGCATCACCGAGCCGCTGGTGGATGGCGAGATCGAGCGCCTGCGCTGGTCGTGGCGCCGCCCCGGTCCGGGCGCCATCGCAGACGGCGGCGGCGACGGCACGGTCGACCTCGACCGCCTGCTGCCCGCCGGCGTGGCGGCCGGCCTCGACCGCTTCGACCGGCTGCAATTGCAGGGGGTGCTGCAGGAATGCCGGCGCGCGCGCAGCCTGTCCGACGCAGGGCGGCGGCTCTTCGACGTCTCACGCACGCGGCGCAGTGTCGTCAACGACGCCGACCGGTTGCGCAAGTACCTGCAGCGTTTCGGTCTGGGCTGGGACGATCTCCAGGCGCGCTGAGCGCCGCGGGCCAGGCTGCATTCCGAGAAAAACGCCACGGGCGGCGGAGGCGCACCCCTGCTCGGAAGACCTGCGTGCGGGCAGACTTACATCCAGAAACGACTTCGGCCCGATGGCGCCCGGAAATCCGCCAATGAAGCACTTCACCCAGTTTCTCCACATGCTGCGGGCAGCCTGGGACGGCGACCGGCAGAAGCTTGCCGAGCAGGTGCTGGCGCTGGCGGACCAAATGGAGGGCGAGGGCGACGCCGCGCGCGCCCGCATGCTGCGTTTCACGCTGCAGTCGCTGCAGAGCCAGCCGCCCGCGCGGGACGGGCATACGCTGATGAAGCCGGCCAACGCGGCCACGGGCCGGCCGACGCCACCCCGGCCGGCGACCGATCTCGACCTGGGCTCGCCCACGGTGGCGCTGACCTTCGGCACCTGGGACGAGACCAAGCACTGACCAGGCACCGCCCCTCCGCAGCGGCGCCTCATTTCCCACGCGGCGGCCGCGCCGGTGCCCCCGGCTTCTTCTGGTAGGCGTCGAGCGGGTCCGTCGCCGCTTCGGGTGAAGCGAACGGAATGCACTGGATGAACAGCGAAAACAGCTCCGCCTGCGAGCCGATGTCGAGCTTGCGGTGGATGTTCTTGCGGTGGATCTTGATCGTGCCTTCGGAGGTCGCGAGCCGCTCCGCCGTGAGTGCCGACGAATAGCCGCTCAGCATGTAGAACAGCACCTCGCGCTCGCGCTGCGTCAGCAGCGAACGGCCGAAATTCTCGATCGTGCTCTGCACCTTGCGGTGCGTCAGCGAATCGCTGGCCGCCATCGGCATCGCGTCGGCCAATTCATGGTGGCGCGCGGTGGCCGCGACCACGTAGGGCAATACCAGGTTCAATGCGACGACGTCCGCCGCGTGGAATGCCGGATTGCCGACGCGCCGCTCGAGAAAAAACAGCAATGCGCTGTCATCGCCGATGCGCCACATCACATCGATCGAATCCGACAATCCCAATTGCGAATAGAACAGGCGGTAATACTCGCTGTCGAAGAAGTCGTCCGGCGCAATCTCGCGCAGCCAGTACACGCCGCTGCCCGCGCCGCGCAGGAATCGCCGGTACAGCGGATCCAGCGCATACGGCCCTTCCAGGTAGCGGTCCTGCGGCACCTTGCGGCCCACCGCGTTGATGCGATGCACCATGCGCAGCGGCGCCCGGTCGCGAAAGAACACCATCGCGCCGCCCGAATCGATGGCGCAGGCCGCGCCCAGCAGGTCGAGCATCGCGCCGTGGAATTCCGCGCGGCCGATCGCCTGCGCCGTCTTCGCCCAGGCCTCGGCCATGCGGCCGTCGAAGGGCAATCCGAGTCGCGGGGCGTGGTTCATGTCGGTGTTGGAACGGGCCGGGCTGCGGCCTGGGTAGGCCCGTGGATGGCGCGTATCCCCAAGGGGGGATGGAGCGAATGGGGCGGGCTGACTATCTTAGGCCCCGTCGCTGGGCTCAATACCTCCAATCGACAGCACAGGGCAGCGCAGCGGTGCCGGCCCCGGTGGCAGGCAGGTGCAAAACCCGAAAGCCGCTGTCGCTGCGATGGAAGAACGCTTTGCGGGGCGCCGCTATCGTGCCTGCAAAGACAAACGGCCCCAGCCGCCAACACCCACAGGAGACGCGCCCGATGAAGTTGATCAAGACCCTGGCCACTGGCCTGCTGGCGTTCGCCACCACGCTGGCCGCCCCGCTCAGCGCGCAGGCGCGGACCTTCGACGAGATCAGGAAGGACGGCAAGATCATCGTCGCCACCGAAGGCCAGTACCCGCCCTACAACTTCTTCCAAGGCGCGCGGCTCACCGGCTTTGAAATCGAGTTGGCTGAAGCCGTCGCCCGCAAGTGGGGGCTGGCGATCGAATGGAAGGCACTGAGCTTCGACGCACTGCTGGCCGGCCTGCGCCAGGACCGCTGGGACCTGGTGATCGCCGGCCACGCGGTGACCGACGAACGCGCCAAGGCCGTGACCTTCGCCGCGCCGCACTTCTGCGGCGGTGGCGTCATCGTCACCAAGGACCCCGCAATCAAGGACGCGAAGGACCTGGCCGGCAAGTCGATCTCGGTGCAGACCGGCACCACCTTCCTCGACGAGGCCAAGAAGGTGCCCGGCATCAAGGAGATCAAGAACTTCCCGCAGGACACCGATGCACGCAGCGCGCTGATCGCCGGCCGCACCGACGTGTGGGTGACCGACCCCGCCGTGGCACGCACCGCCGTGGCGGCCAATGCATCGGCCGGACTGCGCACCGCCGGCTTGCTGTTCGTCGAGCGCAATGCCGCCGCCGTCGCCAAAGGCAATGCATCGCTGGCCCATGCCTTCACGCAGGCGGTGCAGGAATTGCAATCAGACGGCACCTATGCCGCCATTTCGAAGAAGTATTTCGGCGAAGACATCCGCTGCAAATAGCCATTCGGATTCCCGAGCGATCGATGCCGGGCACACGCTCCGTCCCGCCATGAGACGCTGATCCAACACGGCATTCGCCATTCGGCGGCAAGCGCATGTCGCCCGGGCGGAGCCTTGCCCGGTTGCCCAGCGGCGATTTGCCACCACCGCCCCGAAAGGCCCGAGATGAATCCATGCACCGAGCCGCGCCATGCCGTGCCCGAGTCACCCAGCGTCCCGGCCGGATTCGACGTCCAGAGGGCGCCCACGGGCGCGCGTGAACCCGCCGCCGCCACCGCCTGAACCGCCGCAGATCCACCATGCCCAGCATCGCCCGCCTCGCCCAGCCGGCCGACCTCGACGCCCTGGTGCGCGTGGGTGAAATCGCCGACCCGCGCGTCTACACGCTGCCGCGCAGCCGCGCGGCGGTGCAGGCCGCGATCGAGCACTCGGCAGAGTCGGCGCAGCGCAGCGTCGACGTGCCGGCCGACGAGCACTACCTGGTGGTGCTGGAAGACACGGCCGGAGCCCTGGCCGGCGCCGCCGCCATCCGCGCCACCGCAGGCTCGCAGGGCGCCTTCTTCTGCTTCCGCAACGACGTGATCCACCACGCCTCGCACGACCTGAAGATCAGCAACAACGTGCACGTGCTGAGCCTCAGCTCGGACCTGACCGGCCACACGCAGCTGTTGTCCTTCTTCGTCGACCCCGCGGCCGCCGGCCGGGCCGATGCGGCGCTGCTGTCGCAATCGCGCCTGGCCTTGGCGGCGGTGGACCGGCACCGCTTCGGCCAGCAGTTCTTCGCCTCGCTGGCCGGCTGGTGCGACGAGCACCTGGCCTCGCCCTTCTGGGACGCACTGGGCCGCCGCTTCTTCGGCATGGACTTCATCGCCGCCGAACGCGCGGTGGCCGGCGCGCGCAACCGCACGCTGATCGTCGAGCTGATGCCGCACTACCCGGTCTACGTGCCGCTGCTGCCGGCGGCCGCGCAGGCCACCATCGGCCAGCTGCACGACGAGGCGCACCTGGCCTACGACATCCTGAGCGGCGAAGGTTTCGAAGCGGAGAACTACGTCGACCTCTTCGACGGCGGGCCGATCCTCGAGGCCCATGCCTCGAAGCTGCGCATCCTCGCGCAGTCGCAGCTGCTGGCGGCGCAAGCGCTCACCACGGCCGACGCCCCGCTGGCCCGGCCGGCGCTGGTGGCGCGCAGCGGCGCCTGCGCGGACTTCCGCTGCGTGCACGCCCCGGCCTCGGTGCATGTGGACGACGGCATCGCGCTGCTGCCGCCGGGGGCCTTCGCCGCGCTGCGTATCGCCCCCGGCGAGCGCGTGCTCGTCGCGCCGCTGTGATCCGCGAAGAACACGCGATGCTGGTCTTGCGCGCCATCCGAGCCGACGATGCCGGCGCGCTGTTCGCGCTGGCGCGGCAGGCCGGCTCGGGCATGACCACGCTGAAGCCCGACGCGGCAGCGCTGGACGCGCGCGTGGAGCGCGCGGTGCGCTCCTTCGCCGGGACGCTGCCGCCGGAAGAGGCGGACTACGTCTTCGTGCTCGAGGCGGCCGCCGGTGGCCGGACACCGGGAGAGATAGCCGCCAAGGAAGCCGGCAAGGTGGTCGGCGTCAGCGCGCTGAAGGCCGCGGTCGGCCTGCGCGAGCCCTTCTACAACTTCCGCCTCGGCCGCCTGGTCCATTCCAGCCGCGAGCTGGGCATCTACGCCGACAAGCGCACGCTCTTCCTGACCAACGACTACACCGGCTGCGCCGAGCTGTGCACGCTGTACCTGGCGCCCGGCTGCCGCGGCGGCCACGCGGGCCGGCTGCTGTCGAAGGCACGGCTGATGTACGCCGCGCACGCGCTGGAACGCCTGCCCGAGACGCTGATCGCCGAGCTGCGCGGCTTCCAGCGCGAGGACGGCACCTCGCCGTTCTGGGAGAGCCTGGGCCGGCACTTCTTCCGCATGGACTTCGACCGCGCCGACGACATCAGCAGCCTCGGCTCCAAGTCCTTCATTGCCGAGCTGATGCCGCGTTATCCCGTCTACACCGATTTCCTCACCGGCGAGGCGCGCGCCGCCATCGGCGTCGTGCACCGCGGCACCGCGCCGGCGCGGCGCTTGCTGGAGCAGGAGGGCTTCTGGTACGAGGGCTACGTCGACATCTTCGACGCCGGCCCGGTGCTGCAGGGCCACACCCGCCACCTGCGCATCGTGCGCGACGGCCAGCTTGCCATTGCCGCACGGGCGGCGGATGCGCCGGCCGGACCGTCCGATGGCGCGGATGCATTCGCCCCGCTGCTGGTCGCCAACACCGCCAGCACCGGCTTCCGCGTGATCGTCACCACCACCAGCGCGCTGCGCTACGGCCGCCTGCCGCTGGACCCCCACCAGCTCGACGCGCTGCACCTGGCCGAAGGCGATCCGGTGCGCGTGGCGACGCTGAACCCCGGAGACCGACTGCACCATGGATGAGCACCCGCACGACCGGCACGGCATGACCGCCCGTGAAGTGAACTTCGACGGCCTGGTCGGGCCGACCCACAGCTACGCCGGCCTGTCGGTGGGCAACGTCGCCTCGACGCGCAACGTCGGCACGCCGGCCAATCCGCGCGAGGCCGCGCTGCAGGGCCTGGCCAAGATGCTGGCGCTGGCCGAGCGCGGCCATGCCCAGGCGGTGCTGCCGCCGCTGCCGCGGCCGAACCTGGCGCTGCTGCGCACGCTGGGCTTCGGCGGCCCGGACACCGACCTGCTGCGCCACGCCGCGCAGGAAGAAACCGCGCTGCTGGCCGCCGCCTGGTCGGCCTCGGCGATGTGGACCGCCAACGCCGCGACGGTCAGCCCCGCGGCCGACACCGCCGACGGCCGGCTGCATTTCACGCCGGCCAACCTCAACGCCAAGCTGCACCGCGCGCAGGAACACCGCGACACTGCACGCACGCTGCGCCGCATCTTTGCCGACCCCGCCCACTTCGCGGTGCATGACGCGCTGCCGGACTGTGCCGCGCTGGGCGACGAAGGCGCGGCCAACCACACCCGCTTCTCGCAGCGCCATGGCGAGGCCGGTGTCGAGTTCTTCGTCTACGGCCGCAGCGAATTCGATGCCGAGCGCCCCGCGCCGGCGCGCTTCCCCGGCCGGCAGACGCTGGAAGCCTCGCGCGCGGTGGCCCGCCGCCACGGCCTGGACCCGCGGCGCACCGTCTTCGCGCAGCAGAACCCGGCGGCCATCGATGCCGGTGTGTTCCACAACGACGTCATCGCCGTCGGCAGCCTGGACCTGCTGCTGTACCACGAGCAGGCCTTCGCCGACGAGGCCGGCACGCTGGCCCGCCTGCACGCGGCCTGCGACCACGCTGGCTTCGCACTGCGCACCGTGCGCGTGGCCAGCAGCGAGGTCTCGCTGGCCGACGCGGTGCAGTCCTACCTCTTCAACAGCCAGCTGGTCGAGCACCCGCAGGGCGGCATGGTGCTGGTGGTGCCGGCCGAGTGTTACGACAACCCGCGCGTCAGCGCCTTCCTGGACCGGCTGGCCTTCGGCGGCGGGCCGGTGCGCGAGGTGCTCAGCTTCGACCTGCGCCAAAGCATGCGCAACGGCGGCGGCCCGGCCTGCCTGCGGCTGCGCGTGGTGCTGGACCGCGCCCAGGTCGCCGGCCTGCGCGGCCGCGTGATGCTGGACCGCGCGCTGCACGACGACCTGGCCGCCTGGGTGCGCCGCCACTACCGCGAGCAGCTCTCGGCCGCCGACCTGGCCGACGTCCGCCTGCGCGACGAGGTGAGCACGGCGCTGCGCGAGCTGGAGTCCGTGCTCGACCTGCCCGGGCTGTACGACACGGACGATCCGGGCGGCCTGGGCGACCCGCACGAACCGCACGAACCGCACGAACCGCACGACCCGGGCGAGCTGGCCTAGCGCCTCGGCAACAGATCAAACAACAGGAGACCAAGCGATGAACCGACGACAGGCGCAGCGCGCCTTGGCCGCTGCTTTTGCGTGCAAGGGCGGCGCGGCCGCCCCGCGGGAGGCCGGCCGATGACGCTCGCGCTCTTCCCATGGCCGGCCGGCTGGAGCCGCCAGCAGCGCAGCAGCGCCACCATCCTGGTCGCCATCGGCGTGCTGTGCCTGCTGCTGTGGCTGCTGGCCCTGCCGCTCGGCCAGGTGACCGAGCCGATCGGCAACAACGCCCAGCACTTCGCCGAAGGCGCGCGCGTCACCGTGCAGCTCACCATCCTCTCCGGCATCGCCGGCGTCCTGCTGGGCGTGATGGCGGCGCTGGGCAAGGTGTCGCGCATCGCGCCGCTGCGCTGGCTGGCCGGCGGCTACGTGTGGGTCATCCGCGGCACGCCGCTGCTGGTGCAGGTGCTGTTCGTCTACTTCGCGCTGCCGGTGCTGGCGCCGGCGCTGCAGCTCAGCGACTTCAGCTCCGCCTGCGTCGCGCTGGCCCTCAACGCCGGTGCCTACAACGCCGAAGCCATCCGCGCCGGCCTGCTCGCGGTGCCCCAGGGGCAGATGGAGGCCGCCCGCTCGCTGGGCCTGGGGCGCTGGCACACCTTCATCGACGTCACCTTCCCGCAGGCCTTCAAGGTGGCGCTGCCGCCGCTGGTCAACAACGTGGTGGCGCTGCTGAAGGACTCGTCGCTCGCCTACGCCATCGGCGTGGTCGAGCTCACCAACATCGGCAACCGCGTCCAGTCCGCCACCTTCCAGCCGCTGCCGGTGCTGGCGACGACGGCCACGATCTACCTGGTGCTGACGACGGTGCTGACGCAGATCTCCACCGCGGTGGAACGCCGCTTCGACATCGAAGGAAAGATGCCATGAGCCGAGCCGCCAACGCTGCCGGCGGCACGCCGCTGATCAGCGTCGACAAGGTCAACAAGCGCTTCGGCCAGCACCATGTGCTGCGCGACGTCAGCACGCATTTCAACGCCGGCGAAGTCGCGGTGATCGTCGGCGCCTCCGGTTCGGGCAAGAGCACGCTGCTGCGCACGCTGAACCGGCTGGAAGTGCACGACAGCGGCCGCATCGTCGTCGACGGCATCGAGGTCTGCGACAACCAGCGCCAGCTGGAAGCGCTGCGCACGGAAGTGGGCATGGTGTTCCAGCAGTTCAACCTGTTCCCCCACCTCACGGTGCTGGAGAACGTGGCGCTGGCGCCGCGCCGCGTGCGCCGCCAGGGCCGTGCCGCAGCCCAGCACAACGCGATGGAGCTGCTCGAGCGCGTCGGTCTCAAGGCACACGCGCACAAGCACCCCTTCGCGCTGTCGGGCGGCCAGCAGCAGCGCGTGGCCATCGCCCGCGCGCTGGCGATGAAGCCGCGCGTGATGCTGTTCGACGAACCCACCTCCGCGCTGGACCCCGAGATGGTCAAGGAGGTGCTGGACGTGATGAAGCAGCTGGCCAGCAGCGGCATGACCATGCTCGTCGTGACCCATGAGATGGGCTTCGCCCGCGAGGTGGGCGACCGCATCCTCTTCTTCGACCAGGGCCGCATCGCGCAGGACGCGCCGCCGGCGCAGTTCTTCGGCGAACAGCACAACGAGCGCATCCGCGCCTTCCTGGGCCAGATCGCTCACTGATGGACGCCGCCAATCGGCGCTACTGATCGGCGCTGCTGATCGGCGCTGCTGATCGGCGCTGCTGATCGGCGCCCGATCGGTGCCACCGAGCGAAGCCCATTCACCACCCCCGCCACCCCCGAGGAGACATGATGACGAGGATCAAGACGACGCTGATCGCGCTGGCCGCTGCTGCCGCAGCGGTCGCCAGCGCAGCGCCGGCGCAGGCGCAGGCCGGCAAGGAGATCGACGAGCTGCGCCAGGAGCTGCAGCGCCTGCGCAAGGAAGTGGCCGAGCTGAAGCAGCAGCGCAGCCCCGCGCCCGCCGACGCCAGCGGCTGGGGCGAGCGCCTGCAGCAGGTGGAGCTGAAGCAGAAAGACGCCGTCGTCGCCGGTGACATCGGCAGCAGCTTCCGCCTGCCCGGCTCGGAAACCTCGCTGCGCCTGTACGGCTACGCCGAGGCCCACCTGCTGCACGACACCGAGGCCACCGCGCCCGGCGACCACTTCAGCAACCTGATGGAGCAGCCGCTGCGCGACGCCGGCGCGCCGCGCGGCCAGACGCGGCTGACGGCGCAGGCCTCGCGCTTCGGCATCGAGTCGGCCACGCCCACGCCGCACGGCGTCTTCGCCAGCAAGCTGGAGATGGACTTCTACGCGTACTGCGGCAGCAGCTGCAACCGCAACCGCCTGCGCCTGCGCCACGCCTATGGCGAGTACGCGGGCTGGCTGGTCGGCCAGACCTGGTCCACCTTCATGGACCTGGACAACACCACCGAGACGGTCGACTTCAACGCCCAGCTCGGCGTACCGTTCTCGCGCCGCACGCAAGTGCGCTACACCTGGGGCGACCCGAGCGCGGGCCTGAAGCTGGCCTTCGCGCTGGAGGACCCGGAAGACCAGTTCGGCGGCGGCAGCAGCGGCGAACGGCTGCCGCATGCCGTCGCCCGTGTCGACAAAGGCTTCGACTGGGGCGGCATCAACCTGCGCGCGCTAACGCATGAAAAGCGCGACGCCGGCGGTGCCCGCAAGCGCGGCTGGGGCGTCGGCCTGGGCGGCAGTTTCAAGCTCGGCGACAAAGACCTGCTGCTGGCCACCGCCGCCCGTGTCGAAGGCGACTTCGACAACATGATCGGCTCCAACGGCTACCGCTTCGACGGCACCCGGTTCCTGTTCGACCGCAGCGTCGGCTTCGCGCTGGGCTGGGCCCACACCTTCAACGGCCAGCTGCGCAGCAACCTGTCCTACGAGGAATCGCGCGCCCATGTCAGCGATGAATTCCTGGCGCTGGGCGATGCCAACCGGCGCCTGCAGCAACTGCACGCCGGCGTCATCTATTCGCCGCTGAAGAACGTCGAGCTGGGCGTCGAGTACGTCGGCGGCCGGCGCTACACCTTCGCCAGCGGCGGCCGCGGCAAGCTGTCGCGCGTCGACCTGATGGGCCGCTACTCGTTCTGAGCGAGGCGGCGATGGGCAGGGGGCACCGGTGTTGAAGACCGTCTCGGCCAAGCTGAGCGCGAGCGCGGCGCTGGCGCTGCTCATCGTCGTTGCGGTCGCCGGCATCGGCCTGCTGGCACAGCAACAGTTGCTGGCGCGCGCGCAGTCCATCTCCGCCGCGGCCGATGCGGTGCGCCAGGTCACCGCGGTGCGCGCCGCGCTGGCGCGCGCGCGGCGCCACGAGCAGGAGGCGATCGTCGCGACGGCGCACGCCGACCTGATGGAGCTGCGCGCCGCCCGCTGGACGGACGCGATGCAGGAGTTGCGCAGCGCACTCGCCGCCTTGCGCGACAGCATCGACGGCCCAGGCGGGCAGGACGACGCGCTGGCCGCGGTGGACGCGCATCTCAAGCGCTACGAAGCCGGCTTCCAGGAGACCCTGGCCGCGGTGAAGCAGGGCCTGCTCGGCGACGCCTCGATCGCCGACGGCACGATGGAGGAACCGCGCCAGCGCATCGAGGCCGCTGACCGCCAGGTGGCCCAGCTCGCGCAGGCGCTGGTCACGCGGGCCGCCGAGGCGCGGGCGCAGATGCTGGCCGCCTCGCGCCAGGCGCGCGCCACGGCGCTGGCGCTGCTGGCGCTTTTCGCCGGCATCGGCATCACCGGCGCCGTGCTGATGCGCCGCGCCATCCTGCGGCCGCTGGCCGAGGCCAACGCCATCGCACGGCGGGTGGCTGCCGGCGACCTCTCGCCGGCCAGGCTTCGCCCGCGCCGCGACGAGTTCGGCCAGCTGCTGCGCGCACTGGACGACATGCGTGCCCAGTTGCAGGCCCTGGTGGCCGGCGTCGGCGGCAGCGTCGAATCGGTGGCCGCCGCGGCCACCGAGATCGCCAACGGCAACCTCGACCTGTCGATGCGCACCGAGCGCCAGGCGGCCAGCCTGCAGGCCGCGTCTTTTGCGGTGCAGCGCGTGTCCGACTCCATCGTGCACAGCACGGCCGGTGCGCAGGCCGCCAGCACGGCGGCCGACACCATGTTCGGCGCCGCGCAGCGCGACGGGGAACGCGTCGCCTGCGTCGTCGAGACCATGCAACGCATGCTGCAGGCCACGCAGCGCATCCAGCAGATCACCGCGCTGATCGACGACATCGCCGCGCAGACCCACATCCTCGGCCTGAACGCCGCGGTCGAAGCGTCCAACGCCGGCGAACGCGGCCGCGGCTTCGGCGTCGTGGCATCCCACGTGCGCCAGCTCGCCGAGCGCTGCCGCGAGGCGGCGTCCGACGTGCGCAGCCTGCTCGCCGAGGCGCGTTGCCAGGCCGACGAAGGCATGCAGCTCGCGCGCCAGGCCGGCAGCGGCATCGCCGCGCTGATCGGCAGCGCGCGCTCGGTGTCCGAACACGTCGGCTCGATCAGCCGATCGGCACGGGAACAGCGCGACGCGATCGAGGCCGTCGGCGCGTCGATGGCCGAGATCGACGGCGCGACGCAGCAGAACGCGGCCCTGGTCGAAGAGGCCGCGGCCGCGGCGCAAAGCCTTAAGGACCAGGCCAACCGGCTGGCCGAGTCCGTCGCCGCATTCAAGCTCGTTTGAACAGTGCAGGAGCCCCGCATGAAGCCTTCTTCCCGCCTCCGTGTGACTGCGCCGCTGGCGCTGGCCGGCCTGTCGGCGCTGTCCGCGCTCGGTCTGGGCGCCTGCAGCCGCGGGCCGATCGACCTGCGCATCGGTGTCGCGATGCCGCTCAGCGGCCCGCTCGGCGCCGAGGGCCGCAACCTGGTCCGCGCCGCGCAGATGGCGGCCGAGGACATCCAGGCCGCCCAGGGCACGCGTGGGAGTGGCTTGCCCGGCGCCCGCGTGGCGGTGCGCATCATCGAGGCCGACGACCAGGCCGAGGAGTCTGGCGCCGTGCGTGCCGCCGAGGCGCTGATGAAACAGGACGTCAGCGCCGTGGTGGGCCACCTGACCTCGGCCTGCGCCATCGCCGCCGCCCCCGTCTACGCCCGCGGCGGCGTGCCGCAACTCAGCGCCACCACGCACCCGCGCTTGACGCAGCTGGGCCTGCGCACCACCTTCCGGCTGATCGCCAACGACGACATGCAGGCCCGCGCACTGGCACGGCATGCCGTCGACGAGTTCAATGACCAAGGTTTCGCCGTGGTCGACGATGGCTCGGTCTACGCCCGCGGCCTGGCCGACAGCGTCGCGCGCCAACTGGGCGCCGCACGGCAGCCCGCTGCGCTGCGCCACGGCTACGAAGCGCAGGCCACCGACTTCCCCGAGCTTTACGCGGCCATCGAACGCCGGCAGGTGGGCGTGGTGATCACGACGATGGAGCTGGCGCAGGTGCGCCTGCTGCTGCAGGGCCTGGTCCGGCGCGGCTTGAGGCAGGTGGCCGTGCTCGGCGGCGACACGCTGAAGACCGGCCCGCTGCCGCCCGAGGCCGCGCTGGTGCGCCGCTTCGTCGCCACCACGCCGGTGACGGAGGCGCCGGAGTTCGGCGGCAACGGCCGCACTTTCGCCACGCGCTACAAAGCCCGCCACCACGAGCCGCCGGCCGACACCGCGCACTATGTCTACGACGCGGTGCACCTGCTGGCGCAGGCCGCGGCCATCAAAGGCAGCAACCATGGCGCCGTTCTGGCCCAGGCGCTGCCGCAGCTGGACCCGGCCGTGCCGATCACGGGTTATCTGCGCTTCGCCGCCGATGGTGAACCGCGCTACGGCGCGATCAGCCTGTACGGCGTTTCCAAGGGCCAGTGGCGGCTGATCGCCCGGTCCAGCGACTGGTAGCCCGCGGCATCCCGCTTGCGTTCGCTGCGCCTGCCGCGCCCATTGCACCCCCTCGCCACGCTCGCGTGAGCCAGCCGGCCGACCCCCCCTGCAGCGCCATGCCCACCGGGCGCTGGCGGCCGCACCTGCCCGCCGGCCCGGTGGACGTGCTGCTGTGGCAGGCCGCGGGTGCGCCCCCGCTGGAGCTGCTGCTGTTGGCCCAGGTCTTCGAAGAGAGCCGCCGCCGCGGTGCCGAGCAGCTGGGCTGGTGCCGCATGGAGCGTTCGGCCGGAGTTGACGAAGCCATGGCCGGCCTGTCGGTGCTGGCGCAGGCGCCCGATTCGACATGGAATGCGCGGGCGCTGCTCGAACCCGGCCACGCCGTGGTCTTCATCGGCGCCGCCGCACGCTGGTTCGCCGGCCAGCCGCAGGCGCGCGGCCAGCGCGTGGCCATGCACTGGGAAGACGCGGCCACCGGCGAGCAGCTGGCCGACGACGTCGTGCCCTCGCCCTCGATCGTCGAAGTCAGCGGCCGCTGGACCACCTGCAGCGGCGGCCTGGCCGTGATCGACCTGGCGCTGCTGATGGTGCAGGAGCTGGCCGGCAGCGGCATCGCGCTGCAGGTGATGGATGCGCTGTGCATCGACCGCCTGCGTGAACCCGGCTCGCGCCAGCGCAGCGCCGCCGCCGGTGTGCTGGCGGCCATGGTGCCGCCGCTGGCCGAGGCCGTGGCGCTGATGGAGGCCAACGTCGAAGAACCGCTGCCGGCCGACGAGCTGGCGCGCCTGGTTGGCCTGTCGCGCCGGCAACTGGAACGGCTCTTCAAGCAGCACCTGGGTGCGGTGCCTTCACGCTATTACCTCGACATCCGCCTGCAGCGCGCGCGCAAGCTGCTGCGCGAGACACGCCACTCGCTGCTGCAGGTGGCGCTGATGTGCGGCTTCTCGTCGGGCTCGCATTTCTCCACCACCTACAGCTCCGTCTTCGGCATCGCCCCGCGCGAGGAACGCCAGCGCATGATGCTCAGCATCGCGCGCTAGCGCGCCAGCTCAGGACGGTGGGCCGATGGCGGTAAGCCGTTGGCACGCGGACGATGGCGGGGCCCGACGGGTCTGATAGCGCGTGAAGCGAGCGTCGACGGAGTGATGCCGGCCATGCGCCGAGTGCCCGGCTACCCCTGGCGGGATAGAGGCGCCACCTGCCCGCATGCCGCTGCGGCGCTAAACGCTATCCCGCTGGGAATAGCCGGCGCACGCAAGCCTTCCCAAGCCCATCGGCGCTCTGCATGCTGTGCGCACCTCCTTCGTTTCAGCGCTCATTCCCATGCATCAGCTCCGCCATCCTTACCTGCTCTTCCTCGGCGACGTGCAGCTCAAGTCCGACGCCAAGACCGCCTTCGGCCTGCGCGACTGGGCCCGCGACAAGGTCGCCGGCGAGTTCTCGCTACCCGAGGCCAGCATCACGCTCGACCTGCCGCGATTGACGCCACAAGAGGCTGCCGCCGCTGGTGCGGGCTCGCTGGTGATCGGCGTCGCGCCGGCCGGCGGCGCACTGCCGCAGCACTGGCTGGAGGCGATCGAAACCGCCATCGAGGCCGGCCTCGACATCGTCAGCGGCCTGCACACGCGGCTCGCGTCGATCGACCGCCTGGTCCGCGCCGCTGCACGCCGCGGCGTCAAGCTGATCGACGTGCGCTACAGCGACGCGACGTTTCCCGCCGGCACCGGCCGCAAGCGCCGTGGCAAGCGCGTGCTGACGGTCGGCACCGACTGCGCACTGGGCAAGAAATACACCGCCCTGGCGCTGGCCGAAGCGCTGCACGCGCAGGGCGTGAAGGCCAGCTTCCGCGCCACCGGCCAGACCGGCGTGCTCATCACCGGCAGCGGCCTGGCCATCGACGCCGTCATCTCCGATTTCGTCGCCGGCGCCGCCGAGCAGCTGTCGCCCGACAACGAGCCGGACCACTGGGACGTCATCGAAGGCCAGGGCGCGCTGTTCCACCCCGCCTACGCCGGCGTCACGCTGGGGCTGCTGCACGGCTCGCAGCCCGACGCCATCGTGCTGTGCCACGACCCCGCGCGCCGCACGATCGAGGGCCACCCCGGCTTTCCGATCCCCGGCCTGCGCGAAGCCATCGACACCTACCTGCGGGCCGGCCGGCTGACAAACCGCGCCATCCGCTGCATCGGCATCAGCATCAACTCCTCCTCGCTCGACGACGCCGCGTGGCGAGGCTACGCGCGCCGCCTCGCCGACGAACTGGGCCTGCCGGTGGTCGACCCGATGCGCGGCGGCGTGGGCCCGCTGGCCGAGGCCCTGCTTGCGCCATGATCGACTGCAGCGCCAGCATCGAGGACTGGAACCTCGCCGAACCCTTCGAGATCGCCGGCACCACCTACGACAGCCAGCGCGTCGTGCTGGTCACGCTGACCGACCGCGCCGGCAACCGCGGCCGCGGCGAGGCCGCCGGCGTCGACTACGACGGCGAAACGCCCGAGGGCATGCTGCAGCAGATCCGCGGCGTGGCCGAACGCCTGGCCGAGCGCGGTCCGGCCGGCGCCGCCGGATTCAGCGGCGAACTGCTGATGACCCTGCTGCCCAAGGGCGGCGCCCGCAACGCGCTGGACTGCGCGCTGTGGGACCTGCGCGCCAAGCAGGCCGGCGTCCCGGTGTGGCAGCTGGCCGGGAAGACGCCACCGCAGCGGCTGCAAACCGCGGTGACCATCGGCCTCTGCGACGAAGCCACGCTGCGCCGCCGCGTGCGTGCGCTGCGCACCTGGCCGCTGCTCAAGCTCAAGGCCGACACGGACCGGCACCTGGACGTCGTGCGCATCGCCCACGAGGAGCATCCCGAGGCGCGCCTGATCGTCGATGCCAACCAGGCCTGGAACCGGCCGCTGCTGGAGCGCCTGCTGCCCCGGCTGGCGGCGCTGCGCGTCGAACTGGTCGAGCAACCGCTGCCGCAAGGCCAGGACGCGGCCCTCGATGGCCTGGCCACCCCGATCCCGCTGGCCGCCGACGAGTCCTGCCGCGACCGGCTTTCGCTGGCCGCGCTGGTTGGACGCTATCAGTACGTCAACCTCAAGCTCGACAAGTGCGGCGGATTGACCGAAGCACTGGCCATGGTCCGCGAAGCACGCCGGCTGAGCCTGGGCCTCATGGTCGGCAACATGTGCGGCAGCTCGCTGGCCATGGCCCCGGCCTTCCTCGTCGGCCAGCACTGCCGCTACGTCGACCTCGACGGCCCGCTGCTGCAGCGCCGCGACCGGGAGCATCCGCTGCGCTACGACAAGGGCTGGGTGATGCCGCCGGACCGCGCCTTGTGGGGATGAAGGCTCAGCGCGCCGCTCTCCGGCCGCCGCGCCCGGGGGCCGGGCTCAAACGTCGATGTTCGCCGCCCGCAGCGCATTGCTCTCGATGAAGTCGCGCCGCGGCTCCACCTCGTCGCCCATCAGCATGGTGAACACGCGGTCGGCCTCGATCGCATCCTCGATCTGCACCCTCAGCAGCCGGCGCACGGTCGGGTCCATCGTCGTTTCCCACAGCTGCCCGGGATTCATCTCGCCCAGGCCCTTGTAGCGCTGGCGGCCGACGGCGCTTTCGGCCTGCGACATCAGCCAGGCCATCGCGGCGCGGAAGTCGCCGGCCTTCTGCTCCTTCATGCGCTCGCCTTCGCCGCGGCGCACCACGGCTTCGGCGCCCAGCAGATCCTTGAAGGTCACGCCGGCCTCGCGCAGCGCGGCATAGTCGGCGCCGTGCACGAAGTCCTGCGTGATCACGCTGGCCTTCATGTTGCCGTGGTGGCGGCGGCCGATGCGCAGCAGGTGCTTGTCCGTGCGTTCGTCGAACACGGCCTCCACCTCGGCGTCGTGCAGCGCCGCCTGCAGTGCGACGGCGCTGGCCTCGGCCTGCGGCGCGCTGTCCAGGTCCAGCGTCAGGCCGTTGGCGATGGCGCGCAGGGCCTCCAGGTCCATCCAGTTCGACAGGCGCTCGACCACGTGGTTCGCCAGCACGTACTTGCGCGCCAGTTCCTCCAGCACACCGCCGCTCAAGGCCGGCCGCGTGCCGTCGACGCCATCGGGCAGCACGGTCGCGCCGTCGAGCGCCACCTTCAGCAGGAAGGCGTCTAACTCCAGCCCGTCCTTCAGGTACTGCTCGTGCTTGCCGACCTTGACCTTGTACAGCGGCGGCTGCGCGATGTAGATGTGGCCACGTTCGACCAGCACCGGCATCTGCCGGTAGAAGAAGGTCAGCAGCAGCGTGCGGATGTGGGCGCCGTCCACGTCCGCGTCGGTCATGATGATGATGCGGTGGTAACGCAGCTTGTCGGCGTTGAAGTCCTCGGTGCCGATGCCGGTGCCCAGGGCGGTGATCAGCGTCAGGATGGCATCGCTGGACAGCAGCTTCTCGTAGCGCGCCTTCTCCACGTTCAGGATCTTGCCGCGCAGCGGCAGGATCGCCTGGAACTTGCGGTCGCGGCCCTGCTTGGCGCTGCCGCCGGCGGAGTCGCCCTCGACGATGTAGATCTCGCACATCGACGGGTCTTTCTCCTGGCAGTCGGCCAGCTTGCCCGGCAGGCCCATGCCGTCCAGCACGCCCTTGCGGCGTGTCATCTCGCGCGCCTTGCGAGCCGCCTCACGCGCCCGCGCGGCCTCGACGATCTTGCCGCAGATGATCTTCGCGTCGACTGGGTTCTCGAGCAGCCAGTCGGTCAGCAGCTTGCTGACGATCTCTTCCACCGGGCCGCGTACTTCAGACGACACAAGCTTGTCCTTGGTCTGGCTGGAGAACTTCGGTTCCGGCACCTTCACGCTGACGACGCAGGCCAGGCCTTCGCGCATGTCGTCGCCGGCGATCTCGACCTTGGCCTTCTTGGCCAGCTCGTTGTCCTCGATGTACTTGTTGATGACGCGGGTCATCGCCGCGCGCAGGCCGGTCAGGTGGGTGCCGCCGTCGCGCTGCGGGATGTTGTTCGTGAAGCAGAGCACCGACTCGTTGTAGCCGTCGTTCCACTGCATCGCCACTTCGACGCCGACATTGGTGCCCTGGTCGCTCACCTTGTCGCCCAGCGCATGGAAGACGTTCGGGTGCAGGACCTTCTTGCCCTGGTTGATGAACTCGACGAAGCCCTTGACGCCACCGGCGAAGGCGAAGTTGTCCTCCTTCGCATTGCGCTCGTCGACCAGGCGGATCTTGACGCCGTTGTTCAGGAACGAAAGCTCGCGCAGCCGCTTGGCCAGCACGTCGTAGTGGAAGTCGACCAGGCTGAAGATCGTGTCGTCGGGCAGGAAGTGCACCTCGGTGCCGCGCTTCTCGGTCTCGCCGGTGATCTTCATCGGGCTGGTCTCGACGCCGTCGCGCAGCTCGATCAAGCGGTCCTGCACGATGCCCCGCGCGAATTCCAGCGCATGCACCTTGCCGTCGCGCCGCACCGTCAGCCGCAGCCATTTCGACAGCGCGTTGACGCAGGACACGCCCACGCCGTGCAGGC
>Ga0196963_10000207_pt1 | contig 56354 bp, 81 predicted proteins | sample S1_5metaG_FD_148600 | JGI IMG/M metagenome (GOLD analysis project Ga0196963, IMG submission 148600) | Soil microbial communities from Anza Borrego desert, Southern California, United States - S1_5 | ecosystem: Environmental > Terrestrial > Soil > Desert | place: USA: California | collected... | reverse complement strand
TGATTCGACCGATGCCAGAAGCCGACGCACCACCGCGCGAGCACGTCGAGGACTCGCCGGGAGGGCCGCTGGCTGGCTGGCGCGACGGGTCGCGGCACCAGTGGAGCCGGGATGAAGGAAGGCGAAGCCGGCGCCGTTGATAGGCCGACGGCGTACGATCCAGGGTTCCTACTTAGCGGGTAGCCATGGACAGCGAAGACTTCGTTCTGAACGGTGGTGATGGCCTGTCATTGCCGCTCCTCGGGAGCGTTTCGGTGATGGCGGCCGAAGGCTTCGAAGCGTGGCGGTCCGCCACCTTTGCCCCGCAGTGGCTCGAGGACGCGAAGGCGCAGGCGCACTCGACGGACGACGGGGCGGTTCGGCGCGAAGTGCTCTTCTCAGTGATTGCTGCCGAGTGCTACCTGTACGAATGGGTGCGCGATGAAGTCGTCAAGCATGACTATCAAGCGCTGGATAAGTGCTTTCCGCGCAATGGCGAACGGTCGCCGTCGACACTGAAAAAGTGGCGCAGCGTACCCCAACGGTTCGGCATCCACTTGGACCCTAAGCTGACACAAGACGGATCCGATTTCGACCGCCTGCTGAAACTGCGTAACGGTTTTGCTCACGGAGGTGTCAGCAGGCCCGAGCGCGCAAGCGATGAGGACGTTCCCGCCCAATCTGGCTGGGCGAGCACAGTCGTAGTTGATCTCATCCGCAGCTTGCACGCAGCGGCAAGGACAGCACCACCATCCTGGCTTCCCCCCAAGGGGGGATAGCGCCAGCCGTCATCCACCGGCACAGTGCACCCCCGGCCGGCGCAGTCGCAGCTACGGCGCGCGGGATGGGCTACGCGGCCCGATCCGCGCCGGCTCACCCGTCCCCACGACTAGTCATATTTGCCCGGGGCGGCAACCTCATGAGGCTCGACCGCGGGCCGCGAATCCTTGCCCGTGACGAAATCGATGGCCGACACGAGCACGGCCGCCAGGCACGTCAAGGCGGAGGCGGCGACCGCGAAGACCAGCACAACCAGGAGCAAGACCCCGCCAATGCACTGGCCGCTCAACTCCACTGCACGCTTCATGGCGGTAACTGTAGGTTGCGAACTGTGACAGTGTACGGCCGATGCGGGCAGAACGTTGCACTATGCAGTGCGGATGAACCGGACGGGCCCATCCTGGTGGGCCCAAATCAACCCCCCCAGGCGCGCGGAGTGTGCAAACCGACCGTACGCCCCTGGGCGGGCATCCGTGCCGCCGGTCATCGCGCCCGTGATGGGCTGGGGCTGAACGGTCATCGTCCCCGCATCCACCCGGTAGAGGTTGGGCGTGGCCGTGCGGAGCAGGCACCAGAAGCAGTCCAGGGTCGAGTCGTACACCACCTCCTTGCGCATCCTGATTGCAGCGACGTGGGCTGGCTCGCCCTGCAGGATCAGGGGCGAGGCCTTCGCGCTGTCGTTGAGGTCGAACGTCCACGACCTTCCGACGCCATTGTCGATGCACACCAGGCGGCTGCGACGGGTGTCCACCACGTAGGCCGTCTCGTAGATGGCCTGCTGCCCGCGGTAGCCGAAGTCCGTGATAACGCCCGGCGCACCGTCAGGCGTGGGACTCGGCGACCACCGGCGGATCGTGCCGCTTGTGGTGTGCTGCCAGACGTTGCCGCGCCCGTCCTTGGCCGTGGGAATCGCGAACGAACCGCTCATGCCGCTCGCGTAGGTGCCGGCGGGAAGGTAGAGGCCGGCCGCCGGGTCGAAGGCATCCACCGTGCCGAAACCGGAGTTGCCATTGCCGTAGACCGCTGCTGCCCCCATGAACATCAGCCGCCCAATCTGGTCGATGAACTGGATGTGCCAGTAGGTGTGGCGGCTGGCCGGCCGGCCGTCGAGATAGTGTGAGCGGCCGACATCGCTGTGCGCCCAGCCGATCTGATCGAACGGCGTGCGGTCCGCAACCCGCTCCCATGCCGGCGCGTCGGTCCACAGACGGAGGCGATAGATGTCGTTTCCCCAGCCGTCGTTATGGCCGCCGCCGGCCGCGTACAGGTCATCGGTGATGCTCACCGCGCCACCGCTGTAGGCGTAGAAGCCCAGGCCAACCGACCCGGCCCCGCCCTGGAAAATGGGTAAGGTGCGCAGCTTCGTGCCCGGCAGTTCCAGCACGTCGAAAGGACGCGCAGGGACGCGCCACGCAGGCAGGGGCCCGCTGGGGGGTGGCGGGGTGGGCACGGACGTTGGCGCTGGCGCTGGCGTCGGCACGGGTGCTGGTGGAGCGGGCGCTGGCACGGGCGTCGGCGCTGGCGCAGGGGTGGGCGTTGGCGCCGTGGCTGGGCTGGTCACGGCCCACACTGGGTAAGCGCTGAAGGCGGCGGCCAGTGACGCGAAGTTCGCCGCGCCGCGGAAGCGCCGCACAGCCGCTTCGGCGCCCGGCATGCCGGCCTGGTGGGCCATGGCCAGCGCGCACGAAGCGATGCCCCAGTAGCCTGTGGCCTCCGTAGGCGCAGCGGCGCTCGTGCCACGCAGTCCGCTGTCCGTGCGGGTCCAGCGGCCGCGCGAAGCAGCCGCCCACAGGTCACCCCAGGTGGAGTACCAGGGGCCGGCCCCGGTCACGAAATTCGGCGAATCGCTGGGCGCCACCGTCATCTCGTACTGCGCGGCGTCCATGTACGGGAAGGCCGTCGGGTCTGCCGGGTCGCCGAAGCGGCCGACGATGGACCGGGACTTCCACTCGGCCAGCGCGCGCAGCTTTAGGTCGCCCGGCGCATTGGCAGCCATCCAACACATGGATGCCGTCACGAAGTCCTGCATCCAGATCGCTTCGTGGTACTCGCCGTCGCCGCTGGCGGTGTAGTCGCTGTAGGGTCGGACGAAGCCCTGCGGGTTGTTCGGCTGGGCCACGTACTGTGCGTGATAGGCGTCCACGTTCTCACGCAGCGCCTGGGCGTACTGGCTGTCTGGGCCGCTGACGATCGCCGCCTGCATCAGGGTACGCAACGCCCAACCGGCGCCGCGGGTGGTGTTCGCGCCGACGTGCGTCCACAGCAGGCCGCGCGCGAAGCCGCGCACGTGATCGACCTGGGCGAAGTGGTTGAAGGTTGCCGCTGCCCGCACTTGGTCGGCGAAGAACTCCCAGCCCGTGACGAGGTGAGCCAGGTAGCCGACAGAGGGGTGGTGGCTGATGCGCCACCCTGCCCCGCCCCCGCCGATCAGCTGGTTCCTGGTGCTGGCCTCGCTGGAGAGATTCGGGTAGCTCGCGAAGGCCGGCAACTCGCTGGTCGTCTCGTCGCGGTAGTGGATGCCGTACCGGCCTGCTGCCAGCGCATGCAGCACGACGGCCCGAAGCGCGCGCGGGTCGCGCGAAGCGAGGTATGCCATGTCCCATTCCGGCAGCAGGCCGATTGACGGGTGGTAGCCGGCGGTGCCCATCGCGCTGGGATAGCCGGCCTGCATCAGCGGCACGTACTGCTGAGGCAGGCGAGCGAGCACCGCCTCGTTGACCGTCACGTTGACCGGCGGCACCAGCGGCCACGCGACATCGCGCGCCGTGAGCGGAGCTTCGCCGCCGCTGATGCGCTGCGGCCACAGTGCGGCGCGGCAGTGCGGTTGCAGTGTGATGTCGTGCGCCGTGCGCTCGACGCCGTTGATGGCCAGAGCCAGCCGGCCCGCGGCCGAGGCCTTGCCTGGCCTCAGCAGATAGCCGTTTTCGACCCACGCCAAGACGTCCTCGCCGCGGACCTCGAGCCACGCGACGATCTGGTCCGTGAGCGGCTTGCGATAGATGGCATGGCCAGACGCGACCTGGCGGTGCAGCGTGGCGTCGGCGAGAAAGGCGGAGCCATGCGGCGCGAACGACAGCACGACGCTCGCCGGTGCAGGTGCCGGTGGCGGCGGCTCCGGTGCGGGGGGCGACGGTTCAGGTGCCGGCGCGGGCGGCGGCGGGCTTGGTTCCGGGGAGGGAGCAGGAGGCGGTGCGGGAGGCTCCGGCGCTGGTGCTGGCGCATTGGCCGCTCGGATCGCCTCCTCGGCCGCTGCGATCTCAGCCTGGGCCGCGTCGATGATGGCGATCTCGTCCTGCTCCGCCGCGTCGACCTCCTTCACGGCCTGGTCGGCAGCCGCGGCGGCGCGCGCCGCTTCCTCCGCTCGGGCGGCTGCCGCGGCGTGCGCCGCCTGTGTGGTGGCCTGGGCGGCATCGATCGCCGCGCGGGCCCGGGCCATGCGCTCCAGCTGCGCGGCGATGATGTCAGCGGCGGCCATGGCGTTAGCTCCCCGGCCGCGGCGCGGTGGCGCCGACCTTCGCGTCGCCGGCCCGCGTCTTCGGCTTGGGTGTCGGCGCGGGCGCCGGATCGGCGGCATTGACGACCCCGCAGGTCTGCGCCGCCAACACCCAGCGGCCCTGCTCGCACCGCCAGTCCTGCACGCCCAGGCTGTTGCCGAAGAGGTCGTAGATCGGCCGGCGCGCGCCGTGGGGCGCCGCAGGCAGGATGTGCAGGTCAGGCGCCGACGACACGCCGGGCGGCTGGCTGCTGCAGAGGTCGCCCTGAGCGCCGCCCCAGCGCTCGTAAGTGCTGCGGGCACTACACGGCACGGCCGGCGGCGGCTCCGGCATGTAGGGGTCGCCACCATCGGCCACCCAGTCGCGGCACACGGCCCAGTCGCCCTCGCGGCTCACGAAGCGCCGGTGGCACGAGTTGAACTGCGTGCGGTCGGCCACGCACGTCACCGCCTCGCCCTGCCACATGCCGATCGTGCCGGCGGGCGGGCTGCAGACGGATGGCGGCGGGGCGGCGCTCACGACGGCCGCGGACAGAACAGCCGCGAGGGCCGCAAAGGTCTTGCGCAGGAAGGCGCTCATGGTGATGGTCCTTTCAGGGTTGCGGCCGTCGCGGGCGGCCGGGTGGCGATCAAGGCTTGACCCGCTCCAGGCCGACCGGCGTGCGAGCCGTCGCACTCAGCACCTGCTCGGCGAACCGCGCTTTCTCGCGCATCGCCATCAGCTCGCGCGCGTCCTCAGTCCGCAGCTCGGCGGTGACGCCGATGGGTCCGTACAGGCTGGTGACGAATGCGCGGTCGCCGCTCAGGCTGAGCGTCAGCAGGTTGTCGAATTGGCCTGGGCTGGTACCGCAGGCGGTGAGCGCCGCGCAGGCGGCCAGGGCAAAAATGGTCTTCATGGCGCGATCCATTCAGCGGTGGAGGGATAGGTGACCGGCGCCGGCGCAACGAGCACCGGCCGTGCGTGGATGGGGTTGACGAACCTCTCGCCGAACGCCCGGACAGCGCCGTGCGCGATGCCGGCCATGAGCGGGTGCATGCCGTCCTCGACGAACACCACGCGCAGGAGGTCATCGGCCGCCCCCCGCCAGGTCGTCGACAGCCCGCACTCGCGCATCAGCTGGTAGAGCGCGTCATGCACCAGCGAGCCGCGCACGATGTCCGGGCCCTGCGCGATCGGACCGGATGCGCCGTCCCACGCGTAACCGGCGGCGATCGTCAGCGTGCCGTCGGCGGCCAAGCCGACGAAGTGGTTGCCAGGGCAAGCCTCGACCACGGGCGTGGCGCACTGGAAGGGCTCGGCGAGCTGGAAGCGGTAGCCGGCGCGGTAGCGCACCAGTGGCTTCATGAGGCCTCCAGCGCATTGAGCGCCACACGGCGGATCCAGCCTCGGCCATAGGTTGGCCAGGCCGGGTCATCGGTGAAGTGCAGGTTTCGATGCGCGTCGAAGCGGCGCAGCACCTTGTCGATCGGCATGCTCTGGATCGACATCAGCGTCTTCGGGCCGATGCTTCCGTCCTCGATCGCGCCCACCGCGCGCTGCAGCATCCGCGCCGCCTTGCCGGGCCCGCTGTTGACGGCGAAATCGAACAGCGGAAACTTCAACGCCTCGGGCACCAGGTCGCAGCCGGCGGGCCCCCAGTAACGCCGCATGTAGATGGCGCGCGCCTGGTCAAGCGTGACAGACTTGATGTCGAGGTCTGGAAACGCGGCGGCGCTGATGCCGTACTTCGTGCCCTTCAGCGTGCCAACGCCGATGCGGCCGCCGGTCCAGTTGCCGCGATCGGTCGAGTCGTCGTCGAACTCGCCTTCATTTCCGATCAGCCGCGCGAACGAGTCGAGGAAGTTCATGGTGCGGGCTCCGCGTCGTCGAGTGGATATGGCGGGACGTCGTCGAAGTCCGGGTCTGGCCCGGCCGGCGGCGGCACGATCGGTGGCAGCGGCGGATGGAACGGCGGCGGGTCGAAGAAGTTGGCCAGCGAGCGGTAGATGTCGCGCTGCCTGGTTAGTGCCGCAATCTGCACCTCGACCGCATCGGCCAGCTGGCGGTATTTGGCGGCGACGCTGTTCATGACTGCCGCTCGCTTCGGTCGCTATCAAGCTCCACGAAGTCGCTGGCTCGACGCTCAGGTCCATGCGGGCGGCCTGGCCGGCCGCGGCGCAACCAGCCGACGATCACAACGACCATGCCGGCGTTGATCAGCAGCTGCGCACGCGCCAGCGCCACCGCGTCGAAGTAATCGATGCCGTCGTGCACGATCCAGGCGTGGCTCGCGAAGCCGAGCGCGAGGCCGATGAGCCCGAGCTTGATCACGATGCCGTCGTGCACTCGCGGCGACAGGCAGGCCCACGTCGCGGCCATGGCCAGCACACAGCAGACGGCGGTGTTGATGAGCGTGACAACCGAGTCCATTGCGTCAACCCTTCTTGCTCCACCAGACCGCGACAAGCTGGCGCAGGCCGCCGTCGCGAACGAACTTCATGACCTCGGCTGCGACGTTGAGACCGAACATGCCGACGCAGAAGGCTGCGCACGCCCGGATGCCAGCAGGCTCGATGTGCAGCCACTCCATCAGCGCGGGCGAGATGTAGCCGGCGCAGAGGCAGCCGGCGAGGACGTTGAAAGCCCGCTCCCACCAGGTGAGGCCTGGCGCGAACCGCAGGCCCACCAGCGCGCCGAAGGCGCCGGCCACCCAGGGGCTGCGCAGGATGCGGTCGGGGTCGATGTCCATCAGCGCGTCTCCCTGGCTGCTGTCACAGTGCGGCCGCCTGCACGAACATCGCATCGCGCTCTTCGTCGCTGATGCCCGCGGCCTGCTGCAGGTAGGTGGTGAGCGGGCTGATCCGCCGCACCGTCGGTCGAAACTCAAACTGCGCCGCGGTCATGGCGCGCTGAACCGGGTCCTCGATCGCGGCGATGGCATCGAGCACCGCCTGCAGCTTGCCGGCCGCAATCAGCACGCACCGCGCGCGCCACATCTCGACCTCGTCCGGCACGACCGGCGGCGGCTGAGCAGTCCACGGCTCCAGCACCCACGCGGTGCGCTGCCAGCGTGGCCACGGCTCGCCGTCGACGCGCTCCTCGGCGTGCGCCGGCGGCGCGATCGGCGTCGAGCGCGGCGTGTCGTCTTCGACCTCGCCGTCGAACCAGCGCTGCGCGTCGTAAGCGAAAGCCGTCACAGCAGCTGCTCCGCGGTGAATGCCTTGGTCCAGTAGCCCTTGGCCATGGCGCGCAGCTTCTCCATGTCGGCCACCGTGGCAAGGAACGTGTGCCGCGGCAGGTTGCGCGCGTCGTCAGGGTCGAGCGACACGAGAACTTCGCCGGTCGCCCCCTGCGTGCGCATCAGCTCGTAGATGGTGTCCCAGGCCTCGGCATCGGCGAGGTAGTGGAAGGTGAAGTCGAGACACTTCGGCGCCGGCAGCTCGTCGAAGTAGCGCGCGCCGCTGGCCGTCGTGACGGTCGTCGATCGCGGCTTGAAGTAGATGCCGAGTCCGCACGCGACGTCATGCTCACTTTGGAAGGCATTCCACGCCAGCACTGGGCGGCCGAACTCGACCCACCCGTCCGGGTTCGTGGTGTCGTCGACGTCGAGGCGCCAGTAGCGGTAGGACTGCGGCGTGGCGGGGCGATGCAGCGCAGGGGTCTGCTCGCCACGCCGCATGCGCTCGGTGGTCGCGGCGACATAGGCGGCTGGCCAGGCGTCGTAGGTGCCGCTGTCGTACTGCGCGACGATCTCGCGCTCGGCGCCGCTCAATGACACCAGGTCGGCGGTCGTGGGGGCGTAGCTGTAGATGCGCAGGCCGGTGAGATGGAAAGCCGGGCCGCCTCGCACGTAGGTGTTGGCGGTGCCGGCCAGCGTGGTAACGGCAGCGTCAACCACCGCGGCCGCACCTTCATAGCTAGCGCGGAGTGTGGTGCCGTCCCAGCCGATTGCCGCTGCGAAGGTCGCGCCGTTGGCGTAGGCTGCACTGTTGACGCCGGTTGCGCTATTGATACCGGCATTGTGGTTGAACCCCCGCATCACGCCGCCAGTCGTCATGTCCAGGCCTATGCCCGTATCGCCAGTGTTCGTGGTGGCTACGAAGGCAAACGGCTGAGTGGAGCTGGCCGGGCGCGCGATGAGCTTGCCCTCGAGGAGCAAGCCGCCCGCGGCGAACGAGGCGACGGCGCCGGTCAGGATGTCCGGCTGCCGGGTTGCTGCCGCCCCGGTCGTCTCGATGTTGGACGTGGCCGCCGCGCCTATCTCGACCTGCGCAAAGTCGGCAATGACGTTGATGCCGGTACCGCGAAAGCCGCAGTTTGCACCGGCCACACCGGTGGCCTGGAACCGCTGCCACGTCGTCGTGACGGTCACCGTCGTCCAGTTGGTGTTGTCCGGCGAGATGCCAAGCGCCGCCGTGCCGGCCGACGTCTTCGCCCAGATGGAGACGGTGACCGTTTGGCCGGTCAGGCCGCCGATGCCGGCCAGCAACGTGCCTGGTGACCCAGTGAAAGCAAGAGAGCAGGCGCCGTTCGCCGACCCGTCCAAGCCGGTTTGGTTCTTCGTTGATGTGCAGTTGGAGCGTGTCCAATTGATGGTGCCGAAGTCCCGGGCATTGCTGAAGCTGTTCGTGGTAGTCGGTTCGAGCAACAGGCCTTGCAGTACGCCGTTTGAATATTCGAACCGCGGGATGTTGTTGGCCGCCGAGACCAGCACGCCAGAAGCACCCATGTACCAGCCGACCGAGCCGCGCGAGAACGTGAACCCCCCTGGCAGCGCGGCCGATCGATTGAACTCGGCCCACGTCAGGCCGCGCGGATCCGCGGAGAAGCCTCGCAGCCGCAGGGTCGCACCGGTGGTGAAGTTGCCGCCGATCACCGCAAGCGCGGCGACTGTGATGGCCGAGGGCGCCGCGATGTAGCACCAGGTGTCGCGCGTGCTCGCGCTACTGCTGCGGGCTTTTTGGTCGATCTGGCGCGTCTGGAGGTAGGACAGCGGCAGGCCTGTCGTCCAGCTGCCGCCGCTGAGCGTGCACTCGTCGATGGTGTTGTCGTAGGCAAGAAGCAGCTTTCCCATCACTGGCCCCAGAGCAGAAGGTCCGCCGTGCCGGCGGCCAAGTTCTTCGTGTAGGCGAACACGCGGCGCAGCGTGCCGGCCTCGCGGCTGAATCCGTAGCGGTCCCAGCGCAGTTCGACCACGCTGCCGATGTCGACGTCCAGGAGGGTGGCGTCATCGAGTTGCACGCCGCGGGCCCAGTGCATGCGGTGCGGCACGCCCAACAGCGCGGCGCGGCGCGCAGCCTCGGCAGCAGCGTCGGCCTCGTGGGCGAAGAGGGTGTCCAGTTCCAGCGTGGCCGTGCGCGCGTAAGGGTTCGGCGAAGGTGTCGAGCCATCCTCGGCGACGCGCCACTCCTCCCCGAGATCCGCGCGATCGGCGGCCGAGACGGTCACGTCGACCTCTGGCCCGGCCAGCGGGCGGTAGTAGCGCGCGTACCGAATCAGCACCTTCGTCGTAGGCGCTTCGTCGCTGCTGGGGTCGCTCTCCAGCACCGATTCGTTCCATGGTGCGATCACTACCACCGGGTCGCCGGCCGGTTCCTCAATGCGCTTCATGCCGAGCACGCCGAGACGGTCGAAGCCGTAGGCCGCACCGACAGTGCGTGCCACCGCATCCATGATGTCCAGCGTAGAGCGCAGGTCGTTGACCCAGATGCCGAGTACGGCGCCGTTGGCGGTATCGAGCGCCGTGACCTGGCTGGCGCTGACGTCCGACGCGTCGATCCCGCGCTCCATGGCCAGGCGCTTCAGCAGCGTGCCGGCCTTGCTGTTGGCCGTGCTGTCTGCAGTGGCGTCGCACGTGAAAGCCGTGGGCAGCGAGCCCCCAACACGCAGCATGCCGCCGGCCGGCCAGGCCCGGTACTGGCCGGAGCTGGGTGCATTGGTCTCCATGTCGGCCTGCGACGTGTAGTCAGCGCCTTGGGTGTACGGAGCGCCCTTGTCGTACGCTGCATCCACGGTGAGGATGGCCGCGCCACTCACCTGGTAGATGCCGCGAGTCGTATTCACGCACGGTGCGGGGATGTGGAAGGCCTTGCCCCACAGGCGGGGGATCGGCTTCCCGGTCAACTCCGGGCCGCCGTCGACCCCCGCAGGAAGCGCGTTCGTGCCGCCGTAGGTCGCGGACAAGTGCGGTGTGCGCAGCTCGTACAGACGGTCGGTGCCATTGATGACGACACGGTCCGTCTTCGGCTCCACGATGCTCGTGACGGCTCGGATGACCGTCTCCGCGGTCGACAGCGCGGCGTCCGGCTCGACCATCAAAAGCCGCATCGGGCGGCTTTGGAAATTGATGGTTGCCGGGTCGCTGAACACGCTGTCTAGGTCCCCGAAGTTGGCCAACTCCACGATCGCCGCGCCGACATCGGCCTGCGGATTGGCACTAACCAACGACGCACCATCGCGGAACATGGACCGGCTGATGACGCCAGCGCTGATGATGCGGTCGAGGTACAGCGCATTGGGCGGTGTGTCCGTGCTCTTCGAGCGATAGCCCTGCCGTCCCTTCATGCTGTAGCGCTTGGTCTCATAGGCTGCGGCGTCGGTGTAGCCGTCGATTTCAAGCAGCAGGTGCGGGTTAGAGAGAAGCGACATACCGCCCCCTCCGTGCTGCGTCGTATGCCAGCTGCTGAGCCGTCATCCGGTTGCTCGTGTCCAGCGCGTCGCTGAGTGCAACACCGGACGCGGCCGTGACCTCGGCCGCGGTCTTCGTGTTGCCCTTGATGGCGGCCAGCTCGGCCTGCAGGCGTTTCAGCTCGGCCAGAACCTCGTCGAACACCGGCGCGTAGTTCGGTGCGCCGCTGAGCTGCTGCTGCAGCTGCAGGAACGTGCTGGCCAGATCGTCGGCGCGCTCGAACGCCGCCAGGTCGCCGCCACGCGCCGCTTCGGCGTTGTCGAAGAACTGCGAGCGGGCCTCGGCCAGACGATCCTCCGGCGACAGGGCCGACAGCGATCCAGTCGTCAGCGAGTCCATGAAGCTGGTGAAACTGGCGTCCAACCGCTGGAGCGTCGAGTTCAACTCATCGAGTGCGCGCAGTTCATCACGAGCCAGTTCCTGCGCCTGGCGATCGGACTCGCTGATTGCGGTTGAACCGCCGGATGCGGCCGCCGCTTCCGCCTGCTCGCGTCGCAGCCTGTCCGGCGACACCACATCGGTATTTGCCGGACCGTTCGACTGCATCACGTACATGTTGAAGATGCCGTCGCGCGTCGGACCGGGGACGTTGTCTTTACCGCCCCAGTGCTGATCGACGTACTGCTGCAGGTTGGCCGGCAGCGTGTTGTTCGCCCAGTCCTGCGCGAAGCCGGCGATCTTGCTTTCTATGCCCATCCACTCGCGATAGGCCTGATCGGCTGCCGATGCCTGGCCCATGCTGCGAATGCGCATGCCGCCGAATTCGCTGGCTTCGCTCTTCAGGTCGCCCAGCGCGCCGGCGGCCTGCCAGATCGCGGCCTTTGCCTCGTCGCTGACGTCGGCCATCGCCGTGATGGCGTCGGCGGTCTCCAGGATCTCCTGCTTCGAGGCCTTGAACAGCTGGCTGACGGTGATGTCGAAGCCGGCATCGGCTAGGTCGTCGGCGATGCCCTGGTACGCGGCACCGATGCGCTGATCCGCCGGCAGCAGCTTCGAGCGGTTGCTCTCGATCGTGGACTGCAGAGCGTCGGCTGCATCCCGGGCGCCGTTCTTCAGGTCGCCGAGCGAGCCGGCGGCGCTGAGCACTGCGAGTTCCATCTCGCTGACGCCGTCGGCGAAGTCCACGAACTGCCGAACGAAGGCCTCGATCTGCTCCTTCGACATGCCGGCAAGGCGTTCGCCGGTGACCGCGAGCCCGGCTTGCGTCAGGTCGCCAGCCACGCGGTTGTAGCGGTAGCGGTCCAGGTCGGGCCCTTCGAGGAACTTGCCGGCCAGCTGGTCCAGCGCCTGCTGTCCCTGCTTCGCCCGGGCTGCAGCCTCCTCGGTCAGCTTCTTCGCCGCAGCCTCCGATGCCGACTCGACCTGATGGAACGCGCCAGACACCTGCAGCAGCGCTGTGAACGCCTCGCGGCCGGCCTCTGTGCTCAGGTCCTGCGCCGAGACCAGATCCTTGTAGGCATCGACGGTGTCAGGCATCGCGAGGCCCACGCTCGCCAGCGCATCGGACACCTTGCCCGAGGCCAGTTCGATCTGCTCGGCCTCGGTGTAGAAGTTGCTGAAGTACTGCCCGGCCGCCTGGCTCAGGCCCTGGATGCCGCCAAACATGGCAGTTAGGTCGATCGCTGCACTGCCGCCGTCGAGCGAAGCCTGCAGCGCGGTGATGCCGAGGTCTTCGAGGACCGCGTTCACGCCCAGGATGGCGCCGCCGACGCGCTCGATGGTCTGCGTCACGGTCTCGCCGTATTTGGCGAGTGGCGCGACCTCATCGGCGAGTCCGGCAGTCAGCGCCTCGCCGTACTTGGCCAGCGCCTGAATGATCGCGGTCTTGTTCTTCTCGACGTCGTCGCCGAGGCTGACGCGGATCTCGGTCGTGATGCGCGCCATTTCCTCCGCCGGCAGGCCCAGAGCCTCGGCGTAGCGCTTGGCCTGCGCGAGCACTTCCTTCGACGCGTCGTCGAAGAACATGTCGATCGACTCGGTCGCGGCCTTCGTCTCGGTGCGGCGCTTGTCACTGCGGAAGATGCCGCCCTTCTCCAGGATGTCGGCGAACATCTCGCCGGCGAAGTCGCCGCCGGTGATGGTGCCGGCGACGCCCTGGTCCACCACGCGCGGCGATGCGCGGCCGAAGAGCTGTGTGTAGACGGCGCCGCCGCCCCAGATGTTGGCCGAGCGGTCGCTCATGCCGCCGATCTTCAGCAGGTCGGTAAACGTGGACTCCGGCGAGTACCGAAACGCACCGCTCAGGTTCTCGTTGTTGTAGCCCTTCTCCCAGGCGCTGCGGCTGCCCATGTAGGCCGCGATGATCGCGGCGGCGTAGGCGGCCCACGGACCCATGCCGGCTGCGGCGCTGCTGCTGCCGCCCGCGCCGGCGGCGCTGGTGCCAGCCACTGTGATGCCCTCGCCAGCGGCCTGTGAGGCAAACAGCGTGGCCGACTCGCTGGCGGCCAGCGACGACGCGGAAGCGCCGACGCCGGCCCATCCGTTGTTCGCCGCGATCAGGGCCCCCATGCTGTCGCCGCCAGCCGATCCGACCAGGTTCGCGTACGCCAGCGACGTCGACGACGCGCCGGCCGTCGTGCCGGCGCCGAAGTACCCAGCCAGGGCATTCACGCTGCTGCTGTAGCCGGTGGCGCCTTGATAGAGGCTGTAGAGCGTGGAGGCGTTGTTCAGGCCTGCACCGACCGCCCCTGCGCCGCCTCCGCCAGCACCGCCAGCACCGCCGGTCAGGAACGCCGCAATCGCACCGGTGACGGGCGACACCACGGCCTGGATGATCGGGCGCAGGACCAAAGTCTTGAAGTAGTCCTCCAGTAGCTCCCCGGCATCGCGGCCACCGCTCATCAGCGCATCGGTCAGGGCCTGGCCGGCGTCGTCGGCCATGCGCTGCCATGCATCGCGCGCCTCCTTGGTGGCCTCGATGCCGGCGGCGCGGCCGGACTGCGCAGCGATCTCGCGCAGGGCCGCGGCCTGCTTGCGGTACTCGCCGGCGATGGCTGGATCGACGGACTCAAATACCGTAGCCAGCCGCTCCTTCGCCGCGGCATTCGCCAGATGCTCGGCCTGCTCAATCTGGCGCAGCGCGGCCGGAGTCAGCAGCGCCTGGTCGTTGACCTTGCGCAGCGCGACGGCGCGGCCTTCGAGGTCAGCGGTCTGGCCGGCCAGGCGCGCCATGGACGCGTCGTTCTCGGCCGACGCCTGACGCATCCACGACACCTCTTCGCGCAGCGCCTGGCCGCGGTCGATGCTGGCGCGCGCGGCCCGCTCGGTGGCCTCGCTCATCACGAGTTGCCCGGCGGCAAGCTTCGTCGTCAGCTCAAGGTGCTGCCGCTCGCCTTCGGTCAGCTGGCGGCCCAGCGCCAGTTCCTTCTCCATGCCGGCGTTGGTGCCCTCCAGTCCGCGCGCCCAGTCGCGACCGGCCTTCGTCAGGTCCTCGAAGACCTTGACGGCATCGTCCATCTCCTCCTTGTCCTTCTTCGTGGCCGCCGTCTTCTTGAACGTGGCCGCGGTGAGCTGCTGGACGGTCTCGACGTACTGCTTCTCGGTGATGTGGCCCTTCTGCCGCGCCGCGTTCAGTTCGTTGACCTGCTTCAGGTAGGCCGTGTCGACGCCCAGCGCCTTGTTGCGGATGTCGGCGAGGAGCTTGGCGGCCGCGGCCTGCTCCTCGAGGCCCTTCTTCGCGACCGCGTCGATGCCGGCGCTGGCCTCGCCGAACTGCTGCGACTGGCTGGTGCCGCGCTGGGCCCTGAGTTCGTCCTGCGCCTGCTTGGCCTGCTTCAGCTGCTCGACCAGCTCGCGCGCCTTCTCGACCTCGAAAGCCAGGTACTGCCCGCCGTTGGCGGCGAAACGCAGCTGCAGGGCGGCCAGCTCCTTCTCCGCCTCGCCTAGCCGGCGACCGATGTTCGCGGCGCGCTCGTCGACGTGACCCAACGCTTCGGCAACGCCCATGACCTGGGCGGCTGCGAGTGCGCCGAAGAACCCGAGGCCCGATTCGCGCGCCCGCTGAAACCGGTCCGACACGTCGTCGACGGAGCTCGCCAGCGTCTGTAGGGCGCCGCTCAGGCTCGACGTTACGCCGGCCGATCGGTCGATTTCGCCGATGGCCTTCGTGGCTGCGTTGCTGACCTGCGTCAGCGCTTGGCTGACGGTCACGACGCTGCCCTGCACTTCGGTGGCCAGCTTTGCGGCCTGGGACTCCAGCGCCTGCAGGACGGCCTCGGCGGTGAGCTGACCCTCCTTGCCCATCTCGCGCAACTTGCCGACGGTGACGCCGAGGCCGTCGGCGATGGCGCGGGCGAGGCGCGGCGTCTGCTCGAGCACGCTGTTCAGTTCGTCGCCGCGCAGCGCGCCGCTGGCCAAGCCCTGCCCCAGCTGCGTCAGGGCGGCCTGCATGCCGGCGGCGCTGCCGCCGCTGATCGCCATCGCGTTGCCGATGGCCTCGGTGATCTTCAGCAGACGCGTCTGGCTGACGCCGAGGCCGTCCGTGGCCCGGGCGATCGACGCATAGGTGCCGCCCAGCTCCAGGAACCCGGTGCGCGACCGCTGCGCGATGCCGTAGAGCTCGTCGTAGACCACTCCGGCCGCCTTGGCCGAGCCGGTGGCCAGCGTCAGGCTGTTGTTCAGCGAGGTGACGGCATCCGCGGTCTGCACGGCAGCGCGGGCGGCCTGCGCAAGTTCGTTCGCGATGGCGAGACCTGCCACGGCCTTGACGGCGCCGCCGATGCTCGCGAACGCTCCGGAGGTCTGCGTGGCCGCATTGGCGCCGGCGTGGCCGATACGCTCCAGGCTGGCCGCCGTCTGCGTGGCGCCCTGCTGGACCTGCTGAACGCCATCGAGTGCGACGCGGAAGCGGATGTCCTGGGTCATGGCCTACCTGCGCCGACGGGCGGCTTCTGCTTCCTCGGCGCGCTTACGCATGCGCTCGACACGCGCGGCGAGCACCACCGCACGCGCCGCCCTAGCGCAGGCGACGACGCCGTCGTAGACGTCGCGCCGCTCGTCGGCGTCGTGTACGGTCTCGCGGAGGTGCGCGAGGATTTCGGAGCGGGCCATGCCGTGGTCGCCCCATTGGTCTTGCAAGTCCAAGAAGGCGCGCCATGCCGGCACGCACTCCGGCCAGAGGTACACCGGCCAGTCCGGCTGTTCGACCGTCTCGACGTTTGCCCCGGATGCTGCGGCAGCTCGGGAGATGAGCAGGGCCATGGAATCGACGGGCGCGACAGGACGAGCCTGCTGCACCGCATCGGGATCAGGTTGCGGCTGCTCGTCGTCATCGCGCAGACCGTCACGGGCCCACCGCTCGGCTACCGCAGCGAGTTTTTTGCCTTTGCCCCGCAGGCGGCGACATAGGCGTTGAAGGCGAGCGCAGCGATTCCGGGCATGTTGAGCACATTGCGCAACGCCTCCGGGCTGAACGGCACGTCCTCGCCAGCCTCGCCGACCGGTCCAGCCCATGCCCTCATCTTCGGCACGAGGGTGTCGGTGATGGGTGTGCGGCTGCCGGCCTTCTCGATTGCTGCGACGCTCTCTTCGAGGGCGCGCGTGTCGCTCGAAGTCGCGAGGCGTTCTGCGACCAGCCAGAAATCGAAGTCCTCGCGCTCGCCGTTCTCCAGCGTGGTCGTGCCTTCGACGCGGAAGCGCAGGGTGGGGGAAACAACAACCTTGAATGCCATGACGGTGCCCGATCATTTGGCCCGATAGAGAAGGAGCGCGCGGCCGCGTTGGCTCGGGCGAAGACCGCGCGGCGTTTCCGCCGCCACGGCCGCGCGCAAACGGCCGGTCAGGTCGACCAGAAGCTGGGGTAGTTCTGCACCTCGATGGCCAGCGCGGTCTGCACGACGCCCTGCGCCTGGCCGCGCGGCGTGCCCGGAGCGGACACGAAGCCGTTGAAGCACATCTTGGCCGTGGTGCCGAAGCGCAGCTTGAAGGCGCGCTTGGTCTGCGCCTTGTACGCGCGGTTGGCCTCGATGTAGCCGGCATCCGACGGATCGAAGATGGCGTTCGAGGTGATCGACATCGGCGACACCACCGTCGGGGCGCGCTTGCGGATCGAGTCGTGGATGGTCGTCGTGTCCGCGTACTCGGGATCGCCGCCGCTCACATCGAACGTTTGCAGGATGTTGAACGACGCGCCGAACGTGATGACCTGGAACGAGCCGGACACGAAGGTGCCGTAGTCCGTGGTGTTCTCGCCTTCCAGCTCGAAGGTGTTCGCCGCGCCGTTGACGTTGGCGACGCGGAACACGCGGTCGTTCAGCTCCGTCATGCCCGTGGCGGCCACCAGCACGTAATCGCCGTTCGAGGGATCCGTGCCGGTGTAGGTGACCACGCCGGGGTTGGCCTTCGAAATGGCGTTGATGGTGATTGCCGAGGCGAGCGCCGTTTGCACGTCGACGCCCACGTTTTTCCAGAAAATTGCCATGGACTGCTCCTGAGTGGCGCGTCAGAGCGCGGTGGATGGATCGCCCTGCGAGGTGACGTAGATCACCTCGAAGAGCTGGTGCCCGATTCGGATTCGTTGCTGTCCCTCGTCCCGCTGCGCGGGCTGGTAGGAGAGCGGACGGATGGACTGCACGCCCGGCAGCGAAGTGGCTGCGAGGCAGGCCTCGACGTCGGCCAGGAGCTGGTCCCGGGCGCGCGAAGCGTTGGTGTTCTGCACGATCTGCGCCGTGACGATGAAGCGGTAGGAGCGCTGCAGCAGCGGGTCGCCGTGCACGGTCAGCGGCTCCTGCGCCTCGCTGTCGTCGTCGACCGAGAGGTGCGGGCAGTCGGCGGCCTCGACGAGGTCGTAGGGCTCCTCGTCCACGCGGCTGCCGGCAGACGTGTTCGCCGCGATCAGCGCTGCGACCACTGCCTCGCGGATGACGTGGCGCTGATGGTTCACGGCTGCTTCTCCAGCGGCAGCACGACCAGGCCAGTGCCGTCGGGCTCCGGCGTGCGGACGCGCCAGGTGCCGGCGCCAGGGCCTGCCGCGATCACGAGCACGCTGTTGCGCGCCACGCTGGGCGCCGCGCTGTGCGGCAGCGTGAACTGCGGGTCGCGTGAGGCGATGCCGGAGAGGTCCACGAACGGCGCGTCGTAGTTGCCCACGACCGAGACGCCGTCAAGCGTCGCCTCGGTGGCGAACTCGTCCGCGTCGAAGAACGCGGTGAAGTCCTCGGTCATGGGCATGGCCGCTCGTCTTTCGCGCCAGCGTCAGACGTACTTCTTCTTGCCCGAAGCCACGACGCTCACGGCAGCCGGGCCGGTGGCGATCGTGCCGACGAAGCCGAGGAAGCCCCCGGTCACCTTCTTCGGATCGACCACGACCGTCTGCGTGCTGAGGTCGGTGGAGGTCGTGACCTGCGTGAACGTGTAGCCGCTGATGTCGGCGGCGCCGGTGCCGTTGGCATCGGTGGCCGACTGCAGCTTGCCGGTGATCGTGCCTGCGGTGACGACGCCGACGTTCATGGTCACGAGGATCTCGCCGTCGTACGGGCGCACGTCGAGCCACATGCCGGTGCCGCTGGTGGCGGCGGCGGTGTTGGCGGCGTCCACCGCGTGGAGCAGCGCAGTCGAGGTCGCTGCGGAGGCTTGGCTGTTCAGCATGTCACTTCTCCTTCTTGCCGGCCTTCACCGGCGCGTGTGCGGGGTCGGCGGGCGCCGGCGCGGGGGCGAGCTTTTCGGCCGGCGGCTCCGGTGCAGGCGAAGGGCTGGGCGCGGGGTCGGCGGGCGCCGGCGCGGGGGCGAGCTTTTCGGCCGGCGGCTCCGGTGCAGGCGAAGGGCTGGGCGCGGGGTCGGCGGGCGCCGGCGTGGCCGGTACCTCCTCGACGGCGCCGATGGACGTCAGGAAGGTGGCCGTGCCCTTGTCCAGGGCGAACGGCTCGCTGTCCGGCGTCACGTGGCGCTCGGGGCCGATGCAGACCCCGCGCAGGGCGCGGTAGAGGCTGCTCATGGCGGCGCGCCTTACGACAGGTTCGTCGAGACGACGAAGGCCTGCGGGTAGCGCACCAGCACGTCGACCATCCACATCGCGCGGATGCCGACCTGCGCCTGGTTGAAGCGCGTGCCGCCGTTGTCCATGGCCAGCTCCAGCACGCCCCACTCGCCGATCACGACCTCGTCCCACGAGCCGAAAATCAGGTTGCCGGAGGCCAGCTGTTCGGACGACATGGCGTTGAAGCCGCACAGCGTGCCGTCGAGCATGTTCCCTTCCCACACCGGGGTGTCGGTGCCCGAGAAGCGCTGCACGGTCATCAGCTTCGCCGCGCCGGCCGTGTTGGTCACGAAGCCGGGGTTGCCGCGGATGGCGTTCGATGCGCCGGCCGTCGAGACGAAGGCCAGCAGCTTCGCGTAGGTCGCGGACGCGGCGTCCTGGCCGGACGTGATGCCGGTCGTGTTCTTGATGCCGAGCGGCTGCGCGCCGCCGGTGCCGTTGATGGCGACGTAATCGACGCCATCGATCGCGATGTCGGCGGCGAGGTCAGCCATGATGAAGGCCTCGGCGCTCGGGGTGGCTTGGCGCAGCAGCTGCTCCGACGCGTCCGTGATCGCAATGGCGGTCTTCGGCGTCATCGACAGCTGGCCCAGGGCCTGGTCGGTGGCCGTGACGCTGGTGCCCTCGCCACCCTGCCAGGTCACCGTGCCCTTGCCGGTCTGGCGGGGAATGGTGACGTTGCCCACCAGGCCCGGCAGGCGACGGGCGCCCATGCGCATCGTCACGCTGCGGTTGCGCAGGATGTCGATGAAGCCCATGTTCTCGACGTTGACCATGAAGCCGCCCTTGCTGCCGGGCGTGGTCGACATCGCGCGCTGCGCGGCCTCGCCCAGCGGGCGCTGCAGCACTTCTCCGGGAATGAAGATGCTGTTGCTGTCTTCGCGCTGCAGCCGCTTAGCCAGCGTGCGGGAGCACTCCAGTTCGTAGGCTGCGAGGTTGATGTTTTCCTGCGTCGGCGTGCGCATTGCGCGGATGGCGCGGAACAGGCTGAAGCGCTGCGTCTCGGCCCGCGTCAGGCCGAGGTCCGAAGCGGCGGTGGGGCGCTCTTTGCCGCGCTCTTCCATCACCTTCAGGATCTTCTCGGCGACCTCTTCCAGCGTGGCGCCATCGCGCACCCACTGGTCCTCGACGCGCGGGTCGATCTTGCTGGCGCGGCACATGTTGCCGATCGCCGCCTTGCGGTTCTTCTCGACCTCCAGCGGGTCGTGACGGGTTTCCGCGGCACCCGCGGCGGCTTGGGCTTCTGCCATGGTGGCTTTCTCCTGATGGGTCGCCGGGACGGCGGGGGTGGTGACCTTGGTGACGCTTGCGGCTGTGGCGGGCGGCGCGCTGGCTGCGCGCTCCTGCTCGGTCGCCGCCGGCGGCTGTGCGCCGCCTTCGGTGATCTGCACCGTGGAGCCGCCTGGCGTCTGCACGGTGGTTGTGACGGGGGCTGCCGCGTGCGAGCGGCCGACGCCGACGGTGTTGTCGGCAGGCACGGTCACAAGGGAGTCTTCGAAGGGCTCCCAGTCGACGACCTCGTAGACGGGCACGTCGTCGGCGGCGCGGTCCAGCGGGCCGGCCGCGGCATCGAGGTCGCGGCGGAAGGCCTGGACGTCGCCGTCGCCTCGATCGCCAACCCGGGTGACGCCACGAGATTCGAGTGCGCGGCGGAACGTGGCTCCGTCGATGGTTCGCTCGATCGGCCCGCCACTCTTGCTGGTGGTGCGCTCGATGACCTTGTGGATCTCGTAGCCGACGCTTGCCTTCGTGAGGATGTCGCCCTCGACCAGGCCGATCGCGTCTCGGCCTTCCTGCGTGGCGCTGGTGATGCGCACCTTGCCGCGCAGCACGCCGTCGTCATCGCAGCGCACGCTGCCGGGCACGTGCGTGCCGCGCAGGTCGCGCCAGTTGTGATTGAAGAGCAGCGGCGCGCCGTCGTTCAGGCGGCCCAGTCGGACGGCCTTCTCGTTGCAGCGGAGGATCTCGATCCCCCACCAGCGCTCATACGGCACCTCGCTGGCGAATGCCATATCGACCACCAGGTCGCCGCCATCCTTCTCGCGGCGCGCCTTGGCGCGGTCCAGCTTGAATGAACGTGTCGTCATTGCATGAGTCCTGTTGCGGGAACCGGGCGAAGCGGCGGCACGCTGCGGCGCGCCGGCTGCGCAGGGGCGCCCTCGTCGTCACCTGCCTCAAGATCCGCCGCGGCCTTCGGTTGGGCGGCGGCCTGCTCGGCGGCCACGTCGGTGTCGACCGTGATGCCGGCCTGCGCGAAAAGCTCGCGCTCGCGCTGCAGTGCGCCGATGACGTCTTCGATGTCGCGGCCGTCGGCGGTGGCAGCGATAACGTCCGTTGCCGATGTCAGGCCAGCGCGGATCGCTTCCTTGTAAGCCTTGACTTCCTTGGTCGGGTCCACCCACGACCAGCCGCGCGGCTTCCACACGACGGCTTCGAACTTCGCCGGGTTCAGCGCGTACTGCTCGACCGAGATGCTGGTGATGGCCCGCGCGTAGACGGCCTGGCGCAGCCATTCGGCATGCAGCGGATCGCGGAATGCCCGGATCCACCACTGCTGCAGCGTGCGCCAGAGGTCGCGGTCATCGAGCAGCGCAAGGCGCGAGCTGCTGTAGTTCGACTGGCTGTAGTCGCGCGACAGGCTCTCGTAGCTGACGCCCACGCCGGCCGCGACTTCGCGCAGCATGTAGCGCATGAATGGGTCGAGCGCGGTGTTCGGCCGGTTCGGCGCGTGCCATTCCAGCTTCTCGCCGGGATTCAGCTGCTGAATCGTGCCGTCCTCGATGTCGAAGACCGGCGTGCCGTCATCCTCTTCATCGGTTGCGAGCGGAGCATCGCCCTCGGGGGTCTCGATGGTCCCGAAGACCCGAGCGGATGCGCGAGCGGCCTGGACCTCCGAGCCGCTGTACTGGTCCATGTCGTTGAGCTTGCGGACCGCGGTGTGCAGCCAGGGCTCGCCGCGGGCCTGCGGCCATCGATCGATGATGCGCAGGTGCAGGATGTATTCCGCCTCGACGCGCTCGTAGAGGTCAGCGGTCGTGCCGGGCGAGCGCAGATCGCCGGGGTGCTTCTTGCGGATCCAGTAGGCGATGGCGCGGCCGTACTCGTCCTGCTCAATCCCCATGCGGGTCTCGGTCGTCTTGCCGTCTGCGCTGGGTAGCGCGATGTCGAGCGGAACCCGCTCCGACTCGATCACCTCCAGCGCCAGAGGCACAGCGCTGGCGCCGAAGGCGCGCCGGTGCTTGCGAATGAAGACCTCGCCCGCCTCGAACACCTGGCCTAGGGCCATGCGCTCAAGGTCATGGAAGTGCACGGCGCCGCCGGTGTGGCAGGTGTCGGCCTTGCACCAAGCACCGAACACCGCTTCGATGTCGGCGTTGATGCGGCTGTTTGCACCGGCGCGGTTCGTTCCGACCTGGGCCTGCATGCCGACGCCGGAGCCGATGACGTTGTTCTTGACGATGACCTTTGCGCGCTTCGCGTACGAGCTGTCGCGCACCATCTGCCGCGAGCCGGCGCGCAGGCGCGACAGACTCATCGACAGTTCGGCGTCGGCACTGGAGTCGCCCCCGTTGCCGAAGCTGCCGGACATCCGGCTGCCGCGGGCGGCGGCGTACATGCGGGCACCGACCCGGCGTGCAGGGTCCGGTCGACGCACTTCCGCCGGCGCGCGGAACGCGTCGACGATGCGGCCCAGCAGCGAGAGGCGCGGCCCAGCCATCACCGGCACCTCACCATGATCTGGCGCCGGTTCTTCAGCCCCATGGCCATGCCGGCCGCGTTCTCTTCGCGGGCAACGTCGCGCGACAGCTTCTGCTCCAGCGTGATCAGGTCCGGGATGGAGTAGTGCTCCAGCGACCGGCCGTTGATCTCGTACTTCAGGACGTTCTTGCTCGCGACGCCCTGGATGACTGCTCGCACGTTGGCCAGCGCGATCGCCGCATCGGTGCGCGTGTCCAGGCCCTGCGCGCTGGTGGCCGGGTCAGGCGCGACCGTGATCTCGCCGCTCTCCAGCGTGATCCGCTCGCCGGTCTTCTCGACCCAGCTGGACCAGCCGTAGATGCCGGCCGTCCACAGTGCCGTCGTGCCAGGCGCCACCATGACCTGATAACCGCTGGTCTGGTAGGTCGTGGCGGTTAGCGTGATCGGCGCCTGCACCGGCGACGTGAAGCGCGGCACGAGCCGGTATTTCAGCGTCCAGCCCTGATCGGCCGGATAGGCTGAGACCGTGGTCTCGAAGCTGAGGGAGTCGCCTGCAATGAGGCGCGGCACGCTGCGCATGGCGGCGCACTGTCAGCGCCGCGGCGTTCCAAAACTAGAGCCCCGAGTTTTGGAACTCGGAGCGCTTCAAACCCCGCTGGTCGGGATGATCTTTCGGCCTATGCGCCACCGCGATCGGGTCAGGTCGCCGACCAGTTCGAACGTCGGTGAGAAGGCTGGCGAGCCGAACGCCTCGCTGCTGGCAATGCCTCCTGCGCCGCTGACGCTGCTCGTGAGGTTCGAGCTGACCGCGGCGGTGCCGAATGCCTCTTCGGAGGCGATGCCGCCCGCACCCGTCACGCTGGCCAGGGTGCTCGACGAGACGGTGGCCGTCCCGAATGCTTCACCGCTCGCGATGCCGCCGGCATCCGTCACCGTGGCCGTGCCACCGGCAGCTGCATCTGCCCACCAATGACGCACGCGGCCGCCATGGCGAGACAGCAGCTCCCACAGCGCGGCCGCCACCAACGGGGCCGACGAGGACGCCCGCTCCCATTCGATGATCGCGCCGCGTGCGCGGTAGATGTGCATCGCCGCCGACGATCAGGGCTCAAGCCGCAGCGTGACGCCGTGGGTCTTCGCGCCGGTGGCACTGAAGACCAGCGTCACCGTGTCGCCGTTCAGGTCGGCCTGCGGAATGTTCAGCTTGTAGTAGCCGCTGCCGATCTCGCTCACCGCGCCCAGCGTGCCGGCGCCGAACGCACCGCCATCGATCGAGCGCGTGGCGGTGACCGTGAGGCCCGTCGCGGGCACCTCGGTCGTGTTGTCGACCATCAGGAACGTGAAGTTGTTCCAGGCCTGGTTCTTCTTGAGGCCGGTCTGGATGCCGACGTCGTTGGCGGAGTCGACAGTGGGCAGGCCGCCGCTGGCTGCCGCCGCTGCGTTTGGCAGCGCCGTGAGGCCGAGCCGCACCGTGTCCTGCGGGTCGTAGTCGACCAGCGGCACAAGGGCGCCGAGCACAACCATCCCGGTCACAGTCCCGCCGACGAGCACGCTGTTGGAGCCCGTGGCGAAAGCGGCGTCGGGCAAGTCCAGGCGGTAGTAGCCGTCGCCGACGTGCAGGAAGCCGCCGTCGCTGTGCGCATCGGTCAACGCGGAAAGCGTGGCCTCCGTGATACTGACCTTGGCCGCTCCATCCCGGCGATACCAAAGGTCAACCCCCGACGTGTTGAACACCACACCAGTCTCCGGTGTGCCGTCGGTCGAGTCCACGATGCGCAGATACACACTGCGGTCGGTAGAGCCCTTCTTGATCGCGGGGTGGAGCATGGTCGGTCCTTCAGTTCATGAGCTGCATGAGCTTCGGCAGCAAGGTGGAGCCACCGCCACCGGCGGCCGTGTTGAAAGCGGTCCCCGTAGACCACGCGGAGTCACCGCCTGCATTCGAGGCGCGCACCCGCGGCCGGTACTCGGTGCTGCTGGACAGGCCGCCGATGGCAAGGCTCGTCGCGTTGGCCGCTGCGGGGCTGGTGTTGGCGTTCGTCCAGTTGCCGGCGCCGCTCGGCGTCTCGACCTGGATCTGGAAACCGGTTTCGTCCGAACTGTTGTCCGTCCAGTTGATGGTCGCGCCGCTGCTAGTGATGCCGGTCGTTGCGCCAATCGTTGGAGCCGTCGGCGCGTTGGGCAGCGTAGTGAATTGGCTGGTGCTGAGCCGGTTGCTGTCGTTGTTCGCGGCATCGCGGTGCACCATATGCCCGTAGTACGCGGTCGCCGCCGTCAGACCTGTGGCGTTGAACGTCTTGGCCCCGGTGCTGCTGATGGCCTGGTTGCCGGCGAAGACCGCCGCGCTTCCGGTGTGGTCCTGGCCGGCCACGATCTGCGCCACGCTCGGCTGGGTTGCGCTGGTCGTGACCACCGCATACATGGTGCCGTTGGCCTCGTCGGTGGTTGCGCCAAGAGCGGCCGTGGTCTGCCCCGTCACATTGGACGTTGCACTCGTGAGGATTGGCGCCGTGGCATCGAGAAAGGCGCCGTCGGCCGCGACCAGGTTGTCGAGATGTAGTCCAACCGTGTCACTACCGGCCGCGGAGCCGCTGAACCGCACGCCCGCAACCCCGGCTGCGGTGATGTCGGCGTTGGTGATGCTGATGACCTCTGCGCCGGCCGCATAGACCTTGATGGTGGACCCTATCGCCTGTAGCGCCATGCGGAAGCTGCCACCGACCGATAGCGAATACGCGGCGTTCGTCAAGAGCGTCGGGGTGCCGCTTACTACCTTGTATAGCTCGAACTCCTGCCCTGTCGCCTCGTATCGCACGAAGTAATATGAGGCGGTCGCGTCTGGTCCGCTGATCCGCACCGCAATGCCGGCCTCCGTCGAGCCAGCGCCTACATAGTGGACATCAGCTGCTACGTGATAGTCCGCTGACGTAGGCGCGCCTGAGTTCTTGTAGGCAAAAGTCCCAGTGCTGCTGTGCCTCAGTCTGCCCGCATTGCTGATGCGGCCGGCCGCCGCAAACCCGCCGATCGTTGACCATGCGGCGTTGTAAGCCGACAGCTCCGTTCCGGAGGTGCCGCCGAACTGCTCGTTGACGAATTCCGCCATCTCAGGCACCTGCAGCGCGAATAGCCGTGTCGTAATCGAGGTAGTCCACTTGCGTGCCGGAGTACCAGCTCACCGTAAGATCACCAGCATGCCCCTCGGGACTGCGCGGCGTGAATGCATGAACGCTGCTACCGCTCGTGATGTCAGCCGTCTTGCTCCAGGTCGCGCCACTGTCGCTGGTCTCCCAAAGCTGAATCTCATTCCATGAGCCAACGCGCTTTGAGAGGTAGGCCTTCGTCGGGTCGTTGCCGTCGAAGCAGGCCTGGCCATCGCTGTACGTCTGCGTGTCGATGCTGCCGCCAGAGGGTGTGATCTCGGTGTGCACCCACGCTAAACCAGTCCAACGGCTGAACATATGCCTATGGTCGGTCCCAGGCGTCACGTACTTGACCCACAGCACCCAAGGATGGCCATCCGGACCGGTCGCAATGTCCCAGGCCCAGCCGTCCTGCGACGTGCCGTCATAGACGAGCGTGGCATTCGCTGGCGTCAGCGGAGCGGCACCAATCAGCGTGCCGTCTGACTTGTAGTAGGTTTCCGTGCCGCCCGCGTCTGAAATCATGTACCCGTGGTACAGGGAGTTCGCGACCTGGGCGGGATTTCCAGTCGAGAAAACGAAGTCGACACGTGACACCCCGTCCGAATACACCTGTGGGTACGGGCGCTGCGAGCCATTGCTGATCACCACCCTGTCCGTGTCCCAGGTTGAGCCATCCACGGTGGCACGCATGCGCTGCGCCCAGCTGCCAGCGCGATAGAGCATGTAGGTCTTGCCGGTGACGCTCAACTGGAACGTCAGGTTGTAGGCCATCCCGCCGCCCGAGTTCAAGACATCGACGGTCGTCTGCGGACTCCATGCACTGATGTCGTAGGCGGAGGTGCTGATCCTCATGCGCATCTCGCCTGTGTCGTTGTGCTTGCAGTACAGGCACATGATTCGGCCATCGGGCAGGATGCTGATGGTTGCGTTGTCGTGCCCGTTGACCTCGAAAGCTGCCGCCAGCGTGAAGCTGGTCAGCGCCTGCGTGGCGTGGACGTACTTGGTGATGCCGACATCGCCGCTGGAATTCACCCAGCCGAAGTACGTGGCACCGTTCCTGTACACCACACTGGGCCCGGAGCCGATCGTTCCATTCCCGTCTGCGATGACCTGGAAGGGCGCGAGCGGATTGACCACCGCCGGCTTGCTGAAGCCGTATGCCCTGGCGCGCTGCGGGATTGCTCGCACGAGGAACCCCGGCGTTAGAGCTTGAAGATCTTGTTGGCGCCGTTGCTCCAGGCCACGTCAACCTGCGTGGCGCCTGCGCTCACTGGCAAGCCCGTAGCGGTGTCGATGTAGCAGAGGAAGCGCGAAGTCGCCTCCACGCCGGTGTCAACGCAGATGGCGACTGCCTCGATCGTGGGGGCGGCCACCAGGCCGGTGAAGCTGACATCGTCGGCGTCGAGAACGCCGTCGGTGGTCGTGACGTTCTGCAGCGTGACCGCGGAGCCGATGCGGGCGCCGCTCGGGATGTCAGCAAGGAAGTCGTGCGCGGAACTGTAGGTGTAGACCGCGGTGTCGATCAGGTAGGCCTTGGCCGTGCCCGTCGCCAGGATGGCGTCGAGCGCGGCCTTCTTGGTGGCCGGGAGGACTGCATTCGCCATTTCGAGGGCTCCTTCGGGCGCGCAGGACCACGAAGGAGCCCAGCCGCGTCATCGCATGACGGCGGCCACTTTCGGCGCGGGATCATTCCAAAACTAGGGCCCCGAAATTTGGAGATCAGGCCCCTGTTTCTGCCGCCACCGCGACATCCGGCTGGGCTGCCGCGGCCTGGTCACGCGCCCGAATCGAGTAGACGTGCGACAGCGAGCACTTCGCCCGGTCGGCCACTTCAGCCGGCGCGACCCCATCGCCCAGCAGCTTGCGCACCAGCTCGTCGCGCTGCCTGCGCTGCCGAACAGGCCGCTTCCTCGGATAGATCCGGAACCGGTACTCGCCGGCGTCCGCCATGTCCGACAGGACCTCCTCGAGGATGCCGGGCAGCTCTTGGCGGACGACGGACCAGACCGCGGTCTGCAGCCCTTCGTGGCTGGACGCGCGCTCGGCCAGGCGACGGATGATCGAATCGCGCTTCAGGGTTGCCATTTGCACCTCGGGTGGTTTCCTCTGACTTCAGTACCGATCGACCGGCGCCTTCTGCTTGGTGAGCCGCTCGAACTTGTCGATCAAGTCGTTCATCTTGGCCGCGATATCGGGGTGCTTCTGGCGGATCTCCTCCCGAGCTAGCGTCTCGAAACGAACCCGAATCCGTCGGCGCACCGTGCGCTCGACATCGGTCTGCGGCGATGGAAGGTTCTCATCCCAGGCGTGCAGCGTTGATACCGCCGCCAGGTTCACAGCCTCCATCGTCGGGTACGTGCTCTGCCAAGTCGTCATGGCATCCATCCTCCAAATCGGCCGCGCACTCGGCGGCCCTTGCGTGCGGCAACGGGCCGCGGGGCCGGCGCATCGGGCGCAGGCTGCGTTTTCTCGGGCGCGTCAGTGCAGGCGGCTGGGCCTGCCGGTTTCGGGGGCTCCTGCGCGGGTTTCGCGGGGGCCGGCGCTGCTGGGGCGGCTGGCGGCGCGGCGGTGGCGCGCTTCGGCGCCGACGGGGCGCGTTTCGTCGCCACGATGACGGCTTCCGTCGCGTTCGCGGCGGCCATGCGCAGCGCGGCGCGCTGCAGGATCCGGCTCTCGATGGCTTCCCACTGCCGGGCGGTGCGAAGATGCAGCTTCAGCTCGCGGCTCAGCCACAGGCAGCCGACGGTGCAATCCAACGCCTCGTTCCGCCGGTCGGTGCGCTCCTGCCATTCGCGGACCCGCGGGTTCTTCTTGCTGGGCACCTTCATCTCGCCGAGCAGTTGCTCGAAGAAGTCGTCGCGGACACCCTCATACCAGTGCATGCGGCCCGGGCCGGTACCGGTCAGCCGCACCCGGCCGCCGTGCTGCGCCCAGCCGAGGATCAGGTCCTTCGCCTTCGCGGCGCCGATGGTGCGGACGCGGACGCCGTACTTCGCAGCCTTCGTCGGCTTCTTCCCGGGGTCGATCGATGTGCGCGCCGGGGTCCAGATCTCGATCCGGCCGACGCTGTCGGATGCACCTTTCGTGGCGCGGACCGGCCGGCCGTCGCGGTTGTGCTTCCGCACGAAGGCGTAGACGGCATCCGAGGTCTGGCCGTCGCCGGAGTCGATGCCGATGGCGGCGATGGAAAGCGGCTCGCCGCTGGCGTGCAGCACGGTGCGCTCCATCAGCTGCTCCAGCTCGAGCCAGGCGCCGGCATGCTCGACCACGGTCTTGCCGTAGACCTCGCCCCAGAACGCCAGCCACATCTCCTCGCCGCGGCCGATCACCCAGACCGTCACGGCGAGACGGTCGTGCTGGACGTCGACGAACATCACCGGCACCAGGGCGGCGGCCGGGCAGGTCCATTCGGCATAGGGCTCGGCGCGCTCGCGGAGTTCGTCCTCCTGCGGCAGGTCGCCGCGGAACTCCCACGGGAGGCCGCGCGTGCTGTTCCAGAACGCGACCATCAGCGTCGCGTCCCCCTGCTCCAGCGCGTGGTGGGCCACCAGGAACTTGCGGGCGAGCTCGGGCACGCGGCTGCCGTCGAAGGTGCTCAGGAGCTCCGACAGGAAGAAGCCCGGCGTGCTGCTCTCGGCCGTCGGCTCCCAGCCGTAGAGCGGCGGCACCCGGGCGGCGCGGCGGATGTTCTCGATGCGATCGTCGTCGCTCCAGACCGAGCCGCAGTGCGGGCAGGCGTAGAAGGCGTCCTCCCACCTGGCGCGTCCGTAGACCTCGCGCTCGGGCCACTTCGCATCGAGCTCGGCGCGCGGCAGCGCGAGGTCGTCCTCGCTGAGGCGGAATCCCGGGATGGTGACGTGATCCCAATCCGGCGTGTGCAGGCCGCCGCAGTCCTGGCAGGCCGCCTTGAACACGCGGCGGTCTGTCGACCGCATCTCCGCGACGATGAGCGACGTCTCTCTCGCCGTCGGCGTGCCGCCGATCAGCTGCAGGTCATCAGGCGCGTAGGTCTTCGTGCGCTCGCCCAGCAGCGCAATCGCGTTGCCCTGCCCCTTCACGTTGCGGCTGGTGTCGTCGGGTTCCTCGACGATGCCGACGCGGCCCGAGGTCGACTTCACGTCGCTGGGGCTGTTCGAGGCCACCAGCTTCAGCAAGCCGCCCGGGAACTTCCGCCGCGTCGTGCCGGTGCCGGGCGCCCGGGTCTTGAGGTTCACGCGCTCGGCCAGCGCCGGCGTGGCGCGGATCATCGGCTCCAGCTTCTCGGCCGCGAAGTCCTTCGCCGACTTCTCGCGAGGGAACATGGCGACGATGGTGCTCGGCCGCCAGTGGATGTGGTACCCGATGACGTTGCACGCGACGCCGGCGGTGTAGCCGACCTGCGCGCTCTTCTGCACGATGATGCGGCGCACGTCCGGGTCGCTGGCGGCCATGAGAATGCCGCGCAGGGCCGGGGTCTCCTCGAGGCTGTAGTCGCCCGGGCGCGCGGTCTCCTCCTCCGACATCTTCCGCCGCGTCTCCGCCCATTCGACGATCGACAGCTCTCGCCGCGGCGCCAGGGCCGCCAACGCGCGGCCGCGGGCGGCCCGTATCGACGCCTGGGCTTCGGTGGTGCTGAGGATGCCCTGCGGCACGCGGGCGTTCACGGCGCGGCCTCGTCGGCCTGGGCCCAGTCAGCCATCGTGCGCAGGAACTCGTCGTGCACTTCGCCGATCAGGGTCTCGCGGGCCTTGACGTCGGTCGCCTTCGCCAGCTTCCGAGCCAGCGCGCGGCGCGAGCGCTGCAGCTGCTCGCGCGCGGCGACGCAGGCCGCCGTCCACATCGGCTCGACCTCGGCGGCCGGGATCAGAAGCTTCTGCTTCTCGGCCAGGCGCATCGCGATCTCGTCGCCCTGCAGGCGGAACACGCGGTCGCGCTGGGACTCGCCCTGGACCTTGCCGACCTCGCGCTTCACGAGCCAGTCGATGCAGGCCGGGAGGTCGTATTCGCTTGGGATGCCGCGGGAGCCGCGCACGGCGATCGGAAAGCCGGCCTCCTGCCACTCGACGATGGTCTTGGGCGCGACGCCGAAAGCCTCCGCGATGCGTTCCTGGCCGACCACGCGCATCCTTACTTACCCCCGGGGACCCGGCGGAACTGGACACAGATCGCGCCGCAACAGAGGCGCACTCAATTCGACTCCGGAAGGACCCAAAATTTTTTCAGAGCCATTGCCGTGCTTTTCGAAATTGGAGCAATACCAATATGTATGGACGACGCCCATACAGGATTCATTGCGCCGCAGCATTACCGCGACCCCCAATGCTCGGCCCACGACTTCTCGAACCCGCGGGCGAAGGACGCGGCAGCATGGCGCTTGGCATACCCGAGCAGTTCGGTGCGCGGCCGATACGACACCGAGCGCACGAAGTAGAAGACCGCCACGGGCTTCTTCTGCCTGCGCTCGTAGATGCCGCCGGGCAGCCCTTTGACGCTGGGCGGCATGGCGAAGTAGGCGCGCCCGAGCGAGGTGGCACGAGCCGCACGCTTCGCAGCACTGGGCGAGATCACGCGCTGGTAGCCCGGGCTGAGCTTCGCACCAAGCTGCGCGATCACCTGCACGATCTGGCTGCGCGCCACGTTGCCGAAGGCGTCCAGCTTGGCGGCCGGGCCTGGCACCACGTAGTGGCCTGGCGGCAATGCGCCCTGGTTCTGCAGGGCCTGCTCGAACTTCTTCAGCCGGCGCGCACCGCCGAACTCCTCGGGAGCCAGCCACACGGCAGGCGGTGTGCCGCCGCCCTGGTCGCGGATGTAGACCTCGGCGGTCAGGTCGTTGACCTGGGCACGCTTGAAGCGCGGTGCATTGCGTGTCGCTGAGGTCGGGCGATCGAGTCGCGTCTTCAGCTGCTCGCCCCAGCCCTTGGCCAGGTCGGCCACAGTCCGGTTCAGCGTGGCTGCGGCAACGGATGCGACCGCGCGTGCGCTGAACTTGCCGCGCATCTTCTCCTGCGCCTCCTTCAAGCCGGTAACGGAGACGGTCATGCGCATGCTGCCTCCCCCATCAGATCCCGCTGCGACTGCTCATCCCGCTCGATCCCGAGCACCGTGACCGCAACACCCAGCGCCGGCCATGCGTGGCTGCTTACGCCGTACAGCGGCCCCGGCTTGGCCTTCGTGCCCACCTGCGGTGTCGCGCCTCCGCCGGTGGCTGGGAACAGGTCCAGCAGCCCGCGGCGGATCTCGCTGTCGTTGGCCTTGGCCGACTTGCACACGTGCAGCTTCACGGTGCGGCGGTAGACCAGGCGCACGGCCTCGGGTGTGTTCCAGGCCTGCTGGAAGCGGCCGATCCACACGCAGGTCTCGAACACCTCGCGGCCGACGGCCATGCCGTAGCTGGCGATCATCTCGATGGCGAGCACCTGAGCTTCGAGGCATCCGACTGCGCATTGCACCTTGCGCAGCATGTCGTCGTTCGGTAGCACGCCGGATTCGAGGACGCGCGCGCCGTCGAATCGCACGAAGCCGGACTGCGTGGTGCCGGGGTCGATCGCGAGGATGGCGCTCACGCCAGCCACCCCAGCGCCTTCGCCAGCGCCACCAGTAGGCCGACCATGACGACCGCCGACAGCGGCAGCGCGATGAAGACGTAGACGGCGCAGGCTGGGTCGATGTGGATGTTGCGGCGGTTCATGCGACTCTCCGCAGCGTGTCGCCGGTGCGCGTGAACCTCGCGTGCACCAGCTTCGAGGCGATGCTGGCCAGCGACTTGCCACGGCCGGCGATGGTGATGGACTCGCCGATCTGCAGCAGGCGGATGGCGTGGGTGGTGTTGCGCGGGGCGGGTGCGGTGGTAGGCGTCGTCATTCCGGGTCTCCGTGCTGGCGCAGTTCCGGGTAGGTCCTGCGGCCGGCGATGGTGATGAAGTCGAGTTGCGCCTTGCTCATTGCCTCGCCGCTCGTCTGGCGATCGAGCAGGCGCTGTACGACCTCGCGCGCCACCGGTTGCTTGCCGCCCTGGGCGTACCGGCGTGAGGGTTGGGGCTCGCGCTTGTAGGCCTCGTAGCAGCGCCGGCAGCGAGCGCCGAACGCGCTCATCTCGCTGTGCGATGCCGGACCCTGGCAGCGCATGCAGGCGTGCTCCTTCGGGTCGTCGCCGGCGTCACTCATGGCCTCGGCGGTGCGGCGGCGGATGTCGGCGACGGTCACGATGCGGCTCCCTTGCGGGCAAGGCGCGCGGCGCGCTGCTGCTCGACCTCGCGGGCTCGCTCGGCCTGCTCGGCCAGCCATGCGGCAGCAGGGTTGGACGGAGCCGGTGGAGCGGCTGGTGCAGGCGGTGCGAGCGCAATCGACGCGGCCTCGGCGCGCCGCGCCGGCAGCACCGTGAGCACCCACGCCCAGCCCTTGCCCTTGGCCACGGCCTCGGCTGCGATGCCAGCGAACTCGGCCGGTGTGGCGCCCTGCTCCAGCAGCGCCAGCAAGCGGGGGTCGCCGGGGTTCGTGCCCTGCAGCCCGGCCTGGCGCATGACGCGGCAGGCGGAGCCGGCAGGCGTCGGGGCGTGGCCGTTGGCCTCCGGGGGGTCGGGCTCCTGGGCTGGTGCTGGCGTCGGCGCGCGCGCAACGGTGGTGGCAGTAGCTGCGCGCTCTTGTTTTTCTGTCCTTCCTGTCCTTCCTGTCTCTCCTGTCCCTGTCAAAGCCATCTCAGCACCGTCTACACGTGACGTCACAGCGCCGTCTACACGCGTCTCTGCATGCGTCTCGCGCTGAGACGCGCCAGCGTCTCGCAGCAGCGTCTCCAGCTTCTCGAGGCTCGCATTGCGCGGTGGAGTGACGCCGAGCGCGCGTAGCTGCTCAGACAGCTCCTTTACCCTCTTGCGCCAGCGCTCCTGCCTGGTCTCTTGGTTGTCCTTCTTCTCGCGAAATTCCTCGCGGCGCTCCCAGGCCTCGATGGCCAGCGTGGCCAGCACAGGGTGGTGATAGCGGCCGTCGCTGCAGAGGATCCATCCATGCATCGCGCGGGCGCGCACCTTCTTCCAGGCCTTCGCGCGCGACAAGTGCTCGAGCATTTCCTCGTCTTCAGGCAGCGTGCCGGCCGGTTTCTCCGACCAGGCCGCGCACCAGAGCGCGAAGGCGGCTTTGAATTCGTCGCCGGTGGACTTCACGAACAGCGTCGACTGCAGCACGCGGTGGTGCAGCATCGGCATGAAGCCGTAGCCGTTGAGGTCGACCTCGGCCGGCACCAGAGGGTCAGGCAACTGCTGGTCGCTCATGCTGCGCTGACCTCGGCGAAGAGTGGTGCGTCGCCAGCAATCCGGTCCTGCGCCATCGGCAGGTTGCGCCGGTCCAGATCGATCAGCACAGCGCTGCGGTGCATCGCATCGGCCACCAGGCCGACGGTGCCGCTGCCGCCGAACGGGTCGAGCACGGCGTCACCTTCGCGCGTGCCGGCGGTAATGCAGCGCTGTGCCAGCTCGCGCGGGAAGGTCGCGAAGTGCGCGCCTTTGAAGGGCTCCGTGGGGAAGTGCCAGACGCTGCGCGGGTTGCGCGTCGACCGGACGTCGGCCAGCGCCTCGCCCATGCTGGCGTTGTTCTTCACGCCCTTGCGGTTGAGGTTAGCCTTCGTTCGATGCGCACCGTCGGTCGCCGAGTCGCCCGTGAGCGTGCCGTACTTGCAGACCCGGCCCTCGGCTGGATTGCCGGGCGGGCCCTGCCGGCGGCCCACATTCGCGTGCGCCACCGCAATGTGCTCGGTGCCGCGCTCGGTGGCCCAGCCGTCCGGCGTGCGATAACGCGGCTTTGGCGCGGCGTCATAGCCGTGGCCGAAGCCCGGCCGCTTCGCGCCGGAGTACTCCATCGGCCGGCGCGCGTGGGCTCCACCGCTGACTGGCTCCTGCATGTCGTCGAAGGCCCAGAAGTACTGCTCCGACTTCGACAGCAGGAAGATGTGCTCGTGGCTCTTGGTGCACCGATCGCGCGCGCTCTCGGGCATCGGATTGGCCTTCGACCAGATGATTTCCTGGCGCAGCCACCAGCCATCGGCCTGAAGCGCGAACGCGACGCGCCAGGGCTGGCCGATCAGGTCTTTCGGCTTCAGCCCTGGGGTGCGACCGAGATTGCCCGTGCCGCTGTCCCGGATCTGCGCTGCCTTCACCTGGTTGGCGCTGATGGCGGACACGTTGGGCGCGTGCTTCCCCGCGTGCTCGCGCGACTGCGCGCCCCACGAGCCGGCGTAGCTGTCGCCGAGGTTCAGGAACAGCGTGCCGTCATCGCGCAGCACGCGGCGCACGCGGCGGAAGACGTCGACCATGGTGGCCACCCACTCGTCCACCGTGGGCTCGCTGCCGATCTCCAGCGCCTTCAGCGGGTCGTCATCGGGCAGGTAGGACCGCAGCCCCCAATAGGGCGGGCTGGTGACGCAGCACTGCACCGAGCCTTCGGGCAGCGTGTCGAGCACCTGGCGGCAGTCGCCGTGAAGGATGCGCACGCTCATGCCGCCGAGCCCTCCCCACGCAGTCGCCGCCACTGCGCCGAAAAGCTCTCTCCATCCTCGGCCAGGCTCTTCGGATCGACATGGAACCGCGTATCCACAGGCGTCGGCGCCCGGGTGATCTTCACGTCAGGCGGCACGATCACTTCTCCTGTTGCCTTCACCACAGGCGCAGGCGCGGCCACGGTGATCAGCTTGGTGTTCTCCTGCCAGCCGGTGAGCTTGCGCGGCGGCTTTGCGGGCTTGCGTTCTGCCGGTGGCGGCGGTGGCGCGATGACGGCCAGGGCTGCGGCGACGGCGGGTGCGTCGGCTTCGACCATGGCGGCGAGCGCCGGCAGTGCGACAGGATCCGCAGCGTCCGCCGCCGGTCCTTGTTCTGCGGCCCAGCTTTCGGCCCGCTCAGCCGTCGCGAAGTACCGCAGCGAGCCGTACTTGCTGTACTGCGAGCGCACCGCGACGAGCTTGCCGGTCTGCGCCAGGCGGTTGAGCCGGGCGGCAGCGGTCGAGGTGTTGGCCTTGAGTCCGTGGGATGCGGCCACGGCCACGACATCGGCGGCGGTGATGCCGCCTGATCGGCTGGCCAGCTGCAGCACCTCCAGGGTCACGACGCCCGCTTCACGTCCCCGCCCGCGCGGCAGGGATGGCCTGGGCGTGCTGGGCGGTTCGGGCGCCGCAGCAGCCTCGTGCGCCGCTTGCTCGAACGCGACGATGAACCGGTCGGCCGCCTCTCGCAGGCGCAGCGCAGCGGTGTGGAGCACGTGAAGGGCTGCAGTCGCCATGGTCAGATCTCCCCACCCTCACTGTCGGCATCCAAAGCGCGCGGCAAGGGCTGCGCGACGTCCTCGAACAGCGGGAACGCGCCCTCGGGCGTGCGGCATGTCAGGACGAACCAGTCGGCCCCTGGCAGTTCGACGCCCCGATACACCACGCACCGGCCGCGCTTCGGGCAGCACTCGCCGTAGCACGCCGCAACCTGTCGGGCGCGCTGGTTGCTCGCCGGGGTCGGCTCGGGCACAAGCTGGGCCGCTGCATGGGCGTTTGCAGCAGGCATTGCCGGTGATGTGGGTGTGGGCATGGTGGTTTGTCCGGGCCGCGATTCAGCGGCGCTTGGCGGCCTTCTGCGGCGCTGGAACCTGGTCGACGATCTCGACCTGCGGATTGACGAACTCCAGCGTCAGGTGTGTGACCGCGTGACCGGCCGGCTTTTCCGCCCGCCGGCCTGCCCTGAGGTCATTGATGGTGGTGACGTCGAACGCCAGCGGCTCGCTGGCGATGCTGACGGTGGCAAGCCCTTCCAGCTCGCTGCCGTCCTCGAGGAACACGCGACCAGGCGACCTGCGCGGTCCACGCTTGCGTGGCGTGCCCTTCTTCGTCAGCAACGGCTTCGGGGGCAGGAACAGGAGCTTCACGCTGCCGCCCTTCCCTCGCGCTGAAGCTCCGCAAGCCGTGCCTGCAGCTGCGCCACCTCGGCCGCAGGCATTCGAGCCCGCGCCAAGTCGTAGCCGAGCCGGTGCGCCATCCATCGCAACGGCTCTACGCTTCTGGTTGCCATCATGAACAGCACCATGCGGATGGCCCACTGCTCGGTCAGGCGCCGCATGAAGCGCGAGAAGTAGCCCTGCGAGACCTGGACGAATTCGGCGATCTCACGATCGTCCAATCCACTGTCACGCGCGGCCTCGGAGAGGACCTGCGAAAGCGTCTTCTGCTTCACGCCGCCGCCCTCCGCTGCTCGATCACTTGCTCCATCGCGGTCAACTCCGCGTCCTTCAGCTGCCACTGCCGCACGCCGCGCCAGCCGGTGAAGGTCTCGAAGGAACGAATGCAGCGCTGAGGTAGGTCCATCGGGGACTTGCTGTCCGGCTTGAAGCAGCGGGACGCGTGCGGCGCGTGCATGCCGGCGTGGTTCGCGAACAGCGTGCGGCGCGCGGTCTCATTCATGCCGACGTAGTGGCGCTGGTTCAGCCAACACCACACCACAGCCTCGCGATAGCTCCTCCACTTCGCGACTTCGGATTCCGGCACCCATTGGGCCGGCCCGAGGTCTTTCAGAAGTGGCATTTCACGTTGAATGGGCGCGGAATCGAAAGATTCAATCGCCGGACCAGGTTGCCGTACACGTAGAACGGCCTCGAAAGTTGATGCATGCATATCCCGACTCCCATCGAAGTGCGTGCGGTTGAGGAACAGATGTTTTTGGCGGCGCGTCCGACCGGTACTACCCGCGCATCGCAGGGAGTCGGCTACGCGGGCAGCCTGGTGGTCAGGCGCGCCGGCAAAGACACGAGGAGGACGAATGGACCCGACGAATCGCGACCTGGCCTGGAGCCAGTCAAAGGTGCGCGCGCTGCTGCGCGACGCAGTGGCGGCGCTGCTGCTGGCGCAACTGGCCAGGCTGGGCGTGAGGCCACGGAAGTGAAGGGGGTGGAACCGGCCGGACTCGACACCGGCTGTGCGGCCCGAATGGGCCTTGCCGCGCTCTGCTGCCTGCGCATACACGGCTTGCTCTCGGCTGGCGCCGGCACGTCCTTCCGTGCTGCGGTTCCGATGAAGAAAGGCCCGGCCAAGCCGCTTGGGCTTGGCCGGGTTGAAAGCCTCGCGCGCGCCAAGGGAGGAATGGCGCGCCGGGTGGGTTTCCGTCACCCGCGGGGCGAGGCTGGAGACAACGGGCGGGCGCCCTGCCCGCGGATGCACACTGGTGATTCCCCAACCACCAGCCCACGAGAGGGCGCCCATGACCATGGAAAACATCGAGAGCAGGGACGGCGAGGTGACGTTGGCCATCTCAGGCACCTATGCGCCGCAGGAACTGCGCGAGCTGTTCCGCCGCTTGAGCCAGGCGCATGCACAGGCGTCGGGCGAGGCGATGAACGGCGAGCCGCTGTACTCGGTGGGCGGCAGTCCGCTGCTGCAGGTCGGCCACGGCGACTCGATCGTCGGCATCGGCGTGCACCTGCCGTTCTTCGGTTGGGCTCAGGCCGCCATCGACATCCCGCGCGCACAGAAGCTGGTCGCCGACCTGCAAGCTGCGATCGTGGCCGCAGCCGGCTCCCGGGGCACCAGGCACTGAGCCGGCACCCTCGGCGCCGATCACGGTCCAGCTCATGGCCGGCGCCGTGGAGCGTTCGACGTAGCGCACCGGCGGCGAGCCGGGCTCGATGGGCACCTCGGTCCAGTGCACGATGCGGTCACCCATGGCCGGGCTCCTGTGCCGCAGCGGAAGTAGCACACCGGACTACCGGCTGCTCAGCCCCGACCCCGATCGACACGCTGCGCAACAGCTGCCTCCGTCGATCACCGATCGCGGTGATGTCCCGGTCGTACAGACAGAGGGCGGACACCTCGGTGCCCAGTTCGGTCTCCAGCGCCTGCAGCCGCGCCTGGATGTCGGCCTCGGCGCGTGCGATGGCGGCACCCACGTCATGCGACATGGCTCACCTCCTCGCGCGCCGATTCGGCGGCCACGCCGGGCCCGATGCGGCCGGCCATTACGCAGCCCTCGCGGGGGTGGGTTCGGGGGTTGACGTGGTGGCGTTACTCACGGCGCCCTCCCCGGCTCGCGCCCCGCTCGGATCGCGCGCGCTCCTGACGGCCGTCCGGCTTGTCGAAGCGGCTGAAGGTCAGGCCCGTGCCGGCCGTTGGGTGGTCGGCCACAACCGGCGACGTCTGTCGCGCCATCGCGGCGCGAGCGTGGTCGTTGAAGGGCCGACCGTTGGGATGCGGCCAGTCTGGATCAGGCGTGCGACCCCAGGTGACGTCCGGCCGCAGGCGTTCGCACGGCCACTCGGCGAACCCTGCGGCCAACTCGATGGCGGGGCAGTGGTTGTCCGGGATTCGGCCCTTCCATCCGATGACGGTAGGAACCTTCACACCGGTCATGCGCGCCACGGCCGTCGGGCCGCCGAGCTGCTTGATGAGGTCGTCTTGCATAGGCGCCTATGCTAGGGCTGCCTAGCGATAGGCGCAAGGGGTGCCTAGTATTTATCCCTGTAGGCTCACCTAACATGAGTCTGAAATCACGCCTCGAACTCGCAATGAGGCGCCGGGGGAACCCCAAGAAGGCCGCATTAGCGAGGGCGGCCAAGGTAAGCAGTGCTTCCGTTGCCGACTGGTTCAACGGCAAGACTCATTCGCTCAAAGCCGACACCGCGCGCCTGGCCGCTGAATTCCTTGGTTGCGACCGCGACTGGCTGGGCTCGGGTACCGGCGCACCGAACTGGACCGACCCAGAGCCAGGCGACGAGGCTCAGCAGGTCGCAGAAGAGACCATGGTCTACGCGGTCGAGAATGCTCCGCCTGCAGAGATGCCGGCAGCGTCCGGGGCTCTCACTGCGCTGACGCGCGAGGCAACGAGCCTGGCCCTGCTCTTCGACGGGCTGCCGGAGACGTTTCTCGACGGGTCGACGAAGCGCGAGTTCTTCGTTCGGCTGGTGGGGCTGATCCAGGAGCGTCCGCACCTTCAGGCCAGTGCAGCGCCGGTGCCAGCACCTGAACCCAGCGCCGCGCCGACGGGAGATCCTGGAAAGCGGCGCGGAGCAACCCATGCTCGCTGAGTTGGCGGCAGTGCTTGGCGGCCCACTGAATGCGGGCGCCTGGCACCAGCAGCGCGCCTGGCACGGGGCCGGCATCGTGCGCGGACGCACCGCGCAGCCCGGCGGCGACTTCGCCGGCGCCATTGGCGGTGAGCAGCACAGGCCAGTCCAGCACCTGAACGAAGCCAGCGAGTCGGTGCAATTGGACCCAGGCCGCCGTGCGTGCATTGAGCGCGGCGAGCACGTGGTTGCACACCATGCCGCGCGCCTCGATGATGGCCACGCCATGTTCGTGGCGCGCGGTTGCGGCAGCGGTTGTGCCCAGAGCCCAGCGTTCTATTTCCATGATCCCTCCCCTTCGTTGGTTGCGGATGTGGCTCATGGTTGCAGTAGGGTCGCTCACGAGTTGAGCCAGGGCGCAGCGCTCGCCATTCAACCAAGGTAGGGAAATCTGAATGAAGACCATTACCGTGATGTTCTTGGCTGCGCTGGCCACCGGCTCCCTGATGGGTTGCGCGTCACGGCGGGTTAATCCGGCGGCCGAAATGGGCTTCCAGACCGTGACGGCGCAGCTCGAGGAGTCGAAGCTGCCGGCCGTTGGGGTGGTCGGAACAGCGACCGTCGGCTCGTCCATGGTCAGCTCCGCGCGCCTGTCGGTCATCGACGCGGTGCAGTTGCCGAACGGCCTCAGGATCGCCGAAACCTACGTCCCAGACCCAACGGTTTGGCGATACGAGATCAACATCCCGCCCGGCACTTACAAGGCCAACTTGAGAGATCGCTTCGGTGCGACCTATTTCAACTTCGGCCGCCAATCGGTTGCATGGGTGACCGGCGGCAAGGTGTCGCACTCCGAGGCGGTGGTCGCGAACCTGAAGTTTCACCGGTCGGGCGGAGGGCCGATCCTCGAATGGGCCGTGCCGGGATCAGGAGAGGTCACCCGGGTAGAACTGCATGCGGATGGGATCGTCCGCGCCCCGGTGCAGGAGTCGGCGACTGCCGGGTTCAAACGCGAGTTGATCTACACGGGGCGTACGGGCAACGCGGTCAGCATCCTCTACCGCGAGTTCCTGAACGACATGGCGCGGCCCGCGTTCTCGCAGCAGCTGCAATACGACGTGGGCACGGATCCAGTCATCGGCTACAAGGGCGCCCGGTTCGAGGTGCTGAAGGCCGACAACACGGGCATCACCTATCGCGTGCTGTCGCAGATGGATTGACCGATGCGCCTCGATGTCGCTGCGGCGGTACTGCTGCTCGCCTTGAGCGCACTCGCCAGCGCGCGCTCCCCAACCATCCGCGCCGAGTTCATGCGCCAGCAGCCCTGCCCCAGCACCGGTGCCACGCGCGGCCCGTGTCCAGGCTGGCAGGTCGATCACATCGAGGCGCTGGTGTGCGGCGGCCGCGATGAGTTGGGCAACCTGCAGTGGCTGCCTGTCCAGCAGCACAAAGAGAAGACGCGCGCGGAGGTCAAGCTCTGCCGCGCACGATGAGCGCGCCCGGCGCTTCCGGGCAGTACCAAGGGAGGCGCCGACATGGCCGTCTACGTGATCTCTTACGACCTGAACAGGCCGGGTCAGAACTACAACGACCTGTTTGAGGCCATCAAGAACGTTGGCAGCGACTGGTGGCACTGCCTCACGTCAACCTGGCTCGTCGTGAGCAACAAGTCGGCCTACCAGATCGCACAGGCCATCGGCGCCCACATGGACACCAATGACAAGCTACTGGTCAATCCGGTCGTGAACGGGAGCGCTTGGGCCGGCTTCGGCGGAGACTGCGAGTCCTGGCTGCAGCGCAATCTCTAGATTCGCCGGGAGCCCTTCGACCGTCGTGGCGGCCGGCAGTCTGAATGGCATGCCGCGCACCGCCACCACGGTGCCAGCGGGCAGCGTGAGCTGCTGTAGAACCTGATCCATCTCTGACCTCCAGCCGCCCACCGGGGCGGCTTTTTCGTGCCCGGGATGGGCGCGTAGTGCAAGTGTCGCACTTTTGCTAGGCACACCTATTGACAGTGTCGCTAGGCACCCCTAGCATTCTCTCCAACACGACGCACGGAGAGACTGAATGCAGGCCGCCCTCGCCACCCGAGCCCCAGTCGCCCGCCTCGACCGCGACCTCGGCCCCTACCTCGCCCACCCCCTCGACCCCCGCACCGACGACTTCGACGAGGTCTACACCCGCGACCGCGCCCTCGATCAGGCGACCGACGAATGCGACGCCACGCCTGCGCAGTTCGCCGACTGGCTGGCCAAGGTCACCGACGTCCTCCCGCGCCGCGCCGGCTACGAGCCGCAGAACATCCAGCGCCTCGAACGCCGGTTCGCCGCCGGTGACGACCTGCAGCCCTGGGAGCTGGCCGCGCTGATGATCGCCGGCCGCGCGCAGCACGTGATGCGCGCGCGTCAGCTGCTGCTGGAGCTGTACCGCGAGGCGCACGGTGAGCAGATCCTGCAGCGCGCCCGGCAGCTGGTCGAGCAGTCCGGCGGCGATCCGGAAGCGGTGGCGCTGTGATGGCTGGCCAGCGCACGCCCACACCCGGCCGCGTCGTCGGCGCACCCAGCTGCGCGCGCTTCGCTGTCGTCGTCGACCCCGGGACGCTGATGGAGCGGGTCGACGTCTACGCCAGCACCGCGAAGAGTGCCTACGAATGGGCTGCCGATCTCCGCGACGACGGCCTGCAGGTCGACGTCATGCGCATCACGCCCAGCGGCGAACTGACCACGGAGTTCTGACGATGTTCGGCACCATCGAAAGCGCCGTCGCCCTGGCCGCGACGATCCACCAGGCGACAGCGCCGCGGTTCCTGCTGAACCCGGCCATCGTCAGCATCCGCCGCCGGCTCGAGCGATGCGAGTTGGACCATCTTCGCGAGCACGTCGCCGAGCAGGCCGAGCGCATCGGGCAGCTGGAGCGCGAACTGCGCTGGGCCGAGCAGAGCGCGGAGATGTGGCAGCACACAGCCGAGGCGGCGCAGGAGTATCTCGACGACGGCGTGCGCATCGGTATCACGGTCGACGGCGCGGTCGGCATCGTGGTCGACGACGCGGTTTGGAGCCCGTCGTGAGCACGTGGCCCGCTCCGCAGCCCATCGAGTCGGCCGCCGGCCGCTCCGATTTCGCGCCATTGGTCGAGCACAGCCGCTTCCCGGTCTCGGTGCTCGACGACAGCTGCGCCACTGAGGGCGCCGCGCACGAGCCGATCAGCTACGAGGACGGCATCGCCGAGATGGAGGCCGACCCGCTGGTGCTGGTCGCGACCATCGTCGGCGCGGTGCTGGGCTACCTGCTGTCGACGCTCTTTCCCAACGGATTCCAGGCGCTGCCCTGACGTTCAACCAAGGAACCCACATGCTGAGCTTCAACGAAGAAGACCTGAAGGCCGCCGTCGTCCAGAAGGCTGCGGACGAATTCATCCAAGGCGCCGACGACCTCGACGGCTTGGTGGCCAAGGAAGTGAAGCGTCGCCTCGACGCGATCTTCGTCGAGCGCGCCGAGAAGCAGATCGCCGACGCCATCGACGAGGCGGTGCGTGACGGCTTCAACCGCGAGTACCAGCGCGTCACGGCGTGGGGCGAGCCCAGCGGACCGAAGACGTCTATCCGCGCCGAGCTCGAAAAGACCGTCGGCGCCTACTGGAGCCAGAGCGTCGACAAGCGGACCGGCGCGGCCTCCACATCCGACTACAACTCGGTGACCCGTGCCGAGTACCTGATGACGCAGATCTGCGCCAAGGACTTCACCGAGGGCATGAAGCAGTCCGTCGCCAACGTGACTGGCGCCCTCAAGGATGGCCTGCGAGTGCAGCTCGCCGCGCAGATGGAGTCGATGCTGTCGAACCTCTTCCACGTCAAGAGCCTGGCGGACCAGGGCAAGGTCGAGAAGCCGTGGTGAACCGCCGCAATCCCAGCCCCGCCGCGCGCCGCATCGTCATCGGCGCCCTGCACGGCATGCCGCGGATCCACGCCTCAATGGCGGACGCGTTCCCGGACGAGCGCTTTCGCGCCGTCGAGCACCACCACGCGCCGGGCCTGCTGGCCATCCTCACCCGCGCACTTCGCGCGGTACTCACGAAGGGATCGAAGTGACCACCGAAACGAAAGAGCGGCCCACCGAGGTCGCGTCCGAAGTCGTCGACCGCGCTGAAGTCCGCGACGGGAAGGCGATCGTCCGTTACGACCGCACGGCGGCGGCGCTGGCCGAGCTGAAGGCCCGCTACGCCGGCGCGAAGTTCGACTGCACCACCACGGCAGGCGATAAGGCCGCTCGCGCCGCGCGGCAGGAGCTGGTGCAATTGCGCACATCCCTGGACCGCAAGCGCCAGGAATTCAAGGCCCCTGCCCTGGCGTTCGGCAAGGCGATCGACTCCGAGGCCAAGCGGCTGACGGCCGAGATCGAGGCGCTGGAACTGCCGATCGACGCGCAGATCAAGGCCGACGAGGCGCGCCGCGAGCGCGAGCGCCAGGCGAAGGCCGAGGCCGAGGCGGTCCGCCTTGCCGCCATCCAGGACCGCCTGGAGGGCATCCGCGAGGGCCTGCAGGACGCCATGATGGCGAAGACCGCCGCCGACGTGCAGCGTGAGATCGACCACCGCATCCAGAACTTCGGCCAGCCGAAGCGCGAACAGTTCGAGGAGTTCTACGACCAGGCTGTCGCCTTGTGGGAGCAGACCCTGGCCGGTATGCGCCGCGTGCTCGTGCAGCGCCAGGAGCAGGAGGTCGAAGCGGCCCGCGTCGCGGCCGAGCGCGCGGAACTGGAGCGCCTGCGCGCCGAGGCCGCCGCCCGCGAGCAGGCCGAGCGCGAGCGCATCGCCGCTGAGCAGCGCGCCGAGGCCGAGAAGCTGGCCAAGGCCCGGGCTGAGATCGAGGCCCGCGAGCGCGCCTTGCGCGAGGAGCAGGCCCGACTGGATGCTGTCGCCGCTGCGGAGCGCAAGCGTCTCGACGACGAGGCTGCTGCCCGCCGGGCTGAGGCCGATCGCCAGGCACGTGCGGCTCGCGAGGCCGAGGAACAGCGCCTGGCCGCCGAGCGCGCCGAGCTGCAGCGCCAGCAGGCCGAGGAAGCCGCCCGGATAGCCGCCCAGCGCGCAGAAGCGGAGCGGGCCGAGGCTGAGGCTGCCGCGACCCGCCGGCGCGAGCAGGAAGCCGCGGAGGCGGCCGAGCGTCAGGTGCGCGACGCGGCGCCGCTGCTGCTGAAGTCGATGCAGGCCATCGTCGCCACGTTCGACGCGCTGCCCGAGGCGACGCGCGACGCGCTGGACAGGCTGCTGGCGCTGGCCATCGTCAATGGCCGCATGGCCATCGCTGTCGCGACCGAGAAGGACGGCGCGCCGCTCGAAGGCGGCCCGTTCGCCGACGAAGACATCCCCTACTGATTCCCCACCACGCCGGCCTTGTCTCGGCATCCCAGGAGAACCACCCCATGACCACCGCCACCGAAGCCGTCGATCGCGCCACGGGCGAGATCACGACCACCACGCACGCCGAGGCACAAGCACTGCCCAACGGCCAGGCTGAGCTGCAGCGCCTGCTGGAACGACAGCCCTTCAGCGTGCGCGACATGCTGACCCACGACACGCTCGACAAGGTGATGCGGCTTGCCGAGGTGATGGCCTCCAGCCGCATCACCGTCCCGAAGCACCTGCAGGGCAACGTCGGCGACTGCGCTGCCATCATCGGCCAGGCCATGCGCTGGGGCATGGACCACAACGCGGTGGCGCAGAAGACGCACCTGGTGAACGGCGCGCTCGGCTACGAGGCGCAACTCATCATCGCGGCACTGAACAACTCGCCGCTGCTGGCGACCCGGCTGGACTTCGAGTGGTTCGGCGACTGGACCAGCGTCAACGGGAAGGAAGACCGCAGCGCCGATCGCGGCGTGCGCGTGTTCGCCACCCTTCGCGGCGAGCGCGAACCGCGCGTGCTGGAGGTCAGCATGGCCCAGGTCGGGCCGGTGCGCAATTCGCCGAACTGGGTAGCCGACCCGCGCCAGCAGATTGCCTACCTGGCCGCGAAGCGCTGGGGCCGCCTGCACGCGCCAGACGTGATCCTCGGCGTCTACACGCCCGACGAGATCGAGGAGATGGTGCCGGCCAGCGCCGCCGGCCCGCACGCGCTGCCGCGCAATGCGCCGCCTGCCACCGTGGCCAAGGCCGCCGCGGAACAGACCCGCCCGGAGCGCACGCCCGCGCACGTCAAGATCATCGAGACGCTGGAGCACACCGCCTTCAAGGAAGGCACCGAGGGCTTCCGCGTGGCCTGGGAGGCGCTGTCGAAGGGCGACCGGGCCGCCATCGGCATCGAAGAGCGCGACCGCATCAAGGCCATCGGCGCCGAGACGGACGAGCGAGTCGCCAAGGGTGTCGCGCCGTGACCATCGAGCAGCGGACCGCCGAGTGGTTCGCCGCCAGGGCCGGCCGGATCACGGCCAGCCGGTTCGGCGACGTGATCTCGCGCACGCGCACCGGCCAGCCGACGTCGGAGCGCAAGCGCTATCTCGCCGAGCTGGTCTTCGAGCGCACGGCGCAGGCTGCCCGGCACGAGATCAGCAGCCGGTCGCTGACGTGGGGTCAGGAGGTCGAGCCGTTCCAGAAGGAGGCCTTCGAGCTGGAGACCGGCCTGGTCGTGATGCCCGGCGGCTTCCACGTGCACCCGCGGTACCCGTTCATCGCGGCGAGCCCGGACGGCCTGATCGGCGCCGATGGCGGCCTGGAAATGAAATCGCCGCACTCGGAGGCGGTGCATGTGCAGACGCTGCTCGAAGGCATGCCGCTGGAGCACATGCCCCAGGTCCAGGGCGGCATGGCCTGCACCGGCCGGAGCTACTGGTACTTCAGCAGCTACGACCCACGCCAGGCGCCACACCTGCGCCTCTACGTCCAGCGCATCCCCCGGGATGACGCGTACATCGCGCGCTTGATCGCCGAGCTGCAGGCCTTCGAGGCCGAGGTGGCCGAGGCCGTCGCGCGCCTGGAAAGGAAAGCAGCATGACCACCGCCCTCCGCGACGCCCTCCAGCTGCGCCGCCCCAACGTGATGCGCCAGCGCCGCGCCGAGGCCCTGGCCAGGCGCCCGGCCGGCCAGGAGCGCCAGTGCGCTGCCTGCACGTTCAAGCGCGGCGTTCTCGCGGCCGTCATGGACAGCGTCCGCGCCGACGCCGACCCGGCGGACCTCGCCAACACCGCGCCCGGGCGGGCGCACTGATCAACACGGGGCGGCCGCGCGCGCGGTGAAGGCGGCTCTCTACCTCCTGAGCACAACGGACGCCCATAGCCCGGATTGCTTCCGGGCCGCCCCACCCTCATCCACCGCGGCCCGGCCGCACCACCTGGAGATCCAATGATCCGCTTCGACCTCCCGCCCGGCACCCGGGCCAAGCTCACCAAGGTCACGCCGCGCAAGGAACAGCATGGCCCTGACCTGAAGCAGGCCGTGTCGCTGCGCCTGCGCCTCGAAGGCCCGGGCGAACTGCTCGACATGCTGGCGCCGGGTCTGCGCGACGCCTCCCTGCGCGTGCCGCCGCGCGACGACACGCAGGAGATGATCGAAGGCGTGCCGCAGATCCCGACGATGCTGCGCGTGCAGGGTGTTGACCAGGTGCGCAAGCTGCCGGAGCTGAAGCTAACCGGCTACACGCTGACCATCGACCACGGCATCGACGAATCGTCGGCCCTGGAGCTCTACACCTGCCACATCGACAAGGTGACGGCCGAGGCCAAGCAGGGCGGCGGCAGCGTCATCGAGTGGTCGGTCGGCTCGAACCGTGAGATCACGAAGGAACTGGTCGGCGAGCTGTGCGACCTTGAAGGCACCGAGATCGAGTTCAGCCAGGTCGGGCCGGTGCCGGGTGAAGTCATCGACGGCACCACCGAAGCCTTCGAGCGCGATCACCCTCTGTTCGACCAGGTCGGCGAAGACGACGACGGCCCAGGTGATGGCGACGACACCGGCCACGGCTTCGACCAGGACGCGGACAGCGAGTCCGCGGTGGCCGAAGACGACACGCCACCGGTCACGCGTGGGCGGCGCGGGCGCAAGGCGAAGACCGCCGACGCCACGGACGAGTGGGTGGAGCGCAACCGGGCCGCGGCAGCCGGGGCGCACTGACATGGGCGCCGCACCTGCTCGCTGCATCAAGGGCGCAGCGATGACCGCCGCCGACCGCGCCATGTGGCGCAATGCCGCTCACTTCTGGCGGCAGCAGGAGAAGGCGCGGCGCCGCGAGGGCCGGTGGCGTGCGGCTGCGGCTGCGGCCCGCGAGGCTGAGGCGGCCGAGGCGAAGGCGGCCGAGTGCGATCGGCAGATTGCGGCCGCACTCGATGCGGCAGCCCACTCGACGGCCGACTGACGCTCGCATCGGGAGCAAGCAATGACCACCGACAAAGCACAGCCAGCACCAGCAGTGCCGAGCCTTCGTGAAGCGCTGGAGGCAGCCGTGGAGTACATGGCGGCAAATCCACCAGCCAACGGCTACGGAATGCTCGATCGAACCACTGACCGCGAACGGCTGGAAGTGCTTGAAATGGCCCGCGCCGCCCTCTCCGCATCCCCTCCAGTAGTAGAGCCGGTAGAGCCGATCGATCAAGTGCAGGAGCTGATGCGGCTGGCAGACGAGTACAACCGCATCACGGGCTCATTCATGGATGAACACGGGGAATTTCTCCGCCGCCGTTCCGCCCTCGAAACCGCCATCCGCGCCGCTCTCGCCCCTCCTGCTGCTACAGCAATGTGTGTGCAGAAAGTCATCGCCTGGGTGCTGGTGCTCCAGGACGGCACCGTGTCTGGCGAAATCATCTTCGACCACATGATCGAGGAGGTGCGCAAGAAGTCAGGCGCGTGGAAGCCGCTGGTGATCGCATCCCCCGCAGCATCAACCGCAGCCCAAGACCTGGGCGTCTCGGCTCCTTCGTCGCCGCCGGGCTCTCTGTCGCAAGCTCCGACGATCCCTGACGCGCACTTCCACGGCCCGATCGCTTCCTCAGAGTACCCGTGCATTGCGCGAGGCGGCGTGTGCATGCGCCCGCATGACTGCGACGAATTCGGAATGTGCGGCATTGCCGCTGTACGCGCGAAGGAGAAAGGCAATGTCTGAGCCGCTCACCGATGCCTGGATTGATTCGGTCCTGCGCCAGTTCCAAGAGAGCTACGGCTTGAGCCTCTTGGGGCACCCTGACCGGCTTCGTGCATTCGCACGGGACTGGTCAAGCGCACAGGACGCTGCACGCCGCGCGAAGGATGGAAGCCCGAAGGGCCGAGACGCTTGCGGCTCGGGTCCGCAGGACCGACAGCCTGGTCCGCAGGACGCGCCCAAAACAGAGGGCGGGGCACAGGAGGGGGTGCCGGCTGAGGTGCTGACGACGTGCAACTGCCGCTGGCGAGGCGAGAAGCTGGTTCAGCAATGCACGCTGCACGAGGCCTGGAAGGACGCGATCCACGACTGGGCCGGCCGGGCGAAAGCGGCCGAACAACGGCTCCAGGCGCTCGCCACCCACCCCGCACCAGCACAGGAGGCGCCCAAGGCACCGCTCGGCCACGACATGCGCGAACGGATCGCCGAAGCCCATGATGCCTCGCTGGATGACGACCACACCGGATGCCGAGCGATCCTGAAGGAGTGCCTTCGCTTGCTGGACGCCACCCCGCCAGCACAGGAGGCGCCCGAGCCAACCGAAGCTGAGATTGACCTTTGCCGCGAACTGGCTGGCCTGCCCGCAAAGATCGCCCTGCCGTCCGGCGCTGAGTACGACATCAGGCCTGGCATCTATCGCCTCGTGGGGCACCTGATGGTCCGCGCCAAATACGCGCCAGCACCCCAGGAGGCACCACAGGCCGAGACGCCGGCAGCGTGGCAGAGCCGGGTGAACCTGGGCGGCCGATGGACCGAATGGAAGGAGTGCGCACCGCTGGCCGACGATGAACCGCGCGAGCTTGTCAGCGACGGTCGCGTGGCCTATCAATTCCGCCCGCTGTACGCCACCCCACAGGCTCCACAGGAGAGCGCAGGCCGGCACCTCCTTCCGGTCCAGCTTCCAGACGGCCGCATCGTCAAGATGCGCAAGTGCGATCTGATCGGCACTGACCAGATGGCGTTCTGTGACTTCGATGCCCTGCCGCCGCAAGTGCCACAGGAGAGCAAAGGGGTAGTGCCGCTGACCGATCAGGACATCGCGGGCTGGGCGTGCGGAAAGGACGAGTCTCGGTTCACGCTGCGCAATGTGCTTGTGAGTCTGCTGGACGGCGACTTGACGACCGAGGAAGCCCAGCATGAAGTCAGCAACCTGATCCGCGCTGCCCTCGCCGCTACTCGCGCAGAGCCGGCCGAGCCGCTGTTCTACATCTCGGAGCGGCAGATTCCGGCACACCTTGAGGGCAAGGCCTACTACATGCCGTACCGCGTGAAGCCGGAGGGCCTGTTCCAGTTCCCCCTCTACGCAGCCCCACAGGTAGCTCGCGCAGAGCCGGCAGCCCTGCCGTCCGCCGAGCCGACGTCCGAAATGCTCGACGCCTTCCAGCGCGGCTTTCAGGAGCAGCTACGCATCCGCGACAAAGCCCGGTTCAAGCCGAACCCCACGCCGCGCGAGCAGATGAGCGCCGAGAAGGCCGGACTGCTGGCGATGCTGAAGGTAGCTCGCGCAGAGCCCGCAGGCGGGCGGGTGGAGGAGCGGGAGGCGCTGCAAAAGATCATCGCGGCATACGACGCCTATCGCGGCCGCGGCGTAGCGCCAGCGCCCGTGGAATACACGGCTGTGCGCGCTGCGATCGAAGCCGCCCGCGCAGCCCTCACCCAGCCCCCGAAGGAGAACAGCCGTGAGTAACGACACATCCGCAGCAGGCGGTATGGGTGCGTGGTTGCCGATCGAGACGGCGCCGCGCGACGGAACCAACATCATCCTTGGCCGCGCGCCGTGCGAGGACGAAGAGTCCGGCTATGTCGCGGAAGGCTGCTGGCACGAGGAGGACCACGACGGCCCCGACAACATGGGACACGACGCCGGCTTCATGGACAACGAGTTCCGCTACTTCCGTTGCGCGCGCTCGTTTGGTGCGCCGTCTTATCGCAGCGCCGGGGTTCAGCCAACGCACTGGATGCCCCTCCCGCCCGCCCCTGGCGCCACACCGGCTGTGCCAACACCGGATGTGTGCGTCCCGGCAGGAGACACACAGAGCGCTGAGTCGGCTAGCGAGCGCGAGGCTTTCGAGGCGTTCTGCGCTCGGGAGTACGGCCAGCGCTGGCGGCTGGTGATGCGCGGAATGGATGCGATGGTGGCCGCCCGGGACGCCTGGCAAGCCGCTCGCGCCACCCCTTCCGCACCTGCACCTGAGCCGGCGCTTCGTTACTGCATGGCCTGCGGCGAAGGCGTCACGTCGTTCTGCCGCGCTCCGGTGCCGTTCGATTGCAGGATGTTCAAGGCGCGCCCTCGCCCCACTCCAGGCGAGAAGGAGGGGTGATGGCCGACACGGACAACTACTTCAGGATCAAGCGTGACCTGCTGGCGCGCGGCTACATCGGGTGCCACGTCGTGACCACGAAGGCCGGCGAGCTTGTGGCGGTGTGTGACAGCTACGAAGAGGCAAACGAGGCCAGCTACGCCGGCTGCAAGACGCTTGAGGAGGCGGACGACCGCTGGCTTTTCTGCCCCGTCGATGACAATCCGATGGAGGTTGAGTACCTGCGGGCGCTCGACGCAGCAGACGCCGAATACGCAAGCTGGATCGCAGCACTTCGGGAGGGCTGGTGATGCCCGCCATGCGCCAGGCCCGCCGCCTCAAGGCCCACGCGTCCGCCCTCGCCGCGTTCTTCGCGCAGGCCGTCCGCGACTACTTCGCGCCGGCCCGCTGGCTGTGGTCGTTCGAACCTGTGCGCATCGTGGTCCGCGTGGGCCTCATCGCGCTGGCATCGCTGTTCGCTTGCGTGGGTATCGAGGCGGTCCTCGACGGCAAGTACCGCGCTGCGCTGGTGGCCTTGGCGATCGGCCAGGTGCCATGCCTTCTGGGCTACTTGCTGCGCGACAGATCGCACTGCGGCGGGATTGGGCGGGAGGAGTGCTGATGCTCTGGCACACCAGCTTCCGCGCCGAGCCGGCCGCGCGTGAGATTGCCGACCGTCACTACAACCGGCAGGCCGTGGGCGCGGCCCAGTTCGTGCCGCCGGGCGCTTGCATCGTCCTGCGCACTTCCTGCCGGCGCGCCGTCTGGGTGACCCTGGACCAGCGCGCCGAGTTCGTCGACCACGACTGGCCGAATGCATGGCTGAACTGCCTGTTTCGAAACGAGGGGGCGGCCCTGTCGTCGTTGCTGATCCGCCAGGCGGTGGCCGCCACGCTGGCGCGCTGGCCAGTGCCACCGATCAACGGCTTGGTGACGTTCGTCGACCCGGCGAAGGTGCGCCGCAAGCGCGACCCCGGCAGGTGCTACCTGCGGGCAGGCTTCCGCCGCGTCGGGCTCACGAAGGGCGGCCTCGTGGTGCTGCAGCTGCAGCCGCAGGACATGCCGGCGCCGGAGCATGCACGAGGCGCGCAGCGAGCGCTGGAGGAGGTCTGATGCCCATCCGCCCCGAGAACGCCGCCCGCTACCCGAAGGACTGGCCGGCCATCGCCGCGGCGATCCGCGAGCGCGCCGGCTGGCGCTGCGAGTGGGTTGAGCGCGGCCAGCGCTGCACCGCCTGCCAGTACGCGGTCGGGCACTGGGCCAAGGTCGCCAGCGCATTCCGCCGTGGCCTGACGGCGATCGAGGCCGCGCCGCGCTGGGTGTGGGTGCCAGCGCACGGCAACGCCATGCACGATCTCGCCGGCCAGGGTCTGCGGTGGCCGAGCGCTGACCGCTGGACCTTCGCCGAGGCGCGCCAGTTCGCCGCGGAGAGCTACGAGGCGAACCCGGACGAGCCGAAGCCGCTGGTGATCGTGCTGACCGTGATGCACCTGGACCACACGCCAGAGCACGTCGACCCGTCCAACCTACTCGCGGCGTGTCAGCGGCATCACCTGGCCTACGACCACGACCACCACCGAGCGAACGCGCAGGCCACGCGCCGGGCGCGCGCCGGGACGCTGGAGCTGTTCTGATGTGCCGCGCCTGCTACCTGCCACGCGTCTGGCGCCTGCCCCTGGCCAGCGGCGGCCGCGTCTTCATGGAGTTCCACAGCCACCTCGGGCCGTCGTTCTTCCGCGACCGGGCGTGCCGGCGCGAGATCGAGACCTGGTACGAGGTGCCGGAGATCTGGGCCGCGCTGGACTGGTTCACGGGGCGGGGGAAGGTGGCGTGATGGCCGTGCCGCGCCCCTCCGCCCCGCCCTGGGCCGACGTGAAGCTGCGCGTCAGCCACGGCGACATTCCAGAGCCCGGCACCGAGCTGGTCACGCCGACCGGCCGCCGCTACCAGGTCATCGGCGTCCGCGGAAAGACGCTGCGCTGCCTGGTGCTGCCCCCGGATGCCGCGCCGGGCGAACCGGTGTGGCAGTGGACCTGGGACGCGCGGAACAAGCGCCGCGAACCGTGACGGAATCCATGGCCGACCTCCTGCTGTCGCCCGACGAGATCGCCGCGGTGTGTGGCGGCTACGTCCAGCCGGCGAAGCAGTTGCAGGAACTCCACCGGCAGGGCTTCTTCCGTGCCCGTCGGTCCACCGTCACCGGGGCCGTGATCCTCGAGCGGGCACACTACGAAGCCGTCTGCGCCGGCGCCACCAAGCCAGCCAACGACCTGAAAGCTGCCCGACCGAGGGTGAGAGCATGAAGCGTGATCTGCCGCGGCGCGTGTACCTGAAGCACGGCGCCTACTGGTTCGTCGACCTGGCCAGGAAATGGCACCGCCTCTGCGCCGAGAAGGACGGGCTGCCGGCCATGTATCGGGCCCTGGCGGCGCTTTCCGAGCGCGAGGCGACGTCTGACCGCATGCCGGCCGTCATCGGACGCTGGATGGACGAGAAGCGGCCCACCTGGTCAGCCGAGACGGTGCGGAACAAGGAACGCATGGAGATCGTCCTGGCGCGCAAGCTGGCCGAGTTCACGCCGGCGAGCATCACGACGGCCGACTGCGACGAGGTGCTGGGCAGCTTCCGGGCGACGCCGCGCACGCACAACCAGTACCGCGACATGCTGCGCCAGGTGCTGGCCTACGCCGCGCGCAAGGGCCTGCGCGAGGGCTGGAACCCCATCGATGACATTCCGGGCATGAGCACCCCGGGCCGCAAGCGGGTCGTCACCGACGCCGAGCTGGCGGCGCTGAAGCGAGCGGCGCTGGTGCGCGGCGAAGGCGACGACGCCAAGGCCGTGCGCAACGGCAAGGGCCTGGTCAACATGATCGACCTGGCGCTGCTCACCGGCCAGCGCATCAGCGACGTCATCAAGATGCGCTGGCAGGACGTGACGGCCGAGGGCCTGTACGTCGAGCAGGGGAAGCGCCGCAAGGGCCAGCCCGGCAAGCGCCTGCTGATCGAGGTGACTCCGGCGCTGCGGGCAGCCCTCAACCGGTGCGCGCCGCGGGACGCACGCATCGGCTTCATCCTGAAGAACGAGCGCGGCACGGGCTACACCTACGCCGGCATCCGCTCGGCCTGGGTGCGAGCCTGTGCGGCGGCCGGCATCGAAGACCTCAACATCCACGACCTTCGCGGCCGCGCCGGCGTGGACAAGACCGTGGCCCAGGGCATCGAATCCGCGAAGGATCTGCTCGGGCACGACCAGCTTTCGACGACCGAGCACTACGTCGAAGGCAAGCGCGTGAAGCGCGTAAAACCCACCCGCTGAGCTGTCTAACTGCCCTCGGGAAACCCGCGGAAATGCTGGGCCCGGATCAGCGGCCAGAGTTAGACAAATACCACCTAAGTACTTGATTCGCTGGGTAAAGCGCCCTGCCTTCTAAGTAGCTGGGCAGGTTGGATCCACCTATGAGGAAAGCATGGGCGGTGTCTAACTTCCAGGGGTTTGTCTAACTTTTCGCGCACTGCCCGTAGCTCAACCGGATAGAGCACCGGCCTTCTAAGCCGGGGGTTGGGGGTTCGATTCCCTCCGGGCAGGCCACCATTGGCGGAGGATGGGAAGGTGCATGTGAAGGGAACATACGCCGGCGGTGTGGTGGCAGCCCTTGCCATCGGTGTTGGCGGTTCTGCCCTCTGGGAGCTGTTGAAACCAGTGCTCGGCTGGCTGTGGCAGGCGATGATTGCCATCGCCACACTCGGGCTCGATGGGGTGCGGGATTCGATGTACGCAAGGACCGCCGGCATGACGGTGGATGGCGCGGCAGCGATGGCGTCAGATCACTTCACGGCCAGCGTCGCGCTGCTCATGTTCTCCTTTGCTGCCGGGGCATACCCAAGTGCCAGTCGTCGCATCTTCGGCCGTCAGATGGACAGGAGACTCCGCCTCGTCTTTATTGCCTATTCCTTCATCGGCGTCGCCTTTGCTTTCGGGATGGTAATTGCGTCCACCCGCGACGTTTATGCCAGAGGTCTTGTAAAGCATCGAGCACACGTTATTGCGCTGGTACGTCCGCACGTCGACCAGAAACAGCTTGACGCCCTGGAGGCCGAGTACTGGCAAGTGAACGGCCGGGGAGCGTTTTTGAATCACATGAAAACGCTGACGGCCTTGGCCCAACAGAAGGGCGTGCAAACCCCGACGCGCAGCTTCTTCTAGCTCGCACGGATGTGACCCGCGACGAGTGGATCGCCCGCTTCGGCGACGAACTGCAGTGCCTGCGCCCGTACCTCGCGCCCAGCTTCGGCCACTCCCGCCTGGTGCACACGCTGGCCGGCCAGGCCTACCGCCGCGACGACGAAGACCCCGAGGCGGCCGCGCGCGCCGTGCACGAACGCATGGGCACGCCGCCTGCCTCCGGATCGGCATGACCTGCCCCCTCTGCCGCCGATCGAAGGAGCCCGGATGGCTCTGCGCGGATCACCCTGGCCAGCCCTGGGAGCACGGCGGCTGCGACGCCGAGGGCGCGCCCTGCGCATGCAACCCCAGCGGCCTTGTGCGCTGGCGCGAGGTCTACGCCGACGCCGGCACTGGCGCGCGTGAGACGACCGAGGCGATCCACCGCATGCTCGCCTCCGCGCCGCGGCGGCCGATGCGCCGGCTCAGCCGGTGAGCGACCCAGCCTGATACCGTGGTGCGATGGACTGGTACCGGATCACCTGCTGGCGCTGCCGTTGCGACTTCCTGGACACCGACCCCAGCGGCCGCTGCTGCTCAGGCTGCGGCGCACCGCGCATCGGCATGCGGGGCGATGGTCAGTACGTGCGCCATGCCTCGGTGTTGGTCGGGCCGTTGCCTGAGCCTGTGCCGCCACCCCGGCTCGGCGCCCCCTCGGCTCAGCAGCTTCCAGCGCGGGACGAAGACGGGCTGTTGCGCATCTACCAGTGGCGCCTGCGCAGCGCGACCACAGGCAAGCTCTACACCACGAGGCACAAGCTCACGGAGGCGACTGCACGGGCGATAGACCCTCATGCGGTGCCGGTTGGCGAGCCCGAAATCATCCGGGGCGCAGGCGGGACACGCAGTACCGGGGACCTGATTCGACCGATGCCAGAAGCCGACGCACCACCGCGCGAGCACGTCGAGGACTCGCCGGGAGGGCCGCTGGCTGGCTGGCGCGACGGGTCGCGGCACCAGTGGAGCCGGGATGAAGGAAGGCGAAG